>WNFY01000445.1_pt1 | contig 157595 bp, 123 predicted proteins | sample 5400091 | NCBI WGS metagenome assembly WNFY01 (sample SAMN13153364, study PRJNA577476) | soil metagenome | isolation source: 60 cm soil or saprolite under grassland replicate 1 | place: USA:California | collected 2016-06-15
GCCTTTCACGTTCTCGCAACGCGGAACAATTCGTCCTAAAAGGTGCGCTACTGTTGACGGCCTGGCGAGCACCGCTCTCGCGCTCCACGATGGATATCGATCTCCTCGGGCGAATGAGCAACGAGCTTGAGCACATTCGTGCTCTGATCGCTAAAGTTTGCGAGCTCGAATCCGAACCTGACGGGATTGGATTCGATGCACAATCGGTAAAGGTCGCCAGGATTAAAGAGGACGCTGAGTACGAAGGCGTGCGGGTTCGCTTCCACGCAACCCTTGCTCGCGCTCGAATCCCAATGCAAATCGATATTGGCTTTGGCGACGTTGTTACACCAGCAGCAGTTGAAATCGAGTACCCGACCCTTTTGGAATTTCCGGCTCCTGTCCTGTGGGCTTATCCAAAAGAAACGGTCATTGCGGAAAAGTTGGAAGCGTTGACCATGCTTGGAATGCTGAACAGCCGAATGAAGGACTATTTCGATTTGTGGGCGCTCTCTCGCCTGTACAGTTTTGAGGGTCCAATTTTGGTGAGCGCGATCAAGGCAACGTTCGCCCGGCGCAACATGATGATTGAATCCCATCCCGCCGGCTTGAGAGATGAGTTCGCTGAAGAAAAATCTGTGCAATGGACTGCCTTCATTCATCGTTCACGGCTAGCTACTGCACCCACGCGCTTTGCAGAAATTGTCGTCGCTGTAAGGAATTTCGCTCACCCTTTGCTATCAGCCGCCACATCGGACGATCCGTTCAATCGAATCTGGCATGCCGGCGGACTGTGGTCAGCCTGACACACAGGCCCTAAGAGCCGCTCTTTTGATCCAATACCACGTCTCCATAGAATTGCACTTTGCGATCGACCACGACCGCAACGTAGCGCCGCTGCTGTAGAAACTGCATCACCTGTTTTCCTTGTCGTGCCAATTGTGCCCAGCGCGATGCTGTCTTGGGATTTTGTTCGAGACCGCGCAATTCGTAACCTTCAAATTGAAAACCCACTTCACGCAATCTTGAGCGGCTGGTTCGTCGAACCGGAAAACTGCGGTTCTCCAGCCTCACGCTTTTGGCACCTTCGACCAATGCCTGTTGCCAAACTGAAATTAGCGTCTCTTCTAGGCTCGCGGCCATCGTTTGTCATCCGCTGAATTGGCGAACGTGCCGTCAATCCTTCTCATGATTCGCTCGGCCCACTGCACAGGTGAGCCGACTAGCGACTCCGTCCGTGGACTCGGCCGGCTGTCATGCAGATCTTCCGTTGTCTTTAGATGACGTGAGACGAGAATGCTGGCCATGATTCCCAATACTCGTTTTCGTCCTTCCTCCATCTCGTTCCCCATTAGGCCTAAGCTTGCGTCATTAGGGCAGCCAGCAGTGGCCTGCCGTTCTTGCGATTTAGCCGCTCCATTCGACGATCAAATCTCGCCTTGATCTCACGATATGGCCCTGGAGCAATGTCGCCCAGTTGAATTGCACGGGCAAGTTCATCAAGCGCCTGTTGCACTATTTGTCGAGCTTGCTCGGGTTCGCGAGCCTGATGTTCGTAATACATCGCGAGCTGCTCGTAGGCGTCATAGCCATGCCGTGAATTACCGAGTGCATGTTTCCAAAGCTCACATGCCAGATCGAAATCACCTTGACGCTTTGCGAGCCTTGCAGGCGAGCGCCGTGCGACACTGTCGGTTTCGGTGGGCAAGAAAGAAGCAATGGACTTCTGGTACAGATTGCGAGCTCGCGTGTCGTCTCCTCGCTTTTCGCAGATACGGGACACAGCGCAGCCGCCGCGCCGACCGCGTGGGTCAGCAGGCCACACCGCGGACTGCTACGACCGGAATGTCAGGCCGGATTCCGATCTCGTCTGAGGAGTCGCTGTAAGCACGTCTTTGAATTGAGCATCGACATAAGCAGGAGTAGACAATCTACCTCCATTGGGAGTAGAGTGCCTACATCTATGAACGAGAAAGACCGGTATAAAAACCGAATTGAGCTGCTGCAGGGAACACTCGACATGCTCATTCTGCAGACGCTGCAATGGGGACCGCAGCATGGATATGGCATCGTCCAGGCTTTACGTTTGCAATCCGGAGATGTGCTTCAGGTGGAGACCGGATCACTGTATCCGGCTCTCCATCGATTGGAGCGTCAGAGCTGGGTGCAGTCTGAATGGAAGCAGTCAGAGAGCAAGCAAAGAGCCCGATACTACCGAATCACGGCCAAGGGGAAAAAGCAGTTGGCCTCGGATCTGGGCCGATGGGAGCGGATTGTCGAAGCGATTGGGTCGGTGATGTACGTCAAGCCGGAGGAGAGTGCGTCATGAAGTGGTTTCCCAGCTTCGGTTTCCAGAGGCGCAATCGCGAATTGCAGGAAGAGATCGATGCCCACCTGCAGATGGCGATTGCAGATCGAGTGGCGCGAGGCGAGACGGAAGAGACGGCGCGACAAGCGGCAGCCCGGGAGTTTGGAAACATTGCTCTGGTCCAGGATGTGACGCGCCAGATGTGGGGCGGAGGCTGGTTTGAACAACTAGGCCGAGATGTCCGTTACGCGTTACGGCAACTGCGCAAGAGCCCCGGCTTTACGATCACCGCGACGGCGATGCTGGCAGTAGCTATCTGCGCCAACAGCACCGTATTCAGTTGGATCGACGGCACAATGTTGCGTCCGATTCCAGGCGCGAGGGAGACGGGTGATCTCGTGAGCCTGCAGCGTGGGGAACGGAACTTCTCTCCGACTCCGCCCTTCTCGTATCTCGACTATCGCGATCTGCGCGAGCAGAACCACACCTTCACCGGGATACTTGCATATCATCACGATTGGATCACGCTGACTGGCGGCGCACAGGCCGAGCGTGTCTATATTGCGAACGTGTCGGCGAATTACTTCGACGTGCTCGGCATCAAGCCGATGCTGGGGCGCTTCTTTCTGTCTGAAGAAGAGACGCGTCCAGCCATTCCCAACGTGGTCCTGAGTTATTCGCTCTGGAAGACGCGTTATGCCGAAGACCCGGCAATCGTGGGCAAGCCGATCGACATCGCCCGGCATCCTGTGACGGTGATCGGTGTGGCGCCGGAGGGCTTTGTCGGAGCAATGCCCGGGCTCCGTGATGATCTGTGGGTAACGCTTGATCCCCTCGGGACGGATGCGTGGCGGCTGACGCATCGCAGTGGTGGTGCGGTCTGGCTGAACGTAATAGGAAGATTGCGGCCCGGCATGAGCCGTGGCCAGGCAGCCCAGGATCTCGATACCGTTATGCGCAATATTGTCGCGGCGTATCCGGACCAGCATCTTGGCGATAACCGGATCACGCTGGATCCCATGTGGCGCTCGCCATTCGGCGCCAACGGATACATGGCGGCGACGCTGCCCATTCTGCTCGCCTTCGCCGCTGTGGTGCTGTTGCTGACCTGCGCGAACGTGGCCACGCTCACGCTGGTGCGGTTTGTATCCCGGCGGCGTGAACTTGCGATCCGGCAGTCGCTCGGGGCGAATCGCATGCAACTGGTGTGGCAGATGGTGCTAGAGGGCGTGGTGCTTTCCATCGTCGCCGGAGCCGTGGCCCTCGCGTTGACAACGTGGACATCGAAGACATTCGCATGGTTCTTTCGGGCGAGCTCGAGTCCTACCACCCTGAACGGGAGCATGGACCACAACGTGGTGATCGGGATTGCGGTGTTTTCCCTGTTGGCCGGCATGCTGTGCGGTGCGCTTCCCGCCTGGCGTTCGTCCCACGCGCCGGCAGTCGAGGTACTCAAGGCAGAGTCGGCAAGCATCTCCGGCGGCTCACGCAACCGGAAATTGCTCAGCGGGCTGGTGGTGGCGCAAATCGCACTTTCACTTCCTCTGCTGTTGTGCTCCGGGCTACTTCTGCGAACGCTGCGGAATCTCGCCGGCGCGAATCCCGGATTTGAGCAGGACCACATTCTCACTGCGACCGTGGGACTGAATATCGCCGGCTACAGCCACGACGAGGTACAGCTGATCCGTCACAAGATACTTGCTCGCGTGTCGGCATTGCCCGTCGTGAAGGTTGCGTCTCTTACGGACTGGATTCCGATGACCCTAGGCCACAAGGGCGAGGATGCGTATCCGGAAGGGTATGTGCCACACCCCCATGAATCTTTGCAGGTGTACCACGCCGAAGTAGCCCCGCGGTATTTCGAGTCCATTCATATACCCATTCTGGAAGGACGCGAGTTTACGCCGGATGACGATGAAAAGGCCCCGAGGGTACTCATCGTGGATCAGACCGCGGCGAGGCGCTACTGGCCAGGACAGGATCCGCTGGGAAGGAACCTCAAGGTGTGGGGCAGACTTTTCACGGTAGTCGGCGTCGCGAGAAATTCGACACATATGTTCGTGAATGAGTCACCGGAGCCCATGGTGTATATGAGCTTTTTCCAGGAGGGGTACGAGACTATCGTGCAGGTGGAGACCGAGGGAAATCCGGTCGACATGGCGCCAGCGGTGGAGAACGCCATCCACGAAATCGATACACGGCTGCCGGTTTTCGATGTGCGTCCCATGCGAGAGAGTACCCAGCTGGCGAGCAGTTTCGCTGTCATGCAGAGTGCCATGGCGGGAATGTTCGCGCTGATTGGACTGGTCCTTGCGGTAACGGGGATCTACGGAGTCGTGGCCTATCGAACCCAAATGCGGACCCACGAGATCGGATTACGCGTGGCTCTGGGCGCCTCGCGCGTCGATGTGCTGCGACTCGTGCTGTTGCAGGGAGTGTGGCTCACAGGCGTGGGGCTGGCGCTGGGATTGGCGTTCGCCTTGGGACTGACACGTGTCATCGCCCGGCTGTTGTACGGAATCGGCGCCAACGATCCCGTCACCATGGTCTCCGTCGTCACGCTTCTGGGAGCAATGTCTTTGCTGGCATGCTACTTTCCCGCACACCGAGCGATGCTCCGGAACCCCGTGACCGCGATTCGCGAATTGTAAGCCGCCGCTCAGATTCGACGCAAATTGCGTGAATTAATCTGGCTCTCGACTTCCAGCGCCGTTACTTCGCGAGTCCGTAAGGTCGAAGCTAGCAATGCCGGCCGAACAGGAACTAGGAACGACAGCACAAAAGTCATGGCTGACAGATTCTTTATGGAAGTGGTTATCGCGTGACAAGAGTGTGTCGACCGAAGCGCTGCGCTAGGAGTGACAGAACGCAGAAGTGTTTCAGGATTGTCGCCGCTGTGCAACCTCAGGCGTATGGAGGATAATGAGCGACACGCGCTGCGTTTTGGAACCATAGGGTCTGCATGGGAGTGGACGATGTCCAGGTGTTCTATTTGCATAATCAGTAGTCTTCTTCTCATTGCTCTGATCTCAGCTCTTGGTGCTGGACAAAGCTCTGCTTCGTCTGACGTCCTAGCAATCGCTCTGCCAGACGGACCGTATTTTGGTCAGCCAGAACCTGGAATGACGCCCACGATTTTCGCGCCGGGACTCATATCCATACCCAATCGGAGGGAAACCAAGATCGCGTTTTCCCCAGATGGCCGAGAAGCTTTCATAGGGGCCTCGAAACGAATCCTTCACACGCAGCAGGAGAAGGGACACTGGTCACAGCCAAGGGTCGCGGATTTCCTCGGAATCGAGACTGCGCAAGATGTGGAGCCGTTCATTTCACCAGACGGGCAGGCATTCCTGTTCATAAGAAACGGTCACATCTGGCTCTCGGCTCGAGCGAAACGCACATGGAGACATCCTTCGCCACTTCCTGCACCAATCAATAGTACTTCTGCCGAGTGGCACCCGACCGTGACCCTGGATGGCACATTGTATTTTTGTTCTACGCGCGATCAAGCGCCAGGCGGCTACGCCATCTACCGTTCGCGGCTGAAGAATGGACAATATAGCGAGGTCGAAAGGCTGGATCCCACAATAAACTCTCAATTCGGCGCTTGGGACCCTTTCGTCGCACCCGATGAAAGTTATCTGATTTTCAGTACCGAACGCCCAGATGGCCGCGGAAAGCACGATCAGTACATCAGTTATCTGCGAAACGGAATGTGGGGCAAGCCCAACGCGCTGGGACCTGCGATAAACACCGCGGAATCTGAATATGGCTCTTATATCAGTCCCGACGGGAAATACTATTTCTTCAGTAGACCAGCCGGCTGGGAAGTGAACGATCAGGCGGACATCTACTGGGTAGACTCGCGGGCTGTACTGGGTAAAAGTGCCAGGCAATAACTGTGGGGAAATCCCCTTTCGTTCAACGGTCCCCAAAACGGGATTATGGCGCGACCGGTTAAACTTCGGATTGCCTTTATCGCGTTCGGAATCAGCATCTCAAGCCACATGAAGACAAAAGACGCGACTGCGATCCACCCTGCGACATCGTGATAGTAGGACACGGACTCAGAAAAGTTGACGGCTTAGAGTGCCGCGCGGGTGCGCGAGTATGCCCGACAAGCGAGCATTGACAGGCTAGCATCCCACGATCTCCGAAGGACATGTGCGCGGCTCTGTCATGCTGCGGGTGGTGAACTCGAGACCTAGCTCGTCTGTCGTAGAACCCCACTCACTCTGCTCGAAGCACGTCCACCGGATTCACCCGACGCGGCGCGGTGCGCCGGTAAATAGTTGGCGGCGAGTGCACATATGCCCAGCGTCAGCGCGACGCCCATGAGTGTCGGAGCGTCCCAGGCTTGCGTGCTGAACAACAGGTCGCGGATTCTTCCAATGCGGGGTTCTCTGCCCGCCCTTCTCAACACCAACTCCAGACGAGGGATCTAAACCACCTGCCGGGCAAATCAAAGCGACGAATGAATCATTTGCACAAGGACGTCGCTGCTGAGCATGTGATCCGATACAGGGTCCAAGTCCGCCAAAAGTTTGCTCGCCGCTATCTACTCGGCCGATTTCCCGGCGGTCTTCAGTTCTTGGACGCGATCGCGCGCCACAACCAGCATGTCCCGACTCTTGGTTAGATCGGTTTTGTTCCCCAGCGGGCCATGCCCCGGAACGATCTTCGATGTCTGGGTGGGCGGCGACTCGACAGCGAAACTGCACGGAGAGTGCCGGCTAACCGAGTACCTGAACGCTTTAAAAGCTGCATTCAGCCTTGAGCGCTCTATATCGTGCGCACTCGACCTTGCTCGGTCGCTCTTGTATTTCGAATCAGAAGCAGGACCAGCAACATTCCGACAAAGGGAACAACGCCGGCCACCGCAACAATCCCGTCGAAAGAGTGCGTCGAAGCAACGTGCGGTGAATCCGAAAAGTAGCCGATCAACTTGAACGCGATGATGGTACCGATTCCTGCCGCGGTGCCACTCATTCCACTCACGCTGGCGACTGATTCGCTGTAGAAAAGGTCCGACGGAAATACATTGGCGATGGTCGTGAATGTGGCGTAGGAAAACGTCGACAGGGCGAAGAGAAACGTGATGGCATAGAGATCGTTGGTGAAGATCGTCGGAATCAGCATCAGGACACCGATCCCTCCAAATATCACCATCGCTTTGCGCGCATTGCCCAATGACCAGCCACGCTTGATCAGGAAGCCGGACATTGTGCCTCCGAAAAAGTTCCCGAGGTCCGCGGCAATGAACGGAACCCACACCGCAATCAAGCCGCTCTTGAGGGAGATCCCCTTGGATACCAGATAGATCGGGAACCAGTCCACCACGAAAAACCAGACCGGATCAGTTAGAGCTCTGGCGATGATCGTTCCCCAGGCTTGAGGGAGCGTCAGCAGAGATTGCCACGACTGGTGCTTTTGCCCGGCCTCATCTTTCGCGTCAGCTTCGATCATGCGAAGCTCTTCCATGCTAATGCGCGGATGTTCCTGAGGTCGGTAATACATCTTTCGCCATAAGATCAACCACAGAAACCCAAGCAGGCCCGGGACGATAAACGAAACCCGCCATCCCCATCGGAAGTAGATCGGCAAGACTATGAACGGAGCGATCGCTCCTCCGATGGAGGAACCGCTGTCGAACAGCGCTGTTGCTAATCCCCGCTCCCGCTTTGGGAACCATTCGGACACCGCCTTGGTCGCACCCGGCCAGTTGCCTGACTCCGCCAATCCCAGCCAAGACCGAAATGTGATGAAACTGTAGAAGCCTCGCGCCAGCGACGTCGCCGTGGAAACGATCGAATACGCGAGCACCGTGATGCTCAAACCTCGCCGCGTGCCGACGCGATCCATCAACCGACCCAGTAAAGTCTGCCCGATGGAATACCCCACTCGAAATCCGATCAGGATGTTGGCATAATCGGTGTTCGTCCAGTGATACTCCAGCTTTAGAAACGGCGCCAACAACGACAGGGTTTGCCGGTCTACGTAGTTGATGATGGTGGAGAGAAACAGCATTCCGCCGATCCACCAACGAAGATTCTTAATAGGGCGAGCGTTCATGCGTGGGTCCCAGGTATAGCGTCCTAAAGCGTCATTGTAGGCTCAGGCCTCTGCACAGCGACTTTGTGGAATTGTGCTTCAGCGCTCTTCGTCAACCATCTTCAACAAACCAAACCGCTCCGGAGTGTGGAAGGTATTGCTCATGGGCGGCTGCCAGGTCACCTCGTGGTGATTGGCAGGGGGCCCCTCACTCAGAAATAGATTCATGCGAAACGTGTTCCCGGTCTTGGCAGCTCGATGATCAATGGCTGACAAAGGAATCTTCATCGCCGCGTACCACCGATGCGCCGCGGCATCGATGCGAGCGGTCTTCTCAAACCCAGAATTCCACGTCCATCCCACCTCGTGATGCGGATTATGAAGATCAATGTCCAAGTCGACCCATTCGCCTTGAGGTGATACTTCGAATTCTCGATAGAGTTTGATGTCGTTGAAATTCGGACTGATAAAGACTTCGGCCACATCCCAGTTCCACAGCTCGTTGGTCTCCCGCTCTGTGCTAGGCGAAGGCTTTAGGTAGAGTTCGTCATAAGGACAGATGAACAGAAAATAGAGGTTGTCGCTGGTCCAACGCATGCGAACTTCGGCGCGAAAGTTCGGTACGTCCTTGCCTTGCGTGTCCTTTTCCAGGTATGCGACGCCCCCCGCGCTCCAGAAAGCGGAAGACGGATCGGCAGTCAAGGCAACATCCGCGGGCGCGTGGATCGACTCGACCGTGGGCCGATCGGCAGCCAGTGTCACTGTCGCGCAAAACAGGAAAACCAGCAAGACTTTAGTCAAGCCATTCATTCAGGTGCTCCTTGACGAAATCATCGTCGCTCAAGTGGGGGTAGAGCTTATAGACTCGATCAATCTCTCCTAATTGTCCCGGGGAGAGGTCCTCGCGCGGATCGAGACACCATCGGCCCGCCAACAATCCCTGCCGTCGCAGAACTTCATGAATTCCCGCGATGCATCCGTGGAATTGGTGGGCAGGATCAAAGAGGGCAGAATTGGCATCGGTAACTTGCTGCGCCAGAGTCAACAGTTCGGCTGAAACATTCTTTGACTGGCTCTTGGCGAGTGCCAGATGCGCAATTGCGGTCTTGGTCCACACCGCCCAATGGCCCAGCAATCCGCCGGCGATACGCAGGCGCTCGCCTCCGACGTCGAATTCGGTAAGAAGGTCGATCAGGATGTTGTCGTCGTTCCCCGTGTAGAGCGGGATTTCTTTCGCACGCCCGGATTGAGCAACTGCTCGCACCACGTCGAGTGTCTGGTAGCGGTTGAAGGGCGCAATCTTGATCGCGACAACATTTTCGATTTCCACAAACTGCCGCCAGAATTCGAAAGAAAGAATGCGGCCGCCTACCGACGGCTGAAGGTAAAAGCCAATAATGGGAATCACCGCTGCCACCCCGTGCGCATGCTCCAGGAGCCGGGGCGCTGGTTCATCTTTGAGATCTGCCAGGCTCAGCAGAACCGCATCGTAGCCCAACTCAGCCGCGAGGCGAGCTTCGCCGATCGCTTGCGCTTGCCTTCCACAAACACCGGCGATCTTCACGATATTGCCTTTGGCCGCTTCCTCAACCGCCAGCTTTAATACTGGTTTCAACAAGCCGATCTTCGGATCGCGTATCGCGAACTGCGTGGTGTGCACGCCAACCGCAATCCCTCCTGCGCCGGCCGCGAGGTAGTAGCGAGTCAAAGCGCGCTGCCGACGCTCGTCAAGTCTGCGCTCGGAGGTCAGCGCCAGCGGATGCGCTGGGATCACCAGCCCGGACCGAAGTTTGGCACGAAGCTGCATCAGAATTTGCCGTCGCGTTCCTGAAAATGTGTAGGCTTTCCCAGCGTGGCGCCGCCTTGCTTGATCCAGTTCGCAGTCCACTCGATCATTTCGGCTGGTTTCACACTTGTCTCGCCGAAGAGTCGCCTCGCATTCGCCGCATTATTCAGCAGCGCGGAAGAACCTGGCTCCGAACTGAATTGAGGCGCAACTCCGAAATGCCGCCCAAAAGCGAGTGCGATATCGCGAACCGCCATGGTCTCCGGGCCCGTAATATTCAGAACGAACGGCGGTGACTGGCAATAGGCAAACGAACGCAGGCACCAGGAATTTGCGTCCCCCTGCCAGATCACATTCACGAACGGCATATGCAGATCTACAGGCCGGCGTCGATACACGGCCTGTCCGATATCGAGCAGGACCCCGTATCGTAAGTCAATCGCATAATTCAAACGCAGAATGACAACCGGCGTTCCCCATTTCGCCGAGGCGTATTCGAATATCCGCTCACGGCCGAGCGCAGACTGGGCATACTCGCCGACGGGAGCCACAGGAGTCGACTCATCGGCGCCGCCTTCCCTCGCCGTCCGCAGCGGGTAAACATTGCCAGTAGAAAAAGCTACAGTGCGCGAATTGCGGAACCGGCTGGCGACCAGTCCCGGTAGATATGTGTTCATGGCCCAGGTCTGGGGTTCGGCGCCAGACGTCCCGAATTTTTTTGCGGCCATATAGATGACGTTGGGAATATCAGGGAGTTTCTCTAGTTCGCCCGGTTCAAGCAGATCCGCAGTGACGGTTTCAATGCCTTGCTCCGCCAGTTCCGCGGGCAGACTCGTGTCACTAAAGCGCGCCACCGCGATCACACGCTTCTTCACTCCGGCTTTGTCGGCTGCGCGGCGAGCCAATTTTGCGAGGGTCGGCCCCATCTTGCCCCCAGCGCCGAGAATGAGCAGGTCTCCGTCCAGGGCAGCGAGGGCCGCGGCATCCGCATCATTGGGACGCGACAGACGCTCTTCTAACTCTTCTTGGTTGTTGATCGCCGTCATTTATCCGAACTCAAATCCACCGAGGGCATAAACGCGGTCTTCCCGGCCCCGCAAATCTTTGCCCCTGACCATGCGCGTGAGAGTGCGCTGCGGAGTAAAACCCAAGTCCTTCGCGATCTGCTCCGCGTTGCGATTCTCCTTCAGCAAATCCCATGACATCGCAGTCCCAGTACTCGAAACGCAACTCTCAACCAATGCGCGTGCAGTTCCAGCATCCTGTGAAACGCACGGGCCTAGATAGGTCGTCAGCCTGCCCGGACGCGTAAGCACATAACATCTTCTTGCCAAGAGTGCACCATTTTGTTTAACCAGCCTATCCAGCAACTCAGCACGACTTGCCCCAAATGCTTCCTGGTCGGCGGCAAAATGCTCTGCCGACAATGAGTGTGGCTGTGCATTCAAAATCCCCGAACTGCCCGTCCCAGGCCGCTCCCACCGCTCCACCCCTTGCTCACAACGAAATCCCACCTTTTCGTAGAGAGGCCGCCCCTGTTCGGTTGCATCCAGTTTTACACTCTCGATCTTCATCTGGTCAGCCAGCGCCAGCGTTTCTGATAACAAGCGGCGCGCCAGACCCTGCCCACGAAACTTGATCTTCGTGAGCACCATTCCCACCCACGCCAGCCGCGATCCATAGCACAACAAAGTCGCAGTGCTCGCCAACTCGCCATCCACTTCGATTGCCAGGCAAGTTTCCGAGGCAAGATCGATCAACGTCCGCCAATCGTCGTCAGTCTGGTTCCAACCCGCGTGTGTGGACAACTCCAGTGCGGAAGGAACGTCCTGCACCCCCAAGCGCCGCAGCCGTACATTTGCCGCTCCACTCATTTGCCGGTGTTCCGACGAAACCACTGAATGAAATGAGGCAGTGCGATCTCAGCGTCAGGAATTTCCGGATGCCACTTCTTTTCCCACTCAAAGGAAATGAAACGGCCGTACTTCATTTCCTGCAAAGAGTTCAACTGTTCCCGTAAAGGAAAATCTCCTTCGCCGGTCAGCACATGCTCCCAACCACCACCTTTGCGCCGCAAATCTTTTATGTGAACGTGACGAATTGACGAACCGAGCGTCGCGGCTCCATCTGCTGGTTTCTCGCCCGCTTCGACCAAGCAATTTGCGGGATCCCAGACGGCGCTTGCGGTCGGCGAACCGGATTGCCGCAGAATGGCAGCCGTTTCCGCAGCGCTGGCAAAATCTCCATGAGTCTCCAGCCAGATTTCCACGCTGTTGCGGGATGCATACTCCGCCAGCTTGGCGATACTCTCCGATATCCAGTTCCGGGTTGCGTCACGATCGGCTCCGGCCTGAACCGCATCGCCAAACACACGGATTCCCGGCGCGCCCAGCGAGGCTGCAAGATCTGACATCCGCTTTCCTTCTTCCAGCCAGCGATTGCGTTCCGCAGCATCGGGAAAATGGAAACGGCAGCTCGTATCCAGGCACGAAATTGTCAGTCCGCAATCCGACAGGGCACGCTTCGTTGACACAAGTCCGCAGCCGTGAAAAGCCGGCAACTTCCACAACGAATCCTCGTCCTCGACAAAGCGCAGTTCGATGCCGTCATACGCGAGAGACGCCGCGATAGCTACGATCTGCGGCATAGTCCAGTCCGGGCACGCCAGCGTTGAAAAGGAGACTTTCACTCTAGGTCATCCGGTCCAGCATGGAAGTGGTGACTCGGTTCTTCACACCTTTGCCTTTGAAGAAGTTCTCCAGATCGTCTATCACCACATCCGCCATGGCCTGACGTACCTTGTGATTGCTTGCGGCCATCAGAGCATTGAGATCAATGAGTCCGCCGCGCGCGATATTGACGACGACCGCTCCATCCGGGAGTCGCGCCAGTCGGGCTTTACTCAAGATCCCGCGCGTCTCCTCGGTCAGAGCAGCCGTAAGTACCAGTAGCTTCGCTTCGGGTAGCAACGCCTCGAGACTCACGAAGCGTATGGGGTACTTTCTTTCCAGTGAGCGCGGTGCGTAGGGGTCGTGTACCAACCACTTAAGATCGAAACCGCGCATCAAGTCCACCAGAGCCCGGCCGATTCGGCCAAAGCCGATCATGGCGACTTCACGCCCCACGATTGACTCCGCGCATCCGTGCAGGTGCAGTTCACTATAGATTCGGTTCGATCGCTTGCGCAGTTCCTCGCGGTAGAAATCTACATTACGCGCGCAATACAGCAGCAACGTGGCGCCGAATTCAGCAGTGGCTCTTGCCATTGGAATGGGCGAAGCCGTAATTGTAAGGCGGTCGAACAATGGCCGGGCAAATCGTGACTTCACCTCGCCGCCACAATGAGCGATGACTCCTAGGTGTGGTGCCAGTCGCGGCAAGTCCTCGCCAAAATGCGGGCTGTCCCAGGTCGTTATCACCGCCTCAGCCCTTTTCAATTTACGGACCAACCTCGGCGTAAGTTGCTGCGAATCATCTCTTTGCCAGCGGAACAGGCGAGTCAACCGCCGCCGCGCGGCCAGCGGAAAAAACGACCGAAAAAGCTCCGCGCCGGCACACACAATGATGCTGGGTCGAGACATGCGGGCCAGTTTACCATTGCTTTGGTGATATTTTTCTTTCTTTTGTTGTCTATTGTCTTCTCTTTTGGATCAAAACAAAGTATAAAAAGGGGCTGTTGTGAACATCGCCCACGCCAACCTAACTGACTACATTGTCATAGGCCTTTATGGCCTCCTGATGGTCGCGGTTGGGATCTATGTGATGCGATTCAATCGCGGCGCGTCCGAGTACTTCCGGGGAGGAAGCCGCATTCCCTGGCTCGTCGCCGGCCTCAGTTGTTTCATGTCGGGTTTTAGCGCATGGACTTTCACGGGAGCGGCGGGCGTTGCTTACCGCGCCGGAATCGCGGCGACAGGTCTGTATCTTGGCAACGCCTTAAGTTTTCTCCTGGGATATTTCGTTTTCGCCAGCCGCTGGCGACGCAGCAGGATAACAACTGTGATGGAGTATCTCTCGTCGCGCTACAACCTGGCAACGCATCAGACGTTCTCCTGGTCTACCATCCTGTTTCAACTCTTCATGAGCGCCAGCATGCTCTATGGGCTCAGTGTTTTTGTGTCGTCCGCATGTGGACTTCCGATCGCATGGACGATTCTGATAGCGGGCTCTCTCATCATTTTTTATTGCATGGTCGGCGGGCTTTGGGCCGTAGTGGTCACGGACTTTCTGCAAGCCTCGATCCTGATGCCGTTCTGTCTGGTCCTTGTCATCAGCTCCCTCTCGCGAGTAGGCGGAGTGTCAGGATTTGTCCACTCGCTGCCGCCAGAGATGAAGACACTTCACTTCTCCGGAGAGTTCGGCTGGGTGTATCTGGTGTCATGGACCATCATGGTTTCGTTCGGCTACAACACCAGCGCGATGGCACAACGCTACTTCAGCGTGGATGACGAACGCTCGGCGCGCAAAGTGGCGCTGCTCTGCTGCGGATTATTCACGCTCGGCGCATTCTTGTGGTTCATTCCGCCAATGGTGATGCGCATTCTGTATCCCGACCTGCACGCCGTGTGGCCGTCCCTGGCAAATCCCGGCGAGGCTTCTTACGCTGTGGCCAGCCTCACGCTTCTGCCTCACGGACTGATCGGCATCATGCTGGCGGCCATGTTCAGCGCCACCATGGCGTCACTCTCCGGCATGTACAACTTGAAGGCGGCCATCCTCTCCAAAGATATCTATCAAGCGTTGTTTCGCAAGAATGCGGACGAGCGCGAACTGTTGCGCGTGGGTTGGATCACAACCTTTCTGCTGGGCGCGGTGACCACTGTAATTGCTGTCATGATGGCCTTAAGCGGCCAGACCGTGTTTGGCGTGATGTTGAAATTCAACACTCTGATCTCGCTCGCCTACGGTCCGCCGGCTTTGCTCGGACTGGTCGTCAGGCGTACCCCGCCATGGTCTGGCCTGGCGTCGTTTTCGGTCGGCCTGATTCTCGGAATCCTGGGAGCCTTCGTCTATGACTGGTCGCTCATCCACCAGGTGGCGATCATTATCCCGGCGTCATTTGGGGTGTTCCTTTTCAGCGCTTTGTTCGACCGCGGAGATTCGCCTGGGCGTGCGCGCTTGTTCTTGAATCTGAATACGCCCGTAAATATCAAGGTCGAACTGAAAGACTCCGAAGATTTCACGGTGCCGGTCTTCCGGTTTCTCAGCCGAACCATTCTCGGCATCGGGATCCTGAGTCTCAGCATGTTGTTCACCGTTCCACCGGACAAGATATCGACAGTGCTGTGGTTTGCGCTGCTGACGCTCGCTGTGGGTGCGTCTCTCGGATTCGTGCGCGGAGACAACCGCAAGGCAAACGAATTGGCAGTAGCCGTAAAGTAGTAGGCCGTCATGATTCGACTGGGACTCATCGGTTGCGGGGAACACGCGGAAGTTGGGCATGCGATCTCGCTTGCGCGTTACGTTGCGGCCCATCCCGGGCAGATTGAACTGACGGCAGCGTGCGATGTGCAGTTGTCCCGCGCGCGAACTTTCTGTCAAAAATACGGATTCAAGAATGCTTACGCGTCGGCCAAAGAGATGTTGGATACCGTGAAGATCGACGGCTGCATCACCGCGGTTCCGCCGGAGCGAATCGCTGAAGTGGGGGCTAGCCTCTTGCAGTTGGGAATTCCGTGCGTGGTGGAGAAGCCTCTTGGGACTTCGCTGCGTGAAGTGGCGTTTCTAGTCGACGTGGCAAAAGCCACCGGTACACCCAACATGGTGTCCGTCAACCGGCGATTCATGCCGTTCCTGAATCGCGCCCTGAACTGGAGCAGGTCAATTGGGCCGATGCGCTACGTGCGATGCACCATGACCCGCCATGCGCGAAGGGAGCCGGAGTTCCTGTGGACAACCGCGATCCATGCGGTCGATGCCTTGCGCTACATCGCTGGCGAAGTCTCGGACTCCAGCCTGCGAACGATTCGCGGTGACGCTCTTGCCTCCTGGCATGCAATCGACCTTCGGTTCAACAGCGGAACCTACGGACACATCGACGTCCTGCCCACGACCGGACTGATTGAGGAAACCTACGACCTATATGGCGAGGACTTTCAGGCCTCGGTCACCAGCCCCTTTGGCACCCAGCGCTTGGTTCGTTGTTTTCGCAATAAGGAACTGGCGCTCGAAGAGATCGCCGGGGACGACATGCCGGAAGACGTACTGAGCGGTTTCTATGCCGAAACGGAAGAGTTCATCCGCGCAATTCGCGAGGGCGACGCGCCACATCCCGCCATTGAGGATGTTGCCACGTCCGTAACGTTGTGCCTAAAGATGGCGAACAATTAAGGAAGGAACCAAGTAATCATCCATGCAAATCAAAACGTTTCGTGACAAGAATACTCTCGGTACACACGCAGCCGAGCAAGCGGCCGCTTCTCTCCGCCATGCAATCCAGCGACGAGGTAAAGCCCGCATCATTGCCGCCACTGGAGCTGCGCAATTTGAATTCCTGGAAGTGCTGACTCGTCTGCCTGGCATTGACTGGTCCAAGGTGGAGATGTTCCATCTCGACGAATATGTCGGCATCCCTGAATCACATCCCGCGAGTTTCCGCCGCTTTCTGCGCGAGCGGCTTATTGAGAAGGCAGGAATCACTCACTTCCACTTGCTGAATGGCGACGACAATCCGGCCGAAGTCATTCGCGTGGTCGGACAGGCCCTTAAGTCCGCCCCCGTTGATATTGCGTTTGTTGGGATCGGAGAGAACGGGCACCTGGCTTTCAACGATCCACCGGCCGACTTTGAGACAGAAGAACCGTATCTGCTGGTCAAGCTGGATGAAGTCTGCCGCCGGCAACAAATGGGAGAAGGATGGTTCCGCTCGTTAAGTGAAGTGCCCGAACGCGCCATCTCTATGAGTGTGCGTCAGGTGCTGAAAGCAAAGGAGATCATTTGTATAGTTCCAGACGCCCGCAAGGCCAACGCCGTAAAGGCTTGTCTCGAAGGAGAGATTAGTCCGATGGCACCCGCTTCAATTCTGCGGACCCACGCTAATACAACCTTGTATCTCGACCATCATTCATCGGCGCTGTTGAGTGCGGCGACGCTGACTGCTGTCTAGCTGGCGAGTGGCTGCTTCACGATGACCTTGATCCATCGCTTCGCCGTGAAGCGATCGTAGGGTTCAGCCGTGTGGAGGGAGACTGCTAACCTACACACCCTTCCTCCAACCACGATCATTTTCGGCCTTCAATTCAATGCTGATGGACCCGTCGTCATTCACCGGCTGCTCGCACGCCCAGGCAACTGGTTGTTTCACCCCTGGCCGCATCTCCAGTAGCGCTGACAGATTCATTTTGCCCAGGTAGCCTTTAGGCAAGATAAATGACGCTTCACGCAGAGCTCCACCGTGGGGATGGCCCGCATCCAGTGCGCCTTCCATACTGATCATCTTGTCAGGACTCTCGATCCGCAACCACAGCACCCCGGGCACTCCCGCGACGCCGCGGTTGGCAACGCAAATCACCAGTTCGTTCGTGCCGTATCTCTTACGCTGCCACACCCACGCTGGCCGCAGCCGGTAACCGATGTTGGTACGGAGTCGTTCAAATCCGCGTGGATATTTTTCGTTGTAGTGGGCGAGATTGTCAGCTTCTGTCCACAATCCCCAGTAGTTTGCTTTCACATCGAGGGAGTGCAGCATGTAGTTTTCGAGTTCGTTGATGCCGGCCGCATCTGCTTTGATCTGCGAGGTGTCGTAGTGACGCAGATAACCGTCCTCGATGATCGTTGCCAGCCACGGCGGGCGATTGGTCAATTCCTCAATCTGAATCGGCTCTTCCACAATGATGCTGTCCGAGCGGAGCCATGCGCCGGCTCGAACCGCCATGTCGATCACCGTGCGGTTTCCCACGCTACTGATGTCCGGTTGCGTGTTCACGGCCAGCGGAGTCTTCTTCCAAGTCTCGAGTTGACGCGTCGTCATGGTGACGAAGGTCTTCTCTGCGGTCAGATAGTCAGGAAACGGATTCGGGTAATTGCTGGTATGGCCTTCTCCCCAGAATCCGTACTGCATGAGGTCCATCCATTCGATTAGCGGATTCCCTTCGAACTGGGCAGCGAGAAGGTCGTTCAACTCTGCAAAGGCTTTTTGGAATTCTGGATGATCGTAGCGCGGCTCCCTGAATTCGCCGTCCTCATTGGGGATGCGACCGATCCTAACCATCGGGATGCGATCACGGAGGAACTCGGGCAGTGCAACTTCCTTGGGCTGGAATGAATAGTTCGAGAGTTGGATGCGAAACGCGACGCGCAAGCCTTTGCGCTTAGCTGCATCCAATGCGAGATGAAAGACCGGGTTGAGATCCAAGTGCCCTGCGCGGGTTTGCACATTTCGCCAATCGCAGCGAATGTATAAAACGTCCACAAACGGCAGACTCGACATCTTTTCAACGTGTTGATCCAGGGTCTCTCGGCCAGCCCTCGCAGCTAGCGAGGGCCCATTCTCCTCCCACGCGTAGCCGATCAATCCGAGTCCGCGATTGCGCAGCGGCTTTTCGGACGGAGTAGTGAACAGAACGGTTTGCCAGCCCTCGTCCTGATCAATCTCAAACGGCCCTTGATTCAGCCGGTCACGCACCGGTGGGCCGGCGGAAAAATTATAGCCCTGCCAAAGATGTGCCGGAACATCCGCAGCCGCAACCGCGGGCACAAGGAGCGCACCTTTCAATATTGTCCTGCGGCGCATGGGCGCATTCTAGTTTGAAAACGACAATATACAAAGATAAAAGAAGTATCGCCGCCGGTAAATGCCCGCGAGAAAGCAATGAGCGGCCGACGGAACTGGTTGAATCTATTGCAGCTAAATGTGGTAGAAAACTGTCATGTTATGTTTTCTTTTACTTTGCTATTATTTCCTGCTATTTTGCGTCTAGCCAGAAAAGGCTTGGCCGATGTCCACCCTGTTTTCATCAGAATCGCATTGGTTGCGAGCCTTCGCAGAACATCAGCCGAAGTTGGCAGAACTACTCGCCAAGAGTCCAGACGAACAACGCCAATTAGGCTACTTCCATACGCTTCGGGAAATTTGCCAGCAGCCATACACCTGGACCCAGACCTCCCAGTTGATGCAGAGCTGCAGAAACGCCCTTCGGTCCGGCGTCAAAGACATTTGCTCCCTGATCCTGACTGGCTCGGGCAGTTCGGAATATGCGGGCGACTGCGTGCGTATTCCACTGCAGTCAGCGCTTGGAATAGACGTACAGGCACTTGGCGGCGGTGCCATCCTGACGCATGGCAGCAAAAGTCTCGCTCGTGGTCGTCCGGGCCTCATGGTATCGATCGCACGTTCCGGCGATAGTCCGGAAAGTGTTGGTGCGCTTTCCTATGTATTGAGTACGGAACCGGAGATGCGCCATCTTGTCCTGACCTGCAACGCAGCTGGTGGTCTTGCTACTTCGTTCTGTAACGACGCCCGCGTCAGGGCAATCACGTTCAACGAAACCACCAACGATCAAAGCCTGGTCATGACCAGCAGCTTCACCAACCTCGTGCTGGGCGCGCGCTTTCTGGGATTGTTGGAAGACCCCGCGCGATATCAGGCAATTGGCGAGAAATCCAGCGCCATTGCGAGCCATATCCTTACAACGCAGTTTGATCTCCTGGCGCAAGCTGCGAATTTGCCTTTTAAGCGTGCTGTGTTTCTTGGCAGTGGCGCTCGCTTTGCTGCGGCTCGTGAAGGCGCATTGAAGATGTTGGAGATGACGGCGGGCCGGGTAACCACTCTCTGCGAAACGTTCCTCGGACTTCGCCACGGCCCGATGAGCTACGTTCACAAAGATTGCCTGATTGTGGCTTTTCTCTCCTCGGAGCCTTTATTGCGGGCCTATGAATTCGATCTTCTGCGGGAAGTGAATCACAAGGATCTCGGCCTTCTGAAAGTCATGGTGGGCGAGGACATTCCTCCGGATTTGGTTCGAAAGCAGGATGTATTGATTGAATGCCCCGGAATGAAAGAATTGGGCGATGACAACTCTCCGATCATTGATGTCTTAGTAGGCCAAGTGTTGGCGTTTTTCCGTAGCCTGCACGAGGGACTCAGCCCGGATTGCCCTTCCGAAAATGGGATCATCAGCCGAGTGGTGCGAAGCTTTGCTTTGCACCTCCCCAATTCCTAGTTGATGTTAAATCTAATGTCTTCAATTGGTTAGCTGCAACCCCTTACCTGCCCCTGGTCTCTCCCGTAAGCCTTATGCTTTCGTTTAATTTCTCACAGTTGCATATTTTAGATTCTTTGCTTGCCTTTGGTTTCGGATCGTGATAAAAGTCTGCGAATCAACGTCGCTGTCTCACGGGGGAATCTATGTGGTCTGCAACGCGCACCCTTTTCCTGCTGGCGCTCTTGAGTTTCAGCTGTCATCTCTTGTTCGCGCAAGGCACTGACCTCGGCACGATTCGTGGCACGGTCACCGACTCAAGCGGAGCGGTCGTTTCGGGCGCCAAAGTGACCGTTACGGATCTAGGAACTTCTTCAATCCGTGAAACAGCATCCAACGCGGAAGGTGGCTATCAGGTTTTCGGTTTGAGCTCCGGCACTTACAAAGTCTCAGTCGCGAATGCTGGAATGACCACGGTTCAAGTGAACGGAATTATTGTGAATGGAAGCGCAGTGGTTATCGCTAACGCGATCATGAAAGTCGCATCTGCGTCTGAAACAGTTGAGGTTACTACCGAAGCTCCCACGATCAACAGCGCCGACCAAACGATCTCCGACACGATCACCAGTCGCGAAGTACTAAACCTGCCCCGCGACAGCCGAGATGTTTATTCATTCCTTTATCTGAACCCGAACATCACGCAGAGCACCGGTGATGGATCATTCAAATTTCTGGGCTTTCAGAGCTATGGGGCGAACTTCACCATCGATGGGCAGCGCTCTACCAGCACGCTCGACGGCAGCGCCTCCGCGAGCGAGCCCTCCCTTGAAGCGGTCGGGGAGCTGAACATCCTTTCCAACGATTTCAGCGCTGAGTATGCCGGGATTTCCAGCATCCGTGTGACCACCAAGCGTGGCACAAACCAATTCCACGGTTCGGCTTTTTATGACAACAAGAACTCCGCTCTTGCGGGTCTCACTATTCAAGACCAGCAGGGCATACAAGACTCGCAAGGCTCCTTGTATCCCTATCCGTCTCCTTACTTCAACTTCAATGATATTGCCGGCTCGATTGGAGGTCCGATACCGCGATTGAAGAAGACCTGGTTTTTCACGACCTATGAGCGCAACTACAACCGGGACTCGATACAGATCACGGATAACAAACTGCCTCATCCATCGTTCTGGGCTGGAGATTTCTCACCCTTGATCTCCGATCCGAGCAAAATGAAGGCAAGCACACTTCCGGCGGTTCCATCGAGCGTGACCTTGACTCCGGCCGAGATCGCCGCCGACACCTACTGTGTGGGCTGGCCGAATTGCACGGGAGACGGCGCCCAATTCGTTATTATTCCGTCGCGGCTTCTGAATTCGAATGTACAGCAACTTATTGGCAAGTACTTCCCGAAAATCGATCCAGCGATTGCAGTGAATGTTAACAACGGCCGGATCGGGCAGCTATTCCAGACGCTAATGCCAAGTTTGACGACCCGCGATTTGGGAACGGTTCGTATCGACCATGACTTCTCCGACCGGGACCACGTCTACGGCGTATACAACACACAAGCACTGAGCGGCGGTAGATCGGCCGTCAGATCACCTTTTACGGGCCTAGGGCTGACTCAACAAGACCAGCGAACGCATACCCTTTCTGTTTCATATCTACGGGCGATTCGCGACAACATCATCAACGAAGCACGCGGCGGCTTCAATCGCGAATTCGTTTTCCGCCACAGCAACACCACCCTGGGGAGCTTCTTGTCGAGCATTGGCTTCGATCAGAATGCTGTTGACGCATACGGCGCAGTCGTGGGGACCGATCAACTCCAAACTCATGGCCACACCGTCATCAATTACGGCTCCGCGTTCACATCTTTCGACCGCAGCGGAAACCGAAACACGGACCGTCAGGAGAGCCAGTACTTGGCAACCTTCGGTGACACTCTCACCTGGGTGATCAGAAATCACAATCTCAAGATGGGTGCTGATTTTGTGCACAACGAAGGCTTGGACGGCTTTTCCACCGCTCGTGGAAATCCTCGCGGGACCATGACTTACACCGGAAGCGGCACGAGCCCATTCGCCAATTTTCTACTCGGCTTACCCGCGAATCGAGTGACCTTCATCGCTCAAACCCGCCCCGATATGGATGTGACCAACTGGGAGCAGGGATATTTCTTCCAGGATGATTGGAAAGTCAAACCCAACCTGACGGTGAATCTCGGAATTCGATATGAGATGGTTTCGCCTTGGGTTGACAAGCACGACATTCTGCTGAACTTCGATCCCACATTCGACAACAACACTGGACGCTTCATCGTCTCCTCCGATAAAACTCTTGCGTTCCTCGATCCGAGGATTTCCGCGACTCTTCCCGTTGTTACCGCAGCACGGTCGGGTCTTGGGATCGGCAGGGGCCTGGTCCAGACAGATAAGAACAACTTCGCTCCACGCATCGGAATTGCGTGGGGCCTTGGCGACAAAACCGTCATTCGCGGTGGATACGGGCTGTACTTCCCAACATCGGCTGCCCAGGGAGTTCGCGACCCAATTTCAACCAATGGATTCAATCAGGCCTTGACCAAACAGACCGGGACGGTGAATCCGCCATTGCAACCTTGGCCCAATCCATTGACTGGCGGCGATGTTGTGAATAATTCCAGTCTGATTTCGGTCAATGCTGTTCCCGTCGGACTGCGCACGCCGACCGTACAGCAATACAATGCAACCTTTGAACGCCAAGTGGGGGCTAAGAGTGCAGTGCGATTTTCTTACCTCGGCACTCGCTCCAGCGGTCTCATAGGCGGAATCGACCTCAATGAAATTGCCCCCAGCGATAATCCTTGGGGTACCACAACTGGCGATGGTGTGACGCCTTGCACTCCGGACGACGGGGATTGCCTCCCAACCAACGCAGATTTTGCGCGTCTACCTTACCCAACGCTGGGCGATTTTCTGTTGACCTATGGCAACTACGGTCATAGCCAGGCAAATACGTTTCAGACACAGTTTGAACGCAAATTCGACAGGGGTTTGATGTTTAACGCCTCCTATACCTACACCGATCAGAAATCAACGGGCATCGACCAGGGAAATTCCAGCCTCGGCGGTGTTCCGTACAATCCATTCCAGCCGAACCTCGATTACACAGAGGATGCGTGGGTCTCCCATAACCGCTTCGTCTTATACGGGGTTTATGATTTGCCGTTTGGCCGAAGCATGAAGTACGGTCATGGATTATCGAAGTGGGCAGACGCCATAGTCGGTGGATGGCAGACCACTTTTCAGATGTTTGCCAAGAGTGGCACGGCGTTCACCCCATACTGGACCTGTGATAATTGCGGCAATGGTGACCGTATGGTCGGGCCGGGAAATATCGCTTCCGAATCAATTGACGCCCTCGGCGATTTCAACGATTTCATTGGTTACCGGCCACTGGTTGCCGGGAACTACAAAAAGCATGTTGGCGACCAGCTCTTCAACCCCGCCGCTTTCGCGCCTCCGACAATGGGTGCCGATGTTTTCACCAACAGTGCGGTTGCGAGAAAAAACCTGCTGTGGGGGCCTGGCGCCTGGGGGGTTAATTTGGGGTTGCACAAAGACTTCAAATTCAAAGAGCGAATTACCGCTTCGCTGGGGGCTGACTTTAACAACATCTTTAATCATCCTCTACGAATGCCGAACCAGGATTTTGGGGATGGCAGTTTCTCGTACCTTGGAGGATTTGACATCGCGGTCGACCCCAGCACATTAATGCCCGTGGTTCAGGACACAAATCCTAATCCGGACTTTGCCCGCGCATTCTCGACATTTCCCCAAGAGGGTATCGACAGCCGCCGAACCGTCCGGTTGCGGCTTAGAGTCACCTTCTAGCCTGGGAACCAACTAGTTAGTAAAGCGACTGCCCAGACGAGCAAGCAGCCTACGGGCAGTCGCTTCCGTTCGGAGAATCGGTGAAATTCAAAACGGCCATGGTCTTCGCCTTAGCTATCTTCTTGGCCACAGCCTGGGCCGAGCGGCCCGGCAACTTTCGGGTAATCGGCCCCGGCGGTGGCGGCGCCATGTTCAATCCCACCATCAGCCCGCATGACACAAACACCGTTCTCATTTCGTGTGACATGACTGGTTCCTACATCACGCACGATGGCGGGAGGACCTGGCGCATGTTCAATCTGCGCGGCGTGGTGGATTTCTTTGCGTTCGATCCCAAAGATCCCAACACCATGTATGCCCACGCCACCGGCTTGTGGCGGAGCACTGACGGAGGAGAACATTGGAACATGCTTTATCCAAATCCCTCCTCGGTTAAAGGTATAAAGATGGCCTCCGACCACTCGGACGAAGACGTCCTGGCCGATCCCGATCCGCTCGGGAACATCTCCGCCTTCACGATCGACCCCGAGAACTCGAAAGTACTTTATGCGGCAGCGGGATCAAAGACCAGCCCCGCCCTGTTTGTCTCAAAAAACGGTGGAACAAACTGGACCAAGCAAGCGGACTTGGCCGACTCCCCGCGCCGTCTGTGGATTGATCCAAAGTCGCCAGTCGATTCTCGAACGGTATTTGTTGGCAGCGTCCGCTCTCTCGCAGTCATCGCTGGCGGCAACGTGCGAAAGCTCTTCGTGCCCCAAGACGCCAATGACATCTCGTTAGGCTTCGGAGCCGGTTCACAGCCGACAGTCTACGCAACTTCCAAGCAAGGGGTTTTCGTTTCTACGGACGGCGGGGCAACATGGAGCAAGTCAGCGTTGCCGGGCGATGGTGGCCATGTCCGCGCAATCGCCACCAGCCTGCGGCACCCGGAGGTAGCGTATGTCTCTTACAACCGTCTGCTTATGGACGGGAGGCATTGGATGGGCGTTGCGAAAACCAGCGACTCTGGAAAGACCTGGGCTCTGGTGTGGAAGGAGGGCTGGGCGGACGAGGAGGAAGGCTCAGGAATCGGTGGAAACGCCGGCGTTACGCCCGGAAATATGCATGACGGCTGGATCACCGAACGCTTTGGCTCGTCGTGGGGGGAAAACCCACTGGCGTTGACTGTAGCCGAACAGGACCCCGACCTCGCCTACGGAACCGATCTGGGCCGCACCATGGTCACAAGAGATGGCGGCAAAACCTGGGCGGGACAGTACTCACACAAGGTCGACAACGCCGGCTGGACCACCACTGGGCTGGATGTCACCACCAGCTACGGCATTCATTTTGATCCGTTCGACATGAAGCGCCAGTTCATCACTTACACCGACATCGGATTGTTTCGCAGTGAAGACGACAGCGCGTCGTGGGTGATTTCCACGGATGGCGTTCCCCGTGAGTGGCGGAACACTACATACTGGGTCGTGTTCGATCCTAAAGTGCGAGGGAAAATGTGGAGCGTCAACAGCGGAACGCACGACCTTCCACGCCCGAAAATGTGGAGACATACTTCGGTCACGCGATATAAAGGCGGCGCCTGTATCAGCACGGATGGTGGCAAGACCTGGACCAAGTCGAATACCGGAATGGATGAAACCGGCGCCACCCACATCCTGCTTGATCCGACCAGCCCGGTAGATGCGCGCGTACTCTATGTTGCCGGATTCGGCGATGGAGTCTACAAGAGTTCGGACGGCGGGAAAACCTGGAGTCTGAAAAACAATGGCATCACCCAGAAAGAGCCATTCGCATGGCGGCTGGCGCGGGCTGCAAACGGAACCTTGTATGTGCTGATCGCGCGGCGTTCGGAAGATGGCAGTATCGGCAACGCGGCTGATGGCGCACTGTACAGCTCGACCGATGGCGCGGACAGTTGGCATCCAGTGACTCTTCCGGCGGGCACGAACGCTCCCAATGGTCTGGCCATCGATCCCAACGATTCCAGTCGTCTTTATCTCACAACCTGGGCACGTGCCGCGGGGCAGCACGGTGATGGCGGCGGGATATTCCTCTCCGAAGATGCGGGCAAAACCTGGAAGCAGGTTCTTGACAAAGATCGTCACATTTACGACATCACTGTCGATCCTTCCGACCCAAACATCGTTTACGCCGCCGGATTCGAATCATCGGCATGGCGTTCTGCCGATCGCGGAGTAACATGGACCCGCATCCCCGGCTTCAATTTTAAATGGGGTCAGCGTGTAGTACCCGATCCCATGGATCACAACAAGATCTACATCACCACATTCGGCGGAAGCGTCTGGCACGGCTCAGTCAACGGGCAAGATCAACCACTGGACATAGCGACTCCTGAACTGGCACAAGGTAAGAACTAATAGAGGAGGCATCTTAATGAATCGCCGGCAATGGTTGTTTGGGGCTGGAGCAGTTGCAGGCATGACAGTGCAGGCAAGCGCCGCGCCTTCATTCGCACCCGAAGCAGAGAATACTCCGAAAGCCAAGCCGCTCGATATTTCCCAGTACGAACCCAAGAGCATGCTGCAAGTGCACGAATCAAACGTCGCTCAGGCCAAGTATCCGGTTATCGATATCCATACCCACATTTCCGGATCGATCAAGTCGTCGAACGGCGTCGAACTGGCGGCCGAGCGCGAGTACCTCGGCACACCACAGGAATGCCTCAGTGTGATGGACCGCAAGAACATGCGCGCCATGGTCAACCTCACTGGCGGCTACGGTAAAGGACTCGCCGAGGCGGTCGCGAAGTTCGACCGCGCGCATCCGGGACGCTTCTACACCTTCACCGAGCCCTGCTATGAATTCTTCAGGGACCCGAGCTATCCCAAGATTCAAGCCGACGCTATCGAGCAAGCCCACAAAGACGGAGCGCGGGGACTGAAGATTCTGAAGACCCTCGGCCTTTATTTGCGGGAGAACATTACCTCGGGCAAACTGGTGAAGATTGACGACCCGCGCTTCGACCCCATGTGGGAAGCGTGTGCCGGGTTGAACATGCCGGTAGCGATCCACATCTCCGATCCAATCGCCTTCTTCACGCCCATCGACCGCTTCAACGAGCGATTTGAGGAACTGAACAACCATCCAGACTGGTCATTCTACGGCGGAGACTTCCCGTCCAACGCGGAGTTGATCGAGGCCCGCAATCGCGTCTTCGCGCGGCATCCCAAGACGCAGTTCATCACATTGCACTTTGGCAACTTCTCGGAGAACTTGCAGAACGTCGGCGAGAACCTGGACCGCTTTCCCAATATGACGGTCGACATGGCCGCCCGTGTGGGAGAACTCGGCCGTCAACCCTATACCTCGAAGAGATTCTTCGACAAATATCAGGACCGCATTCTGTTCGGGACCGATGCCACGCTGCACGGAGACGCATTTCCGCAGCAGGTCTTCAACGACAAGCTGTACGAGATTTACTATCGTTTCCTGGAAACAGACGACGAGTACTTCGACTACGCACCGGCAAAGATTCCGCCGCAGGGACGTTGGCGCATTTACGGAATCAATATGCCCGATCAGGTTTTGCGCAAGGTCTACAGCCAGAACGCAGCACGGCTACTGCAAATCACGGTCTAGATGCAAACCCATTGGCGAGTCTTCATTCTGGCGCTGGCGATTGCAGTTTCGCCAGCGCACGCTCAGGTGCGGGTGTGGGAAGGGACGCTTACTCTACCCACGTATGAGGAAGGCCCGCCTGACCCCAATCCTCCGTTCGATCAATTCGTCGGCAACCGCTTCAACTATCCCTACACACTGCGCGACAAGCTCACCAGTCGACGGGTGAACCACGACTGGCGGGCATTCTATCTCGAGAATGAATATCTGAAGTGCTCGGTACTGCCGGATATCGGCGGACACCTCTATACCTGCATCGACAAGCTCTCCGGTCAGCCCATGTTCTATGCCAACCCTTCCGTTAAGAAGGCTGCGATTTCCTACCGCGGAGCCTGGGCGGCGTTCGGAATCGAGTTCAACTTTCCGGTTTCCCACAACTGGGTGAGCATGTCGCCGGTGAACTACTCGGTTGCGAAGCACGATGATGGAAGCGCCTCAATCACCGTCGGCAACATTGACCGCGTCTACAGCATGGAGTGGTCGGTCGAATTGATCCTGCGTCCTAAGTCCACTGTCCTTGAAGAGCGCATTACCCTCAACAACCGCAGTGATGTCCGGCATCGCTTCTATTGGTGGAACAACGCCGGCATCCGTGTGTGGGACGATTCGCAAATTGTCTATCCCATGCGTTTCGCCGCCTCACATGGGTTCACCGAAATCCGCCCCTGGCCGGTGGACGATGGCCTTGATCTCAGCATCATCCGCAATCACACCCGCGGACCGGTTTCGGAATTTGTTCACGGCAGCCGCGAAGATTTCATGGGCGTGTGGAATCCGAAGACAAATACGGGCACAGTGCACTTCGCCGATTACGCTTCCTTGCCTGCCAAGAAGATCTGGTCCTGGGGCGCCGATGCGGATGGCCTCGACTGGCGCAAAGCGCTTTCGGACGACAACAGCGCATATGTGGAAGTCCAAGGCGGCCTGTTTCGCAATCAGGAAACGTACGCATTCCTTGAGCCGCGGCAAACACTTCAGTTCAGCGAATACTGGATGCCGGTCCGTGGGATTGGAGGAATCTCCCGGGCGAACCTGACGGGGGTGGTAAGTCTCGCGCGACACAATGGAACCCTGTTCACAGGGTTCAATGCCAACCGGGCAATCCCGCAGGCGTCAGTTTCCATTTCGAATGGCAGTCAGCAAGTATTCCAAGACAAAACGGATTTGGCTCCGGCGCACGCGTGGACTCATGAGATTCCCAACGCGGATCCTCAGTCGAAGTACACCATTGACATCAAGGATGCCAAGGGCACTACGCTGCTGCGGCAGACTGAAGGCCTCTACGACTGGACTCCGGAGTCGGAGATCAAAGTTGGCCCACAACCGGCATACCACATCCCTGACCCGGACAAGCGCAGCTTCGACGACTGGATGCAAGCTGGCAAGGAAGATGAACTGAACGGAAGGGTCCTGCGAGCACTCGATATATATAAGGAAGCGCTGCACCGTTTCCCCAACAGCTTTCTGGCGCAAAAGGCGGCGGGACGATTGGCTGCTTCCCTCCTGCGGTTTGAAGAAGCCAAAGATTATCTGGAAGCGTGCCACGCTCGCGACACATCCGACGCAGAAGTTTCCTACTACTTGGGAATTGCCTACGACGGCGTCGGGGATGCACAGCATGCTCAGACGGCGTATGAACAGGCCCTGCGCTTACCTAGCTTTCACGCCGCGGCTGCACTTCGTTCGGGGGAATTGCTGGCAAGGAATGCCAACTTGTCTGGCGCGGAGAACTATCTCAACGAGGCGTTGAGTGTCACTCCCGGAGATCTTCGCGTGCGCGAAGAGTTGGTTGCATTAAAGCGTGCACTTGGAAAACACGATGAGGCTTTGGCTCTTGCCAAGGCGGGCCTGGCCGACTTCCCTCTGAGCGATTTTCTGAAAGAAGAAATTGGTGCCCCCGATCTCCAACAGCTGTCCAACGACGCCAACCGCGTGCTCAACATCGCTTCCCAATACATTCGACTGGGCATGTATCAGCGCGCGTTGAACGTGGTTTCACGAAAGTATCCCCCAGTGGTTCCAGATCAGAGCGAACCCGGCTCCGTTGCGCCACGGGATAATCCGCTAGTCGCGTACTTCCGAGGATATTGCCAGGAAAAATTGGGAGAATCAGGGACCGATGACTACAAGACCGCATCGACTCTCTCCACCGCATACATTTTCTCGAATACGCCAGAAGAATTAACGGTCTTGAAAGCTGCGTTGCGGACCAATCCTGCCGACGCCACGGCGCATTACCTGCTGGGTAATCTCTACTTTTCGCACGCTGAGACCGACTTCGCACTCAGCGAGTGGGCTCAGGCGCGGAAGTCAGACGTCAGGCTTCCAGTGCTCGATGCAAACATCGGCCTAGCCCTTCTCCACATCAAACTGGATCCTGAAAAGGCACTCACAGCTTTTCGCGACGGGCTGACCAGTGATCCAACCAATGTCGCGGTCTATCTCGGCGTCGACCAGTCACTCAGCCTGCTTGGACGTCCAGCGCGTGAGCGCGTAGATGCACTGGAGAAATATCCGCAGCTCGCCGATGCCCCAAATCCCCTGCTGTTTGAACTGATTCTGAACCTCGCCGAGTCCGGGGATTTCGATCGCGCCACCAGTCTTTTCCACGGTCACTTTTTCCCGCGCGAGGAAGGCGGCACCAATGTCCGCCAGGTGTGGGTGGAAGTGCAACTTGATCGAATTCTTGCTCTGGCCAGACAAGGACATTGCAACGAAGCTCTGGAGGCCACGCGACATCTTGGCTCTGAAGTGCCCGGACTCGGCTTCACCGGTGATGGCCTGGAACCGATCGTTCGTTCGGCAAGAACCAACTACCTGCTTGGGACCTCGTACGGAGCCTGCGGCAAGCCGGATGATGCTAAAGCAAAGTTCGTGCTGGCGGTTTCCGGGTCGAGTACCGACCAGATTCATTGGGCGTGGGCAGCAGCGCAAAAGCTCCCTGCATTCGATCCGCAGAAGTGGCAGCCCCGGTTGCGGACTGCCTTTACTGACGCCGCCAATCGCACCGAGACAAGCGCGTATCCCAGCTGGTGGATGTATACGGCAGGGATGCTCGAAAGAGATTTGGGGAAGGAACAAGAAGCGAGCGCGAGGTTTCAAAAAGCCCTCGTGCTTCCGGATCGGATGCTGGCCTACCACATGACGCGCCTGGCGCACTCGGACAATAAATGAAGAGACGCGACTTCATCGCCGCCGTAGCCGCATCAGCAGTTTTCGCCCGTTCGTGGCTTCACCCTCAGAACACGCCCAAGCATCCGCGACTGCTCATCGCGGAATCCGACCCGTTCACTGGACTCGAACTTCTAAAGTTGCGCTATGCGGCAGGTCATCGCCCATCGGACGACTTGACCGGATGGGCATTGTCCTGGCAAGTCACGCGTCAGAAAGACTTCGCCGAACGTGCATTGGCAGAGATGAAGGCCAAGCACATCACTGCTACCGGCAAACCCTCGCGCGCGTGGATCGACTACACGAAGTGGGCGCTGGCGTTCGACTGGTTGCTGGAGTATCCCGGATTCGACCAACCGCAGAAGGACCGCATCGCAAACGAGTTGATGGATGGAGCAGCGGCCATGCTGGCCACACCGGACTTTGCTGACGCGAGCCAGCTTTCTTATCACAACTACGCCACCCGCTATCTGGCTTTGGCCGCGTTCACTTCGGCCGCAGTGGACGGATATCCTGGGTGCGGCGCCCGATGCGACACCTGGCGCAACCAGGTTTCCCAAGGACTGACGAACATCCTTGAGACCACGAATTTCGTCAGCCCCGAGGGCAGCTATCACGAATCGTTGGACTACATGCGCATCACGTGGGCAGCGCTGACGCTGCTTGCCGAATTGCAGCGCACAACCACCGGAGTCGACCCTGCACAGACTTTCTCCGTCTTCCGCAACATCGGTGACACCTATCTGTACAAGTTGTTGCCCGACGGTACACCTTCGCGCGAGGGCGACAATGAATATCCCATCCTCGACCTGCAAGACACCGCGGTCATCGGCTATACCGTTAATCGCTTCAAGGATCCCCACTGCGCGTGGTTGCTGCGAAAGAGCGGTTTCTTTACTGATAAGTGGGTGATTCCGGCACTCGAGTTTCTCTGGAACGATCCCGAGGTCACGCCCCGCGATCCTGCCCTGGCGAATGAGAGTGAAATGCCTCGTCAGCGCTACTTCCCCGGTGTGGGACATTTGGTGATGAGGACCGGATGGAAGCGCGATTCAACGTGGATTGAGTTTGACTGCGGCCCTTATCTGGCCAAGCATCAGCATCTCGACCAGAACCAGTTCACCATTTACCACAACGGTTATCTGGCGATCGACAGCGGCGCCGACTACACCGAGACGGAGAGCCCGCATTATCTGAACTACTACCGACGCACCGTGGCTCACAATTCCATGCTGGTATATGACCCTGGGGAGAGGTTCTTCTGGTCAGATAACATCGTCCCGGCAGCCAACGACGGTGGCCAGCGCATGGATTCGGCGCGCTACTGGAACACTATTCGCAATGCCAAGGATTGGGAGCGCACCCGCGATCTTTGGGACTTGGGAACTATGCGCGCGATGGACTACGTACCCGGCCGGTACCACTACGCGCTCGGTGACGCCACCAACGCCTACTCTCGGAGCAAACTTCGTTGTTTCACGCGAGAACTCGTATACATACCGGGGAACGACGTCCTGTTTGTCTTTGATCGCGTGGTTAGCACGAAACCTGGATTCCACAAGGCATGGCTGCTTCATGGGGTCACCGCGCCTGCCGTCGACCAGGATCGCCAGAACCAGCCAGGAGCAACCGATTTCCCGAATGCCAACACGTTTCGCTTCGGCAATGGAAACGGAGAATTGCTTGTGCATTCTCTTCTGCCTAAAGAACGAGTCGTCACTCGACGTGGCGGTACGGGGTACGAGTTTTATTGTCCCGGCAATGAAAACAGCGGGACGTGGGATAGCGGCGAGAACTGGCCGATGGAGCCAGCCGAGGGTGGCCCCTTGCCAACTGAGCCGCGCTTGCTTCACATGTGGAAAGCCTTCTGGGGGCAAGATCTCACAAAGATGGAACGCTCCAATCACAAGAACGTGGTCCCAGGAAGCTGGCGCATCGAGGTGTCGCCAGCCAGGCCCGCCGAAGAAGATTTTTTTCTGCACATTTTGGAAATTGGAAACACGGGCGCAACCGGCAAGAAGCAGGTGCGACTGATCGATGGATTTGGTATGACGGGCGCGGGGTTCGAGAGTGGTCCCGCCGTCTTGTTCAGTTCGTCAGGACAAGCCATCGGCCACGCTGAAGTTTCACTGCCCGCAATTGCCTGCGATTCGCTCCTGCTTACCGGCTTGCAGCCTGAGGCCCTTTATGAGCTCAGCTTTAGTGGCTTGAATGTTTCTGATTCGCCTGCGCCGATTTTGCCCGGAGTCTTAAAAGATGTCATTCGTGGCCACGCCAATGCGAAGGGCGTGCTGCGAATCGAAGGCCAGCATTTTGAGAACCTTCGTCTTCGCATTGCTCGAGTTTGAAACGCTGGCAGGAGAAGACCATGAAGTGGACCGCGCTGATTTTCATTTTGCTAGTATCCTGCACGGACGCACTCGCAGCCGCTGATTATGGTCCCCGTCCGGAAAATTTCCAGGTACTGCCTCCTGCCTCAACCCTCGCTGCCACGATCACTCCCTATCTGAAATACCAAGTGAACATCGCCTGGCAGCAGGATGAGATCCGCAGAAGACGCTTTGAACAAATTCGCGAGGAGAGCGAGCTGTTTCGTCTGCAACTGGAGTTGCGGACAAAACTCTTAGCGATGCTCGGCGGCTTGCCAGCGGTGAAGACTCCATTGCGTCCGAAAATCACTGGGCGCATCCAAATGGGCGGTTTCCATATCGAGAAGCTCATCTACGAAAGCCTACCCAGGGTCTACGTGACCGCTCTACTCTACGTGCCTGACGACGACAAGAAGCATCCGGGAATTCTGGTTCCCTGCGGCCACTCCACGACTGGCAAAGCGTATTACCAGGCGCTCGCCCAGCGGTTGGTGAAGAACGGTTACGTCGTCATCTCCTGGGATCCCGTGGGTCAAGGCGAGCGCAGCCAATTCTGGGATGCCAAGGAGAAAAAGAGCCGTTACAACCTGATCTGCGCCGAGCACGCCGTGATGGGCAACCTGGCTTATCTAGCAGGCACGAATCTTGCGCGATGGGAGGTGTGGGATGGCATCCGTGCCGTCGACTACCTCCTCACTCGTCCAGAAGTGGATCCCGACCGAATCAATATCACGGGAACGAGCGGCGGCGGCACTCAAGCTATCCTGATCGCGGCACTGGACCCGAGAATCAAGGTGGTTGTCCCTTCCTGCTTCATCACGGCCTTGCCCATGCGGATGTACAACCGCATCTTCAAAGATCCCGACAGCGACCCCGAACAGGACCTCTTCGGCATGATTTCCGAAGGCCTCGATCACCCGGGCTTACTGTTGCTGATGTACCCGCGTCCGGTGCTGGTCGCGGCTGCGGTCCTGGACTTCTTTCCCATTGAAGGCACCCACAAAACATTTCGTGAAGTCGCCAGCATCTATGCCCGCTTCGGCCATGCGGACCGCATTGCGATCGCAGAGGGGTACCACGAACACCAGTACTCAGTCGAGAATCAGCGCGCAGCCATCAAGTTCTTAGACCATTTCAATGGCTTGCCGCCAGCCAACGATCTTCCCGCCGTCAAAGAACTCGATGTTTCCGCCGTGGAATGCACGAGGACGGGGCAGGTGATGACCGACTTCGACGACGCAAAATCACTCATGGATGAAATCCGTGACTATGAGGCCGCCCACAAGTCAGATCGCTCGTATTCACTGCGAGAGCTGTACTACAGCACGGGCTATCCGGGGATTCGGACCTGGGCCATCGGCGAGTACAAGAACGACGTTGCAGTAGATCGCGCCATTCAGTGGGAAGCGGCCGGAACCACTCAGATTGGGCCGATCGTCATCGACAAGTATCTGCTCCACCACAGCGGCGAACTGCTCATGCCACTCCTGCATGTCTATCGGCCGGCATCGCGAAGTCACAAAGTATTGGTGTGGTTCTCTAATAATGGAAAAGCAGGGGCTGCGGATTGGCCGGCGATCACCAAGTATCTCGACGCGGGCTACGAAGTTGTTTCCTTTGATTTCCGCGGCCTAGGCGAAACGCGTATGCCCTACAAAGCGGTTTCGCCGGATGACCCGCTTCTCAGCCAGCTCAGCTACGACGCCGCTTATGTGAATCCCCTTTCCAGCGTGCTGGCCGACTATGTGTACAATTCACTGCTGGTCGGGCGTCCCTATGTTTTGCAGATGATCGAAGACATCGAGATCGCATCCCGCTTCGCCCAGTCGCATCTAAAAGGGAACAGGATTTCACTTGCGGGCGAAGGGGATGCGGCAGCCTTAGCGGCAGCAGCAGCTCGAGTCATCCCCGAGTTGAATGTCTCTCCGGATTCCGCACCTACCAGCATCCCTTGGTCGCAGATCGTGGAAGAAAAGCAGGAAGTGTGGTCCATTCAATATCTCCTGCCGGGTGGCGCAAGAATTCTGAAGTAACGTGGCAGTCGAAGGGGAAACAAGATTTGAGCTCCAACTCGCGACCACCCGGCCAAGCGACCAAGCCTAGCGCAATCAGTACTTTACATGGATGGGCTCATCGCGTATGCAGGGCGGCGCTTTCGTTTGTTTTCTCTTTGTTGGGCGTATAGAATCGCACTTCCCGCGTGAGAGCAGGGAAGAGAAAGAAGGGATATGGCATTCAAGGATTCGCGTCTCTTGGCGGAGCAACGCCGGCGCAAGGTTCTCGACCTGATTGAACAGAAGGGTCAGATCACGGTTCGCGAGTTGACCTCCCGCTTTTCGGTTTCCGCGGTCACCGCGCGCTCCGACCTTGATGCTTTGTGTTCGGAAGGCTTGGCCCTTCGTTCCCATGGAGGTGCAGTTCGCAAGCTGGAAGGCAGCCACGATGCCGCTCTTGCCGGTGATCCCAAGCGATACAACGACGTTGCACGTCGCGCGAAGGTGAACCTGAGTACAGTCTCCCGCGTCGCCCAGGGAAGCCAGAAAGGCGCTCCATCGGTTCAGGCATCTGCACTTGCGGCGGCGAGCGACCTCGGCGCCAATCTCACATCGGGAGGAACAAGTCGGACCATCACATTCGTGCTCGGCAATCGCGATACCATAAATGAATTCCAGTCCAAGGTGCTCCTCGGAGCGGAAGGTTTCTGCACCGGCCAGGACTGGGCCCTCCAATTTGTGTCCTTCCGTTCCGACTTGAGCGCTCCGTCGAGCAGTGTGGTTCTCCCCGACCTTTTGACACAAGCAAGACGGACTGGAGGTGTGATTCTCAGCGGAACGCATTCTACGAGTATTCTCACCGCGCTTGTGGAAGCAAAGATCCCCTTTTCACTAGTGGGAAACAACATCGTCGGGGACTGGCAGCCCGAGCAGTACGATTGCGTTTTTACCGACGACGTACGCGGATCAGCGGAGATCACCCGCTACCTGATTTCGCAGGGCCACCGGAATATCTGGTACATCGGCAACCAGCGGTTGCCCTGGTTCGCGCGTTGCGCACGCGGATACCTCCAGGCGATGGAAGAAGCAGACCTTGAGCCGCGCTTCAGTGAGATTGGTTCTGAGGATCGTGAACTGGGCTACCTGGCAGTGAAGGCCCTGCTGACCAACGGCGAACGGCCCACTGCGCTTTTTGTCGGCACCGACCAGGCCGCTTCCGGTGTCTATCAGGCCCTGCAGGAATCTGGCATCAGAATTCCCGACGATATCAGCGTTGCCGGATTTAATGACACGATCGGCGAGGTGCTCCATCCGGGTCTCACGACCGTGCGCGAGTTTCCCAAAGAATTGGGAGCCCACCTGGCGGAATTCACAATTCGCCGGATCAATGAGCTGGATCTTCCGCCTCAGCAGCTCGTCATGCCTACAGAGCTTATCCGACGGGAGAGCGTGCGGCAGATCTCTGGGGGCCATGCTCAAGTATCGCCTGTCGCGGTCCCGGAACACGTCCTCTAGTCCATCGGACCATCGATCAAACTCAGTCTGCCCCCAGCCCGGAGATACGTCTTTCGGCACCGGAATATGACCATTGGTTTCTATTTCTTTCCGATCACCCCCCGAAATGCTCTTTCTATAACTTTACTTTACTTTCGTTTAATGTTCTAATGCTTCCCTATTGGCAGGTCTGATGTGGGATGCATCAGGAAACAGATGGGGGGACAGATGAGGCGAGCATTGTGGTGGTGCTTGTCGTTGTCAGCGATGTGCACGACACTTCTTGCACAGGTCGATACTGGGGCTATTACAGGCAGTGTACGCGATGGTCAGGGAGCGGGCATCGCCTCTGCTGCGGTGACATTCGTGGAACTCAGCACGAATGCGACATTCAAAACAGTCGCGGACGGTTCTGGAGAGTACGTTTCTCCTCCATTGCGCCCCGGCACGTACAAGACTGTCGCCGAGGCCCAAGGCTTCAAGACTCAGACCCGCAATACCGTCACTCTGAAAATTCAGGACCGGCTGCGCATCGATTTTGACATGGCCGTGGGATCGGTCTCGGAAAATGTTGAGGTGACCGAGCAGATTCCGCTGGTGCAAAGCGAAACGTCGTCTTTGGGACAGGTAATCACGTCGAACCAGATCACAGAACTTCCGCTCAACGGACGTGACTACGTCCAGCTCGCCACCCTGAGCACCGGCGTCGTGCGCACTAGTTCCGGGACCAACGGCAACAGCGGCGGCAGCAGCACCGGCGGGCAGAATAGCTTTGTTGCCAACGGCACGCGCGGCACGTTGAACAATTTCCTGCTCGACGGAATCGACAACAACTCCAATGACAACGGCGGAGTTGTGCTGCGCACGAATGTGGATGCGATCCAGGAGTTCAAACTGCAAACCAACAGTTACTCCGCCGAGTTTGGACGCAGCGGCGGGGCCGTCGTCAACGCCATCATCAAGTCGGGTACGAATCACATCCACGGGAATCTGTTTGAGTTCTTCAGGAACTCGGCCCTCGATGCACGAGACTTCTTTGAACCTCCGAGTGACAGCAAAGCCTCCTACAAGCAAAATCAGTTCGGTGGCACGCTCGGCGGCCCGATCATCAAAGACAAGCTTTTCTGGTTTGGTGATTATCAGGGCACGCGGATCCGCAACCCGCTCAACTGGAATTCCCTGGTTCCCACGGCGGCCGAACGCGGGGGAGATTTTTCTGCGCCCGGAGAACCGATTGTCAACGATCCCGAAACCGGCCTGCCTTTCCTCGGAAACGTGATCCCGGGTGACCGTATCGACCCGATTAGCCAGGCTTACATGAATCTCTACCCGGATGCCAATCAGGGCGACCGCTTTGTTATTTTTCCGATCGAGCAGGACAGCATCAACCAGGGCGACGGCCGCGTGGACTACAACCCGTCGCAGCACGACCAGTTCTTCCTGCGTTATTCCATGAGCCGAAGGAGAGATATTCGTCCCGCTCCCCTTCCGGGGCTTGCCAATGGCGGCGACTCCAGCACCGGCGACGGCCACGAGGACACCTATGGCGCGTCCCTGGGATTCACTCACGTGTTTAGTCCGACGACTGTGAACGAGGCCCGCTTTGGCTTCAACCATGTGCACGTGCGTCGCGGTGTGCCGGTAGACGGGAACGTTCTTCCTTCTTCTGATCTGCGAGTGCCTGGTGTTCCTGATGATGCTCGCGTCAACGGGCTAACTTTGTTCGTACCAACAAGCGGCTATCGCCGCGTTGGGGATCCCAGGTTCGCGCCCACCATTCTCTCCAGCCAGGAACGGCAAATTACCGACGTACTCACATTCGTGCGCAACCGCCACACGATTAAGGTTGGCGGGGAAATTCGCTGGAGCCAGTTCAACATCTCACAAGAAGCTGCGCCCCGTGGGCAATTCCAGTTCAATGGCCGGTACAGCGGCAGTTCGTTGGCCGATATGCTACTGGGAATGCCAAGCCGGGCCAACATCTCGACTGTCATCGGGATGTACAACCGGCAACACGTACCGTCCTTATTTATTCAGGATGATTGGAAGATCACTCCGCGTCTCACACTCAACCTTGGCCTCCGTTACGACTACTTCGCTCCACTGGTCGAAGCCAACAACCGACAGAGCAACTTCGACTATGCAACTGGTGCTCTGGTCATGGCGGGCGCAAACGGAGCGTCGGATGCATTGGTCACCGCAGACAAGGCAAATTTTGCGCCGCGCATTGGATTTGCCTGGACCCCGACTGCGAGTGGAAACACGGTGGTCCGCGGCGCCTATGGCATTTTCTATAGTGGGCAGGAAATCCGTACGGCAGCTCCGCTGCAATTGGCCTACAACCTGCCGTTCTTCTATGAGCCACTGTTCATCAATGGAGACACGCCTGCGTTCACCGTCTCAGAAGGCTTCCCCACTCTCGATCCCAGTCAGGCAGTCAACCCTGGCGTGACCAGCGCGGACGCCCAGCTGCACACCCCTTACTATCAGAGCTGGAATCTAGCTGTGCAACGTTCGTTGCCCGGATCCATCAGCCTGGAAGTTGCATATGCCGGTTCGAAGGGTACTCACCTGCAAGGTGTTACGGATCCGAACCAAGTCGCGACTCCGGGAGACGGTGACGTCCAGCCACGCCGGCCTTTCCCGCAGTTTGGCGGATTCACCGCCATTCGGAACATTGCGAACTCGAACTACCACGCGCTCCAGGTCAAGACCGAGAAACATACGAGTCACGGTCTTTACTTATTGAGCTCGTTCACCTACAGCAAGGCCATCAACGATCTGCCGGAGATCTGCTGCGCTGCGCCGTTTGCGCAAGACAGCTATAACCTTGCGGCGGAGCGCGGCCTCGCCGACTTCAACCAGAAGCTGCGCTGGGTATTGAGCTTTGACTACGAGATCCCTTTTGGGAGCAGCCATTCGCATCTGGACAACCGCGTGGCGAATGCCGTGCTCGGAGGATGGCGGATTGGCGGAATTTATACTCTGGCTAGCGGCTTTCCGTTTTCCGCATTCCAGGCTGACGATCCTTCCAACACCGGAAGCCAAGGCATTCCGCGGCCTGACCAGCTAAGGGACGGTAACTTGCCACGCGGCCAGCGTACTCCCGATCACTGGTTCGATATCACGGCCTTCTCCGTATTGCCTGACGACGCTTTCCGGTTTGGCAACGCTCCCCGCAACAGCCTGATCGGCCCAGGGCAGAATGCCTTCGATTGGGAACTGCGAAAGGAGTTTAAAGTAACGGAAACGCAGAAAATCGAATTCCGTACGGAGTTATTTAATGCATTCAATCATCCGAACTTCGCGCAGCCGGACAACTTTATTGACGACGGGCCGGGAAATGCCGGCGCGATCACTTCGCTGGCAATCCCCCAGCGGCAGATTCAGTTTGGATTGAAATACAAATTCTAGGCGTGTTTCCCAACTCGGGCACTCAGCGTTGCGACGACGTTTGAACGACCCTTTTCTCTTTGAGCAAGCTCAGTGAATCCGCTTGCTCACTTGAATCTGTCCTTCGTTATACCAGCCATCCGCATCGCGTCCTGCGATGGCAAACCGCACTGCGGGCTTGCCGCTGTGCGGATCGAGCATCGCGATGCGGACGTCATAGATGTCTTCCGGCAGAGTGTCAGGGATATAGAGGCTGCTATCAAAGACGGCGTCGCCAGGGAGCCACTCCCGCACATCCACAGGGATATTGATCACAGTGCTCTCCGTGCCAGAGCGCAACTGGACTGCGAGGGGATAGTTCGTGTAAGGCGGAGCCACTCCGGCATTCAGCCACCACATGTGGACCGCCATCATGGAACCGGCGGTGACGTTTCTGGGATACTCCAGCCTGCGAAGCAGGAAGCGGTAGCCGATTCTCTTTTGGAAAGCATCGAACTGCGGCTTCCAGTCGTCGGGGATCGGCGACGACTTCAGATTCACCGATGTCACGTGCCAGCGCAGTGCCTGTTCCAGAATGTAGTTCACGTCGAAGTGATCTCGCTTCCACTCCGAAACCGTGCCGCAAACTTCCAATGACACCGGCCGCTTGCGCCAGATCTCTTGAATGCCGGCGCGCACCACCTGCTGCGGATAGACATCCAGCATCTCCGGCTGAAAGTATGGGTTGTCGGATTTCACCCGCAGGTCGCCGAGGCAATCGAGCCTCCAGCCCGCCCCTCGGCCGGTTCCGTAGGTCAGCGCCTGCTGCTCGTCGAAGTTCATGAGCAGGGCTGTGTTGGGAAACGCCTCGAACCATATGTCGATCAGTGCCTTCTGGTATTGGAAGGCAGGCATGTACGGACTCCATCCCTCGCCCCAATACCCGAGCGACGAAATGTCCACGCTGTCGAGGTAGGGATTGCCGTCGTAGCGGCGTCCGGCTTCGGCGACCAATTCCCCCCACAGCTTCAGATAAATAGGATCGGAAAAATCCGGTTGCCAAATGTTGCCGTCCTTGTCCGAGGGTTTGTTGGCGCGACGTGCCCCCGTCGGGGCGTACCACGCGGGAAGGGGATCCTTATTGGAATACGGCATGAGCCGGATCGCGAGGGTCTGCCCATGCGCCCGCGCCTCTTCCAGCGCCAGGTCAATGATGTCCCAACGATATTTCCCCCGCTCTGGCTCCAGTGCATTCCAATACCAGCGTAAATAAGCAATCGTCGTGTCGGGAAAATCCGGCTTGGTCGCAGCCTGCGGGACCCTTTCAACCGGCCCGACCTCAGACCACTCCAGCCCTGGGTTGAGCGCCTGCCCATTGAAACGATTGAACGTGGTAATGCCCATGTTCGGGTTTTGCAGCACGTCATCAATTGGCTGGGGACGAATGATCAGCGTGTCGCGCTGGGCATAAGCGAAAAGGGAGATAAACACGATAAAACACAAAGGCCACAGTTTCTTGTTCAAGCGAGTCCTCGCAGCAGTGCCAGATCAGATCCCCAACCTGACTAAGAAACGATAGCAAAAGAAAGCAAAGGGCAACAATACCGAGACCATTGGCAGATTTGGCGCGTCGTCATCCTTAATCCAGACAGCTACGATCTCTGGCTCGATCCGGGTATGAAGGACCTGTTTGCGGTATCCGAATTGTTGAGGCCCTTCGATGCTGGGATGATGCGGTGCTATCCCGTAAGCAACCGAATTAATCACGTGGCTCATGATGACGAAGAGTGCGCCAGGCGTGTACAGCACGGCGAGCTTCAAGACAGCTTTTGTCAGAGGGAAATGTAACACTGTCGTTTAACGTTAGGTTTGAGACTGAATGTTGCGCTCTGTCTGCGCTCTGTTAACGTGCCCATCATTGCTTTTCGGAGTGCCTGCATAGAACCTTGCATTGAGACAGTAACCCCCGCCGCGCTTATAATCCCACCCGTGGAATACCGTATCCCGGATACCGTCCTAAAGTATGCCGACATGTCTTTTGCGGCTGCGAGAGACAAGATCGAAGAAGGATCTGAAATCGCGCTGGCGAATGTCCGAGCACAGCTAGCAAGTAAGGGCCTTGCTCATTCGAGTGTCATGGAACGTGAAGTCGCTGATCTGAAAATGAGGGACATGAGAGCGCTGCTAGAGGCCAGAGGAAATGCCTTGATTGAGGCCTACGAACTGCATGGATCGCTCGATGAGATAGCTGGGAAAGCAATCCTTGAAGAACTCACTAAACTGCGAGATAAGACGGTTGCTGGCTTGGGGAGTACCGCGACGGGGGAAGCAAAGATGCAAGCTTGGCGTACCCGCGCCAGCGGTTCTGCCGCAATCGCTGGAGCGCAACATTTCACTCGACGGATGGATAAAAGCAGTAGTGCTGTTCTCAATGAGATTGGTTGCGAAATTGAACGGCGGCGGCTAAGACCAAGGACGGAAGCAAACAGCTTTAAGTCTCATTCCGCACTCGCTGCGGTCCGACCCGTCGGCGAATATGCATACCATCCTGAAATCCAACGTGTCAGCCAGCGGCTATGTGAGGAAGGGAACTTCCGGCAGGCAATCCTCGATGCCTTGATACATGTCATACACGTCGTCCGTGAGAAAACTGGCCTGCCCTTCGATGGCGACGATCTCATGAATCGTGCTTTCTCCACAGATAATCGCGTCCCACCTGTTCGTTTTAATAAGCTGCAAACAGAAGGAGATAAGAACGAGCAGCGAGGATTCTGGTATCTGTTCAAAGGCATTGTCGGCGTTAGGAACTCGAAGGCGCACTTCGTAGGTGACTTTTCCGATCCTAGCCAAGCGCATGAATACCTAGCTCTCGCGAGCCTTTTGATGCGTTTGTTGGATGCCGCTACTATTGAGAATCCGTCAGTAACATCGGATGTGCCAAAGTGAGAACCAACGGAGGCAAACGATGCAGTACGATTTGGACAATAAGACAATTCGTGATCTGCTGGACTTGCGGCAGAATGACATGCTCTATGCCAATCGCGAGTATCAGCGGGGGGCCGTGTGGAGCACGGCGCAAAAAAAGTCTTTGGTTGACTCGGTGCTGCGCGGCTATCCGATCCCTCTGATATACCTCCATCACATATCGAAGGAAGTTGCTGGACATCGGCTTGATAAATTCGAAGTCATTGATGGGCAGCAGAGAATTAACGCGCTATACGAGTATCAAGAGGGGAGTTTCAAACTGTTCGACCCACAAGTGGAGGCTGACGCGGACGAAGCTCAGTTCCCAAATTTCATTCAGCAACAGCCGTGCCCATGGGGAGGCAAGAGATTCGATGAACTTGCCCCGGACCTCCAGAAAAAAATGCTGGATACGCTTCTACCCATCGTACTGGCTAAGACCGACATTGCAGACGAAGCACGCGATTTATTCATTCGACTCCAGGCGGGTATGCCGTTGAACTCGCAGGAAAAGCGGGATGCGTGGCCAGGTAATTTTACCGAATACGTCCTTAAGATCGGCGGTAAGCCTGAGATCGCCCGCTATCCCGGCCACGACTGCTTCAGAGACGTGATGAAGGCCAAAGCAACTAACCGTGGTGAATACCGACAATTGGCCGCGCAAATGATCATGCTGTACCAGACGCGCAGGCAAAGTGGTAAATTCTGTGACACAAATGCTGAGGCTGTGGACGCCTTCTATCACAAGCACTTGGATTTTGATGCTCACACACCAGATGCAAAGCGCTTTTCTCAGATCCTCGACACGTTGACCCATCTGCTTGGTGACGGCAAGCGCAAGAAAATCAGAGGACATGAAGCCATAGGCTTGGTCTTGATAGTGGATTCGCTGCTGGACGACTATACGAAATCGTGGGAGAAAGGCTTTGCCGATGCGTTCGATGCTTTTCGACTGAAAGTTGCAAAAGCCACCAAAGAACGTTTCGATGATCCGAGCGCCGAGTATTGGGCACAGTATGGCCAGCTTACTAGAGCGAATAGCGACAGAGCCATTTCAATTGAGCGCCGCCACTCTTTCTTCATGGAGAAGATGAGAAAAAAACTTAAACCGCAATTGAAAGACCCTACCCGAGGCTTCGGACAACTCGAACGCGAAATCATTTACCACAGGGATCAGAAACGTTGTCAGGTTCCCGGTCATGGCGAAGATGTCTTGTGGGCGGATGCCGAAGTTCATCATGTTCAGCAGCATTCCGATGGCGGCCCAACTGCATTAGAAAATGGAGCCCTTGTGAACAAAGCTTGCCACCCGAAGAGCCAAAAGGATGTAGCAGCTTTTGAAAAACACTGGAATGCAAAGAAGGCTTCTCAGTGAATCTTATCTCTCCGTAAGGATAATAAATCGTATTAATGTTCGCCAACGACATGACAATGCAGCAGCGGTTCGATGTTGGGCATCTTGATGCAAGGCGACTTCTAGCGGAGTGGCGCTGGTTATGTTCGGATCGGATGACCCTGATTGCAAGGAATGCCTTTGGAGACCTCTTTCTTCGCAATGAGCAGGGAGCGGTTTTCCAACTGAGAATCGGGGCGGGAAAGCTCGACGAAGAATCAGACGAACGTGCACTGTGATCCGTTTGTGATCCGCTAGCACTGCTTACCACCGTCTTCCATCGCTTTTACGATGCCCGCCGTGTTCTCTGTGTTGTTAAAACTACGATTCTAGGCGAATTCGAATCCCACTCTCTCCGCCAGTATTTCAACCACTTCGAAACTTGTATAATCCACACCCATGCAAGCAATACCCTGGAGCACAATTGCGCTCGGCTGGCTGTTGCTCATCTCGGCCGGCGCAAAAGGAGAACAGAGAGTGCAATCTCCGCAACCTGAAACTTCGAAGCCGCCGGTAAAAGTGGAGCCGCGCGGGCGCATCCTTGGAATCGGCGGTGTCTTCTTCAAATCCGCGAATCGGGATCAGATGCGCGAATGGTATGCCAAGCATCTTGGACTTGCTGACAAAGGTCAGGGCGTGATGCTTCCCTGGCGCGAACACGACGACCCGCAAAAGGAACACGTTACCATTTGGACGGTTTTTCCTGCCTCCACGAAGTATCTGGATCCCAGCCCCGCGGCGTTCATGATCAACTACATCGTGGACGATATGGATGCTTTGCTCGACCGCTTAAAACAAGAGGGCGTAAAGATCGACCCCAAACGTATGGATGAATCCTACGGTCGCTTTGCCTGGATCTATGACTCGGATGGAAATAAGATTGAGCTCTGGCAGCCACTGCCCGCAAAGCCTTAAAGGCCCTCAGCGCAGCATGGCCAGGATTCTTACCGGGCCGCCAGAACCGCCTTCGAGTTTTATGGGTGCGACGATCACCATGCTGCCCGATGCCGGCACACGCTCCAGGTTGGCAACGTCTTCCAGATGATAAACGCTGTGTGCCATCGTGTATTGGTGGACGGGAAAATCACGGGATGGGCCGTAATCTACGCTCAGTGTGTCAATGCCCAGCCCCAGGACGGCTCGCGCTTCGGTCAGAAACCTGGCAGCATCTAGAGAATACCCTGGGAAGTGCATCACACCTTTTGTATCTGGGTTACGAAATTCCTTGATCGAATTCCAGCGCGATTCCCATCCTGTATTTAACATCACGACGGCATTCCCTGGGATTTGCCCGTGGGCCTGTTCCCAGTCGGCGATGTCTTCCATGGAAAGCTGGTAATCCGGATTTGTTGCGGTTTTCTTTTTGATGTCGATTACAACCAGGGGTGCAATTAGACGCTCGGGAGGGATCTGGTCCACCGTCCACAGGCCTTTGGCAAAGTGCGCGGGCGCGTCAATGTGAGTGCCGTAGTGCTCCGGCAGGCTGAACTTTCTGGCGAAATATTTGTTCTTTTCGATGGTGGCTTCGATGGTGACTTTGTAGTCTGCGCTCTCCTCGAGGCTGTAGGGAGGCACCTTGTCATTGATCGTGTGAGTGAGATCCACTACCGCGCGAAAGCCACCAGGCATGGCAGGCTCGACACGCCGCTGTTGAGCAAATAGCAACAGCGCGATAGCCAGCACACACCCGATGACAAATGTATGTATTTTCATGCGGTTACGAAATTGTTTCGGATCGCCGCCAGTCCTTCTATGTGAGATGCACGACGAGGCTTGTCGGGTCACTCAAAGCAATCTTAAAGGGCGTGGCGGAGGCGCTTCAATGATCGGGAGGGCATGGCCAGTGGGGTTCACTCCCAGGATTGTCAAATTGCAAACTGCAAAATGGCGACCAGGAGCACCGCGGTCGCAGTGCCCAGAAAATTGACCGAATTATTGTTGAGCAGGCCGCGAGCTTCCAGGAGTGCTCCCAGGTAGCTATCACAGATCATTCCCGCGCTGCCGGCAACAAACGATGCAAGCAAGGAACTGCTTTGGATGATTCCAATCAAGACTCCCGCGAGGCTGATCAGCAAAGCGGCGCTGATGCCGGACACCGTTCCGACCACAGTGATGCCGCCGTTGGTCCCAGGTGGAACTCTTCGCCAGTTGGTTACCAGCCGGACATCAACGCCGTAGGTTTGTCCAACTTCACTCGATACCGTGTCCGCGGCGGCTTCCGCCAGGGCGGCGCACATCGCGAGCAGACAGGCCTTGTTCCCAGACCAGCGATAGGCCGCCGCACAAATAGCTGCGATTCCGACATTCGCAAACACCTGGGAGGCCGTGCGGCCTTCTTTCCTCTCAGCCGTACCCAATTTCAGTTTGCGTTGATATCCAAGCCGGGTCGCGCCCCAGGTCAGAATGAAAAGCAATGCCAGCAAAAAGAATGCCCCCGGGCCTGCGGCCGAATAGAGTACGAAGCAAACGATCGCTCCTGCGACGGCTCCGGAGAGGCTGACTCCGCGCAGCGCCCGAGCCAGGGATGCAAACAGCACCGTCACCACCGCGGCCACCCAGAGCGGGTGAGAACCTAGCGAAAGTGCCGCTACCGCTGACATAGGCTGTTCCACTACGACTAATTGTGGATCGAATCTAAGGACCCTATCCCTAGTGATTTAGAATCCGGCTACCGTGCGTTTTGGGCTGTTTGCCTGGCTTTCCAGTAGTCTAAACTCAAACTACTCTGGCGCGTATTCGGCGCTGCACGATTTCGGGGTGAACTTTATGGCGGCCTCCGTATGGTCTGGGTATCTTACCTTTGGATTGATCTCCATGCCGGTGCGGCTTTTTTCCGGCGCGCGAAGCTCAGGCATCTCCTTCAACATGCTGCACCGCGATGACCTGCAACGGGTGAAGCAGCAGTACGTTTGCCCGGCGGAGGACAACAAAGTCGTTGAGCGCAGCGATATTGTCAAGGGATTTGAATATCGCAAAGGCGAGTACCTCGTGATTGAGCCGGAGGAGATCAAGAAGATCGAGCCCAGGACCGCCAAGACCATGGAGATTCTCGAATTCGTGAAAACCTCGGATGTGGACCCGGTTTATTTCGAGTCTTCGTATTACATGATGCCGGAAGAAGCCGGACGCCGTCCCTATGCATTGCTGACCAAAGCTTTGGAAGAAAGCGAATATGTGGCCATCGCCAAACTCACCATGCACAACCGCGAGTACACCGTGTTCCTGCGCCCGCATGAAGGCGGCATGATGCTGCACACCATGTACTATGCCGAGGAAGTGCGCAAGGTGGAAGGGTTTGGTCCGCCCGATGTTGAGATCAAAGACTCCGAATTGAAAGTGGCCCACCAGTTGATCGAAGCCTTGTCTGGAGATTGGGATCCGGAGAAGTATCATGATTCATTCCAGGACAACTTGAAGAAGCTAATCGAGACCAAGTTGGAGGGCGGGACGGTCGTGGAAGTGGAAAAACCCAAGAAGCTCGCCCCGGTGGTCGATCTGATGGCTGCACTCAAACAGAGCCTGGCGGAAATGGAAGGCAAAAAGAAACCAGCCGCGGGCACAAAAGAAACCACCACCGCCAAAAAGAGCCGGGGCCGCGGCTAGCCTGCAACTGGCTTCGAGCAGCAGGTGACTTCCAAGGATGGGGAGCCCACCCATCACTCCGCTCGCAGCGCGTGTATCGGGTCTACGACCGCCGCTTTGCGCGACGGAACGTAAGCCGCAATCCACGCGATGGCGAGAATTGAGAGGGTGGCCGCGCCATAGGTCCACGGGTCCATCGGACTCACACGATACAGCAGGGAACTCATCATCCGCATGGTGGCCAAGGCAGCCGCAATACCGCAGAGCACGCCGATACCCGTCAACACTAGCCCCTGTCGAACAAACATTCCGGTGAGCGCCCCGCGCTGCGCCCCCAGGGCCATGCGGATGCCGATTTCCCGCGTGTGCTGCGAGATTGCATAGGCGATGACTCCGTAGAGTCCGACAACGCCAAGCAGCAGCGTCATGGCTCCGGCCACCGACAATAAAACCAGGGTGAACGAAGTCCGCGCCAGGGACTTTTTGTACAGAACGCCGAGGGTCTTGGGATAGGCCAGAGGCGAATCGCGGTCAACCGACCACACCGCCCGTTCGCAGTCGCTCAAGAACGAGGCTGAGCCCACGCGTGGCGAGCGAATCACAAAATGCACATAGCGGCGCACGATTTCCTTCTGGGTCACAAAGTTGTCCTGAAACAGTCCCCAATAGACCGACGTGGGTGGGTCCTGGCTGACGCCATTGTCATAGACATCGCCCACCACCCCGATGACCTCGTGCCAGGGATCGGTCGAACCGACGTGTACCAGTTTTCCGATAGCGGCGGCAGGCGAACCCCAATATTTGCGGGCGAGGTTCTCCGACACAATGGCGACTGGGCGCTTCTCCAATTCTTCCGGCCAGGTGATGTCCCGCCCGGCCACGAGTGGGATACCCATGGTGGCAAAGAAACCCGGCGACACAAACTTTCCCAGGCTCAAGGGAGCGATCTCCCCTGCTTTGTAAGCGTGGTCGCTGGCAAAGACGGGATCGAAAGCCCGGTTTTCTGACATCGGAATGCTTGTAGTGATGGCAACCGAACTCACTCCGGGAACAGATGCAAGTTGGTCCACGATGGCGTGTTGCCTGCGCAAAACTTCGATCCGGTTCGTGTCGGGGACCTGGGACGTCGGAATAAATATGTCGAAGGATTCCAGACTGTCAGGATCGCTGAATCCGGGAGAAACCCGGGTGAGGGCGCGGAAGGTACGGATCATCAGTCCTGAGCAGATGAGCAAGACCAGCGCCAGCGCGACCTGGACCACCACCAGGGTTTTGCGGGCACGATGCCGCTCGCGGCTCTGGCTCAGTACGCGGCCGGCCTCGCGGCAATCCCGCATAAGCGAACCCTAGTCCCATGGCACTGCCCGCGCATCCCAGCACCAGACTTTCCAGAAGCAGGCCGGCGACAAGGTTTCTGCGGTCTGCGCCGAGCGCGGCGCGAATGGCCAGTTCCTGGCGGCGTCCCTCGATGCGCACTAACAGCAAATTGGCTACGTTCGCACACGCTACCAGCAGCACGATGGCGATCGACCCCATCAGCACCCAAAGCACATTGCCGATGTCGCCGATTACATCGATCTTGAGCGGCTGAAGAATAGGGTTGAAATTGGCTTGTTCAAAAATCGCAATGCTGAACCCTTCCGGCGGCGGAAAACTGTGCGTGGCAATCGGAACCAGGCGGGCCAAATCCGCGTTGGCTTCTTGCAGGGTAACCCCCGGTTTCAGCCGTGCCAGGCCGTTGAAATGAAAGTTGCCAAGCGTGGTCTTGCTGCGATCGATTTGAGCAGGCACGAGAACATCAACATCAGAACGATCGAGGAACACGAAATTCTCCGGCAGAATGCCGATGATTTCATGCATCGCGCCATCGAGCTTAAGAGTGCGACCGACTACCGAAGCATCGCCTCCAAAATGCCTTTGCCAGAAACCGAAAGTAAGAATGACTGTCTTAGGCATATTCGGCGAGTCATCCCGCTTGCTGAACGACCGTCCGAGGGCGGGCTGAACGCCGAGAGTCGGCAACGTACCATCCGTCACTTCCAAACCTTGAACTTGTTCCGGTTGCGCGCCGCCCGTAATGTGAAACGACAAGAAGTCATACAGGCCGATGTCTTCGAGGGTCTTACTTTGTTCCCGGTCGACGAAGTAGAGATACTCCGCCATATTGATTTTGGGGATATTGATCGCGGGAGCCTTGTACCAAACGCCAATGAGGCGGTCGGGCTGCTCGTATGGGAGGGGCTTGAGCAGGACGCCTTCGACCACGCTGAAGATCACGGTATTGGCTCCGGTGCCAACCGCCAGGGTGATAAGAATGACAGCCGCAAACAACCGCGCGCGGCCGAGGCGGCGAAAAACCTGCTTAGTTTGGCTCTGCAAGAACCCCACAAGGCCCCCTTGATAAACCTCGAAGTCGCCCCAACCGCAGACAACTGGACAAATCCAACCACGTGCAACCCACATACCACACGGCGGTGTCCCTAGCATCCACGTTTTCAGAAAAATCGCCTTATCGAGCTCCCAATCGTGTTCGTTTCTGCAACTGCGGTGTCCGTTCCTGAACAGTGGCCGGGGTTCGCGCAATGTGGAATCGACGCATTGACTGCCGGCTTGGCAAGATACGAATGCTCATGGCGGAAAGTTCGCCCAGGTTCTTACTCTAGAGGGCTAAGCCATTTCCTCTTTGCTCCAGATGACGGGGTGGCCTCCATCCTGGAACTTTGCTTACAACTCCACCTGTGGTTCCCCGCATCACTCCGTGAATCGTGTCCAAACCGTGTCAGGCGCTGGCGCGGATCATCGTTAGCCAGTAGAATATGGGATTCTTCCGGTACGCGATGAGCCAATGTGCGATTCTCCCCAGGGGTGCCGATGCGTGTAGTGCGTAGGTTGTGGGTGGTGGCGATTTTTGCGGTCGCGATCATTGAAATCAGCTGCGGCGACACATTCCGTCCCATTGCCATCCCTCAGAATCCGTTCCCGCCAAATCCCAAGGACACGCACTTTGAGCTGGTTCTAACCGCCAACGGTCCTGAAGTTTGCCCCATACCAGGAACCCCACCGCCTCCTTGTGATTCTTCTCCACATCCCGGCGGCAGCAGCCGGCTGGACGTTTCCGGGGACTCCAATGTGGGGACCGCCACGGTTGGTTTAGGGCCTGTGCATGCCGTATTGCTACCGCCGAATGGCGATACCGCTTTTGTCGTCAATCAACTGGATAACACGGTTACGGCTTATCCGACTGCGAACCCGGGTCCCCCCACGGTTACCATCACTTTGCCGCCTGGCACCAACCCTGTCTTTGTCGAAACCAAAGAGACCGGAAACGTTTACGTCGCAGGGAAGGGAGACGTTGCCGGCGGTCAATCCGTATCGGTGATCTCCGCTGCCCAGAATGTGGTCACGAAGACATTGACCGCCGCCGATGGGATCGGGAACAATCCGAGCGCGATGGTCGAGACCCCTGACGGCAAGAAGCTCTATGTGGTAAACCAGGACGACGCTACCGTGACAGTCATCAGCACGATCGACAAGACCAAGAGCGCGATACTTGCTACTGGGGCTATTGGGGCAAGTCCCAATTGGGCTGTGGCGCGCGCAGACAGCGCGCGCGTTTATGTGCTCAATCAGGGCGCGGGCACGGTTTCGGTCATTGATACGGTCAACGATGCCGTTCTGACAAGCGTCTCCGTCCCGGGCGCGAGTTACATGTTTTATGACAAAGAACTAAACCGGTTGTACCTGACGGTGCCTTCCACCGCGCGGCTTGCCGTGTTAAATGTGGCTTCGGATCCGCCCGTCGCGTTGCCCAGCGTAGATTTGAGTACCGCCTGCCCCGCGGGATGCGTACTCGACTCGGTGACTTCGCTTCCTACCGACATTAACGGCGCCAATCAGCATAAGGTCTACGTTTCCAGCCACACGATTCTAGCCGCATGTTCTCAACTGGCTGGCGCCCCCCCCGACAATCCGCCCTGCATCACCACGCAAGTCAGCATCGTGCAGCCGCCCAACAATAACCTGGTGAAGACCCTTACGATGCAGCATACGGTATTCGTGAACTCGCAATCGGTGGGTTCGAAACCGGATGTTCCCGTAGTTCTGTTTTGCGATTCAATCCGCTTTCGAAGGCAGATTGCATCCGCGGCAGACGGTACCAGAGTTTTCGTGGCCAACTGCGATGGTGGGGGCACGGACATCATCCGCACTTCCGACGACAGTTTTGTCCTGAACCTGCCTGCCCCTGTAAGTTCGGCGCCCGCGCTGCCCAATCAGGCGTTTCCGCCGCCGCAAAATCCGGTGTTTGTGACTTCAGGACGCTAGGGAATCCAACTCAGGAAATCAACGAAGGGTAGAGAGGCAGCCGCCAACGGCTGGTCCGCCTCTCTAGAGGGAGGCTGCTGCGGCCAGATGCGAGCGTTTCTTGCCATAGCGCAGGGCAAGGTTCATAAACACCGCGCCACTTTCAGTATCGAAGCAAAGTACCAGAGCTTCGGTGTCTTCGCTGCTGGTGGCGCCGGTTTCCGAGGTGTGCAACACCGGCGGATGGATGCGGAACTGAAAGCCGAGATCGTTGAGAGTGCAAATGGCGTTGCCGACAATTTGGTTGGCCAGTTCGCAGACGGTTTCACGGATCAAGTCGTCGGACTCGGGAAGCGTCGCTCCGGCCAGCTTGCTGGCTACACGGATGGCGGTTTCCTCATCCAGATCGAAGACAATGCGGCCTTCGATGTCTCCGGTCAGCCAGACCTGGGCCGCGACGCCTTTGCGCCGATAGGCTTCCTCCTCCATGGTCACATTGCCCATGGATGTAGGCGCCTGGAGCATCTGCGAAAGCACCGCATCGGCTGCGTTGATGAAGGGCTGGATCAACTCCATTTTCATGGCTAGTCTCCTGCGCCGGCAGCGCTGACGACTGCGGCATCGTCTCCCAGCACGTACTTGATGACTTCGTACAGCACTTCCGGCTTTACCGGCTTCTGCACAAAATGCCGGGCGCCGCGCTGTAGCGCCGCCACAATATTTTCCTGATACCCCACCGAAGAAACCATGACGATGCGGGCCTCAGGATGCTGTTGGACAATTTTCTCCGCTGCCTCGATGCCCTCCATCTGCGGCATGGTGATGTCCATCAGCACGACATCCGGTTTCAAGCGATCGTATTCTGTGATCGCGGTTTTGCCGTCCCCGGCTTCTCCCGCCAGCTTGCCCCCAAACGTCTCGATGATGCGGGCCAAGTTCTTGCGGGCGAAAACCGAGTCATCCACTACCAAGTAGCGGACCGACTGGCCGTCTTTGCGTTTTACTGGCGCGAACTGATCCATGGTACAACCTCCGTGTCCTTGCAAATCTGTCTTTCACGAACCGGATTTCTCCGGAACGGCACTATCCTCGAACCGCGCCAACGGCGTGATGGCCGCTGGTCTTGCACTGCGCAATCCATGTGTTCACCATGGCGTCCAGGGAGACGACTCGCGAAGCGTATCCACGCTCAATGGCTGCCTTGGGCATCCCATAGACCACACATGAATCTTCACTCTGGGCGATGGTCAGACCGCCCGCCTGCTTGACTGCGCCTAAACCTTCCGCGCCATCGTCTCCCATGCCAGTCATCAGGACCGCTACAACCCTGGCGGGGAACTCCTCGGCCAGGCTGCGGAATAGAACATCTACCGAAGGGCGATGCCCATTGACCTTCTCTTCGTCGGTCAGGACAACGACATCTCCCAACGCCATCTTCTTTACCTTCAGATGACGATTGCCGGGGCAGATCAAGGCCCGCCCGGCCTGCAAAATATCTCCGGACTGCGCTTCTTTTACCCGGATGGCGCAAACCTCGTCCAGCCGCCGGGCAAACATCTCCGTGAAGTTTTCCGGCATGTGCTGCACCACAAGGATGGTGCCGGGAAAATCCGCAGGCAATTGCGGCAGCAGATACTGTAGAGCCTGCGGCCCTCCGGTGGAGATCCCGATAGCCACGATCCGGGACGGCCGGTTCGCGGGCTCAGACGCTGCCTTCTCCCGCTTGAGATGTATCTCGGGCGCAGGAAGCGGCTTTACGCCGGCGCCGCTGCTATGGGCCGCGGCCTTGATCTTGTTGATCAGCTCCCGCGCGATCTCCGGCATGCGCGAGGACACATCGTCGGGCTTGGCGACAAAGTCGAATGCACCCAGGGACAAGGCTTTGAAGGTCACCGCCGCGCCTTCCTTGCTGTGCGAACTGACCACAATGACCGGAACGCGCTGGCGGCGCATGATTTGCTTCAGCATGTCGATTCCGTTCATGCCGGGCATTTCCAGATCCAGGGTTACCACCTGCGGCCGCAGTTCCTCCATCTTCTTCAGACCGAACTTTCCGTCCATGGCCGTGCCGACCACTTCGATGGAGGTGTCGGTGCTTAAGATTTGCGGGATCAACTTCCGCATCAGTGCGGAGTCATCCACGACCAGCACCCTGAGCGGAGTGCTCATTGTCTGACCTCCCCTGGACCGGATGGTGGTAGTGCCCGGTCATTCTGAGTCAGCAAGAGTCCGGAAGAATACTCGCCCTTGCCGGTCAGGCTGCGCCGGTTGGAACGCTCGAGAATGGAAGCGAGGTTCAGGATCAGCACCACCCGTCCATCTCCCAGGATGGAGGCGCCGCTGACCAGGTCAGTTTCCATCGTGCGGTCATCCAACGCTTTGATGACCAATTCCCCTTCCCCTTCCAGCGCGTCCACGATCATGCCCAGCTTGCGTTCGCCAAAAGAGATCACCAGCACAAATATCTTGCGCGACAAGTTGACGTCATCCGGACGGCGTCCCAGGCGGACCACCGGCAACGCGCGGTTGCGCAGCTGCAGCACTTCACGGCGCTCCACCTGATGCAAATCGGATTCTTTGGCGCGGGTGATTTCCGCGACCGCATTGAGCGGAATGGCGTAAAGCCGCTGTTCGACGCGGAACAACAAGGCTTTGATGATGGCCAGGGTCAGCGGCAGCTTGAGTCTGAAAGTCGCCCCCTGGCCGGCGCGGGATTCAATTTCAACCGCGCCCTTCAGCCGCTGCAATACACTCTGCACCACATCCAGACCCACTCCGCGGCCGGAGACTTCCGTGATTTGGTCAGCGGTGCTGAAACCGGGGCGGAACACGAGTTCGAAAACCTGGGCTTCGGTCAAAAGCTCGGCATCACCGCCTGTGACCAACCCCTGCTGGATCGCCTTTGCCTTCACCTTTTGCCCATCGATGCCGCGACCATCATCGCTAACCTCGATGATGACCTGGTTCCCCTGGTGATAGGCGTTCAAACGAAGCTTGCCTTGCGACGGTTTGCCATTCCTGACGCGTTCTTCTGGATTCTCGATGCCGTGACTTACGGCATTGCGTACCAGGTGGGTAAGCGGCTCGGCAATGGCATCCAGTAGACCCTTATCGAGGTCCGTGTCTTGGCCGCTCACCGTGAGCTCGACTTCCCGCCCGCATTGCTTGGCTACATCGCGCACCATGCGGGGAAAACGGCGGAACAATTGTTCTACCGGAACCATCCGGATCTTCATCACCGAACGTTGCAGATCGTTTAGCACCCGCGCCTGGAAAGCCATGGCGTCCACAAAGCGATTGCGCAGCGCCTCTTTAGGAAAACGGCGGCTGAATTCATTCAGCCCCTGCTGCAACATGGATTTGCCGATAATCAATTCCCCGACCAGGTTCAGCACGCTGTCAATTCGTTCCGCGTCAACCCGTAGGACCGTGTCGGCACTGTGCGTCGGCTGTTTCGAGGCGCCGGCATCCGCCCCGGCAGGCGGCAGGGACGTCATCTCGGGCTCAGCCGGTGTAGCGTCCGCTGCGATAGCTTCGGCGGCCTTGGGCCCTGCCGGCGCAGCTTTCAGTCTGCGCACGACCGGTTGGCACTTTACCTCTGCAATCACGGTAGGAATCTTGCATTTTGCGGATACTTTATCTGCCGGATGGTCGGAAGCAAACAGCAGTTCGATCCGCTTGGTGGCCATCGGCGAAGCGGCATCCGGACGGATCCCCAGCACTTCGCCTAAACCTTTCATGGCATTGAGCACCAGCTGCCGTGCCGCGATGGGCATCGCGCAATTGGCGTCGATGGTGGCATCGAGATGATAGATGTGTTTCTGTTGTGCCAGGGCTTTTTGGATCGCCAGTTCTTCGTACTCCGTCCACACCGTTTCAACGACTTCGGTTTGGGAGGCTTTCTTCGCCTTACCGTTCTTCTTGGGATTGGACTTACCCTTAGGTCCGTCCGCCAGCTTGCGGACCATCTTTCGCAGGCTTTCGGCCGCAGGCGGTTTCTTGTTCTTGCGGTAGGCGTTCAACATTCCGTGGAACGTATCCGCAGCCGCAAAGGCCACTTCCGCCAGCGAATCCCCGGCCGGCGCCTGCTCCACGGCCAGCGCATCTTCCAATTCATGGGCCGCTTCGCTGAGTTCGCGGAAACTGCACGCTGCGGCGTCCCCTTTCAGCGTATGGACCGTGCGGCGAATCTCCCGCACGATCTCCAGGTCGTGCGGGTCTTTCTCCAGCTTGAGCGCGCTGTCATTCAGGTTCTGGAGCAGTTCCTGCGCGGTCTCAAAGAAAAGGTCCCGTAGTTCCGCGCCCCGCTCGTCGGAGGAGTGGCTCACTTGGTTTCTCCCACGCGCACGTAGGCTGTGCCGTTGTTGCGATAGACCATCTGGAATTTGTCGGTCAGCCCCAACAGACTTTCGGCGTGGCCGACAAACAGGTGGCCTCCCGGGTTGAGACAGCGCCAGAATTTTTCCACCAGCCGTTTCTGCTCCGCTTCGTCGAAATACATCATCACGTTGCGGCAGAAAATGATGTCGTTGTTCTGCGGCAAGAATTCGGTCTTAAGATTGTGGAAGTCGAAGTGGACCAGCTCTTTTAAGGCCTTCTTGACCGCATAGCGGTCCCCCACTTTATCGAAATAGCGGAGGCGGTAGTTGTAGTCTACCGAGTTCATTTGCAGGTCGTTGTAGGTGGCATCCTGGGCCGAGCGCAGGACCGAGTAACTGATGTCGCTGGCCAGGATCTCCACTCGCCAAGGCGATGGAATCAGGGGTTTGGGAAGTTGAATGTGGCCGTTGTAATGACGCAGGTCGTAATATGCCAGGGCATCGGCCACCAGCATGCCGATGGTGTAGGGTTCCTGTCCGGTGGAACAGCCTGCCGACCAGATTTTTAGGCTAAAGTCGCGTTTTTCGGGTTTGACCCGCAGCAGTTCTTCGAGCACATGTTTGTGAAACAGCTCCAGCTGTGCCTGGTTGCGGAAGAAGCTGGTTTCGTTGACGGTCAGGTCTTCGACCAGCCGGGAAAGCTCGCTCTTGCCCTGATCGCTGATCAGCAGGCGATAGTAGTTGTAGAAAGAGTCGACGCGGCACTCTTTCAAGCGGCGGGACAGCCGGTCTTCCAGAAAGTGGGTGCGGCGTTCGTCGAAGTACATGCCGCACTCCTGATAGACGAGCGCCTGCAACAATTTGAGCTCTGCCTTCGTAATTTGTGAAGCCAGACCGGGTGCGATCATGAGTGATCTTTCATTGGCGAGCTTTTACGGTGTACCTGGTGCGGCCGCCGCCGCACGCGTTTCTCCAGAACCATTGCCATCCCCCGAACCCTGCTGGCGTTGTCCCTTTAACTCCAGCAGCTTGTCCATATCGAGCAACACAATCAGACGGCCTTCATGCTTGGCCAGGCCGGTTACAGAGTTGAGGCCTTCGTGAAATACCTCCGCGGAAGGCTCCACGTCGGAAGCTGGAATCTTGAGCACTTCCGATGCGGAATCCACGATCAAGCCGCACAGCCTTCCCTGGTGTTCGACCACTAAAATCCGGTTGCGCCGGGAAGATTTTGTGGTCTTATCGCCGAAGCGTTTGCGCAGATCAATGACGGAGACAATTTTTCCCCGCAGATTGATCACGCCTTCCATGTAATCGGGAGCATCGGGCACAGCGGTGATTTCCGGCACTCGCACGATCTCCTGCAGCGAGGTGATGGTGACGCCATAGGTTTCACGCCCGACCTGAAAACCGACGATATGATGTTCGCGAGTCATGGCTGGGGTCCCCGGTCCTATCCACGACCTGCGGCGGCTTGGCGCGTATTACTCCAATTGCCGGAACGTTGCGCCGGGTCGATGGCAAAGCGGTCCATGGAGTCGAGCAGTCCGCGCGACATTTTCGACATTTGCTCGGCGGAAGCAGCCAGTTCGGTCGATCCCGAAGTGGTCTGCTGCACCAACTCCCGCATTCGCTCCATCGCACGGACCACCGCCTGCGCGCCGGAAGCCTGTTCCTCCACTGCGGAATTGATTTCGTGAGTGATTTCGTTGAGCCGCGAAGTGGAACGCGCAATCTGTGAAGAGCCATTCGATTGTTCGTTGGTGGCGGCGCCAATTTCCTGAGCAAACTTGTAGACTTCGGTGACCACGCTGGAAATCTTGCGTAATGCGGCATTCAGGTCCTGGCCTAGCCCCAGGCCCTGGTTCACGATGCCGGTGCTGTGCTCCATGTTGTCGACGGCCTTGCGGGCTTCGCTCTGAATACTCTGAATGAGTTCGGAAATTTCCTTGGTCGACTGGGCGGACTTTTCCGCCAGCTTGCGGACTTCGTCCGCTACCACCGCAAATCCCAAGCCGTGTTCGCCGGCGCGGGCTGCTTCGATGGCGGCGTTCAACGCCAGCAGGTTAGTCTGCTCGGCGAGATCGTCGATGACTTCGATGATCTTTCCGATGTCGTCGGCGCGCTTGCCCAGCACGTCGATGATCTCTCCGGAAGAACGGATGGTGTTGTTAATTTTGTTCAAGCCTTCCGTAGCTTTCTCCATCGTTCCGATTCCGTTGTTGACCTCCTCGCGGGAACGGTTGGAGATGTCGAGCAGCACCTTGGCCGTGTCCGCAACCCGCTGGATGGAAGCTACCATCTGATCGATGGAAGCTGAGGTCTCGCTCACGCTCGAGGCTTGCGTCTGCGTGCTCTTCACCATGTTCTGCACGTTGACGCTCATCTCGTGCATCGTGCTGGTAACTTCGTCGATGGCAGACGAGGTCTGCAGGCTGATTTTGGCGGATTCGTCCGATGCTCCCGCGACCTGGTTGGAAGCGGTGGCCACCTGGGAGGATGCGTCACGCACATTGCGCACAAGACTGCGCAGACCATCTGTCATGCGGGTGAAAGCGTTTCCCAGAACGTCATTCTTGGAGCGGGGTTGTACCTCGGCAGAAAGGTTGCCGCCCGCAATGGCTTCGGAGACTCCCGCCATTTCTTTCAGGTAGGTCACCATGCCGGAGAAGTTCCTGCCCAATTCACCAATCTCGTCTTCGCTCTTGATATCGATTTCGTGGTCGAGGTCGCCGGCCGTGGCAATCTGGCGGGCCACTTCGATCAACCGGGTCAGCGGGCCGGTGATCGTTTCCGCGGTGCGGTAAGCGATCAAGGTCCCAACCACCAGCGCGGCTAGGGTGCTGAGTAGCGCGATGACAATCGTTACATTGCCGGCGTATTTGTCGGACTTGCTGCGTTCATCGAGCAGGTTCTTGTTCTCCATGTCCGCATTGTCGAGGTAGTCGGTGGCCGTCTTAACCCAGGACGCTGCATCCTTCTGTAGGTAGAAGATCTGCAACTCAGCCACGGTGGCATTGCCGGAATCCACATCCTTGCGCTTTTGCACGAGTGGCGCGGCGAAATCATGCGCCCAGTTCTGCTCGGAGGAGAGCACCCGGTTCAAGGCATCTTTTTGCCGGTCAACAGCGGACAGGTTAATTGCGTTTTGCAGGGAATCGATTAACCTGCGGTTACCTTCGTTCATCTGCTCGACTTCGCGAGTGTCGCCGCTGAGAAGGTAATTGCTCAGGTATAGGCGGTTCTGCATCATCTGAAACCGGATCTTGTCCGTAGCCTCGGCCAGTTGCATGGCTTGGGTTGAAGCGGCCTTGGCGCTGTGTTCCCGCTGCACGGCAAAGTAGTTTGCGAAGAACAGCAACAGCACCATGGACAGCACGATGGCAAAACTTTTGTACAGCTTGTAGCGGATCGACTGCTTGCTGATCATCATTGCTGCTCCCTATGACAACTGCCGCTCTTGGCGGCCCAGAGATTCCCATTCATCGGCAAATGAACTCGTACCCATCTTGCGGAAGTATTGGCATTCAGCGAATTGCACGGCCCGTGCCAGCACCGGATAGCCTGGAGTACTAGGGGGTTACTCCATCTAAGGGATGATTCTGCAACTAGTTAAAGAAGATTCATAGGTAACTTTGGGTGTGTGGCTTCAGATTAAGTCTGTCTCAAACAGGGCGGCTTCTCTCATTGTGAGAAACAGGGGAAGGGTAAACGTCCGGGACTTCTGATTTGGCTTCCACGGTTCACGTCTCGTTTATTTGCTTGACTCAAATTGAGATTAGAGGCTATTTTTCCTGTGTATTCAATTACTTGTGAAGGTCCCACAAAGTTTCCACCTGGACATGGGCTCTGGCAATACAACCGCATTCGAAGGATTGGGGCCGCATCTCGATTCGGCCTTCCAGCGTTTACTTCTGCGTTCTTCGCTGGCAGCGGCGAGCCGCGGGGGCCCGGGCTCGCGCATTCGCCAGTTTTGCCAAATCATGCGCGAGTTCCTGCAAGCAGATGGAGTTTACTTCTGGCGACTCGAGCCTCCGGATGATTTGTTCGGAGCCGAGGCCGACGGGATGATGACCGAAGCCTTCAGCACTTCCCGGCTGCGCGTAAGTGACAATGCCATTCTGAAGGAAGCTATCGAGCAGCGGAAGACCGTGTTCGTAAACCAATTGAGCTCCCGCTTTAAGTTGCCGGCGCAATTTCGGGCGCGCGCCTTCATGGCCTCTCCTCTTGCGGTTGCAGGCCAGATCGTCGGAGTGGTGGCCTTCCTCCACAATTCCGATCCCGGGTTCTTCAACGATGATATGGCGGCGAAAGCTGCGATTCTGACTGTGCAGTTGGGCAAGCTGCTGGAGAGCATGAGTCCCACTTTGGTCAGGGGTGAATCGCCGCGCGAACTAGTGGGCAAAGCATCGAACCCATTTGCGGTTACGCCAGATCGTACGGCGTTGTTCGAAGGCTTGGCCGACCGCCTGCGGATGCTGTTGCGCACCCGCCTGGTGTGCGTCCTGCAAAGGAAAGGAGGCAGCTTTGCTTTGCAGGCGGTTTCGGCGGAGTCTCCGCAACTATCCGCGTCGGTGCGATCGCAGCATGACCAGCGCGGCGCGCAATTCGCCGGAGATCTGGCGGTGCGGGCCCTGAGCGCAGGTGAACCAATCACCGTGTCGATTGACCCAACCACTTACGCCTTGGGAGATTTGGTTCCGGCTGGGGTGCTGATGGCGGCGCCGTTCCGCACTTCGCAAAACCAGGGCGCGGTATTGGTCTATCCGCGCCGCGAGGGCAGTTTCGGGGATGAGGACAAGGCGCTGGTGGCAGCGGTGGTGGGCTTTGCGGCCGCGGCCCTTGCCCACTCCGAACTCCATGCCACCGCCGAGAATCGCACGGAAGAGATTCAACGCCTACTGGATTTTGTTTCGGAGCTTGACAGTGTCCATTCCCCTGAGCAGCTGATGCAAACTCTGACCGTCCGCAGCGCCGAATTTCTGGGGTTCAAAGACTGTTGCGTCGCCGTCAAGGAGGATGGAAATTTCCACTTGTGTTGGAAGTCGGAGGACGGCCAGGCTGGATCGCTGGATTTGCGCTTGCCCTTTCAAAACAAGATTTCCCGGGCCTTGCTGAACAAGGAAGTTTACTGGACGCCTGACGTCGGTACAGGCGTTGGTCCAGAAATCACGCAGCCCGGGGACTTAGAGCAACGTCAATTGGTGGCTGTGCCACTCCTCGCGAAAGACGGCTCCGTCCTCGGGATGCTTGCACTTATGGATCGGCGCGGCGACGGCAACCTCTCGCAAGGCGATATCCGCCGGGCCCAACAGCTGGCTACTCACGTGGCTTCGGCGATGGAAAAATTTCGCCTCTTCTCCCGGTTGCAACAGGCCAATCGCCACTGGGTCGAAGTCTTCGATGCCATCACCGACTTCATCGTAGTCCATGACCAAAACAGCAAGGTGCAGCGCATCAATCGTTCGCTGGCGGACTTCATCGGGGTCGCGCCGCCCGCTCTGATTGGTGTGGAGATGTCCGCTCTGTTCGGCGCTCCTGATGCCGCCCTGGCGCGGAGTTGCCCGTTCTGCCGCACCGATGAATCCAGCGACGAATACCTGCACTCCATGCTGGAGCACACCTATTTAGTTTCAAGTTCGCGGACCACCAATCGCGGGCTGCAAACCATCCACGTCCTCAAAGATGTAACCGATAGCCATGAAGCAGAACGACGTTACCGCGAGCTTTTTGCCAACATTCAGGAAGGCCTGTTCTTTGCTACACCGGAAGGTCGCTTTATCGAAGTCAACGATGCCCTGGTGAAGATGCTCGGCTACAGCAACCGGCAAGATCTGCTTCAGGCCGATGTTCGCACCCAAGTCTATCCCTCGGAAGGGAAATATCAGTCCTTTGCCGGGAAAATGCAGCAGCATGGCGGGGTCAAGAATCACGAAGAAACCTTGATCCGCAAAGATGGTGTTGCCCTCTATGTCTTGATCAATGGCTTCGCCGTCCGCGACTCGGTTGGACGGATCGTTCAATATCGTGGCCTGATCCTTGACATCAGCGGCGTCAAAACCTTCCAGACGGAACTGCAGCGGGAACGTGATTTTTCCGGCAAGATCCTCAATCACACCCAGAGCCTGATTCTGGTGGTGGACACTGCCGGCCTCATTAGTTACGGCAACCGGCGTTGGTTTGACATGGGGTACGAGCAGCGGAACTTGCTGGGACTTCCGCTTCAGGGGTTGGTGTCCAAGACCCGCCGTCCGCAATTAGACGATGCCTTGCGCGTCACCTTGCAAGGCGAGCAGGTGGACAATCTTGATCTGCAAATTCTGCGTGGCGATGGAACCATCGGGCAGTTTTCCGTGAATTTAAGCCCGATGCGGGATGAGCAGGGAAGCGTGAATAGTGTGGTGGTGGTCATGACCGACGTGTCGGACGCCGCCATTTTGCAGGCCAAGCTCATGCACGCGGAAAAAATGGCTGCCGTGGGCCAACTCGTTTCCGGCGTGGCTCACGAAGTCAACAATCCGCTGACCGCCATCCTCGGATTTGCCGATCTATTGATGGACAATGAGGACGTGCCCGAGATCGTGCGCCGCGATTTGCGCGTCATCCTGCAAGAGGCCCAGCGTACCAAACAGATTGTCCAGAATCTTCTGAGCTTCGCCCGGCAAATGCCGCCGCAACGGGCCCCGGTCCAACTCAATGCTATCTTGCGCCGCACCATCCAACTCCGCGCCTATGACTTCCACAGTCATGGTGTGGAAGTTGTCCAGCAACTGGACGAATCGCTGCCCGACGTGATTGGCGACTCGCAACAGTTACAGCAAGTCTTTCTCAACATCCTGAACAACGCTTACGATGCGGTGCGGGAAACCGGGCGCGGCCCAAAGGTGGAGATCATGACGGCACGCCGCGGACAGTTTGTGGAAATATGGTTCCGCGACAACGGCCACGGGGTCAGTTACCCGGAAAAGATCTTCGATCCATTCTTCACCACGAAAGAAGTTGGCAAGGGAACGGGGCTCGGACTCAGCATTTGCTATGGGATTGTGCGTGAGCATGGAGGAGAAATCCTCTGTCTGAACAACGCGGATGGACCGGGGGCGACGTTCATCGTCCGCCTGCTCTCCGCCACAGAAGGCGCTCCCAAGGGCGCTATTGCCGGGGTGAGTCAGTTATGACATTGCCTGCCTTGAAGTCTGAAATGTTGCCGGTGCTGCTCATCGAGGATGAGCCTGCCGTCATGTCGTATGTGTGCGCGGCCCTGGAACGCAACGGTTATTCCGTGGTGTGCGCGGAATCGGGAGCGGACGGGCTTCGGCTTCTTCAGGCCGGAAATTTTCTGGGCGTGGTGTCGGATATGCGCACCCCGGGAGGGATCGACGGCGCCGATGTTCATGCCTGGCTCTCGAGCCATCGCCCGGACCTGGCATCCCGGCTGGTTTTCATCACTGGCGATATTGCCAATGAGGAGACCGTCGCTACGCTCCATCGTACCGGTGCGCCTTGCGTGGAGAAGCCTTTCCGAGTGCAGCAGTTTATTTCTGTGGTCGAGCAAATCATGGGGAAGAGTTAGTGGCCGACGACTTGCGAATCCGTCTCTTGATCGTGGATGACGAACAGAGCATCCGCAAACTCTGCATGACTGTGGGTGAAGGTCTGGGCTACGCCTGCATGGAGGCCGAGAGCGGCGAAGCTGCTCTGGCTCTGCTCGAAGAACTCCCGGCCCACATGGTGCTCACTGATTTAGTCATGCCCAACATGTCGGGGCTGGAATTTCTAGAGAAGCTGAAGAAACTATTGCCGCGCACCGAAGTGGCAGTCATGACCGGGCACGGCTCGGTCGAGACTGCGGTACAGGCCATGAAGCTCGGGGCTTATGACTACATCAGCAAGCCGTTTTCGCCGCTGGAGGAGTTGCGCCTGTTCCTGCGCCGCATGGCGGAAAAGATCCAACTGGTGGAAGAAAACCAGTTTCTCCGTGACCGCGTGGATATGGAGACAGACCTCCACGGAATTGTCGGAACCTCCGCCAAAATCCAGGATGTATTGCGCATGGTCTCACGGCTGAAGGATACGCGGACGCCGGTGCTGATCTCGGGGGAGAGTGGGACCGGAAAAGAACTCGTGGCGCGCGCCATCCATTTTCGCGGAGCCTTCGCGAACCGCCCGTTTGTGGCGGTGGATTGCGGTTCCCTGGTGCCCACGCTGATTGAGAGCGAACTGTTTGGCTATGAGAAAGGAGCATTCACCGGCGCCATGCGGTCCAAGCCAGGGCTCTTCCAATCAGCCAATGGCGGAGCGATCTTTCTTGACGAAATTGGCGAATTACCGCTGGAGATGCAAGCCAAACTGCTGCGAGTCTTGCAGGAAAAAGAGGTTCGCCCAGTGGGAAGCAATCAAAAAATCAAAGTGGATGTGCGCATTATTGCGGCTACCAATCGCGATCTGGAGGCCGAATATCGCAACGGTACTTTCCGCAAGGACCTCTATTTCAGGCTGAATGTTGTGACCGTTCACCTGCCATCTTTACGTGAGCGACGCTCCGACATCCCCATGCTGGTGCATTGGTTCCTGGACCGGTACGCCAAGGGCAATTCCATCCAGGTCACCAGCGCGGCCATGAAATACATGCTGCAATATGACTGGCCGGGCAACGTGCGTGAACTGGAAAACTGTGTGGAACGCGCGGTGGCGTTAGGAGATCGCGAGACCATTGACGTGTGCGATCTGCCTCCCAGCCTGATTGCAGCATCATCGCTGCCCATCGGACCAGCGGAAATTTCGACGGCAGGTCTTTCCACCACGGATTTGGAAGCAATCGAGCGCACCACCATCGAACGGGTTTTTCAACAGGTCGGCGGAGACAAAGTGCGTGCGGGAAAAATGTTGGGGATCAGCCGCGCGACACTGTACCGGAAACTCAAGCGCTACAACATTGGGATTCGGGTGGCGCTGTTGCCTGGCTCGCAGACCTTGCAATAGGTCTTCGATGTCACGGTTCATAGAATCTGAAATCTTCCACCATAGAGGGCACAGAGTCCCAGGGGGAGCTAGATTCACCGAGAAAATCCTGTCCACCTGAGATTTTGTCTCAGGCTGAGACTTTCGTGCCGATCTCCTCATTTTCCCGCTGACCCCCAAATTAACAATCATGTTGGAATCAATAGCTTAGGAGTAATCTGCAGTTTTCCACTTTGGCCGTGTGCTTGCACGATCATTAAGTCGATGCGGCCTGGCTGCCGATGGCTATGCTAACCGGCAAGCCCGGGATCCAAGCCGCGTCGACAGAATAACAAGCCCGGGATCCAAGCCGCGTCGACAGAATAAGAGGAGATTTGGCTCACCCCGCTACAGCCCGCATCGGCATCGCCCGGGAAAGTTCTACTGCCAGGCTGGCCAAATTCTTTCCTGAGGCCACGCCAGTGCGAATTCCGGTTCATCTGACCCGCATGGGCCAGAGCACCGCGTTTTCCGAGAGCACAGTCATCGAATTTGGAACTCCGCGCGAGGTACTCTTCGCTTCCACTCTCCCCATGGAGTTCGGGGACAGGCTGCGAGTTCAAAATTCCGATGGCACACTCGATGCAGAAGCCTGCGTCGTAGCCGTTCAGTACAACACCGGACGTACCGCGGTCGCTGCCCGCTTTACCCACCTCGTTACCAACTGGATTGTGAAATCATGAACGTGATAGCTAAACAGACGCCAGCTCAAGACTGGCAGTCCATGCGTCTTCTCCGGCTGCTCTATGTCCGTCTGGCCCGTGAATTTGTCCTGAACGCCCCGCCCTGTGTGGAACTCGATTCCGCAATCGATGTTCCTTCCAAAGAGGAAATGGCTGCCGCGAGGCAATGGCTTTATCACATGGACGAGGTGATCCAGGTCCATCAGCTGCGCCAGTTTCTGCAAACCACCACCGGGGTCAATGAAGAAACTTTGATTGCCATGGTGCAGCACCTTGTCGGCAAGCCGGTGCACAATGAGTCCGATCGCGACAAAGTGGATTTTCTGCTCGTGCAGTTCTTGACGCAAACCTCGCCGGCAAGAATCGAAGAATCTGCGGTGACCATCGGATTCGTTTCCAACGGACTAGAAATCGTGCTAGGCAAGGTCACAGCTGCACCCCCAAGCTCACTCAGCCCGGTTGAGGGCCTGATCGTAAAGGCCAAAACCTGCCGGACGCTGAACGCCTTATTTGGCAGCGGAGTTCTGGAAAAAGGTAGAAAGATCAAGATCGAAGCTGGGGAAAGCTACTTTGTTCCGGCTGCCCTGATGGTCTTCGCGCGTTTCAATTTCCTGTTGCGCAGGCTATTCTTCCGCTTGATGCACGAAGACATCAACGCCATACTTGACGGCCTGCGCGAATTGGAATCCAACGGCGTAGAAACTCTGGATGGCACCGTGGCTCAGTTTTCCGCTCAAGAATCGATCATGCAACTGCGCATGGTGTGTCAGTCGTGGAAGATCATGTTCCAGGCGGAATACTCTTCCGGCCAGCCGATGCGCGTGCTGGCTGATTTGCGCACGGTAGTAGATTCGGCGCTGCGCCCGAGCACGCCAGCCAAGATGCCGGCGAAACCTGCACTCAAGGCCAGAGCCGCGGCGGCTTCCGCGGGAGCCTCGGATGCTCCCGAATTTGAAGTTTCCAGCGGTCACCACCCCAACTCTACGGAGCCGTAAATCCGGCACGTTCTAGATCAGCACGGAGCAGGACAACGTGAACCAGCCGACAGTAGTCATCATTTCCGACGACCCGGAATTCTCCGCTGCGATCTCTAGCCGCTGGCAGTTAGAGCGGACCGCGCCCGCGTTTACCGTGGTGAGCGGAGACTTGTGCCAGGCAATGACTTCAGAGACCTTCGATCTGGCCATCATCGGGAATGTTCACGCGGAATTGCAGTCCAGCGTCCTCAAGGTACTGGAGCAGTTGGACAGACCCGTGTTGCTGGTTCAGGACGAAGCCCTCCTGGGAATTCAGGTTGCAGACAAGAATCCGCGCTTGCTGACCTTGCCACGGCAAGAAGGCTGGCTGGAGACACTGGTTCTGGTGGCTTCTGAAATCTTGCGGAGATGTGAGGCTTTGGCGCGGCTACGGCGCGCGGAACAGACCAGCGCCGTGCTTGAGCGGCAGGCGGCACTTGGGCGTTACATTATCGAGATGCGGCACAATCTAAATAATGCGCTGACCTCCATTCTGGGAAATGCTGAACTGCTGCTTCTGGACTCGAATCGATTGTCGGGGAAGCCTCACTCGCAGATTGAAACCATCCGCAATATGGCGCTGCGCATGAATGAAATTCTGAAAAGGTTCTCGTCCTTGGAAAAAGAGCTGAACGTGGCGGCACGGCAAAGTGAAAGCGAACCCAGAGCGAAGTCGTACGCCGCCTCCGCGTGGTGATCAAAGCCCTTCCGCGAGTAGCGCAGTCTAGCTTTGTCATTCCGACGATTCGCGGAGCGAAGAGGAGGAATCTGCTCTTCAGCACAGCGCCACAAAGATCCCTGCCAATAGCAAATTCCTCCGCGGCGCTATGCGCCTTGCCCGAATGAAAGAGCTGCCGTAACTATTTCTGAATTAGAGTCAGATTGTGCTGCCCAATCGTTGCTGAATCAATCTTGTTCGGTAGCGGGACTTGTGTATCCATGCCTACTCCGGGATACTTCGGGGCGACATACTTATCCACGAACAGTTCCAGCAAGAAATGCGGAATCTCAGCTCCGTCCAGCGCCACCGAATCCACATGAATGATTCCCGTCCCGTTCCTCCCTTGAGCATGAGCCTGGACCTCAACATTGTGCATGCCGGAAAACATGGAAAGCAGAGGGTTGGATGACTTGCGCCCGGTTTTCACCTTATCGAAATCCACGCGAGCGGTACCTGTAACCGTACCGTCCATACCAACCAGGTGAACCGACTGCACGCCTTCCGGCAGCTGGACTTTTCCAGACGCAATATAAGCGTTGATTTCCTGTTCGGTGAATTGGGTAGGTGCCGGATCGGGGTGCGCTAAGGCGCCGTTGGCTTCGATGTGATCGACCTTGCGTTGCGCAGCTGTGGCAGCTGAAGTTTCGGACACCGGGCCGCTCCACGCAAGCGAAATTCCGGCGGTTAGAGACGCGACGAAGGCAAGTGTATAGGCAACCTTCATTATTTCTTGAGCTCGGCGCGTGTTTCAGGATTATTTACTACCGTGATGCGCGGAGTGGCGAGTGGGCCGGTGATTGCGAAGCCGTGCAGGTCGTCTTTCAGCATGCGCAAATCCAGGCCGCGGCCTTTGACTGCGGTTCCATTGATTTGATAGATGCCGTCGCCTGTCTCCAGTTTGCCTTCCGAAATATCGATGCGGTCTCCGCGCAACACCATTTTCCCGATGAACCGCTTGGCAAATACCGGAGCAGTGCTGCCGGTCAACACAACGTGGGGCAGGGTTGACTCGCGCGCCTCAACGCTTAACACGCCGTGGACGGATGAGAGAAAATCCGCCGCGCTTGTGCCCGAGGCGCTGATCTCATAGGAGGCCGATGCCGTTCCGGTTACCCAGTTGTCATGCATGATCTGTGCAAGTTGCCCGAGCGCGGCGTCCTGCACAGAGCCGTGGCCCGCGTACTTAGGCGAATCGGCAGTGAAGTCAGCGCTCCATTCTCCATGATGGTCCCCGCCCAGCAATGCGCCGCGCAAGTCGCTCAGCTGCAATTGGCGATCTTTCCACTGGAACTTCGCGGACACCTGGTTGGCATTGACCTGGCGGATGTTCAGGCGGCCCACTCGCAAAATTCCTACCGCGTTCAAATTTGCCAGAAATGAATTGCTGGCCTCGGGGGATGACAGAATGCGATACCATGGCTTGCGCTTGCCGGGAACGAACAATCCAGCGAGTTGATCGCCGCTCAATTCTTTAGTCTGGAATTCGAACTGAACCGGGCAGGTACGCCATTGCTCGCAATGCCGTGGCATAGAGAGAGAACCATGCCAGCTGGTGGGTCCGAACGATGCGATGACGTTCTGGGCAATCGCCCTGTCCGTTTGCAACGTGACACTGCCAGTCGAAATTTCCAGCGGCGTGTTGATTCCGCCAATTTCTGCTCGGACATCGGCTAACTGAACTTTGCCCGTGATGTCAGCTCGCCGGAAACCGCTCCAGCCCCCGGCGACTTGTAAATCGACTTTGGCAGATCCATCAGTTGCGGGACGCGCATAGGAAAGTCCTGCGACCCGCCCCGCCTCGAGCAGGTTCTTGAGGAGCGCATCCCCCTTGATCTGCAGGTTGTAGCCGGCCGGCGAAACCCAGGCATGCAGATTGGCCGGGTTGAGGCCGCCAAGAGGGAGATGGACCGGGCCAATATCGATTCTTGGCAAGCTTGGAACGCTCTTTCCGGGTTCCTGGCCGACAGCAAACGGAATGTGGTCAAGCAGCAAATTAGCGCTGTTCACCCGCGAGACCAGGCGGAGGTTCTGGATGGATCCGCTCCCTTTCCAGATCGGGAGATGGGAATCTTTGTCGGTTCGCAGTGTGATGTCCGCGGTTAACTTTCCGGCCGAGAGCAAATCGTCGGGAATATTCTTCTTCGCTCTTTCCAACAATGCCAGAACCGCAGGTACAGGGACATCATTCGCGTTCAGTGAGAGATTGTACTGGCGCGTGAGGGTCAAGCTTCTGACGTTGCCGGATAGCTCTAGAGCGCCACCGCCGACCGGAGCATTGCAGGTAAGGTCAGTCAGATCCTGGCCGAGGGAAGCGAGATGAGCGGAGCACTGCCCGGCGAGCCGCAAGGCCTTTCCGGTGGCAATATCGTAGCGCCGGAAATCTTGTATGGAGCCGCTGGCCGCGACTTCTAAGTCTGCGGGCGTACCCTTCACCGCCGCAGTGAGCAGAACCGTCCCCCGCCACCCGCGATCGCTGCCTGTGGCCATCTTGGTGAATTGGCCCAACTGCGCGTTCTCCCACTGTAGAGTAAAGTTCAGGGGAGTCTCTCGCAGCGCGATCGCGCGCTGCCAGGATCCTTCCATTTTCAGGGTTCCCGTGTCACTAAGGTTGGAATCGGTGCGCGTAGGCTGGGCTGTTAATCGCATACTCCAGGCATTTTCCGAATCCTGCCACAAGGAAAAATCGGCATCCATCAGTGCGAACGCCTTCTTCTCCTGTCCCAGCTTGAAGTTGATGCGCCCATTGCTGGCTTCAATGTAGGGGAACCCGGCACGGGTTTCCCGGTTCGTCTTGCTGGTGGGAGCCACCGGAATTCTCGCGGCCCGTTCCACCAAGGCGCCAAAGTTCCAGCGTCCTTCATGGCTCCGGACCAGGTTCAGGCTGGGCTCAGTAAGGCTCAGGCGGGAAATCTCAAGACGCCCGCGTAGCAGGGAAGTCAGCCGCAGCCCAGCGGTCACTTCATGCGCCCGGAGAACCGGCTCTGCCCCAAAGTCGGGCTCGTCAAACACAACGAAATCTTCCAGGTCAAAACCGGGTTGAGGAAGAAAGCGGAGGGAGACGGAAGAAACCTCCACTCGGCGTCCGATGGCACGGCCGATGGAACCCACGATCTTCGTCCGCAGGCTACCGGCGCCCGGACGGACGAAGTACAACAACAAAATCAGCGCTGCCAGCATGGCCGCGATGCCGCGCCGGGAGCGAACGAACTGGAGCGAATGCCAACTCAACGCACCACCGTAAGCGTACGGCGCCAGCGGGTCTTATCGAAGAAATGCAGGATGACGTGCAAGAAACCCACTGCCCGCGCGGTAATTTCTTTCTGCTGGTAAGCGCCTTCCGGAGTCTCGAAGGACCAATACACAAACATGGGACGCCCCAGCACATTTTGCTGCGGGATGAATCCCCAATAGCGGCTATCGTAGCTCACATCGCGGTTGTCGCCCATGGCAAAGTAGCTGGCGGGAGGGACTACGATGTCCTCTCCTTTTATGTACTGCGGCAAGGAGAGTTGCCAGTATTCCGGCAACTGGTCCGCGTAGGTTGGCGGCGTCGCCGGAAAATTGAGGCGATAGGAGTCATTTTGGTCGAAAGCTTTGTGCTTCACGAAAGGTTCATTCAGACTCTCGCCGTTGCGGTAAACCACCCCTTCGCGCAGATGGATGCGGTCTCCTGGCAGCCCGATGATGCGCTTCACGACGTAGAGTCCTGGAGTCATCGGAGAAAGGAACACAACGATGTCCCCGCGATGGATTTCCCGGTATGGCAACAGCGGCCCGGTCCAACGGGTGGGCGGCGCGAATGCGATCCGGTTTACAAATACATGGTCGCCGATCAGCAATGTTTCCTCCATCGAACTGGAGGGAATTTCAAACGCCTGCAAGATGAAGGTGATGATGAAAAGGCCGCTCACCAATACCGAAGCCATGGAGGCCATGAACTCCACTGTAGTTTCTTTGGGCTTCTCTTCCTGAACTTCCTTGTTCTTGTCTTTCAAAGCCACTCGAAGTCCCTCGGGGGCGGAAGCCCAAAATCATGGCGGTTCGCGCAGGGCCGAACGCCTTGCTTTTTCCTAAATCCTTACCCAACAAATCGACCAGGCCGGCACTACTAAGCCCGGCACTCCGTCAATTTACCCTCTTGAAGGTACGGCGCCAGCGAGTCCTATCGAAGAAATGGATCGCCGTATTCACGAAAGACTTCAATCGCCCCGTCCATTCAGTTTGCTCGTACTCGCTGCCATCGGTTTCAAATGACCAATAAATCCCGACCGGCTGCCCAATTAGATTCTTGCGAGGAACGAAGCCCCAGTAGCGGCTGTCAAAGCTATTGTCGCGGTTGTCGCCCATTGCGAAGTAGCTGTCGGCGGGCACCACCAGGTCCTCACCCTGCACATATTGCGGCAGACGGTCCGCCCAGGCCGGGATCGCGCCGTCCTGGAATCCGGAAGGGAAATCATCACGGTACGGGTCATAGGGAATAGGCCCGCGATGGATTGCGTAGGACGACTCGTCCAGCCTCTGACCATTTCGATAGACAACTCCATGGCGCAGATGGATGCGATCCCCAGGAATCCCAATCACGCGCTTTACCAGGTGCTTGTTTTCCTCCGCTGGCGACAAAAACACAATGATGTCACCGCGCCTCACTTCGCGATAGGGCAACAGTGGGCCAATCCACGAGGTGAGCGGGGCAATCCCGAGGCGGTTCACGAAGAGATGATCGCCGATCAGAAGCGAATTCTCCATAGAACTCGACGGGATAGCAAAGGTCTGGCCCACGAAAGTCATGATGAACAGCACCATCACCAGAGTGACGGCCAGCGAAGCCAGGAACTCGACCTGGGTTTCGCGGGGTTTGGAATCGGCTTGCTGTTCTGTCTTGGACATCGCTCCCTCAGCGCGTTTGCTTCTCCATTACCGGACAACCCTGAACGTGCGGTCCCAGCGAGTGATCTGAAAGATGTGTAGTGCGGCATCTGCGAAATGAAAAATTTTATCACCTGCGGTAGGAGAGCGCGGCATATCGTCATTGAAGCTGCGCAAGGACCAGTAGATGATCAAGGGCCGCCCGATCACATTTTCCTGGGGGACGAAGCCCCAGTAGCGGCTGTCGTAGCTGTCATCCCGGTTGTCACCCATCACGAAATAGTGGCCGGAAGGGACAATCAACTGGCCATCTTCCACCAACTTTTGCATTTGCAGCCACCACCGGCTATCCAGGCCATAGGGCAAATTCAGCCGCGGAAACTCATCGCGAAACGCATTGTGATCGCCGATTTTGTGGACGACGTAAGATTCCTCCACCGCCACTCCGTTCACAAAGACCTGCCGGTCAATCAGCCGGACTCGATCGCCGGGAACGCCGATCACACGCTTCACGAAGTGCTGCGGAGGATTGACCGGGTAGTGGAAGACTATGATATCGCCACGTTGGATAGACCGGTAAGGTAACAGTGGGTGGCCGAGCCTTCCGCCGTAGTGCAATTTGTCCACGAGCAGATAGTCGCCGATCAGTAGCGTGTCTTCCATGGAGTCCGTCGGGATTTGGAATGCCTGGAGGACGAAAGTGATGACAAAAATCGCGATCACAATCGTGGCCAGCAGAGATTGCGTTGAGTTGAGCCAGCCGGAGTCGTGGTGTTCCGCTGGCTTTTCGATGGGCGGCGGTGCCGCGAGCGTTTCATCCATGGCGGGCATCCATGCTGGAGCGCTGAGCCAGGTAGTCGAGCACCTGGCGGGCTGCTTCCTGCTCCGCATTCTTCTTAGTAGAACCTTCGGCACGGCCCACGAATTCTGAAGTACCACGGTCGGGAATGCGCAGGTGAGCTTCCACGGTAAATTGTTTCTTGTGTTCCGGGCCCCGTTCCCCCACCAGGACGTAAGATGGCTGCGGCAGCCCGATGGCCTGAAGGCGCTCCTGAAGCGTGGACTTGTAGTCGTTCACCGGCAGACGTTTTCCGCTACGCGACAAATGCTCCAGTTCCGGTTCCAGGATCTTGGTAAGAATGAATTTCCGCGCCGGATCCATCCCGCCATCCAGATAAATGGCAGCAAGGACCGCTTCCAGAGCATCGACCAGCAGGGCCGTCTTGTCGCGCCCGCCGCTTTTTTCCTCTCCCCGCCCCAGATGCAAATATTTGCCCAACTCCAACTCCTGGGCGACACGAATAAGATGCTTCTCGCTGACCAGGTGGGCCCGGACCTTGGAGAGTTCGCCTTCGCGAAAGAGCGGGAAACGGTGGAACAACTCCTCCCCAGTGACGAAGCCGAGAACGGCATCCCCCAGAAACTCGAATTGCTCATTGTCGCCGACTCTTGGGGATTCGGCCGTATGCGCAGCTTCTTTTTCCCGCGCGTGGGAGGTGTGGGTCAGGGCCTGTTCCAGCAGTTCGGGACGGAGAAAGTGGTGTCCCAAAGATTCCTCCAGCCCCGCAATGTCTTGTGACTTCATCGTTGTGGTTTGCTGGGAGAACGTACTGCCCGGCGAATATTAGTTCTTCGGAGGCGCAGGCTGGCCGGTCGCTTTCGGTGCCGGAGTGCCGCCAGTAAGCTGGATCAACCGGTCGCGCTCCTGCTTGGCGTAAGTTGCCACCGACGAACCCGCCTGAGTGGATGTCAAATCCACCGCCTTATTCACTTCCTTCAGGGCTTCCGGGTATTTGCCTTGCTTGTCGAGCGCCAGCGCCAGCCGCAGCACCACAATCGGGTCTGGTTGGGAAGGATACGCGTCAATCGATTTGCGGAATGAGACTTCAGCATCTTTGAAGTTTTCTTTGTTGTACTGCTGGGTCCCGATGATCGCATACGCGCTGGAAACCAGGAACTTTTTATAAGTTTCCAATTGTTCGGGAGCAACGCCGACGGGCGCGCTGATGGTATCCACGGTTTCCAGAGCGTGCTGCGCCAGCTTCACTGCCTCGTCGAGCTTTTGGTCTTTGTCGAGGTCTGTATCGCGCGTACGCTCGGTGAGTACTTCCGCCACAGCGATCATGGCCTCGGGATCGTCGGCATCCAGCTTCAAGACCTGCCGGCCCATTTCCAGCATCTTGTCACCATTGTTGTCGCGCTGGTAAGCATGCATGGCATCGCGGTAGAGCAGGACGCGCAACTCGCTGTCGGGAAACTTGCTGGCAAAATCGTTCGCCGCGGCATCCATCGCGGCCGCGTCATTGAGTTTCGCGTGGGCGGCGTTATACGCATCGTATTCCGGCTGGGTTTTCGCTTGGAGCGGACGCTTAACCGGGGTGGCGGGTTGGCCAGTCGCGGGCTGACCAGTCTGCGGTTGCGCGGCTGGCTGGCTCTGTGTCGCAGGTGGCGTGGCTGGAGCCGTTCCCGGCTGAGTTTGCCCAAAGGCGGCTACGGCCATCAACATCACGAGTATCGCTGCTGGCTTCATTCTTTCTCCTAACCTCTGGTAGTCGCAGGTTCGCATCGACTCAATTCTGGTTCTCATCTTTCGGCTTGCCGGGCGGCGGCGCGTATGCCTTCTGGATGCCACGCTCGGCGGCCGCCTTCGCTTCCGGCAAACTTCCACTGGCATTCAAGGCCGCTTTATAGTGGTCCACGGCGGCATCACGCTGGTCCTGCAAATCGAAAATTCGTCCTAAGTAAATATGGGACCACGCGACTACCTTGGGCTCCTGAGTAGCGCCCAGCGCTTGCAGGAAATAATTGCGCGCGCCATCCATATTGCGGCTCATGGTCGCGACTTCCGCCAGGATAAACAGCGCCCGCCCGCTGTCTCCGATCTTTTCGTCCAGGGCTTGCTGGGCAAGCTTCTGCGCGCCGGAAGGATCTTTCGCGTTCAGCCGTTGCTCAGCTTCCATCAGGAGTCTATTCGATCCCGGCCGCTCCAGGTGCAGCACATCAGCATCGGCTTTGGCGACAAACCGGACTTGCTCCAATCGCTTCATTTCCGCGCGAACATCCACTTTGCCCAGCAGGTCACCGAAAACCGCCCGCAAGCTGGCCGGGTCCTTTTCAAACGGTATGAGCGCATTGTAGAAGTAGCGAGTGAGCACATAACCCTGGCTCTCCGAATTCGCGACCGCCGCCAGCCGCTCGCTCTCCGGAGTCTTCGTGGTTCCCAGCATGCGCGCCTCAACCGCGCGAATCATGCACTCCGTCACCAGCAATGAGACATCGCTCTTAAAAGAATCATCCAGGGGCGAGGCTTTCACCACCGCCATGATCGGCTCAACATGTTTCAGTTCGTTGGGATACTTCAACGCCATCGGGTCAAGCAGGTAATGCAAATAAGTATGACGGATCTGGTCCATCTTTATAGATGCGTCCACCCCGGGAGTAATCACGATATAGTAGTCCCGCCCATAGTTGCGGGCGTTGATCTGGCTGGGCGCCCCCATCGGGTCAAGATAGATGGTGAAGCCGCGGCCCAAATATCCCGCCGAGGGCAGCTTCAAATAAATTTCGGTATCGAACATCATCCTGGCAAGAGCCTGGTGGTAGCCCTCCGTCAGATCCGAGTATGCGGGATCATGCTTTTCCCAAATCGCGTGCAAGTCCAACTGTTTGTAGAAATTCTGAAGCATGGGCAGAATGCCGATCAGACTCGCCGCGTCGGGCGGCATCTCGGCTTCTTTGACCTTAGCGGTCAAGCCCGGAGGAGGATCCAGGTAGAGCGCTAGGGAAACATACTGCGCCAAAGTCCGCCCCGCATCGCTCTGCTTGTGCTCATTGTAGTAATCGCACATGGTGCGAGTAGCTTCGGCCAGTTCAGAGGACGACTGCGCCGCACGATTCACTTCGTCCCGAATCTGTGCCCGCAGCGGGTGGGAAGTGTTCAGCTCCACGTCGAATCCACATTGGTTCACCATCGCCAGCACCGAAAACAGGGTTTCGCTGGTATCCAGAGAAACCGCCTTGGCCGGAATCTCAGCTGGGGGCTTTTCCGGAGCAGGCGCTGGGGCCGGCGCATCCTGTGCAAAACACAGGCTGACACTGAGCGCCACCAGAGCAGCACTCGACGCAAAGCGAAAACCAGAATTCAGGGAAGGCCTCCTAAGGCCAATCGGGGAACTACTGCTAGTTTAATAGTTTAATGGGGGCATTCACAGGGGTCAACGGAGGAGGATTCGCCGCGCCCCCATCAACGATGTAAGAGTTCGGTCGGAGAATTGTAGGGTATTCATGGATGGTGGCTGCAAATCCAGGGTGCCAAGCTATTTTTGCGCGGGAATCGGGATTTCTCCACGAATGGAGGTCGCCGACTCAGAAGGGAAGTCGGGCGGTACTGGAACCGTCACCGGCCGCTTCGCCAGCCACTGTAAGGTTCGCATAAGGACGGTTTGTTCCCCGGCGCAGCGCAGGCTTTCTGGTTGCACATCGCCCTTCCACACATGGCCGAAACTGGAGCTATAGATTCGCCCGCGCCCAAATTTGACCGTCCATTCCAGAGGCCAATTCATATTCGTATGTTTGTCGTAGCCGTACGAGAGCACGCGGATGTTGCGCGCGGGGCCGCGCGCGAAGTAGTAAATCTCCAGCCCGGGCGTCTTCCACGCGCGGGGCATGCCATGATGAATGGGGTCATCGCCCAGGCGGTGGACCACCACATCGGAACGACTGTCATGTCCGGTGTCCTGGCCTTGGCCGGAGGGAATACGCTGGATAGTTGCGCGGCCGTCTTTCTCGCGCAGTTGAATAGTCAGGGCGTCGCCTTGGTTCTTCTTACGCCAGCCGATTCCGACCATCTGGTTGTAGGCCGGCCAGTCGGGAAACGCATTATTGCCGGAGTGAAATACCAGTGCCCCGCCGCCGTTGCGGATGTATTGCTCAAAAGAGATTTGTACCTGGCGTGGCCACTTCGGTCCGCCGTTGATGTCATTGCAGGTTTGAATGACCACATCGTAGTCGCTGAACTGCGGTCGCCACTGGTCCCAGCCGGGAGAAGTTGCGTTGGGCGGCGCAGTAGATACGGAAACATCGAACAAGCCGGATGGCTCCAGGATGCCGCGCAGCAATGCCGTGGTCTGCTGCCAATCGTGGTTGCTGAAACCATCCACGATGAGGACTTTGATTTTGGATCGCTTGGTTGCTGATGCTGGCAAGGCGAACCCCCACAACAAAGAAAGCAGGCAAACATAGAGGACCGCGCGCCCGGATGGTTTGAGATTACTTTGCACCGTGATTCCAGTCCTATTTAAACATCAAAAGAAAAGACCGCGAAGAATCAGGCGGCCCTGGCTGTCCCGGTGATCTGCTCCACTGTATCCGCACGAAGCTTGAGTACCGGGCACAGCTCAAGCGGCTGCGCGCTTCGCATTCAACAGTTCGTGATACAGAGCAAGATATTCATCCAGCATGCGCTGCGCGGTGAAGCAGTCGCGCGCCCGCTGGAACGCGCGGTTGGCATAGTCGCGGCACAAATCGCGGTCGGTGTTGAGATTCTTAATCACGCCGGCCAGGCTGGCCGCGTCATTGGCGCGGAAGTAGAGCGCCGCATTTCCCCACACTTCACGAAATACAGGAATGTCATTGGCCAGGATGGCGCAGCGCGAGAAGGCGGCTTCCAGCGCCGACATGCCAAAAGGTTCGTAGCGGGAAGTCGCCGCGTAAATAGACGCCTTGCCGAGTAATGCGCGCATCTGCGCTTCGGTTTGCGGTCCCTTCAGCGAAACGCGAATCTCGTCCAAGGCAACTCTCACGTCCGCCCGGATCGGCGCGACCGCAACTTCCTCGGTCCCCACAATACAAACCGGCAAGGCTTGCGGATACTGCGTGAGCAATGAAACCTGTTTTCCGGAATCCACCAGCCGCCCCACCGACAGGACCGAGTCTTCTTTGGTCACATAGGGATTAAAGAAGATGGGATTACGGCCGTGATAAATCACGGTCTCACGCGCCGGGCGCGCATAAGACCCATGCAGCGTGTCCAGCATCCACACCGTCGGAGCCACCACGGCATCGGCCTCAGTCAACCCACGAGAAACCGCCGTCCGGTACCAGTTCAGCCAGCGGCTGGGCTTAGGTTCGTGCCCATGCACCGCCTTCCACCAACTGATCAGATCGCCATGCGCGACCACCACTCGCGGCACATCCACCGCCAGGTTTCCATAACAAGGTTGATTGAGATGAAGTAGATCGGGCTTCAGCTCGCGCGCCAGCTCCGACAAGAACGCGGAAGAGTCCTCAAAATCGTATTCGCCTTCCTGCATCCAATCCAGTCGGAAGGCGGTTGGGTGATATTCCAGACCGTGAAGATGGTCCATCCATGAGGTTTGATCAGGAAGAGGAATTTCCCCCAGACTGACCAGAGTCACGCGCATGCCGCGGCTCACGAGCCCAGTAACCAGCTCCCGCGTGTAAGTCCACACGCCGCTTAAGGTATCGGTGGTGACAAGAACATGCACGTTCAGAACCTTGGGTAATCGTGGGAACCGCCTTTTCGGCCTGGCGGGTTCCTGGTGGGAAACATTTTAACGGGAAATGCATTTAAGGGAACGGATTTCTAGCGGAGTAGGCCGGGGGTGCAAAAGATTGCACAGAGTGCTGGTGGCGGACATTACGGGTATCCAATTCATCTTGGGCCCAGAGAATTGCGAACTTTCAATATCTCGGAAATCGCCCACAATCAAATTCCCGACGCCGAAGGAAACACTGTCCCGGTCTCTGTTCAGGAACGCAGCGCGACCATTTCCGGCAGCCAGGCGGACAACCAACATATACTGGTTGCCATGGATGCGGGAACTTACAATGTAAAGAAGGCAACTTGTGGCCTGTATTGTCAGTCCTGCGATGGCGTGGTTGCATTCTGGATTGACGTAAACAATTTCACTGTGGCAACCAGCCAGATTAAGCAGGAATACTTAAAGGACCAGTGGGGTTCGGGCCAACAGCACGACTTGAGCAGTAATAGTAGTTGGAGCAGCAACAATACCAGTCTGGCGACAGTGGCCGGAGGCAACGTTACCTGAGTCAACCCCGGTTCGGTTCAAATCAACGCTCAATACGGGCCCATGGAACCGGTTTACGCCAACAATGTATGCCAGGGTGGATATTGGGCGTGTCCGCTTGGGTATACGGGGGGTGGCGGGAGTGTGAATGGGACGGTTCGGGTACCAGATCAGATTGTGGTTCAATCAGATGTTCAGCAAACCCTAGCTTGTTCCGGTAATCCGCTCTTAAGGAAGATTACTTATGCGATCACAGATCCAAACGGAAATCAGATCATTGCTCCCGTAGCTGTCCGTGAACAGTTGACAAATAAAACTGTAAATAGCTGTGGAGGTGGGGATCAAACAACTGAGACCTGCACTGTTGTTTCGGGAGGATTTACCGATAATTTAGGCGCAGGTTGCGTAGTCAGTGGCCACTCCACCCCATGCGGTTTTACCATAGACAATCAGCAGTGGCAGTGGTGCAATCCTAATGGCAGCACTCCTTCGATCGGCACGCCTGGCGCATTGAGCGTGCATACGAATGCAGTTTCGGTTGGAGGCAATTTGATCGGCTTTCAACCTGGATATAAGCCACCAAAGTAGAGCAGACACAGAGATGCCAATGACTAGATTGAGACCTTTGGGTGTTTTTTGGTTTTGTCTATTATTCGTTCCTGCGTTTGCACGAGACAAATGCGCCGGACAGGGACAGATTACAGGGCAGGTCGTCAACGAAGAGGGAATGCCTGTTAGTGATGCCGCGGTATCTATTCTTTCTGAGGAGTGTGTAGTGGTCGGAATTGCACCCGTCGCTAAGACCGATGAGCGCGGACGATTTTCGTTATCTGGAGTTCCAGTTGGGCTAAACGGAGTTTATGCGCAAAAGACCGAGTCTGGATATCCCGACATGACTGCGGCGATCTACGGCGATGGTGCCTTTCCTGCTCCCAAAGTCGTTATTTCGGCGGGTGCGACGACAAGCAATGTGGTGATTCATTTGGGAAAGAAGGCGGGGGTTGTTCGGGGTGAAATCATTGATGTAGATACGTTGAAACCAGTCATAACAGCTCGAATAAAAATATCATTGCCCGATAACGATAGAATTATGCTTTCCATGGGGCCTGATTCGGCTGGACATTTTAGCTTGCTAATGCCGGTCAAGCCGGTAAGGTTCGTGGTGAGTGCGCCTGGCTACGAAACGTGGCAGTATTCTGAGCGTGAAGAGACTTCGGGCGTGATTCGGGTTGAATCCGGGGCTAACGTCGACCTGAGTATTAGAATCCACAAATTGCAAAATTGATCTCGCATGAGACTTGTAATTAATTGCGATCCTGTGGTTCGAATCTGAATCTGGGGAGAATAGGGGACGGTGGAGTGCACCCCAATTTTCCAACTGAGGGGACGGAGGTAAATGAGAATATATCGTGAAACAGCCGGTCCCGACACGCTACGGCTTTGTTCACAGCAGTGCCTGCCAGCGAATGGTAGCGGCAATCCGACCGGAAGCTGCACTTTGACGGTGTCACAAGCTTGGAGTGTTAACGGATATTCTGTGAAGAACGGTAGCATCACCTACACATGTTCTGGTCCACCCACAGGAGTGCCATAATGCTGCGATTTTGTCTAGTTGCTATCGTTGCCTATTCTTTGTCCGGCGCCTTCAGCCCGGCTCAGAATAGACCTCAGAACCGTGGTGTCGAATATGGGCCGACACCTACGGATTTGGCGAACGCGCTTGCGCAGATGGCACGGTCGTCGAAATTGCCCCTCATCGCGGAGCTGTCTCAACCTCTTCCGCAAATTGAAGTGACACAGGGGACGCCTTTGTCTCCAACCGCACTGAACGCCTTACTTGTGCAGGCTCCCGGTTACGCGTGGAAGCAGGAGGGCAAAACCGTTCACTTTTACAATGTGAGGCTACGGGATGCACGTTTTAATTTCCTCAATCTCGAGTTCTCTCGCTTCACTCTCCCCTCTAACCTTTCAGAGCTTAAGCTCTGGCTTCCAGGGCGTGCTGTTGGCTTGCTCGAAGGGTTTTCAAGCGAGGGCGGTGCAACTACTGGTTTCGGAAGCGCAGAATTGCAAAAGGAAACACTCCGACCGGTTGCTCTGACAAATGTTTCACCACTTGAGGTTCTGCTCCATGCCGCGAACGAAAAGCCGATATTTTACACTGTAATCGTATTTCCAAGTGCTTCTCCATCTAAAGAGCAGGCCGAAAAGGAAGTGAATTGGTTCTGGGGCACTCTCGCGGAAAAGATGATCCCACTATATGCACAGCCCGTACGAAAATAGACCCTGTGGACATGAGGCTTCACCGACCTCGCGCCAAGTAGCAACAAGATGCCTTCTCTGCTACATACAAACGATACGTCATGAGAAACGTCACAACGTCGTTATTCTAACTGAGGGGACCGGGGTAAATGCCGATGTATCGTAAAACAGCCAAAGCAGCGGTGTTGCTTTTTATTCTAGTACACGGAGGCTGGGCAAAAAAGGCGTCGAACGAACAAGGCGACCCATTTCAGCAACGTATCGCGGGAATTCAACTAAACGAGCAGAGTGTCATTGACGGAGTTGCCATGCTCAGCCAGCGTGCCAATGTTGTCGTATCGGTGGAATTTCCACTGGGGGAGACAATCTCCGGGCCTGCTCCCCAACTTAGGACATTTAACAAAGAGATCGAGCCAGGAACCGTCTCAGAAGTGCTTGACCGGCTTTGTTCGTTGGATCCCACGTTTGTGTGGATTCGCATTGGGGATGTTCTACACGTGTTGCCTCGCGTTCGCGTCAATGACCCATCCTATGTTCTAAACGGACGGTTTGATGAAGTCAGTTTCCACAATGTAAGCGAGGCATCTGACGCCATCATGAGAATGGTTGGACAGTTGCCAGGACCCAGAGAGCAATTGGCGGTCATGCAGGTTGGGCCCTCGTTAGACTTTGCTGTGCCTTGGAAGGCGACGTTAAGGGACGTGACCGTGAGGGAGGTCATTGATCGCGTGGCATATCAACTGGGATCCGCGTACAGTTGGCAGCTAGGTGGCGCGGACGATTTCAGGATAGTTACGTTTCATGAAAAACTGTTGCCAAAACCAAGTCGCAGTAAGCCCATAGCGGCAAACGAGAAGCCATAAGCAAGTCAGTGTGACGAGCACTGCCGTGAGATCGACCAATCTCCAGTCGGGCAGTACAGGCGTCACCTTAACCAACGATGGTCCAACTCAATGATGAAGGCACTCCTTAGCGTGGTTCTGGCGTGTGCAGTCGCGAGCGGTGCATTACAACACCCTATTGCTAATTGTGATAGCTTGCTGTCCGTTTCTGGCCGCACAGGAATACGCTGTTCGAAAGAAGCTAATGGTAGTCAATTACTTAGGTATCTAAATGGTGTAACCCCCGACAAGCAAAATGCAAAATGCGTGACATTTGCGATCGATGAAGTAGGGAGGTTGCGTTATGCTCCCGCTATTCCAGTTCTTGTAAGACTCATCGACTTTAAGCGGCCACCGACCGAGGCGGAAGAACGTGGTACTCATATACGCATGCGAGGATTTTATCCGGCTGTCAATGCTCTTGAGGAGATCGGCGAACAATCTCGTCCTAGCGTGCTGGATGCGATCAAGGATCCGTCGACATCAGTTAAGGCACAAGAAAATGCTGTGTCTGTTTGGATGGAACTCTTCAAATATGAAACTCCTCACGGAATATCGATATTGAGGCAGGAGGCAGATAAAAGCAATGCTCCAAATATAAAGGAAAGACTAATGTGGGCCATACTTAGGGCTCAAAACATGTGTAACCCCGAGGACCAACTGCAGTGCAAAGAGGCTGCGAAGATGGGGGGAATCAAACAATAGGGATGCGCCGTGCTATATGTTTTGGGCTATGCGGGTTTGCGGCAATTTTGTTGGCCAATGTGACATTTTTGGGTCAAGGCTCTACCGGCAGTCGAAATGGGCCGAAGATCGACCAGTTGCGAGTCGAGTATCAGTTCGAAAAAACTGTTCTAACTTTGCACGAACCCGTTGTGCTTGTCCTTTCGGTATCCAACGGACTGCCCGAGCTTGTGACATTGAACCTTGGCTCGGGCAAGACGCAGTTTTTTCAATTCTCATTGAGAGATCCCAATGGACGAACTTCTCACAACATCCGCAACCCAGGGGAGAATGTCAGCATTGTGACCTTCGGTTCAGAAAAGGCCACGATAGCGCCGGGAGCTGACTATAAGCAGCGAATCCTGATGAACCAGTGGTTCAAGTTTGGGGCTGTTGGAACCTATATCGTCACAAGCCGGCTGACAACCCCGGCGGAGACGCACGAGGCAGGTGCTGCGTTGCCGGAGGGTACGGCCCGGCTGGAGGTGAAACCAAGAGACGCTGTTCAGCTCGAGAAAACCTGCGCCGCGATTGCGACTGAGGTTGTGGATACTCTCAGCGTCGAGGAATGGCAGTTCCCCGCACGAATGTTAGCGTCAATCGACGACCCAGTTGCGGTTCCGTATTTGGGGCAAGTGCTCGCCACAAACAAAGGGACTGAATCCATTATTATCCCGGCATTGGAGAGAATAGGAAACGATGACGCCGTGGAAGTTCTTTTGACAGCGTTGACTAACAAATCAGGCGAAGTAGCTGAATTAGCCGGGCAAAGCTTGATGCGAATGCAGACCCGAATTACGGACTCCAAGTTGAGGGAGGCGGTGAAACAAGCTTTGGCGCCAAAAGTTCATTGACATCTCCACAGGAGGGAGGGCTGGCCCGTCTTTTTACGGTTTGAGTTGTTTTTGTTGACAGCGAAGACGTAGTGGTTGGCGCCGCAGTTGGAGTGCGTGAAAGGAAGCAAGAGCGCCAGCCCCCAAGCATGCACAAGGGCGAGTTCAACATCCAAATAGTTCTTCACCATGCAGATGTATTTGAAAACTAGATGCTTGATCCTCGTTTTAGCTTTGACGTGTCTCCCCGACCGTGTCATGGCCAGCGATGATCCTGTGTCTCTTCCGAATGCCGTCATCTCATGGGACAACGCCGCCCTCCAAGGGATCCGCGACTCCAAACTCGGCGCCCCGATGGTCGCGCGCGCTTTAGCCGTGGCCCACACCTGCATGTACGACGCCTGGGCAGCGTATGACGAACATGCAGTGGGGACGATGTCCTGCCTGTGGACACCAATTCCGTTTACATCCCGCTGATGAAGCGCCTGGGCTACGACCCTAACGACAATTCAATCGACATCGAAGCCCCCGCCGGAATTGGCAACGTGGCCTGTGCTGCCGTCCTTGAGTTCCGCCATCACGACAAGTCCAACCAGCTCGGCGACCTTGCTCAGGGCCCTTATTCCGATTGGACTGGCTATTCTGCAGCCAACAAGCCAACCCCAGTACCTGCGCGCACGCAGATGTCCGACCCGAACCGCTGGCAACCGCTCACCTTCGTAAATGCCTATGGCGACCTGGTGACGCAAAAATTCCTCGCCGCGCATTGGTGCTATGTCACTCCATTTGCCCTGGCGAACGGAGAAGAGTTCCGTGGACTAGCGCAAACCGAGGGTCCGGCAAAGTACGGCTCGCCGGAATACGAACAGCAGGCCAAAGAACTGGTTGACCTCAGCGCCGGCCTCACTGACAAGCAAAAGGCGGTCGTGGAATATTGGTTCGACGGGCCGAACTCGGAACAGCCTCCGGGGCATTGGGCGCTGATTGCCCAGCTTGTTTCGGCCAGGGATCACCACAGCCTGGATGACGACGTGAAAATGTTTTTTGCCATGACCAACGCAGTCTTCGATGCCGGGATCGCCGCGTGGGACATGAAACGCAATTTTGACTCCGTACGTCCGGCAACCGCCATCCCACTTTTGTATCAAGGCAAAAAGATACGCGCGTGGGGAGGCCCGGGCAAAGGCACGGTTGAGATCGACGGCACGCAATGGATTCCCTATCAGCCGAGAACGTTCCCAACGCCGCCCTTTCCCGACTACGTGTCCGGGCACAGCACCTACAGCGCCGCGGCTGCCGCGATTTTGGCGGATTGGACGGGAAGCGATCGCTATAACAATTCAGTAAGCTTCGCGGCGGGAAGTTCGAAGATCGAGCCTGGGATCAGCCCCTCTCATCTTGTGGCGTTGAGTTGGAAAACTTTCAGCGGGGCTGCGGATGAAGCGGGCATGTCGCGGCGCTATGGAGGGATCCACTTCCGGCGTGCCGATTTGGTAGGCCGTGAGCTAGGGCGCCTGGTCGCCGCCAAGGCCTGGACTACGGCACTGTCTTACTTCGATGGAACCGCGAAACCACACGTTCGTAGCGAAACGTTAATGGGTCAGGCGCCAGCGATCCACTAAACGGGCGGCCCGCCTCAGTTGGCGGCTTTCAAAGACTCATCGGTTTCCGTGATGCCGAGCTTGGCTCGCATTTCCAATGCCAGCTCATAAACCTGGTGGATCTTTCCTTCTGCCGCAGGCAGATCATGCGCCTGTAAGGCCAGTTCACAGGACAGCATGAGGGCTGTGAGCGTTCCCTTGAGCTCATTACGCAGCGCCTGCTCGGCGGTGTGGCGCGCGACCACTACCTCCCGTTTGTGACGGTTGATGGCAGCGCGTAGCTCACGGGTGACCCGGTCAATGCCGCTGATCGCGAAGTTGGCGTACATAGGGACCGCGGGCCCAATGTGTTGCAGAACCAGCTCGGTTTCCTCCGGTTCCGCTTCCACCAGGAATTCGTCCAGAACGACCACGGAATATTCATCGGCGCGCAGATGAGTAGCCGCCTGGCGCAGGGTCGGCGCGATCTGCAAGCTTTCAGCAGTGGCTTGTTCCAATACCTTCACGCATTCCTGCACTTTTGCCGAAGGCGTTATAAGTAAGATCATACTAAGTTGGATGGCACGTCATTAGCCAATCGCAATTCATTCCAATCACAGCACTTAGGAAATGGCGTCGACCATGTTTTTCCCGATTAGAAACTTTCTGTCTCCGTTCTAGCCTAAACCTGAGCGCCGTACTCTTTGAGCTTGCGATAGAGAGTAGTCTTCCCGATTCCCAAAAGCCGGGCCGCGAGTAGCTTGTCGCCATTGAGCTGAGCAATTGTAGTGAGAATGCTCTGCCTCTCCATCTCGGCAATAGGGAGAATCTTGGACGAACCATCGCCAGTGCATGGCTCGATCCCGCCCACTCCATGGATGGATGTAGGCAAGTCAGCCACATGAATCATGGGTCCGGTGGTCAGGGCACAAGCCCGCTCCAGGCAATTTTCCAGTTCGCGCACGTTGCCCGGCCAGTCATAGGCAAGCATGACCTTCAGCGCGTCGTCGCTCAAAATCCGTTCTTGACCTGTCTCGCGGGCCATGCGGTCCAGAAAATACTGGGCCAGCAGAGGCACGTCCTGACGCCGATCGCGCATTGGTGGAATCTTCAGGCTCAAGACGTTCAGGCGAAAATAGAGGTCCCGCCGAAATGCCCCCTGCGAAACCGCCTGCTTCAGGTCGCGATTGGTGGCCGCCAGTATGCGCACATTGATGGGAATCCGCTTGGTGCTGCTCACCGGCCGGATCTCCTTCTCCTGAATCGAGCGCAGCAGCTTGGCCTGCAAGTCAATCGGCAACTCGCCAATCTCGTCGAGAAAGATGGTTCCGCCTTCGGCGATGGCCAGCAATCCGTCCTTCGATTGCACGGCCCCGGTGAACGCACCCTTCACATAGCCAAAAAGTTCGCTCTCAATCAGGGTGGGGACCAGCGATCCGCAATCCACTGGAATAAATGGCTTGTCACGATAGGGTCCGGAGAAGTGGATCGAACGAGCCACCATTTCCTTGCCGGTTCCGCTCTCGCCCAGGATCAAGACCGGGTGCGTGCTATGCGCCGCCTTGGCGATGATGCGGTACAGCTTCTCCATCTCCGGCGCGCGCCCCACGATGCCGCCGAACCCCTGCTTCGACTTCACCTTCTCGCGCAAAATGCGGTTCTCGGTCTTTAACTTCAAATGCCCGGCCACGCGCTCCAGCAATAACCGCAGCTCTTCCATGCTGAACGGTTTGGTCACATAGTCATAAGCTCCGTTCTTCATGGCTTGCACTGCGGACTGAACGGTTCCATAGCCGGTGACCACCACGATCACGGCATCGGGCCTCCGGGCTTTGATCTGATGCAGCGCCTCCAACCCGCCCGCTCCCGGCAGCCTGAGGTCCAGCAAGACCACGTCAATGTTCTGCGTCTCCAGCATGCGGTAGCCATGCTCTGCCGAATCCGCCACGAAGCTGTTGAACCCCATCGACTGCGCGACCTCCTTACATACTTCGCGGATGGCCCGTTCATCGTCGATGATCATCAGGTTCAGGAAATTCGCGCCCTCAATCTGCGGAGGAATGAACGAAGTGGCGGTGACAAGTGCGGTACTCATGCTTTTACCCTCTTTTTCCCTTGCGATTTATGAATTCGGTGCAAGCGCGGCAGCCGTACTACTACGCGGGTGCCACAACCGGGAGCGCTTTCGACCTGGATCGTGCCCCCGTATTGAGCAACAATATTGTGGACCGTAGCCAGCCCCAACCCGTGGCCCTGCCTGCCCTTGGTGCTAAAGAACGCCTCAAAAATGTGGGCGCGAGTTTCGTCATCCATGCCAAACCCAGTATCACTGACACGGAACTCGACGGCCGCGGCGCGGGATGCTCCCAGCGCTCTGCAATTGGAGGTTGCCAGAGTTATCTTGCCGCCCTCCGGCATAGCATCACGCGCATTGAGCACCAGATTCATGATGGTCTGTTGCATTTGCGCGGGGTCCATCTCGACCGGTTCGAGTGCGGCATCGAGCTCTGCGACTAATTCAATGTTTTCCCCAATCAGGCGCTGCAAAAAGGGTTTGAGCCCCGCGATGGTGTCATTCCACAGGATCCGCCGCGGCTCGGCAACCTGGCACCGGGCCAAGGTGAGCAACTGCTGGATCAGCGCCCCACCCTGCTGCCCCGCCGCACGCATCTCCCGCACCTGGTCTTGCAACCGCGGACGGTCCTCCAGCGCGGCAATCAGCAAATCGCAATAAAGCAGAATTCCTGTGAGCAGATTGTTGAAATCATGGGCCACGCCGCCGACCAAGCGGCCCATGGTTTCGAGCGCCAGCAAATTTTGGCTTCGTGGCTTGGGAAGGGCAGAGTCAGGCTTGGCTTCGAATTGCGGAGGATCAAGGTGCTGCGGCCATGATGGGATTGCGTTCATTGGAGATTTATGGAACGTTCGCTCTTCACTCTCATTCCGGCCAGGGACCTGAGCGAAGCCGAGGGAGACATAAACAGAAGCTCCGTTTGCCACAAACCGCCGCCGGAGCTTCAAGCCAACTGCAAATTCCTTCTGTCGTTCTGCGAATCGTCGAAATGAGAAAAGGTGGAAGCACTCAACCATTCCGGCATTCGGAGCCACAAAGGGAACAAGCAATTCACCTTCCCAAATTCGCAGGTCTGAAGCGGGAACGCTTTGCCTGGGAAACCCCTGTATTTCAGGCTCCCTGTTTGGGAAGTCTAGGCGAATCAAGCGCTCATGCTAAGGTCATTCGTCACAGAATTTAGTGACGGGTGAACAAAACGGGAAATGCTTGGGAAATCGAACCAAATTGGGAAGAAATGAGGGTTGGAAGTGGAGTTTTGATGGATCAATCCTGGCGCCTGACGGTGGAAAACTCCCAGCATTGCCATCGCAGTAGCCAAATCGAGTTAGATTGATACCAGGCTCAACTGATTCATGGGACAGAAAACCACATGACCTTGCCGACAGGATACGCAATCCGCCGTGCCTCCGCCGACGACATTGAGACCTTGGTCGCCCATCGGCGCGCCATGTTCGTGGACATGGGGTACCGGGACGACGCAGCCTTGGATGCCATGGCAGCCAAATGCCGTCCCTGGTTGCTGACCAGAATGGACCGTGGGGAATATATGGCGTGGCTGGCAGTCGCCCCGGACCAGTCCATTGCAGCCGGCGCCGGACTGTGGCTTATGGACTGGCCCCCTCACCTGATCGGCAGCGGCCCGAGGGGAAATCTCGTCAACGTGTATACGGCACGGGAATTTCGCCGGCAAGGACTGGCTCGCGAACTGGTGCATGCCGCGATGCACTGGTGCCGCTCGAATATGGTCGACGTGGTAGTGCTCCATGCCAGCCCGGAGGGTCGTCCTCTATATGAGGCGCTGGGCTTTGCCGCGACTAACGAAATGCGCATTCAGCTGTGAAGCGCGGCGATACTGCTCTTCAAACCAGTTCGTGCATCTCGGGTTTGGGCGGGACCGTAGGTGAGGCTGACCGTGCTCATAGATATATCTAACCATTCTGCTCACTTCGTCTGCGAAAAAAGGACCTAACTGGCAAAATCAGTGCTGCCATCATCATAAAGAAATTCCAACCCCACAAAGAAGAATAAAGCCCTCTGATCATATCGAATCCTCTGGCATAGCTTAGAGTCTGGTATATAAACAGCGGGAAATACCAGCCCCACACGATGATCAGAATGACAAACCATGTCCATAAAAGCTTCTTAACGTATCCATTCCAGATTACGATTAGCGTCACGAGAATGACAGCCAACCCGGCAAGCCCGCACTGTCCGAGCAGGAGGGTAGAATCCACGAATCCTAGCCCCAAAGAATCTAGCAAGGCTCTATCCGCTCTTGCTGCCCGGCCGAAATGCCAAAACGGGATGCCAGACTGAGCATTCCGCCAGACGGCCGGTACCAATGATAGGAATGTAATCGTGAGAAGCACACTTGAAATAAAAACCAAGTCGCGACGTATTCTCAAGCAGTTCCTCCTTGCTCGCTCGCTGTGAGCCAAAAAAATGAAATGCGCGTGTTACTTCTTATCGCAACATGCCGCCGAAACAACATTACCGAAGAGAGTGTTATAAACCGCTCCCTTGCACCCAGCCTTTTGACAAGCCTTGATGAACTTCGTTTCTGCGTCAAGGCACGGATCTTTCTTGCCGGAACAGCTGAATGTCGGCCCGCTATAGTTTAGAGGTGTAGAATCAAAGTCCCACCCCTGACAGGGATTGGGCACGAATTCTCCATAAGTCGGTGTCGGCAGACCCGGTGTTATGGTATCGACACAGTCCGTGCCGGGCTGACAGAAATGCTGTGGCATGGGTACCGGGTGCGGCTTCTTTGCAATCCCGGCGGGAACGGCGTGTCAGGAATTTGGGGATCAAACTCAACGGTCCCCGGATTGCTGTCAGCAGCCGCGACAGCGAATCGTAGGAGTAGTTGGTGTTCACTCCATTCGGTCGCGTCATCTGCGTTCTGCGGCTCAACTGATCGTAACTGAATCCGAATGAGCCGGTCAGTGAGTTCGCCAAACTGCTGATCCGATTCAGCGTATCGTGACTATAGCCGCTTGTGCTCTCGTCGGGCACCAAAGCCAGCTCAGAAAAAGTTGTGATTATCATTGCAAACTCGTCAGTGATCTTCCGGCCGTTCTTCGCCTTTTCGGGGACTGGGCAGAGGAGTCTCGACTCCCGATGCTCCCATCCGTCTGTTTAGAAGCCGGCCGCTTTACCCCAACTCAATCTTCGTGGACAGTGCAGAACCACTGTTCCCGCAAATGGATGTCTGGTCAAGCTGACGCTTTGACCGCTGCTAAAGATCGACGACGCTACGCAGAAAAAACTACTTCCACCACCACGCTTCGGGAAAACCCAAGTCCAGGGAGATCTCCGTCTTTCCTTGACTTGTACCTATCGTGGATGTCCCTTTATTTCCCATCAGGAAGGAGCTGCGGCGGCTGATCCTCAAAGTAATAGTAATCAGAACACCGGTCTATGATACGGCCCTCTTTGTTTATGACACGGCCTTCTTTGTCGGTTAGTGGATTCTTAGGACAGTGAAAAACCCTGAGGATGCCGCTCGCAGTGACGAGTTTGCCATGCATCTCATCGTAGGGTCCCCCCGCAGACGATTTAGAAAGGAAATAGACTTCCTGCTGATTGTCGAGCAAGATATACCAGCCGATCTTGCCTAACGAAAATGTCCCGCGAATCGTGATCTGCTTTCCGATCATTGCGGGCCATATCTCAGTGGAAACTCCAGTCATACCTTTGGAGGCCTCAGTCGTACTTTTGGGAGCTGTAGTCGCACCTTCCGGGGTTGGATGGTTACAACCTCCCGTTGGAGCAACGATGGTGATCGACAAAACTATGGCCGCGAAAAGACCATCTGAGAGATTTCTTGCCACGATTCTCCTCCACACTTTCACTGTTGGTTGAAGTCTCACCTTCCGATGTAGAAGCTCGGCCACCCATCATTATGCTAGCCGCCCCCCCACTGACTGTGCGGGGAAACAGAAATCGAGCCTGCCTTTGTCTCCCCATCATTCACTCCGTCTCCTATTGTGATTTCATGCACTTCGAGCAACATGTCACGCACCATATCGTGTGCGGGTAATGGTCCAAAGACAGGGAACGTAGGCGAAATGTACGCAACCTGCGGCTGGCCTTGGCCAGCCGCGATATTCATATATCCGTAACAACCACCCGGGAACGCTACAACATAGTTGAAGTCATGGTCAGTTGAAATCGTATTGGGGGATACTGAGCCATCGGGCCACGTATAGGGGGCACTCCCGGTTGCGTACTGTCCCATCTTCGCGAAGATGAACTTATTTTGATTCGGCCCGCAAGGATGTGATCGAGCCTCGGTCTCTGTCTTGAAGCAAGTGGTTCCGGGTGCATTTTCCGGCAGATTGGGGGGCTGGCCCACACTTTGTTTGTCTTTCTCATAAATAGTTGAGGCTGCCCCACCCTCTGCGATTTTCAGAGGGTGGGTGGCTGTGCTGCCGACACCGCGCTTTTCAGCTTACTAAATTTTAGGAGAAACTCAGAGAAGTCAAAATCTCAAGAGTTCAACAATGGTGGTTCCCATCCTCTGAAAATCGCAGAGGATGGGGCAGCCGCGTGTTTGTGATTTCAACAAAAACCAAGATCGCGGAAAAGCGTGGGCCAGCCCCCCATTCTTCCTGTCTGTTGTTTCTCCCGGAGCCACGCAGCCCAATGGCTTGATGAATCTGGCCTACGTCGGCGCGCTGTTTCTGGCGGGCGCCGTTTTGAGTCTGGGAATCGGGTTGGTGTGAGCCGCGTGCCGCATGGGATAATCACGCTCAGTGCGGATGTTCTCACATGGCAGCCCGACGGTCTGAGCGACGGCCAGAATCTGGGAATACCTCGGAAGGCGCGGACTCCCGTCCATCGGGCGGACTCGCGGATGTCGATACTCAATCGGTAACGAAACTGGCTTTCCGGTTCGTTCTGATCATCGGCATCGTCAACTTCTTCGCGGATATGACCTACGAGGGAGCGCGCGCCATTGTCGGACCTTTTCTTGGGAGCCTCGGCGCCAGCGCCACCATCGTCGGTTTCGTCGCTGGGCTCGGGGAGTTGGTGGGTTACGGGTTGCGGTCGGTATCCGGTTACTTCGCCGATAAGACGCATAGATACTGGACCGTCGCCTTTGTTGGATACGCCATCAACATGCTGGCCGTGCCTGCGCTGGCCCTGGCGGGAAACTGGCCGCTGGCGGCCGCCCTGGTCGTGGCGGAACGCACGGGGCGCGCCATCCGCAAGCCTGCGGTGGAAGCCATGCTCTCCCACGCGGGCAAGGCCATCGGCCACGGCTGGGTGTTCGGCCTGAATGAGGCTCTTGACCAAGCCGGCGCGACGCTCGGGCCGCTGATTACAGCCTGGGTGCTATACCGCCGCGGAACTTATCCCCATGCGTTCGCTATGCTGCTGGTTTCGGCGCTGTTGTGCCTGGCGGTGCTTGGGCTGGCGCGGCTGCTGAATGCGCGTCCCGAGCAGTTCGAGAAACCGAGCGCTAAGGCCCCTGTCCAAGGATTCTCCAAGGCTTACTGGCTGTACCTGGTTGCCGGTGCCTTGATCGCCGGTGGCTTTGCCGACTTCGCCCTCATTGGGTTCCATTTCCAAAAGACAGCGGCAGTTTCTCCTGACCTGATTCCTGTCTTCTACGCGGCTGCGATGGGGACGGGGGCGCTGGCGTCTCTGGTATTTGGAAAACTGTTGGATAAGATTGGTACGCCGGTGCTCTTGTTTGCATTCGGAGTGCCGGCCTTTTTTGCGCCGCTGGTCTTTCTCTACAGCTCGAGCTTCGGATTCCTTGGCATGATCCTTTGGGGCATGGGGATGGGCGCGCAGGATTCCTGCCTGAAAGCAGTGGTGTCCGCCATTGCCCCCTCCGCCAAGCGCGGCACGGCCTTTGGCATGTTTGATACCAGCTTTGGCGCCTGGTTTGCGGGCAGCGCGCTCATGGGCTTGCTCTATAACAAGTCCATTGTGGCGTTGGTGGTTTTCTCGGTCGTGCTTCAGTTGGCGGCGCTTCCAGTCTTAATATTGGCCAGGAGAAACGAATCGGCGGCCTAGGAGCGGTAGAATCCTCCCATGCGGATCGCACAGCGCAAGTCGGCACTCTTCTTCTTGTGCCTGGGAGTTTGTCTGGCCGGACTCGCGCTGGCCGTCGGCAGCGGCTGGATCATCCTTAACTGGCGCTTCGATCTGAAAGTTGTTTTCGGCATCATATTTTTCGGGGCGATTGTCGCCGGCATGATTCTCAACACTATTTTTCTGGTGCGCGAGATCCGGCGCAACGAACAGCACGACAGCTTCATCAATGCCGTTACGCACGAGCTGAAGACTCCGATTGCCTCGATTCGCCTCTACCTCCAAACCTTGCAGAGCCGCGATGTGGACGAAACCCAACGCCGGGAGTTCTATCGCCTGATGCTCGACGATGCCGACCGCCTGATCGGCACAGTGGAACAGGTCCTGAAGGCTGGAGAGGTCCGGCTCAAACGCGACCGCGGCCGTGCCCAACTCGACTTTGGCGCGTTGGTGCAAGAGTGTGTCACAGTCGCCCGCAACCGCTATCACCTCGGACCGGAGGCCTTGCGATTTGAATCGACGGTCAATGGGATCCGCCCCGTAGTCAAAGGCGACGCTGAGGACCTGCATACCGTTGTGACCAACGTGATCGACAATGCGGTAAAGTACTCTCCCCACGGCGTGAATGTTGCCGTACGTCTTGCCTTGCCCGACGAAAAACACCTTGTGCTCAGCGTGCAAGATCACGGGGCGGGGATTCCGGCTACGGAACTGAAACGCATCTTCCGCCGTTTCTACCGGGTTCGCACGCGCGCCCTCAGGGGCGTGAAAGGCACTGGACTGGGACTATTTATTGTTCGTTCCATCACCGAGAAGCACGGCGGCCGAGTGTTCGCGCAAAGCGAAGGCGAGGGTCAGGGAACAACCATCACCATCGAACTGCCACGGACCGTGGCATAGTATGCAGGATGGCGTGAGAATAATGCCAGGGTTGGCATAAGGAACTTGTTGATTGCGGTCTTAGCCCGGAGTTGGCGGGCGGGGCCTTTTTGGAGCCGTGTTGTAGACAAGAACTTCGGGGGAGAGAGTGGACTCTCCTCATGCAGCACCAGCTGACGTAACCGTTATGAGCCGAGTCCTGATCGTCGAAGATGAAGCCCACCTCGCCAACGGTCTCCGCTATAACCTGGAGGCCGAAGGCCACACTGTCAAGGTGGTCGGCGATGGTGAATCTGCCCTCATTTCTCTGCTGGGCAAAAAACAAGACTTCGACGCGGTCGTGCTGGACGTGATGCTTCCGGGGAAGGATGGCTTCACGGTTGCCTCCGAGCTGCGCGCGGCCAGAAACTTTGTCCCCGTGCTCATGCTGACCGCCCGTGGGCGCCCCGAAGATGTGCTCAAAGGATTCGCCTCCGGGGCCGATGACTACTTGCCCAAGCCGTTTGAGCTGGCAATTCTCCTTGCACGTCTGCAAGGTTTGCTGCGCCGCTCAGAATGGATGCGTGCTACGGCTGGGTCTCAGCCCAAGAAAAACGGCGGGCCGGAATACGAAGTCTGCTCCTTCCGGGGGCGGACGATCGACTTCGGCAAGCTGGAATTGCGCGTCAATGCGAACACGATTCACCTCACCTTGATGGAGGCTGAACTATTGCGGCACCTGATCCGCAACCAAGGGAAGGTTGTATCCAGAAAGTCCATTCTCGAAGAGGTTTGGGGCCTCCACGAAGATACTGACACCAGGGCGATCGATAATTTTGTTGTGCGGTTGCGGCGCTATATTGAGGATGACTCCGGCGAGCCTGAGCATTTGCTGACGGTTCGAGGGGTCGGGTATCGATTCATCGCGGAGCCGAAGAAACAATCCTAGGATTGCCGAGCCGAAGCCCCAACGGCCAGCTCCCTCACCATTTCCAGAAAGCCCGCCCCTGCCCGTTGATCCGAGAGATTTTCCAGTGCCACGGTCGCTGTAAGATGAGGTGATTTCGAGCGGAAGCGCACGCTGATCAAGCTATGTCCACGCGAAGTCATCAGCGTATTGACCACGGGAGTCAGTTCCTGGGTCCAATGCGTCCGAGTCGTGAGCACCACCGGCCCGGGACGGGAAATGATCCACTTGTGCGCGCCCGTTTCGTCATCCGGGGGGCTGTTCTGGGTAAACCAGCGGTGGCGCATGACCTCCAAATTAAATGCCGGTACATGGTCGAGATCGGCTTCGAAGGTGAGGGTTTCTTTTTGTTTGCGCCACAGGCTCAGAGCCCACTGCACCGGCATAGGCCGTGGCCGCAATCGGACGGTCACGGAAGCATCTTCGATGGGCTGGCGGATGAAGCGCAGATGGGCTTTTAACCGGCTGGTGCCATGCCACCGTGTCTCTACGATCCGGCCCTCGCCGTTGCAGGCAGCTTCCATCCAATGCAGGGCCAGGCTACCTTTGCGTCGATTGTAATGGGTAAAGCCGACGTACCAGAGCAGTAACGCCGCGACCGTGACAATTGCGGAGATGAGGACTCCGTGTCCCACGCTAGCCTCAGATGCGATAGTACGTCCTCGGGTGGTATGTCGGCAAGCGCTCCTTTGGGCGTGGACAGGCCATATGGAGACGTGGCGTGCCCCGTATGTGAACGAAGCGAAGCTGATTTGAATCTGCGCCCCGGAACCTGCCCGCATCTGCAACAGGTCACGGTTTCGTGGGCCTTCCTTCACGGCATTTGCCGGTCTCTTTGCGCTCTTTGGGGCGTTCCAGGTCCAATGAACACCTTGGACCGTAAAGGCCACATAGGAAGGACACGCGAAGTTCGTAAAGAAGAATCAAGCTGTGGCAACACCCTGAACGCGGAGCAAGCCCATCCCCACGTGGCCAGCTACAATGACTGGGTGGATTTCACCCTGCGAGACGCCGACTCCCGCGACTTTGAAACCCTGTGGCGCATTGACCAGCAATGCTTTGTCCAGGGGATCGCGTATTCCCGCCGCGAACTGGCGGCCTATATGTCGCTACGCGGAGCTTTCACTATCGTGCTGACGGATGAAGAGTCCCAAATCCTGGGGTTCCTGGTGGCCACCACCCGCCGCGATGGCACGGGACACGTCATTACCATTGATGTGTTACCGGACGCCCGCCGCTTGGGTATCGGCTCGAAGCTGCTGTCTGCTGCCGAGGAACGCTTGCGCAAGCTGGAATGCCACAGCGTGTCGTTAGAAACCGCGGTTGATAATCGATCCGCGCTCCTTTTCTACAAAAGGCACCAGTATTTCACCCTGAAGACGGTCCCTCGTTACTACTCGAATGGTGTGGACGCGCTGGTGCTGCAAAAGGATTTGCTTTCCACCGCACAGGCCAGCTAACGTGCTGAAGATGAAAGTTGCGATTCAGGGAGAACTAGGGGCGTTCAGCCACGATGCAGCCCGGCGCATGGTACCCGGCTGCACGATTGTACCTTGTGCGCGCTCGGTAGAAGTTTTCGATCAACTGGAAAACGGCGCGGTTCCTCTAGCAGTGGTCCCCATCGAAAATTCCCTGGCTGGATCAGTCACCGAACATTTCGATCTCCTGCTTGCCCGCGACGTGTTTATCCAAAAGGAATTCCGTCTGCGCATTGTGCACAATCTGATAGCGTCTCCTGGCGTGAAGCTGCGCGATGTGAAAAAGGCGTACTCGCACCCAGTGGCCCTCGACCAGTGCCGCGATTTCTTCCTGAAACACCGCGGCATGCAAGCCATTCCTTTCTATGACACGGCGGGCAGCGTGAAGCATGTGACCGAAAAGCGTATTGCCGATGCTGCCGGTATTGCCGGCAAGCAGGCAGCCGCGGTTTACCGAGGCAAAATTCTGGCCTCCGGAATTGAAGACGATAAGAAGAATTTCACCCGCTTTTTCCTCCTGCGAAGAGGGAAGCGCCTGCTGCCGGGCGCCAACAAGACTTCCATCGCTTTTAGCTTGAAAAATGTGCCGGGCGCGTTATACAAGGCGTTGAGTGTTTTTGCCCTCCGCGACATCAGCTTGAGCAAGATCGAGTCCCGGCCCATGCGCGGCCGTCCCTGGGAGTACGTCTTCTACGCCGATTTTCTGCGAGGAGACGACGCCATTGCCCGAAAAGCGCTGATTCATTTAGGAGAAGTGGCCGATCTGGTGAAAGTGTTAGGAATATACCCAGCGGCGAGATAGCCGGTTTCCTAAGATTTTTGGAGTCATAAAATTCGTGAGAATCCGAGGCGAATCCGGGAAAAACTTGAGGGGTACATCCGGCATAGACGTCGTTGGAACCTTGGTTTGGTGCAAGCCGCATTCTCAAGGCGTAGAATCCCCCAATCGGTACAGTCTGCATCTTAGTCGGCATGAGCAGCATCAAAACTTGAGCGAGATACACTCAAGGCAAAAATATGGCACAAGAATCTAATTCGGAACGTACGCCATCATCTGCGGAAGTCAATCTCCAGCAACCACTTCCGATCCTGCCGGTGCGGGACACAGTACTGTTTCCGCACGCCGTTTTGCCGCTCACGGTAGGCCGGGAAAGTTCGGTGCAGCTGATTAATTCCCTGGGCGAGGACAAAACCATTGTGGTCGTGGCCCAGCGAGAAGCTCGAGTTGATGCTCCTCAGCCCAGCGACCTGTACACGGTAGGGACGCTCGCGGTAGTCCACAAAGTCGTCAAAATGCCCAACCAGAGCCTGTTCGTTTTCGCCGAAGGACTGGAGCGGGTGCGACTGGTGGAATTTGCGCAGCTCACGCCCTTCATGCGGGCGCGTGTGGACTCGGTTCCGGAAGCCTTTCCTCCGCAGAGTCCTGAACTGGAAGCTCTGCAGCGCAACGTATTGACCTTGTTTCAGCAGATTGTGGCCGGCTCTCCCACCTTGTCGGATGAACTTTCGACCGTGGCCATGAACATTGATGAGGCTGGCCGGCTGGTGGATTTCATCGCCTCGTCGCTGCCTTCACTATCGACTCCCGATAAGCAGGACACGCTCGAAACCACCGACGTTCGCATTCGCCTGGAAAAGATCAATCATCATCTGGCGCGGGAACTGGAAGTCCAACAGCTGCGCAACAAGATCCAGTCCGAGGTGCAGGACAAAGTCCAGCAGACGCAGCGGGAATACTATCTGCGCGAGCAGATGAAGGCCATCCAGAAGGAATTGGGTGAACAGGATGAAGGCGCGCGCGACAACGAAGAATTAAAACAGAAAATCGAGTCTGCCGGCATGCCCGAGGACGTGAAGAAGGAAGCCCTCAAGGAGTTGGGCCGCCTGTCTCGCATGTCGCCCATGGCCGCCGACTATTCCGTTACCCGTAACTACATCGAGTGGCTAGCCATATTGCCGTGGGCCAAAAGCTCCGGCGGAGAGGTCGATATCCTCAAGGCCAAGGAAATCCTAGATACGGATCACTACGATTTGAAAAAAGTGAAAGATCGCATCCTGGACTATCTCTCGGTGCGACGCTTGAAGCCGAACATGAAGGGGCCGATTCTTTGCTTCGTGGGACCTCCGGGTGTGGGCAAGACTTCACTCGGCAAATCCATTGCCCGCTCTCTGGGCCGGAAGTTTACCCGGTTGTCGCTGGGTGGCGTGCACGATGAAGCGGAGATTCGCGGCCACCGCCGCACTTACATCGGCGCGTTACCGGGACAAATCATTCAGGGAATACGCCGTGCCGAGACCAATGATCCGGTCTTTATGCTGGACGAAATTGACAAAGTGGGGCGAGATTTCCGTGGCGACCCGGGTTCGGCGCTGCTCGAGGCTCTCGATCCAGAGCAGAACGCCACCTTCCGTGATAACTATCTTGACGTGACTTTCGATCTTTCCAAGGTCATGTTTATCACTACGGCCAACATGCTCGATCCCATTGCCGAGCCGCTGCGCGACCGCATGGAAATCATCGAACTGCAAGGTTACACGGAGGAAGAGAAAACCCACATCGCCTTCCAGTACCTGATTCCGCGCCAGATCGAAGAAAACGGTATCAGCAAAGAGCAGATCGAATTTCCGCAAGAAGCGGTGAGCTACGTGGTGCGCCACTACACGCGGGAAGCCGGAGTGCGGAATCTGGAACGCAACATCGGCACCATTTGCCGCAAGCAGGCGCGGCGCATCGCCGAAGGCAAGACCGAAAAACTGGTGGTGACGCCTGAGATCGTGGTGGAGTTCCTGGGCGGCATTAAAGTCCGCAGCGAAGGTGAAATCGCCGAGCGCACCAAGCGTCCGGGAGTTGTGGTCGGGTTAGCCTGGACTCCCGCTGGCGGCGACATCCTCTTTGTCGAAGCCAATGTGATGAAGGGCAAGGGCGGTCTGACCATCACCGGTCAGATTCAGGACGTGATGCGCGAATCCATGCAAGCTGCCCTCAGTTGGGTACGATCCAATGCGGCGCAGTTCAACATTGAAGAGGAATTTTTTGCCAACCACGACATACACATTCACGTGCCAGCCGGCGCCATTCCGAAAGATGGCCCTTCGGCCGGCGTTACCATTGTGACGGCGCTGGTCTCGCTGCTCACCGGACGTTCTATCCGGCCGCTCACTGCCATGACTGGGGAAATCACGTTAAGCGGGAATGTTCTTCCCATCGGTGGCGTGAAAGAAAAAGTTCTCGCGGCCAAGCGGGCGGGCGTCCACGACGTCATTCTCCCCGCGGAGAATAAGACCAACGTCGAGGAAGACTTGACCGCGGAGCAACTGGAAAACATCAGCGTGCACTATGTGAAATCCATCGCCGATGTCCTGGCACTCGCCCTTCCCTCGAACCCGCACCAGGAGCGCGAGGACGAGCAAGAGCGCGAGCGCGTACTGACTGGCCAGGCTGCTGGATAAGGTAAGCTACGCGGGAGACTCTCAGGCCGGATCCTCGCGATCCGGCCTTTATCTTTGTTCGCTTCCTAGGAACTCGCAAAAATCGCGACAAGGTTGGGGCCTCAGCGTTTGAAAGAGAGAGAGTAGGATGATTACCATAAAGGGGCACGGCTGCCTCGTCCTTTGTCGCGCTCTATGCGACAGGGCGGGATTTCTCTCGTTGAAAATGATCTGATGCAAGTGCGTATCCTATTCTTTGGTATGTTGAAAGAGCTGTTCGGCCGCAGGGAGGAATCAGTTACTCTTCCTGACCACGCGCGGTTAGCCGACCTCCTGATTGCATTAGAGCAGCGTGCTCCGCGTCTGAACGAAATGCTGCCCTCGATCGCCATGTCGGTCAATGAAGAGTATGCCGGGCCTGATGCGAAGTTGAAACACGGGGATGAGATCGCGCTTTTACCGCCGGTCAGCGGAGGCGCGACTCCCTTATGCCATTGCGCCATCGTTCGCGAGGCCATTGATACCCAGGCCATCCTGGATCAAATCAAACATCCTGAGGATGGCGCTGCTGTAGTTTTTGAAGGCATCGTTCGCGACAACACTCGCGGGCGCAGGACTCTGTACCTCGATTACGAAGCTTACGAGACCATGGCGCTAAAGCAGATGCAAGCACTGGCAGAGCGCGCCATGGCGGACTTCAAAATCCGCGACGTAGCCATTGTTCATCGCCTGGGAAAGCTGGAAATCGGCGAAACCAGCGTCCTGATCGTGGCCGCCTCGGCCCATCGCGGCGCCGCCTTCGACGCCTGCCGCTGGCTCATCGACACCCTGAAGCGCACCGTTCCCATCTGGAAAAAAGAATACTTCGAAGACGGAGCCATCTGGGCCGATGGCGAAGCATTCCCCGCCGAAATTCCCACCGCCGATGGAGTTTCCGCCACTAAGCCCGCATCTAAGCCTAACAGCCGCTGATGAAACTCGCCGCCACCTGCTTCCTCCTGCTTGCCGCCTGCGTGACCGCTTCTACCCAGGAGCCGGACACCACCATCAGCGTCAGTGTCCGCCTGGTCAATGTCTTCGTGACCGTTACCGACAATCATGGCGCGCCGGTAGGCGGGCTGAAGAAAGAGAACTTCATCCTAAAAGAAGATGACCGGGAACAGAAAATTTCGATTTTCGACAAAGAGTCCGAACTGCCGCTGTCCATCGTGCTGGGGATCGATACCAGCCTCAGCACCCGCAAGGACCTGCCTTTGGAACTGGCCTCGGCGCGCCGCTTTGTCCGCGCCATCCTGCGCCCGGTGGATGCTGTTTCTCTTTACGAGTTCAGCGAAGTGGTGAACGAAATGACTCCCTTTACGTCGGATCAGAAAAGGATTGACCGCGCCATCGGGATGATCCAGCACGGGGCGGCCACTGCGCTGTACGACGCCCTTTACCTGGGAGCGCGCGCGCTGCAACGCCGCGACGGCAGAAAAGTCATGGTGGTGATTACCGACGGCGGCGACACGGTCAGCACGGTGAGCTACCAGGAGGCCGTCCGCGCCGCCCAGCAAGCTGAGGCCATCGTCTACAGCATCATTATTGTTCCCATCGAAGCCAGCGCCGGCCGCGACACCGGAGGCGAGCACGCCTTAATTCAGCTCTCCGAGGACACCGGTGGCCGGCATTTCTACGCCAAGTCGGAATCGGAACTCGATGCCGCTTTTAAGCAGATAAGTGACGAACTACGTACCCAGTACCTGTTGGCGTACTATCCATCGAAAAAACTCTCTGATGCGCCTTTCCGGCGGATCGAAGTAGACATACACGGATCGCCGATACCGGTTAAAGCGCGGCATCGGACCGGTTACTATTCGTTCAGAGATTGAGGAGCGTTTAGAAGGCTTATTTGGAACTTTTGAGGCTTTCCTCGATCTTGTAGATCATCTGCTTTGTTCCCTCGGCCATAGGGCCATCAGGGGCCAAGCGAAGGTACTCATGGAACTCCCTTAGGGCCGCTTGTGCATCATGTTTGTGCAGGAATTCGATATTCCCTAGGATCACGTGGGGCGATGGCATATCGGGAGTCCCGAACGTGAAATGCGCATCCGCCGATTGCGGGTTGGCTTCGATGTTCTTTTTCAGACTCGACAGGGCCTCCTCTGGATTGTTGTCCTGCATGTAGGCCATTGCCAGAAGGATGTAAACGTCGGGATTGGAAGGGTGCAACTTAATGGCCTTCAGAAAGTGACCAATGCTCTCATGCGCGGCTTTGGATTGGAGAAGAAGTTCTCGCCCCTTCACGTATTCGATATGGGCTGGTTCTGGCATAGCAGCCTCTTGCGCGCTGATTACAACCGCAGTGCCCGGCGGTGGTTCGGCGTTACTCTGTGGCTCCTTGTCAAGCCGTAAAGTGATGTCCTCAATAGCCATCTTCGACATACTGATGTCGATATGACTGGCATAAGGACGGAATCCCTGGCCTTCGATGGTGAGGGCGAAGGTACTCAGAGGCAAATCGTCAAACGCAAATTTGCCTTGGGTGTCAGTCTGTGTTTCAGCCTGATATGAAATTGCCTCACCGCGCAACCGCAAGATCACGTGATCTGCCGGCTGGCCGTTGTTGAAACGCACGCGGCCATGAATATACCCCGCCCACGCCAAGACTGAAGTTGAAGCTATCAGGGCAATCGCCAGCGATCGGAGAATTCTGAACATGGAGAACTCCCGTTAGTACTGAATACTAAAGAAAAACTAAAGAAAAAAAGAGGGAGGGCAAAAGCCCTCCCCAAACTGAGAACTCTAAAGGACTTTTAGAATTCGAATTTGACCATCATGCGGGCGTAGAACGGACGCTGATAGCCAGGATTGACGGTTGTCCCGCCACCTGTGGGCTTACCAAAATCAGCGTTACCCAGGCCCACTGTTAACTGCTTCTGCTGATCGACGCGGAGCAGAGTGCGGTTGTTACTGATGTTAAACAGGTCGATACCAAACCGCAGGTTCTTGCTCTCCGAGATATGGAACGGGTAATCCACATGGGCATCAACGCTGCCCCAGTTTGATGTCCGGCCGAGTGAGCCACGCGCCGAAGCGCAATTCGTGGTGTCATCGGCGCAGAATGGGATTTCACCAGCGTTGGCGTACACCGGGTGAGCATACAGGTTGTTGATCGGGATTCCGGTCTGGAAGTGGACACTGGTTCCCAGTGTTAATCCCTTCGCCGGAGTACTTCCCAGCACGTAGCTTAAGAAGCCGTTAGCTGTGTGGTGGACATCTTGATTCAAGATGCCAGGAACGAACTGTTGCCCGAGGAGGTTCAAATCACCACGGGTGAAATCAAACAACGAACTAATGTTTGGATCAGACTGGGTGTTGTCGTTGCGGAACGTGCCTTCGTAGTTGCCGACCAGTCTGGCAATACGATAGTTGGCACGCATCTGCCAGCCCTTGGAGAACGACTTGTTGACTTCGAACTCGACTGCTTTATAAACGCGAGCAGGGTTAACGAAGCCGTCGGCAACACCATCCGCCACCGTATCGCCTGGGCCTGCACCATTGGAATACGGACCCGGTGTGATGCAAACTGAGTCATTTCCGTTGAGCGTCACCCCATTCCCATTACTGTCAGAGGGCTGGGTGAAAAAGACATCGCTTTCGGCACCACATGGAGTTTGTCCGGCAAGTTGGTCGGCTGCGACGTAGAAGACCTGCTGCGGATTGGTAAAGTAATCCGTAGTCTTCGACGGGTTACCGATAAAGTACTGCTGCGGCAGACCGGCCTGAGCGGCTTCCGGCGACAAGGCAGCCAGATCTTCCACGATGCGCTTGATGCGGCGATCTGTATAGCGCGCGGAGAAGATCACACCCGAGTTGCTGAATTCATGCTCGAACCCAACAATATACTCGTCGAGATACTGCATTTTAGTGCCAGGAGCGAAAGCAACGGCAGCCTGCGCCGAGACACCGCCGTTCAGAGCAAGAATGCCCTGCGCGGTGTTAGGCAGAATTTCGCCGGTGGACGAAACCACAACGTGGCCGGCACCATCTGTGACCGGAGCGTAGTTCACATCAGCGAAATCAAGTTCGCCGCTTAGCGAACGGATGGCCATATCCAATGGGATGGCTTCGTCGTAGCGGCCAAAGTTGGCGTAAACCTTGGTTTTGCGGTTGCCCCAAGGGTCCACGCTAATTCCGAAGCGCGGCGACCAGTTGTCGGTGAAAGTGTAGTGAGCCTCAGTGCCAAGTAACTGCTGCTGTTCCCAACGTATGCCGGCGTTGACGGTGACGTATTTATTAATACTCCACGAATCCTGCGCAAACGCCGAGTGGTACCTGGAGGTCGTCTTGAAGTTCGGATCTCCAAATTCGCCACGAGTCTGACGTAGGTAGACACCCATGCCACCGTCTGGGCAATTGGCGATGCCGGGGATATAGAGTTCTGCCTGAGCATTGGCAGCGCCAGAACCAATGCAACGGGCAGTGCTCGAACGAAGCTGTAAAGTCGCATCGGTGCCTCTGGACGCCAGTGCGGCTGCTATTGAGGCTGGCAGTGTGCCCAAGCCGTAATCCTCAGGCGTCCCATTGGCACGGGTAGCCGCTGGAATAAAGCGTGCTCCAGTGCGGGCTTTGGTGCCGTCATAGTGCCCGCGGTCATAGCCATAACCAAAACCCAAGTTGTGCTCTCCCAAAAAGCGGAAGATCTTCGAGGTATCACCCTTGGCGCCGTAGGTGTCGCCCACAGTGTTTTCGTAGTAGCCAAGACCCTGGCGGGTAAAAGTACCGTCGATGACATTGTTAGGTGACAGACAATCTGGGTTGAACACCGGTGCACCGCAGGGCAACCGCTGAGCGCGGTCCACTACGTTGTAAACGTTAGGCGATGCTGGGGTGTCGCTTAGGTTGTTGTGTCCCCAAGACCAGGAACCATTCACCAGCCAAGTCGGGCTGAAGACACCGTTGTAACGGCCAACTACGTTACGAGTACCGTATTGGAGCTTATCGAACGTGGTATCGTTCATCACATTCAAGCCGAAATTCGGATTGTTCTCGCCATAGCTGGGATCACCAAACACCGAACCTTCGATCGAATGTTTGTCATTAATCCGGAAGGTGAGTTTTCCGGCATAGCTATATACCTTGGTGGTAATGTCGCGGTCGTTAGCAAAAGCCGTCTGGGTCGGTCCTGCTAAACCAGCAGTTCCAAGATCTGAAGGATTCGCAAATTGAGCGAAACGGTCATGGTTAGTGTTCCACTGCGGGTTTATAGAACCGAAGAAGAACAACTTGCCCTTGAAAACCGGACCGCCGAGCTGCGCATCGAGATCATAGTTGCTGGGGTGGAGAACTTTGCCGAACAGATTAAAACGCTGGTCGGGCGCACCCAAATCAAAATCGTCAACATGCTTGCGTGTTGCTTCCAACTGTTGCGGCGCGAAGAAACCGCCAATTGAACCGTGGAAAGCGTCGGTGCCTGACTTGGTCACGATCTGGACGATACCGCCCGTGGACTTACCGTACTGAGCTTCAAAACCACCAGTCTTTACCTGGACTTCCTTCACAAAGCTGAGGTTGATGCCGGAAGCTAACGGGCCGAGCATACGCGAAAAGACCCCTAGGCCGCCAAAGGCACCGTCGGTAATGCTCACACCATCAGCGACATAGTTATTTTCAAGACCGGTGCCACCTGAAATAGAGGGGTTTGAAGCGCCTGTACCGCCTCCTGCTACCACACCAGGCGCAGCATAGAATAAGCCAGCAACGCCACGCGCTGTCGGAACCTGCTGGTAAAAAGTATCGTTAAGATTGGTGGCAAGCGCTGTAGAAGTCGTATCCACTGTGACTGCGGCAGCGGTGACTTCCACAATTGTCGAACTGGCACCGACTTCCATTTTTACGTCGATGCTGGTGGTTCTTCCAGTGACAACTTCCGCAGACTTGATCTCGACCATCTTAAATCCTGATTTTTCAACCTTGACGGAATACACGCCAGGAGTGAGTACCTGGAACAGAAACCTTCCGTCTGGCCCGGTCTGCGCAGTTCTTGAACCAATAGGACCAACGATCGTGATCTTGGCGCCTTCAACTACAGCGCCTGATGGGTCTTCTGCCACACCAGACAGATTTCCTTTAACGGCCGATTCCGAACCTTGAGAAAAACTCAGAGTTGTAAGCGACAAAAGCAGAGCCGTAAGCGTAATGCCCCATAGCAGCTTTTTCGGCATATTATTCAGACTCCTCCTTGAGAAATTAGCAGTCATTACGAGCTTTGCTCGTAAGAACAGCCAGCAACCTATGCGTGGAACCCCTTCATTGATCGCACTCCCCGGTTGAGTATGAACCTGGGTGGGAGTGGTTAAACCACATCAATATAACAGCACAACTTCTGCCAAATAACACTACGTCTGTGATTGTTTGCAGTTTATTTAGAATCTTACAGTTACGTGTCTAGATACGTCCATAACGTGACGAGGGAATACCGTATTGCATAGGTCATATTGATTCAACCTACCAAAATTCATATTAATTTATTGGCTAGTTGTTTCTTGGGTAGTGGTTAACAGGGCTCGCCCCTTTTGTTCGAGTTCGGCAGCTCTTTGGGGGTTTCCAAGACGTTGATAGTAGGCAGCCAAAGCCAAGTATAAGGGGCCGCTCCTCGGTTTGATCTTTACAGCTGATTCTACCCAGTCAGCTGCTTTCTTAGTATTACCGGTCTTTTCGAAGCTTTCAGCGACATTCAAAATGGTTTCGTCTTCGGTTTGCGCTGTAACTACAGCCTGAGAGTAAAGTTCGAGGACCTTGTCAAATTCACGCTGAGTGAGATAGAAGTCCGCCAGTTTAGCTCGTGATCTTTCATGTTGTGGATTTTTCTTCATTGAATTAGCGAAACATTGCGCAGCCTGCAGGCGACCACCTGCGGCCATAAAAGTTAGTCCCCGTTCGTAATCTGCATCTCCCTTGTTGATATAGGCAGAGATGTCGTCCGAAACATCCCAAGCCTCCATTTGCGAAGGATGATCGGAGACTACGTGAAAGGCGAGGCTCCCGAAACGCTTTTCGTGCGTGGTCGGCTCTGTTACTGTGACGACAAGGCGATAATTGCCGGGCGGCATGTCGGCCGTGGGAATCTTCTTGCCATTGATCATGGAGCCGCCCGCATCAAACTGGTCTGTGGAAATTTCCTCATGAATAGTTTGAGCTGTGCCTGAGACTGCTGGTCTTCCATAGGTATAGTCGACTTCAAACTTTTGCCCGGAATTGGCAACGCCGACAGGTAACCACAACTGGTAAAAAACCGGCAAATCCTGCCCCGCCACCAGATTTAAATCATGCGCAGCATATGGAGTGAACTTAAGACCACCAAATGAAAAGGGCCCTGAACCTGAAGCGGGCTCAACATTCAAGAATGGGATTACGTCAGTTATAGCGAACCCGCTTTGTGGGGGAGGCGCGATGGCAACTTCACGCTGTGCGGGAAAGACAGTTTTTCCAAGAATGTTCGCTAGCACAAATTCCAATTTGTATTTTCCAGGCGCCAAGGGAAGCCAACCTTCGTATCCGAATGGTTTACCTTTGACTTGTTCCACCTCATCGTGGCTGAGATACTTCGAGAGTTTTCGGTTTTGGGTGTATATGAGGCCGCCGTCGGAAGTTAGCACACGAACTGTGATTTCAGCGGAGTAGTAATACCGGTTATCAGTTTGAGCGACGGCGAAGTCTTCCGCATGACCCAAGCGAAGCAAATAGTGCAAGCCAAGATTGCCATGGCCATCGCGGAAAGGCACACTCAATACGCTGACTAGTTCCGCAGGCATGACCACGCGATGGCTAATACTTTCGTTCAAAGAACGACGCGCATTCAGTCCATCGATAGTTGCGGGGTTATTTGCGAGATCTTTAATGACCGACAACATTACATCTGATTGCAGACTCGATGAACCGTCTTCCATGCTCACGGGTTCACCCGGCACCAAGCTCAATGTCGTCCGTGCAACTTCGCGCCCGAGGACGTGGTCAATGACCTGTAAGGCTGGTACACGGCCGTTCTCGGCAGACGACGAGGTCACTAGTTTTTGCGGTCCATCCATATAGGGGCTGTAGAGACGGAATGCATCCCCAAAATCTCTTTGATAGAAAATTACTGAGAAGAAAGGTGGCAGAGCGGGACTCGTGTTGGAGTAGAACCAGATCTCCATAGGTCGAATTTGACTTTCATTTACATAACGTCCCTTTTGTTGCGGCGGACCCAACGTGATGTAGACGCGCCCCATGTCGCTTTGCCAGCCGTCTTTTCGCGCTTGTGTACCAAAGTACATGTTGGCGTACTCGACACGGCGATAATGCTCGGTTTTGTATGGGTTTTCCGGAGCATTCGGTGTCGGATTGCGAATGTCCCAAAACCTTTCTATAAACTTGTCACGCTCCTCATCACTAGCCAATTCCAAGAAGGCATCTTTCTCTAGATTCGTAATAATGTATGCAACATCCCGCGTGAGCCACTGCCGGTAACTTGGAGGAAGCGACTTGATGGAATTCTTTGCTTCGCTGGAAGGGATCAAAACAAACATCAGCGTCACAACAAGAGCAAAGCGATTAAATAGACGTCTCAACTTTAACTCCACAGGTGACTTGGAAATACAACCATAAGCTATTCACATTCAAGGCAGCGGTCAAGCAGTGGTAGGGAGTCACTCGTCCCAAATCACGAGGACGCAACTGCGGAATTGTGAACTGCGTGTCCTGCTGCCGGGATACTACAGCGGAACGGCATCACTCGCCGGGCGCGATTTCAGCACTCCGGTAACCCTCGCCAACATCGTGCTTCATCGCATTGGCGGCAGTGCTAGCCCAAGCGTCAGTGCCATTGATCTACAGGCGCCGGCCGAGGCGCGAAAGGAATTTGAGAAAGGCCGCGACGATTATTTCAAGAAGAAATACGATGACGCGGATAAACATTTGGCCAAGGCCATCAGTCTGTATCCGAACTATGCGTCAGCTCTTGATCTGCGTGGTCGCGAGCAGCGGGTGCGACACATGGATGAAGACGCCGAGAAATCATTTCGCGACGCCATCGCAGCCGATGAGAAGTTCGTGGCCCCGTATCTTCATCTCGCGGCGTTACTCGCGACCCGCGCGAAATGGCCTGACGTGGCCGCGATGAGCGACAAAGCGATCGAACTCGACGCCAACGGTTACACCGAGCCGTACTACTTCAAGGCCGTGGCCTGCCTGATGACCAAGCAAATGACTGAAGCCAAGCTCGCCATCGGCAAAGTGCTGCTAATCGATAAAGACCATCGCTTCCCTCGCGCCGAACTCATGCTGGGAAATATTTTGCGCAGCGAGGGCAACGACCCTGAAGCAGCCGAGCACCTGAGAAACTATTTGAAGCTAGAACCCAACGGCCCCGACGCACCCAAAATTCAGGAATACTTGGCGCAGATTGATCAGGGAAAGCCGCAGCCCTGAGGTAATACTCCAGAACGCCCAACCGAGTGCGCAGCCGGTCAAAGAGACGAATTTATTAAGCCCATCAAGTGTGCCGGAGAAGAACAGGCTTCAGGAAAAACCCTGCTTTATTTTAATAAGGATCTTGACATTCCAAGTTTGGAATTTACATCGTCATTTGTAAATTGGAAGACATTAAACAAATCAGCTATATCGTCATGCAATGTCTTGACTTATTGTAGTTACTCGCCTGTTGGAATGTTGATTGCTGATCCTTCCTTAGTTTTCCTAATGGGGTAAGCCGAGTTCACCCGAAACATTAACTGTTGGCGATTGTTATGTTTGAAAGGATGGTTAAGAAATATGTTGAAATCCCCTGAAGGGTTCCGGCAGGTCGCGGGAATCCGCAAAATTGTTATTGTCGTTGGCTTGGTCCTCATGTGCTCAACCCTGTTGCTGTCGCAGGCTACGGTGGGAACGGGCAACATCGTGGGAACCGTAACCGACCCCCAAGATGCCGTGGTGAGTGGAGCCAAGGTTGTAATCACGAACACGCAAACGGGTCAAGTGATCAACCTTGTCAGCAACGCTGCCGGCGCTTTTAACGCTGGCGCTTTGCCGTCTGGCACCTACAAAGTCCAAGTTTCGGCGAAGGGTTTCAGTTCTTTGAGCATTCCCGTGACGGTGCAGGTCGGAAACATTGCAGCAGCCAACGCGCGATTGCAGTTGGGACAGGAAAGCCAAGTCATCGAGGTTGCCGCAGAAGCGGTCCAGGTGAACACGGAGCAAGCGATTGTTCAAGGCGTTTTGACCTCGAACCAGATTGAGAACCTGCCGGTGAACGGGCGCAACTTCCTTGATCTCGCCCAACTGGAACCCGGAGTTCAGATTCAGGATGGACAAAACTTTGATCCCACAAAAGCCGGATACTCTTCAGTATCGTTCGGCGGACGCTTTGGCCGGACCGCGCGCATCAACGTAGATGGCATCGATATCAGCGACGAAACCGTCGGCACCACCACCGCGAACATCTCTGCCAGCGCGATTCATGAATTTCAGATGAGCCAGTCATCGCTGGATCTTTCCCAGGATGTCACGTCCTCTGGAGCCATCAACGTCGCCACCAAATCAGGAAGCAACACCATCCACGGCGAAGCCTTCGGCTTGTTCCGCGACGCCGGTGTAGGTGGCGCAGCTGCGCCCGGTGGCAGCGTCCCCTCGCAACGTTCGCAGTTCGGCGGGCGGGTTGGCGGACCGTTGGTCAAGGACAAATTCTTCTATTTCCTCGACGGAGAACGCACCAAGCAGGATGCATTTGCCCCGGTCATATTCGCTGCTCCGTTTGACGGTTTGAGTAGCGGGTTTAATCAGGCTTACCGCGAGACCAATCTTTTGGGCAAAGCCGACTACAACCTCGGCCACGGCGCTCGCGCGTTTTACAAGTACACCTACTATGCGGCTTCCTTGCCAGCCAGCTTTGGGCTGGGTTTGTCCGTCTATGACACCAAGAACTACACCCGCAACCACACGGTGGGACTTGACTTCAACACCGGTACCTTTACCCATAGCGTCCGTTTTTCTTACCTGAAATTTCAGAACGGCATTGTCGACGGTTTGACCACAGGTTTGCCAAATCCAGGGCTCCTGTTGAGTTCCGGGTCGTTCTTTGAAGGGCCGAGTTTACTGGCGCCGCAAGCTACGCCACAGTCGAACCGCGAAATAAAGTACGACGGTAGCAAAGTGCTGCGCTCACACACCATTCGCTACGGAGTTTCCTTCAACCATATTCAGGGCGGCGGATTCGCCAACTTCTACGGACTCGCTCCAAGGGCATCGTGGACCACTAGTGCGGGATCTGACTCAAATGGCGATCCTTGCGATTTGTCCGCCCCTTGTGCGGGATCAACTGCCTTCTTCGCAGCCAATTCCTGCGGGACAGGAACGCCTTGCTTCCCAGGTGGACAATTCAACCCGTTGAACTATCCGGTGACCCGCCTCCGGTTTGGCAATGGTCAAGGCTTCAATACCGAAATGCCGGCCTTCGGCCTGCCGGCTGGCGGGTTAGGACCGGACAACCGCCTGGGCATTTATCTCGGGGATTCCTGGAAGCTACTGTCCAACCTCACCATCAATGTCGGATTGCGTTATGACCGTGACACCGGACGTACCGATAGCGATCTTCCTGCGATTCCCGAGATCAATGCGGAGTTTCCAGGATTCGGCAATCCCGTGAAACAGCAAAATTTGAACCTTGCTCCGCAACTCGGGATTGCCTGGGACCCAATGAAGAATGGCAGGACGGTAATTCGCGCCGGAGTTGGATTGTTCTATGAGAACGCGATTTACAACAATGTTCTTTTTGACCGTCCGCTGCGGTTGCGCAGCGGCGCGTTCAACACGGTATTGGACGCATGCGCTAGTGGCACGCCGAATCAGCTTCCCACGAATCACGGTTTCCTGCCAACGCCCGCCGGTATTTGTGGGAACGTCGCAGTCGGGACCGTGATTCCCCAGATTCAGGCTTTCTGGCAGCAGTATCTGGCAGGAAATCCCACGGATTTGTCTGCTGAAAACCCGAACTTTATTGGCAATTTTTTGTCTGCTGGCCAGGGATCGGGAGGTCCGCCGGCTTTGTTTGGTCCCAATTACAAATCGCCACGGTCAGTCCAGATCAACGTTGGAATCCAGCATCAGATTCGCAATGGCATGATTTTCAGCGCAGACTATCTACGCAACATCCAGACACGTTCGTTGGTTGGTATTGACATCAACCACGATGGAAGCGTGCGTAGCTTCAATCAGAGCGCGGCCGCGACCGCCATCAATACCACCAACGCGGAGTTCGGTTGCGGTTCAGGGACTGCGGGTGTCGATTGCGCCATCGCCGCGAAAGCCACCTTCGACGACTACATTGACTCTGGACTTGGGTCTTCGAGTGACATTGGCGGTACGGGTTGTGGCCAGCCGGATGATCATGCGAATGGATTTTTCGGCCTTGGCCGCCCTTGCGCATTCGGCGGTCTCAATCCAAACCAGGCAAGCATGTTCTTCCTCCAACCAATCGGCCGGTCGGTTTACAACGCTTTACAGATGAAACTGACCCAGAACCTAAGCAGTCCCTTCCGCGGGCTGAAGTATGTGAATTTTCAGGTCTCGTACAGTCTTTCCCGCCTGAACAGTATCGGTGGCGCGCCTCTGAGCGGGCTCGCTGCTGACAGCGATCAGGACTTCGTCCTGCAAGCTGCGGACTATGACAAGCCGGGCAGATACTACGGTCCCTCGCTTCTGGACCGGACTCATCAAATCTCCTTCGGCGGATACGTGGACGTGCCGGGCGGTTTCCGTTTTGGGCTGATCTCGCACTTCTATAGTCCCTTGTCGAGCCCCATTGTTGCCCAGACTTCCGGAGATACCGGAGATATCTTCCGCAACGACTTCACCGGTGATGGGTCCATTGGTGATCCGCTTCCGGGAACTGTTCTGGGTCAGTTTGATCGTGGCACCAATGCCAGCGAGCTTGCCGGCCTGATCAATAACTACAACTCCACCGTTGCGGGCACCATCACTCCCGCGGGCCAGACCCTGGTTCAGAGTGGCCTGATCACACAACAACAGTTGGTTACTCTTGGTGCTGTCGCTCCAATAATCGGTGCGCCGGTTTCCGGACAGGTCAACTACCCGTGGCTCAAGGCTTCCGACTTGCGGATCGCATGGCACCGCACGATCAAAGAACGCTTCACCATCGAACCGAGTGTGGGCATCTTCAACCTGTTTAATTTCGCCAACTTCAATCTCCCACCCAACACGATCAACGGAATCCTCGACACCCCCGGCGCGATCAACACCACCGGGGCCGCGGACAACGAAGCTTTCCGTGTGGGCAACGGCACCGGCGTTTACGCTCTGGGCGCCGCCCGCCAGGTGGAGTGGGGTTTGAAACTCACCTTCTAACTTTGTTTCGCTTTGGCCACCAGCCAATTGGTTGGTGGCCTTTTTTATTGATGGGATGAGCGAAGGCAAAACGGATCAAATGGTAGTTCTTGGCGGAGAACTGTGTAGAATACTTGCATGGCTATCCCCCGACGCGAGTCGCGCAACCCCAAGCCTGTTCCTGCCGAAGAGACGTCAGCGGAGGCCGCATACCTCAAGAGCCTGGGCGAGAAACAGACTCCCGTCACCATCAAGCTGAAAGATGGGGAAATCGTCGAAGGCTGGATTGAGTACTACGACAAGAACATGCTTCGCCTGACGCGGGAGCATGATCCCAATCTGTTCATCTTCAAGCACGACATTGTTTACATCGCTCAAGCCGAATGACCAGTCAAAGTACCGCATCTCCAGCGTCCCAAAAATCAGGCAGCGGAAATTTCGCTCCCGCCATGAGGGAAATCGCGCGGGAGGCCGGCGCCCTGCTGATGGACTTCTTCGGGCGCGTGGCCATTGAGTACAAAGGCGAGGCAGATTTGGTTACCGCGGCGGACCGCGCCTCGGAAAAACTGATTCGCGAGCGCCTCAAGAAGCTGTGGCCCACCCACGACATTCTGGGAGAAGAAGAAGGCCTGGTCGATACCGGTAGCGACTATCGCTGGTATCTGGATCCGCTCGATGGCACCACCAACTTTGCCCACGGTTTCCCCATGTTCTGCGTGTCGATGGGACTGGAATACAAGAAGAAGCGCGTTGCCGGCGTGGTTTACGATCCCACGCGGGACGAAATGTTTTCCGCGGAGCAGGGAAGTGGCGCGTACCTGAACGGCAAGAGCATCCACGTGTCTAAAACCGCAACCCTGGCCGAGTCGCTAGTCGCCACCGGGTTCCCCAGTAACAAGCGTCACCACAATCCCAACATCCACTTCTATCATCAAATTACTTTGAGGACTCACGGTGTGCGCCGGGCCGGCTCTGCCGCGCTGGATCTTTGTTATGTGGCCTGCGGCCGTCTCGACGGCTTCTGGGAATTCAATCTGAATTCCTGGGACACGGCAGCAGGCGTGCTGATGGTGGAAGAAGCAGGCGGGCGCGTGTCGGACTATCAGGGAAACTATTATCCGACCGATGGGCGGGAGACGATGGCGTCCAATGGGCTGATCCACCAAGCCCTGATGCGTGAGTTCGAGCAGATTTTCGCCGGCCGGGGCTTGGAGGCGCTGCCCGATCCGCGCCAGCCTCGAACTTAGGCAGCGGCTGAAGCCGCGGCCCGTGTCAAAGCATCGGACGAGTCTGCCTTTTAGCCTCTGAGGGACCTATGAGAGTCAGATTTGCGACTGTCTTCTTCCTGTGTTTTTGCGTCCTGCAATTAACCGCGCAGTCCCATAACTCTATCGACCCTGCTTACGAGCAGTCTTTCAACAAATGGAAAGCTGAGCTAGTTGAAGGACGCAAGAAGAACTGGCTACCGCTGGCAGGCCTGTTCTGGCTGAAGCCGGGAGAAAACAGCTTCGGCACGGCATCCAGCAACGCAATTGTTTTTCCTAAAGGTCCAGCCAAAGCCGGGTCGTTTGATCTGGCGGGCACGGATGTGACTTTAAAGCTGTCGTCCGGAACGCAAGCCACAATTCAAGGCAAGCCGGTCACTACAGCAAAACTCGAACCTGACACTTCCAAAGATCGAACCGTCGTCGAGATGGGCAGCCTGCGCTTTCATGTAATCGTTCGAGGCAAGCGCATCGGCATCCGGCTGAAGGACCTGCAAAGCAAGGCCATCCTCGACTATCGCGGCCCGGTTTTCTTTCCGCTCAACCCGGCTTTTCGCATCACCGCGAAGTGGTTTCCGTCGGATGGAAAAAAGACGGTGGAGGTCCCCAACGTTCTCGGAGATGTGGAGCCTGTCACCAGCGCGGGGACAGCGGTTTTTGAAATCGAAGGCAAGAAATTCGAGCTGACCGATCTGGGCGGCGATCCGGCACAGGGGCTGTCGTTCGTCTTTAATGATCTGACCAGCAAAACCGATACCTATCCCGGCGGCCGCTTCCTCGATACCGAAGCGGTCTCGAACGGGACGGTCGTACTCGATTTCAACCAAGCCTATAGTCCTCCATGTTCCGTAACGCCCTACGCCACCTGCCCGCTGGCCCCCAAAGAGAACCGTCTGGCGGTTGCGATTCGCGCGGGAGAAAAATTCGACCGCCATGCACACCACTGACGGCGCCGTAGGGTCAGCAGTTACAATATGGAGAAGGGTGGCAGAGTGCGATGAGTTCTCTTCTCGAACGCACAATCGAAAAGTGTCCTGACAAAGTGAAGTTCACAGGACGCATCCTGTTCCTTACCGAGGATCCTGAACTGATCCAGCGCCAGTTGGCGGGCGAAGATCTGTCCTGGGACACCCAGAATCCGGCCAGCAATCCCAAACTTCGCGACGACATCTCCACTGACGAAATCACTCCCGCGCACTACTGTTTCTACTTCGATGAGACGCTGGGGGAGATTCCCTACCTCGGCCTGAAGTGCGGCAACGTCACCCCGATAGGGCGCGGTGATGTGAAGCGCGGAGGATTCGTGGCCGCGGTCAGCGGCAAGCGGCGGGGCAAAGGCTCCAGCCGCGAGCAATCTCCCTATGCGGAAATGTGTGCCGGAATCCGGCTGGTGATCGCGGAGAATATCGAGCGCATCTACAAACAAAACTGTCAGAATTTGGGACTGCTGACCTCCACCGGCTTTTCGTTGATCGACAAAGTGCGCGCGGGAGAAGAAATTCCGCTAACCACCTTCACCGCCGGAGAAGACGAAATCACCCGGCAAGTGATCGAGTACGGAGGACTGTTTCCCTTCAACGTAGCTCGCCTACAGAAGAAGGTGTTCCTGCCGCCGATCAAGACAGGAATCCGTCCCATGACGCTGGCGGAAAAAATCTTTGCCCGCCACATGCAGGAACCTGTGGAGACGGGGCTTGCCCCGTCTGTCCAACCCGGCGACACCGGCTTCGCCCGCGCCGACCTGCGCTTCAGCCACGAATACGTCACTCCGATGGCGGCTATCTTTTTCGAACACTACGTAGGCAAAGACGCCAGGGTGAATGACCCCGGGAGCATCCTGTTCTTCCGCGACCACCTCACCTTCCTCGATGAAGTAATCTCCGAAGAGAAGAAGAAGCTGGGCCTGCTGGACCTGGCCACGCAGCTGAAACTCAAACAACAGGACTTCGCCGCCAGGCAGGGAATCAAACTCCATGGAGAACTCAAAGACCGCAAGGGTTCCGAGGGCATCTGCCACTCCATCGTGCTCGAAAGCTACGCGCTGCCCGGCCAGCTAAACATCGGCTCCGACTCCCACACTCCGCACGTAGGAGCCATCGGTTGCGTGGCCTTCGGTATCGGCACGACCGATGTTTTTAATTCCTGGATTACGAAAGATGTTCGCGTGAAGGTGCCGGAGTCGGTCAAAATCATCCTCCGCGGGAAAAAGCATCCCAACGTGACCGCCAAGGACTTCATCCTGAAGATTCTTAGCCTGGACTATGTGCGCAGCGGCAAAGCGCTGGCCAAGGTGATGGAGTATTCCGGAGAAGCGATTGAAGATCTGAGCGTGGACGAGCGCGCCACCATGACCAACATGGCGGCGGAAATCGGCGGGTTTACCGGCATCGTTGCTCCAGACCAGAAAGTAGTGGAGTTCCTGGTGGAACGCCGTGGCATGAGTCGCACCCACGCCGAAGGGATGATCCAAAGCCTGTGCAGCGATCCCGACGCCCAGTACGCGCACGTCATCGAACTCGACGCCGCAGAAATCACTCCCATGGTGGCTACGCCTGGCGATCCGGGAAACGGAAAGTACATCCGCGACCTTAACACTCCCGTCCCGATCGAAATCGCCTACGGCGGCACCTGTACCGCCGGCAAGAACGAAGACATGGACATGTACGCTAAGGTCCTGGCGGATGCACTGAGCGACGGCAAGCGAGTTGCCGGCTCCGTCCAGTTCTACATTCAGTTTGGATCGCAGGAAACCCGCGACTACTGTGTGCGTAAAGGCTATCTCGACATTTTCCAGAGATCCGGGGCACACATCATCGAGCCCAGTTGCGGAGCCTGCATCAATGCTGGGCCGGGCGTCTCCACTCGTCCCGAGCAAATCGTGATCAGCGCCCAGAACCGGAATTTCCCAGGCCGCAGCGGCCCGGGACAAATGTATTTAGCCAGTCCATATACCGTGGCGGCGAGCGCCGTCGCGGGATACATCGTGGAATACAAGGCGAGTCAGGCGCGAGAACTGGTTTCGCGCTAGGGGCTAACCAAGGCTCCAGCGGAAGCGGTTGGTTGCGGCACTCTAAGCACAGCCCGTTGTGATTCGGGTCACATCTTCTCCCTCCGCTCAGCAGCACAATCTCCAGCAGGAAAACGTCATACAGGCCGCCGATTGCCCGGGAGGATGTCATGTTTGAGCAAGAGATCGAACTGGAAAAGCATCAGTCTTCGGTTGTTCCGCTCCTGCTGATTGCTGCCCTGATCGTGGGGATTGTCGGGATCGCAGGATATTTCGTGCATGAAAACAGCAAGGTGATTTCCATGCAGGAGGCCACTACCCTGGCCACCGATTTATTGAAGCAACAAAATGCGCCCACCATCCGCTTTCACATTGGGATGTTCAAAGAGGGATACGATGAGACCACTCGTGATCCCCGCTATCGCATCCTGGAAAAAGCCGGGGTCATCAAGATCGGGAAGACCAAGGGCGAAGTTACGCCGGTGACGCTTACCGCCAAAGGCGAAGAAATGCTCAAGCAAATTCCTGGCGTGGACAAATCGAAAGGCAAGAATGACACCGATGCCTACGAGGTGCCGCTGGCGGAGAGAAAGCTGGTGGCGGTGTCCGGCATCTCTAAGATTCGTGCCGGTCGCTGCCTGGTCGAATACACCTGGCAATGGCAGCCGAACCAACTCGGAGAATTCTTCGATGTAAACGGTGCGACTGTTAAGTCGTTCAGCACCTGGGATCGCGCTGCTTTGATCGATAAACATGGCGCGAATTTCTATCATCAGGACCCAACTAAAGTAGCCATCCTAACTATGCACGAGGACAAGGGCTGGGTTCCGGCCGGAGAATAAGTTCTGTCGTACGAGAGACTTGTATCACGGTGCGCCTTTTCAGGCGCACCGTTATGGCTGGCAGGACTGCTGAAGCCAGCCCCCGTAACAAACCGCAGCTAGAGTTTCGTTCCGGCCCCGTGATATCCTAATAACGCAGCTGCGCGTCCCGCCATCCGGCAATTCCGCAGTTCCAAAACTCATGATTTCTGTTAGCAACGTATCCATGCGCTATGGCGCCAAAGTTCTATTTGACGAAGTCTCCACCAGCTTCACGCCGGGCAAGCGCTACGGCCTGACCGGGCCGAACGGCGCCGGTAAGTCTACTTTTATGAAGCTGTTAACCGGGGAGCTCGAGCCCCAGAAGGGGACCGTTGTTCGTCCCAAAAAGCTGGGTGTCTTAAGCCAGGACCAGTTTGCCTTCGATAAATATCGAGTGATTGACACCGTCATCATGGGCAACAAGCGCCTATGGGCGGCGCTCGAAGAGCGTGACAAGATCTATTCCAAGCCGGAAATGTCCGATGAAGACGGAATGCGGCTGGGCGAGCTGGAGGGAACTGTCGGCGAAGAGGACGGCTACACCGCCGAGAGCGACGCCGCCATTCTGCTCCAAGGCCTCGATATCCCCGACGAACTGCACGAGCGCAGGATGGGAGAAATCCGCGGAGGAGAGAAAGTTCGCGTCCTGTTGGCTCAAGCCTTGTTCGGACATCCTCCGGCCCTTTTGCTCGACGAGCCCACCAACCACCTGGATTTGGACTCCATCCACTGGCTGGAAAAATTCCTGAACGAATATGACGGCGTGCTGATCGTCATTTCCCACGACCGGCATTTCCTCAATAATGTCTGCACTCACACTGCGGACATCGATTATCAAACCATCATTACCTATACCGGCGCGTATGACGAGATGGTGGTGGCCAAAACGCAAATCCGCTCGCAGATCGAATCCCAGAACGCGCAGCGGGAAAAGAAAATCGCTCAGTTGAACGAGTTCATCGCGCGATTCTCCGCCGGCACGCGGTCCAGCCAGGTGCAATCCCGACGCAAGGAAGTGGAACGGCTACAGGTAACCGAGCTGGCCCGCTCCAACATCGCCCGCCCCTTCCTGAAATTCGAACAGAAGCGTCCATCGGGGAAGCACATCCTGGAGTTGGAAGGGGTGGAAAAATCCTACGGTGACAGCCCGGTGATTGCCGATTTTACTGCCAGCATCGTCCGTGGAGAGAAGATTGCGCTGCTCGGCCGCAACGGAGTGGGCAAGACCACCATGCTGAATGCGCTGCTGGCCAATTCACCCACCATCCCCGACGCCGAGCTGCGCAAGACCAGTGGCTACGACGGCGCATTTGTTACCGACGGAAAGGTGATCTGGGGCCACGAAGCCGCAGTCGGGTATTTCGCCCAGGACCACAAGGCATTGATTCAGCCGGGGATGACCGCGTTCGAGTGGCTGCACCAGTGGGACCCGGCTGCTTCACACGAGGAAATCCGCGGCCTGCTGGGGCAAATGCTTTTCCAGAAAGATGACGGCAACAAACGGACCGACATCCTCTCCGGAGGCGAAGCCGCGCGCCTGATCTTCTGCAAGCTGATGTTGCAGAAACCCAACGTCCTGGTGCTGGATGAACCCACCAACCACCTCGATCTGGAATCCATTAACGCCCTTAACATCGCGTTACAGCGCTATCCGGGAACGGTCCTGCTGGTGACCCACGATGAAGATCTGATCGACGAAGTCGCCACCCGCGTCTGGCATTTCGAAGGCGATACTCGTATTACGGATTTCAAAGGGGCGTACGCGGAATATCAGACAGCTATGGTTTAGGTTTACTTTGTGTTCTTTGCGCACTGTGATCGCTTTTCTCTGGCAAGCAGCCAAGGGATCTTAAACCGCTGCGTTCACGAGAAATGCCGCCGATGGCGCAGAGGATTGCACTCTATCTCACCTCGACATTTATCGGGCCTCATTCGGCCTTCTGCGCGGTATACTCATGCGCTGAATCGTTGCCCCGCCGGCGGTGCATTTGGGGAAACCTGAACAGCCAAGGAGATCCATCATGAACTGGAAGGCGAAGTTGGCCCTCGGCATTCTCACCGCATTAGCCATGTCTGCGTTAACTCTGACCCTGCCGCGCGGAACCGCGCTGCAAAATTCCGTGATGGCGCAGTTTCCCATGACGGCTGGCATATGGGCGATTTTTGTTTTGCTTTTCGTCAAACTGAAGTAGTGCGTGTGCCTTTTTTGCCGCGCCGGCGTGCCCGCAAAGCGTGTCCCTGCGTGTTCTAGACGTTGTTCCCTGGGCGTATAATCACCTCAACAGCAGCCCAGGGGGTTCCTCCATGAGTTTCCCGCAGACACTCGGCGAACTGCGCGAAAGTGTCTTCTCCGAACAGCGCTTGCGCTCCCGTCATGTGAAAGATGAGATGCGCGAGAACCTGGCGGCCAAGCTGGGTTGCCCTGGTTCGATTTTTCCCGGCATCATCGGCTACGACGACACGGTTGTTCCCCAGATCGTAAATGCCATTCTTTCCCGTCATAACTTCATTCTTCTAGGACTTAGGGGACAAGCCAAGAGCCGCATCCTGCGTGCGTTAACCTCGTTGCTCGATCCGCAGATGCCCTACGTAGCCGGCTGCGAGATTCATGACAACCCCTATGCCCCGCTGTGCCGGCGTTGCCATGAAGAAATTGCCAGGCATGGCGATGAAACCCCAATCGCTTATCTGAGTCCCGAGCAGCGCTACGTCGAGAAGTTAGCCACACCGGATGTGACCATTGCAGACCTGATTGGTGATATCGATCCCATCAAGGCGGCCCGGGGCGGGCATGAACTGAGCAGCGAGATGACCGTCCACTATGGCCTGCTGCCCCGCGCCAATCGCGGCATCTTTGCCATCAACGAACTGCCGGATCTCGCGGGAAAAATCCAGGTCGGATTGTTCAACATCATGCAGGAAGGCGACGTGCAGATTAAGGGATACCCCATTCGCCTGCCGCTGGATATTGCTTTGGTATTCAGCGCCAATCCCGAGGACTACACCGCGCGGGGCAAGATCATCACTCCTCTAAAAGACCGCATCGGCTCGGAAATTCGTACCCACTATCCCGCAACGGTAGAAGAGGGCATTGCCATCACCACACAAGAAGCCTGGATGAAACGTGGCGGCGTGAAAATGCAAATGCCGAAATATGTGCAGGAGGTGATCGAGCGCATTGCCTTCTCTGCGCGCGAAGATAAGAAAATCGACAAGCGCTCTGGCGTGAGCCAGCGCCTGCCGATTTCCACCATGGAAAATGTCATCTCCAACGCCGAGCGCCGCGCCATTCGCCACCAGGAGAACGTCGTGGTCCCGCGCATCGGCGATGTCTATGCCGCCCTTCCCGCCATCACCGGTAAGCTGGAACTCGAATACGAAGGCGAAATGAAAGGCGCGGATCACGTAGGCCGCGAGTTGATCCGCCTGGCCATCGCTAAAACCTACGACAACTATTTCAAAGGCGTAGATATGCAGCAGATTGTGCAGTGGTTCGACCTGGGAGGGGAGATCCAGATGGCCGATACCGCGAGCGCGAGTGATTCCTTGCAGGCGCTGCGCCATATCCAGGGCCTCACCGAGAAAACGGTAAAGATCGGTATTGGTCCCAAGGATAGCCCCGAATCTCAAGTCTCAGCGGCGGAATTCGTCCTCGAAGGCCTGCACGCGCACAAACGCATTGGACGAAATGAGGAGCGGGTCTTCTCCGCTGGAGAAAAGCAACCGAAGAAGCCGGAGAAATCATTCGAGGCCGAAGAGCAGCAGTTCAGGACGAGAAGGCCATTTAATTAGTCATTGGTCGTTCGCCGTTGGCCAACGAGCAAAGGCGAAAGACCAACGACGGTATTTATGAAACGCATCCGCTACAGCAAATACGTTCCCGACCCTGCCGGAGAGATGAGCATGGAAGACCTGCTCAGCGCGCTCTCCGACTACCTGCTGCAAAGCGGATTCCAGAATTACATGTACTCCGACCTCCCTGGGGAGCAGACCATCGACGACCTCAAAAACGCCCTCGCACAGGCGCTGATGGAAAGCGACATGTTCGACGAATCCCTGCGTGAGCAACTCCAGCAGATGCAAATGGAAGGCAAGCTGGAGGAGTTGATGGAGCAGTTGATCGAGCGCATGCAGCAGGAAGATTACATCAGCATCGACCAGCCGCACGATCCCTCGAAGCGTTCCAGCGTAGGCGGGCAGGTGGGTGAAGCCCAGTCGCAGGCCAAATTCGAGATCACCGACAAGAGCCTCGACTTCCTCGGCTTCAAGACTCTGCGTGACCTGCTCGGCTCTCTCGGAAAATCCAGCTTTGGGCGACACGACACGCGCGATATGGCCACCGGCATCGAAGCCAGCGGCGCCTCTCGGCAGTATGAGTTCGGCGACACACTCAATCTCGACATCACGGCGACCTTGTCGAGCGCCATTCAGCGCGAGGGCCTGAACTTGCCACTGAACATCGAGTACTCCGACTTGCAGGTGCATCAGTGCGAGTACCAGTCATCCTGCGCGACGGTGCTCATGCTGGACTGCTCGCACTCGATGATTTTGTATGGTGAGGACCGATTCACTCCGGCGAAGAAAGTAGCAATGGCACTCTCGCACCTGATTCGCACACAATATCCCGGCGATTCGCTATCCCTGATTTTGTTTCACGATTCTGCCGAGGAAGTCCCGCTGTCGCAGCTGGCGCGGGTGAGGGTCGGGCCCTATTACACCAACACGCGCGAAGGCCTCCGCTTGGCCCAGCGCATTCTGCAACGCCAGCGCAAGGACATGAAGCAGATCGTCATGATCACCGATGGCAAGCCGTCGGCTCTGACCCTCGAGGACGGGCGCATCTACAAAAACGCCTTCGGGCTCGATCCACTGGTGGTGAGCCAGACGCTGGAAGAAGTGTCTAAATGCAAACGCGCGGGAGTGCTGATCAACACCTTCATGCTGGCGTCAGACTATGGCTTAGTGCAGTTCGTCCAGAAGGTGACCGAGATGTGCCGGGGGAAGGCGTATTTCACAACGCCGTACACTCTGGGGCAGTATCTGCTGATGGACTACATGTCGCGGAAGACGAAGACCATTCACTGATCCACTTTGAAGTTCGACTATTGCGGGCGAATCTTCGGATTGCTCTGCCAATCGGCAAACTCGACTTTGTAACGTCGTCCCTTCCTAACATTCGTGACCAACACCGGCCGAAAACAGCCGATGCATGTGCCTCCCACGCGCCGCGCACTGGGATAGACGATTCCTGCCGAACCCAATCTCAGTAGCTGCGCCCCCAACTTCTGCGAAGCCTTGTAGCTGTTCGGATCGCAGCAGGCGGCAAATTCCTTGACACCCCGAATATCATGAAACTCCGCGCGGAAGTCAGCGAGGTAATCCACGTAGTCTGAAACATCTTCTTCCTGCCAGTTGATCTCTTCGAGCCAAAGGCGCCGATGATACGCTGCTTCCGCTTGCGACGTAGCCAGTTCAAATGACGCATTGATAATGCGATAGGAAGGAATGCCGAACACCAGCTCGCGTGCGTCGACTCCGGGCAACTTCGCCGACTCGGCGAGCAGCCGGTCGTTGGTGGCATTGTCCAGTTCGAAGATACCGTCGAGGATCTCGCCGTCGTCGGTCAGGCGCGTGAGGACCGACGCGCCATCGTCGGCATACTGCGCGGGAATGAGGCGATGCGTGTCCCGCTGATCGATTTGGGTTGTGGGAGGGAGCACTACTTCCCGCCGCGACGGCTATCGAGCAAGCGGCGAATCTGCACCATCGCCGGCATGCCACCTTCCATCAGCGACGCGAGCGGCGAGGCGCCGTTGAACATCGGATTGCTGTTGGCCAGCGACATCCAGTGGTCTGCCAATTTGCGCGCAAAGAGAATGTTCAGCGCCTTGAAGATGCCGACGAGAAGAGAAATGCGTGTCAGCTCATCCTGCGTGAGCGCGCCTCTATGTGTCTTCTTGAGGCTATAGAATCGTCCATGGGAAACACCGCCCAGCAACCGCATGGCGTCATCATTGTTGACGTCCCACGTCTCGATGATCTTCAAGAAAGCGGCAATCGCTGCAGGACTCAACCGCTTGCGAGTCGCAGCATCACCCAGATTCGGGATCTTCCTCAGATCCAGCCCGAGGTCCGGGATTGCCAGGGCGGCATTCATGACTACTTCAAATATGAACTCATATTACTACATTTTAGTAGTAAGTCAAGATACCCCAGAATTGGCTGAATTCTCAATAGCTTGGCGGATTTTCAGGCCTAAGTGATTTCTGCCACTGCTCGCCACGCCTGGTCAATGGCGCAGTCGGTATACGCATACGCCCCGGCGTCAGCATTGGCGATTGCCAGTCGACCAAACGGTTTTCGTGCCACTTCACACGGTGTTTCGCCGCCTTCCAGCCAAAACTTGTCCCACAGCGAGTTGTACTCATACGCGTAGCCGTGCGGCCAGCGGTTGACGGTAATGGCCGAGATATCGCGTGCCGGATCGAACCCGCCCGGTCCCAACGCCCGTCCCAGTTGATCCCGAATCTTCAACTCAATGGTTTCAAATTGCGTCATGAACAATTCCTGCCGCCCGCTGCGATGCTGATCACGGGCCGGACGTCCCGGGCGACAAGGAGATTTCATCATGTGAATGACAATCGGTTCTTCCGGCCTGCGCGCGCATTCGTAGCCTCCGATGCTGACCGGAATATCCAATGTGAAATTCGTGTGGTAACTCCCGGGAGCGTACACCGAACTTACTCCCAGCTTCTGAAATGCAGTCCAATTCCGGATCGCAACATTGGTGTAGAGCAGCGGCACTTTCGCGGCGTCAGCCAGGGCATCTTTTTGTTTGACCGGCAATTCATCGCAGATGTAAGGAATCACGACGTGCCAGCACGCGAGGATGCAGTGCGCGGCTTTCACCGTATAAGCCTTGCTGCCGCGAGCGTAGGCAATTTCAACTTGCTTCGCCTTGCCGGGATCTCCCAGGTGCTTTACGCGCACTACCGTACTGTTCAAACGAATGCGCACTGGAGAGGAAGATTCATCCAGCTTCCCGTAGTTTGCTCGCGCCATGACTACGTCCAGAGCTGAGTTGCCCGGAATTGCTTCCGGTATCAGTTTCCGCACCAGCAGTCGCGCAATGGATGCATTTCCATCGGGAAAGTGAAAAAAGTACTGATCGGCTTCTTCATTGGGTATTGCATCCCGGTTCATCCCTTTACCGGGCGCTGGATCCAGATTCATCCCGGCCAAACCCGGCATGTCTAGCCCCCAGGCATCCTGCGCGGAAACGGCGTCGATCCCAACTCCGAACAATGGATGAGGAAACGGCTGCAAGAACTCGATGACTTCCTGGTTTACCTTGACGATCTCACTCAGAAACTTTGCGTAGCTGGTGCGCGCCAGGCGAGCTTTCTTTTCGTCCGAACTGAGGCCGGGGAGATAATCTCTGGTTTCATGGAGCAATCGTTCCAGGTCACGTTTTGCCGCCTGCGAGAGCGGCGCCTCGGCTTCGAACTTTTTCCAAAGCTCTTTACCTCCCTCCGGTTTGTCGCTGGTTTCGGTACCGCCATTCTGCAAGGGATTCATGACCAGCTGGTCAGTTCCGAATGTTTCTCTATCAAAAAAGATCTTCGGCGCGAGCCCCAACGAGCGATACAAATCTTTGGCAACATACTTGGAGTACGAAGGCACATCGATACCGAGCTCCTCGACCAGGGACTTTGCCACCGCACTGTACGGGGCGGGGCTTTCAATCGAAAAGGTCCCGCCGTACCCAAGCCGGAAGCTGTTTCCAATGAGAAATTCATTGCGCTTGGCGTGTCCGCCGAAGTCGTCATGATTGTCCAGAATTAGAATGCGCGCCCTGGGCCCGGCGATCTTGCGATAGAAATGCGCAGCCGAGAGCCCACTGATGCCTCCACCGACCACCACCAGGTCATAGGTCTCGCCGGTGTCTTCGGGTTTTCCGGCGGTGTCCCAAAACGTTCCGTCACGCAGGCTGTGGGCCGCGTCAAAGGAACCAGGATGGCTGCCGCGCATGCCGGTCAATGCCGGAGGGTAGAAGGAATTTGCCGGATGATCAGAGTCAAAGGCAAGCAGCGACTCAGGCAGCATTGCCGCCCCGGCAGTCAGCGCAACTCCATTCAGGAAATCCCGCCGCGTGATGCGGCGGTGCATACCCAACTGTCGATCACGGGAATTGTGCAAGAAGAGATCCTGGCAAACTCGCGCCGGAACGGCCGAGCCGACTGGTTGACAAATTATATGCCGAGGGATGGCCGTCTGACGCTGAACCGGGTCTGCAACTAAGTAGGATTGTCCACCTTTTTCACCGCCGCCTCTGCCCCCTGGAAGCCGATCTTGCTGTGGGTGCCATCGCAAAACGGCTTGTTGACCGATCCCCCGCAGCGGCACAATGAAAATCCGGGCTTGCCGGTCAAGTCGTATTTGTTACCGTCTGCACCGATCAACTCGATTCCCTCAGCTGGTTCTACGCGATAAGGGCCATTCGGTCGGATCGTAATTTTGATTGCCATGATTCCTCCGGGCGACAGTTCAAAGATACCACGCGACAAAACCAGCCACGGATTTCTGCGGCTACGTATTAGCATTCTAATCCGCGTTCATCCGCGCGCAATCCGCGGCTCAGCTCTTGACTTCTTCTGGCGGCGTCAAATGCCGGAAAGACCGGTACAAAAGAATGTCATAAAGTACCTTCATGCTCCCTCCCAAAATCAGCGGCGCGGAAAAGGCGACGTTCTGCATCAACACTCCCGATAGAGAAGCGGTGACCGCCCATCCACCGGTGCGCGTGAGATTGGTGACACCGCTGGCATACAAACGCTCATGCGGCTGGACCACCGCGGCCACATAAGACTGGCGCGTCGGGACATCCATCTCGACGAGCGCTTCACGAAATAACAACAGGGTTGCGGCGAGTTTGAAGGTCGGAGCAAACGGAACGATCAGGAGAAACAAACTTGATGGCAGATGGGTGAACACCATCGTGCGGACCAATCCAATCTTGCCCGCCAACCATGCCGCTCCCAGATGGGAGACACCATTCAAGATTCGCACGATAAAAAACAACACACCCAGCCGAGCCTCAATAATCCCAAAGCGTTCATAGAACCAATACGCCAGAAGAGCGTCGGCCAGGAACCCGCCACCCCCGGCGTCCAAGGCAAACAGCGCAGCAATTTTTCGGACGGTCCGTTTGGATTCCTCGCTGACCACCAGTGTGCCGGCGGTTCCTTTCGGTGCGGGGGTTTCAACTTGTGAATCCAGAAACAAATACAGGAGTGCGCTGAGAAGATTGATCCCGGTATAGAGGAAAAACACCGGCCGATATGCTTCCAGCAGAGGAACGTGAATCCAATTCCCAATCAGCACCGGCAACCCGCCGCCAAGTGCTCCCAAGGCTCCGGACATATCCAACACGACGTTGTACCACGACAACGCCCAAGTCCGGCTGCGATCGCTCACCAGTCCCGGAACGATGGCCTGCTCTACCGAGAATGCTGCACTCCGGTCCGTCCCCGTTCCATTCAGCATGAATAGGAAGGACAGCGGCACCAGCGCCACAGGCGTATGCACAAAAGCCAGGCCAATCCCGCCAAGTGACGATAGAGCTGCCGCCGAAATCAATAGCCGCCGGCGACCAAAAGACTCGCCAATCCGGCTGGTAATCCAAGTCCCAACCGCACTCCCCACCAACCCCGCGGCCAGCACAAAGCCAATTGCGGTCGCGTTAAACCCGGTCCGCGACAGGTAAACCGCCAGCACCACTCCCAGCAACCCAATGCTGGCTGAGCGCAGGAACGCGGCGCCATAAAGCAATCCGAGATTGCGCGAAAGCTGCATATAAACGAAACAACCTGTGGAAAATCTGTGACAAATTGCCTAGAACTACCTGAAATACCCCGGTTTCCCCTTTGACTTTCCTCCGGTCCATTCGCTATCCTTGCCGGGAAAAATTTCGGGGGGATTTATGGAAGTGTACAAGCCTTTGCTGACTAAGCAGCACGAAGCTAAGAATCAGGAACGCCGACTGGAGCGCGACAGCGAAAATGACCGCCTACAGAGGTTGAAAATAGGCATCTTGCGGAAGATGCAAGCGACCAGCACCAACCCTCCACGGCCTACCAACGCAGCATAGCTTAGGTTTTCCGATTGCGGCTCGAGTCCGGTGGATCACTCTATCAGCTCGGGCTGTTCCGTCTTCTTTTTCAATCACTTACCTACCATCCGCTGCCCCATTTCTCCATTGAACCCCGGTTTTTCCCCGCTCATTGGGTTATCCTGTGAGAATCCTAACCTTTTCAATAAGATACATTCAGTAACCATCCGGGGGTACTGGTGTGCCGTTCCCCGGTGGCGGTCACGTGGCAGGAAAATCTCAGGTTCGTCCCAAGAGAATTTTCTCTGAAGGTCGAACCTTATTCAGTGGAGAGCGAGAACAAATGCATAAGCCGATCAAGTACGTTGAGAAGGCAGTCACCATCGGAGCCAAAGGTGTGTGGGCGGTTTTCGAGCGCATGAACCGCATCCAGCCCAATCCGTCGCCGACCCCGAAATGGTCGGACAAGCCTCTTCTGAAATCGTACGAAAAGTCGAAGCCGCCGCTAGGCTGGCCGCGCTCGACTGATTCGCTATGCCCCAGGTGTGTTCCTGAAATCCGCCAGCAGATCCTCGACGGAAAACTTCCCTACGAAGTGCTGATGAACGAAAAGGTTGGCGAAATCAAAGCCACCATCATCGAGCGCGACGGCAAAATCATGATGGTCAAAGAATGCCCGGTGCACGGTCGCTTTGAGGACGTCATGTCGATCGACACCGAGTTCTCGCGCCACCTGGAAGAAGTATTCCCCGGCCGGGACATCAAGGCGCACAACGACGAAAAGCTCCACCACCACGGCAGTTCAACGGTGAAATACGGCCGCGGATCGGTTTTGACCATCGATCTGACCAACCGCTGCAACATGATGTGCGATCCCTGCTTCATGGACGCCAATCAGGTCGGCTTCGTTCACGAACTTACCTGGGAAGAAATCAAGCAGATGCTGGACAACGCCATCACCATCAAGCCGCGTCGTCAGATGAGCGTGCAGTTTTCCGGTGGTGAACCGACGCTGTCGCCGTACTTCCTGGATGCAGTCCGCTATTCCCGCAAAGTGGGGTACAACGCGGTACAGGCCGCCACCAACGGAATTGAATTCGCCAAAGATTTCGAGTTCGCCAAACAGGCTGCCGAAGCCGGCTTGCGTTATGCCTATCTCCAGTTCGACGGAATCGGCAACGCCGCCAACTCGCACCGCGCCGTCGGCAACTTGTTCGACGTGAAACTGAAGGCCATCGAGAACCTGCATAAAGCCGGAGTCGAAATCGTTCCGGTCGTGACCATCGTGAACGGTATCAACAACGAGCAGGTAGGCCGCATCATCCAGTTCGCCTTAGACAATCCGAAGACGATCAGCTTTCTCAGCTTCCAGCCCGTAAGCTTCACCGGACGCGACGAAGCCGTCACCGACGAACGCCGTCAGGCGCAGCGGTACACGCTGTCCCACCTGGCGCATGACGTGAAAAATCAAACCGGCTTGGGCGAACCCACCCGCGACTGGTTCCCCATCAGCTTTATGGGCACCTTCAGCGATTGGGCTGACCTCATGCACGTCAACGATGTGAAAAACGACTGGGGACAACTCTCCTGCGGCTGCCACCCGAACTGCGGTACCGGCATGGCGATCATGATCGACAAGGAAACCAAGGAAGCCGTTCCGGTCACAGCGTTCCTGAAAGGCGACCAGCTGGCAAAAGATATTGCCAAGGTCAACGACGCAGCCCGTGGCAAGTTCCTCACGGTGGTCGGCATGGCGCTTTGCCTGATGAAGAACTACGATTCCTTCCAGTCGCCCAAGCATTTCAAGATGATGGATCTGCTGGCGAAGTTCGACAAGAACTTCAACGCGACCGGAAAGAACTACGGCAAAGTTGGTCCCGACCGCACCATTGACGATGTCATGAAGCGCCGCAAAGATCGCTGGAACTTCCTGTTCATCGCCGGAATGTGGTTCCAGGATCTGTTCAATTACGACTTCCGCCGCACCGAGCAGTGCATCATCCCTTACGCCACCCAGGAAGGCGAAATCTCCTTCTGCGCCTACAACACCGGCGTGGGCTGGAGAAACATCATCGAAAAGATGCACATGACGGCCACCCTCACCAAGTGGTACGAAGAGCACGGACGCCACGAAATCTTTGCGGGTGGCAAAAACGTGAAGATGGAAAACGAAACCCACAACCTGGTGGTGAAAGACGGAATCCTCACTAACGAAGTGCAGCGTGACCTCGACAAGCTGGGCATCGCCAAAACAGCGCGCGAAGAAAAGACCAGAGCGCGTGATGCCAAACAAGCCGAAGCAGCCGCACGCGGCCCCAAGAAAGACGACGCAGCCTACAACGCGCGCATGGCCTCCATGTATCGCGAGGTGGTGCTGAAGGAAAAGCCAGTTCAGTCCGAAGGTGGATTCATTCCCCTAGGCGCGCTGGTGAAGCCGAACGGCAACGGAGCACCGGCTGCGAAGCCGGAAGCGGCTGAGCCGGTGTTGGGCGACTAAGCTAAAGCAAACCAAAGTACAAAAAGGCCGCCGAAAGGCGGCCTTTGTTTTTAGATTCGTGTCAGGGCATCGGCTTCAGCCATGCCATTCGAATATCCCCGAGAGTTCGCGCCGATCAGGCGCAACATCGAAGAAGCTAAAGGAATTCAGACTGTAATGTGGAGCAACAATACTATAGCTGGTGTCAAATCATGTTATGGATCACCAGCCCTATGCTCTTTGGTCGATTTGGAGAGAGCTTGCCTATTCCTACCGCCTATTCATTTTCATACTTGGTGGAGTCAGCATTTATTCTTTGTTCTTGGCAATTCGAACAATGCTGGGCCTCCGAGCAATAAGAAGCCTGGGTGGAGACGTGACTACAGCCAGAGGAAGTCTGGAAGCGCTCAGCAATCGCTTTGCGAACGTACGCCAGGCAATCGGAGCTACTTTTTATCTCTTTGGTTTCGTTTTCTTCGTAAGTTTACAAACAGCATTTAATGTTTTGGGACTTAGTTCCAGACCTAGCATGGTAGTTACCGCGGAAAATTTCATACTTCATTTCATTGTTGCTGCGAATGTGTTTTTTATTTTCCTTGTCCTGCATCTGATTCAATGGTTTGTGTGGTGCCGTCTAGGCTCATTCCGGAATGTTTTGGATACTCATCGACCGTCATGACCTACAACGTAGCCGCTTCGCGGCTTGAGCATTAGAGATTACGTGGAGACCGGTTCCAGCCACCCGCTTTCACCGCTTTCCGATCCGTAAAAAATCCGGCGCAAATAAAACCGGGAGAGGGATGGGGGGCAGCCGCTCTTAAACCCAAGAGTGAGAAAGCCCGCCGTAATTCCCCCGCTATGTCATCCTGAGCGAAGTATCTGATGCGCAAAGCGCATCAGATACGAAGTCGAAGGACCCCTACATTCCAAACATCTTTAACCACAGCGTCAAGGCATTCTAACGATGCTCTGGATAAGTCGCCAAGCCAGAAGCATCGTGAGAAATCCCTTGTTACGCCTCATGTACCGCCAATATTGCAGGGGTCCTTCGACTCCGCTGCTGCTTCGCTTCGCGAATCAGCCGCTCCGCTCAGGATGACAGGAGTTTAGAGGTTTTATGGAGACTTGACGCAAGATATACAACATAGGCTCCCCGCCGAAATTGGTTATAGTCTCGCGGAATTTAGGTTCGTATCAGGGTGGTGGCTTCAGCCCCACCGTTATTCGATACCGTTGTTGGGTTGGCGCCACACATCAGAAGAACCTCTAACGATATACCTGAAGGCATATCCTGATACGAATCAAACAGGAATCAAAATCAATGTACATGCCCATTGCCTCCCGCCAGCTTCCGCGCCATGGCTGTCCGCTTTAGCGTTGGCAAAATCGCTTCGAAATAGGAGACCAGCGCCGGCATCCGCTCCGCTTCTGACTTCATAGTCAACAAATTCTGCTTGAAGTCCAAATCCAGCGGCAGCGACCCGGCTAAATAATATGAAAGCTGTGCAATATCGCTGTAGCTGCCGTCCTCCTCTTCAACCCCCGCAATCTCCAGCAACTGTTTGTGCAGGTCTACAGCGGCATCAATCTCCTGTTTCGTCGCCGCCCCAGGCTCATCCTCAAGATAAAGCACCTCAGCCTGCAAGAACGTCCGCTCCTGATTCACTTCCATCACTTCGAACCGCCGCCGCCCCGCGGTAGCGATATCCATTCGCCCATCTGCATATTTCTTGGTCACATCCAAAATCTCCGCCGTACAGCCGATGTCGGCCACGCCCTCGTCTTCTTTGGAGCGGACAATGCCAAACAGCTTGTCTCCCGCCATGCACTCGGCAATCATTTCCTTATAGCGCGGCTCAAACACATGCAGAGGCAACGGCGCGCCCGGCAACAGGACAATATCCAGGGGAAACAGCGGCAGCAGCTTGCTCAAAACGCCTCCGATGCATTTATTGTACCCTCGTAGCTTGACTTGAATCGCGCAACCGAATACAAGCACGACATGGATCTTTCCGGAAAAGTCGCGGTCGTAACCGGCGCGTCGATGGGCATCGGCGAAGCCATCGCCAAACTGTTTGTGCAGCATGGCGCCCACGTAGTTTTCCTCTCCCGCGACACCGCTCGCGCCGAAGCGGCGCGCGCCCGCGCCGGCCAAACCGAGCGCACCATCGCTCTTTCCTGCGATATCCGCAACCGCGAGGAGATCGACAAAGTCATCAACCTGACCGTGCACTCGTTCCACCGCATCGATATTTGGGTCAACAACGCGGGCAAAGGCATTATGGACGCCAGTGATCAAGCCGATATGTCCAGCGTCCGCGACGTGTTCAGCCTGAATTTTTTTGGAGCGCTGGAGTCGATGCAAGCGGTAGTTCCTGTGATGAAGCAACAAGGGAGCGGCACGATCATCAATATTTCGAGCGTAGCCGGACACATGCCACTGCCATTTCACGGAGTGTATAGTGCAACCAAATTTGCCTTGAATGCGATAGGTAAAGCCGCGAGGATCGAACTGAAAAGTTCCGGAATCAACGTGCTCACGGTATGCCCCGGCTACGTCCGCACCGACTTCGGCAAAAATCTGGTGCGCGGCAGCGAAGCCAAAACCGTGCGTCCGACACAGACCAGAGGCATCAGTGCAGAGCGCGTAGCCCGCGCCACATTGCAGGGATATCTAAAACAAAAAAGGGAAGTGGTCGTGCCCTGGCACATGCACCCTGTGATCAAGCTGTATCAACTGTTTCCGGGAATTGTGGAGTGGGGGATGCTGAAGATGGTACGACAAGCCAATTAGCTTCAGAGTTTGGGGATTTCAATAATTGTTGTGCTATGGATCACTTAGGGTGCTGATACCAACAATCCGCGGCTCGATTGATCATGATCGTCGCCGGATGACTAGCGTCGGCCGAAAATGAGGTTTCGTTAGAAACGAGAAACTTCGAGAAATTGATTTGCCGATCCGTTTCGCTGTAGGTCCAATTTCCATTTTCGATGGTTTCGATCCGACCACTTTTGAGCTGAACATGCTGGTCAAAAGTGCCGTCCTTCCGAATCACTAATGTGGAATCTTGAATCTCTTCCTGACAGCGTTGGATGGAGAAGGTGGTAACTCCCAATCAGCGGCCGTTCTGTCCATTTCGTGCATGCGGAGAGTGTGATTAGCACAACCGTGGTGGTGACGAATATCTTGAAAGGCCTCATGGGAAATTACTCGTACTGCGGCTGAGACAAAAGAGCTCCTAAGACGATGCCAGTTCCACCAGCATCCCTTCCATCTCCGAAAGCGCGTGCCCATTCCCAGTCCGCTGCGCCGAAGCGATCCCATCTCCCAGCATCTTCTTCGCCTCATCGACACGCAAAGCCTTGGCCAAAGTCTGAGCCGCCATAAAATACCCAGCCGTGTAATCTGGATGGGCCGCCAGCAACTTCCCAAACTCCGCCAGAGCACTCTCAACCTCGCCGCGATTGGAATACTCCATCGCCAGCCCATAGCGGGCAAAAGCGTCGTTCGGATTCTGCCCCAAAATCTCGCTCAACATCGCAATTCGATCCATAGAGAAATCCGTTTCCGGATGGAACAGACTACTACATCACTGCGAAGCGTGTAACATCTCCACAGCCGATACCGCGTTACAATATCTCGACTAGGAGCAACCAGTGGCGTGTCCGTATTTTGTACCCACAGAAAAATGGGATAGCGGTGGATGGATCCACCCATCGCGTCTGCCGCTGGGCGGGGGATGGCAAGGCCGCTGCTCCGCTCCAGGACACGAGCAAGCTCAACCGGAAGAATCTGAAGTTCGTGAATTCTGCAATATGGGCTATGCCAAGCAATGCATGCGCTTGCCAGCAGACCGGCAATTCGACGCCCTGCGTTTCTGCGTTACCAGCGACCGCGAGCAGCGCCTGCTAGTTTCCTATGTAGGCGAATCCGCGCATCTACCCATCGAGCACAAGCAACTGGAATTTGACGCAGAGCAGATGCAGTGGACCGCACCGCATCCCGATGCGCGCGTACAAAAACAAGCCGATTGCTACATCCAGTCCTATCTGCAACGCCGCACAAAAACTTCATGACCCAAACTCTGGCCCCGCGTCCCGTTCTCGATTCCTACTCCGAGATGAACGAAATCGTCCTCCCCAACGACACCAATCCGCTGGGCGCGCTGCTAGGCGGACGCCTGATGCACTGGATCGACATGGCCGGCGCCCTCGCCGCCCACCGCCATTCGCATAGCTATGTGGTGACCGCGTCCATCGACCACATGGATTTTTGGGTGCCGGTGCACGTGGGTGATCTGGTTATCCTGCGCTCGGCGGTGAACCGCGTGTTCCACACTTCTATGGAAGTGGGAGTGAAAGCCTGGATGGAAAATTACCTGCACGGCACGCGCAGGCACATCAGTTCTGCCTACCTCACGTTTGTCGCTGTAGATGGCGCTGGAGGCCGCTTGCAAGTCCCAACCGTCACTCCAGAAAGCGAAGACGAAAAGCGCCGCTACGAAGACGCAGGGCGCCGTCGCGAAATCCGCAATGCCGAGCGCGACCGGCGGCTCAGAAATTCAAAAAGTCGCGACTGAGAATCGAGAACAACCGATGTTCCTCCGCCATCTAGCTTGAAAGCAGTGCAGCATCTCCCAAAGATCCACGAAGTAGGGTGTCGCGAACCGGGCAAGTCCCATCTCCATACGTTCTATGTAAGTGCGTTGGCCTCCTCTTGAATTCTCTTCCAGGCTTGTTCGACGTGGCGTTTCTCGGTTTGGGTCTGCCCGATACAAATACGCAGCGTGAGCTTGTCCTTCAGCCGTGTATGCGTCAAATAGAGATTTCCGGAGCGGTTTAGCCGCTCCATAATCGACTGATTTGCCGGATCCCCGGCCTTGTGACGAAAGCAAACTAAGTTCAGCGGAACTGGCGCGGCTAACTCAAAGCGGCTATCGTTGCTTACCCATTGTGCGAACTCCTGTGCCAGTTCCACATGCCGGCGCACATGATACTGCAATCCCTCTACGCCATAATGCCGGATCACGAACCACAACTTCAGGGCGCGAAAGCGGCGTCCCAGCGGGACCTGCCAATCGCGATAGTCAATCACGGCGCCCGATTCCGTCGCTTGATTGCGCAGATACTCAGGCAGCACACTCAAGGTCTGGATCAGCACCCTGCGATCGGTCACATAAAAACAATCGCAGTCAAAGTTGGTGAACATCCACTTGTGCGGATTGAAGCAGTAGCTGTCGGCGAACTCCAGCCCGTCCTGAATATGGCGGAACTCGGGGCAGAGTGCCGCTGTCCCGGACATGGCTGCATCCACGTGCATCCAGAGCTTTTCCTCGCGGCAGATTTGGCCAATCGAGCGGATGGGATCCATCGCGTTGGACGAAGTGGTGCCAACCGTGGCGCAAACGAAGAAGGGAACCAGTCCGGAGCCCCGATCCTGCTCAATCTGCCGGACGAGAATATCGGGCCGCATAGCGAATTCATCGTCCACATCAACCAGCCGTAAGTTCTGTTTGCCGATTCCCGCTACCTGAATCGCCTTCTCGATCGAAGAGTGCGCCTGCGACGAAGTGTAGGCCACAAGTTTCCCATCGCAGCCACGCCGATTGTTGGAAAAATTTGTGGCCCGCTCGCGCGCCGCAAGCACCGCACACAACGACGCGCTGGAAGCCGTATCCTGAATCACCCCGCCGCCCGCGTGGGTGGAGAGAAATTTGTCCGGCAGCCCAAGCATGTCCACCAGCCAATCCAAGGCGTGAGTCTCCAGTTCGGTACATGCCGGGCTGGTGGCCCACAACATACCTTGCACTCCCAGGCCCGCGGAGAGCAGTTCCCCCAGTATCGATGGGCCAGAGTTGTTTGAACAGAAGTAAGCAAAAAAGTTCGGCGACTGCCAATGGGTGATGCCGGGCAGAATCAGCTTCTCGACATCGCGCAGCATGTCCTCAAACGGTTCTCCCTTCGCCGGAGGCTGCGCAGGAAGCGAAGCGCGAATCTGTCCCGGGTCAACCTGCGAAAGAACCGGCAGTGACTCCACGCGGGAATGATAGTCGGCGATCCAGTCAACCACCGCATAGCCGTGGCGGCGGAATGCCTCCTGCGTCATGTGAAAGCTCTTCTGTTTAGACACAATTGCTCCTCAAATGATGGCCCATTGAATCAGAATCTCAGCTAAGTTGTCCGTAGAAGACGCGCGTGTTGTATTCCAGGATGACCTTGCCGTTCCATTGATGCGCGTCGAATATCTTTCGCAGCCCGGCCAACGTCGGCGCGCACCGGGGATGTTCCCGTGAAGGCGCATAGGATGACGATAAAAGCCGTCCTTCCAGTCCCGCATAGCCGGTTTCCTGGCCCAGTTTGAACTCTCGCGTTTGGAAGGAACCCGGCGCGAAAAACTCGTGGATCTTGTCCGTGGTACGTTCGTGACGCACGTCTTTATAGTCTGTGCCATAGTCGAGCAGCAACTGCTCGTAGTCACGTAGGAATGGCGTGGAGTCTGTCATGCGTTCGTTCCAGAGCAGAACCGACCATGCTTCAGCTTTGCCAATTCGCATAAACTCTTGCCGGGCCTTTTTTAAGTCAAACCAGTGAGCGGCCTGCGCGGCGGTCACGATGTCAACACTGTGGTCGGGCAGGCTCGAGGCTTCCGCAGTGCCGGCGACGCTGGTGAATTGTGAATATTCAGTCAGAAATTGCTCGCCGGCCCTGCGCATCTCTTGGTTGGGTTCCACCCCGAACACGCGGCTTCCACTCTCCAGCAGCAGTTTGGTGAAAATTCCGGTGCCCGATGCGACGTCGGCAATGATTGAATCTGGGGTAAGCCCACAGTTCTCCCTCAGCAGTTTAACCACTTCGGGAGGATAGCTGGGACGGTAGCGGACGTAGTTGTCGACGCGCGAGGAAAAGCGCTGGGTAGCATCGGGCGCGGCCATCAGGAACTATTCTAAATCTTTGTCAGGCGTGACCGGTCAAGACAGGGGTTTTTGCAATTCTTCCGGGGCAATGGACTTGACCTTGATCGGTTTGGCGGGAATTCCGCCCACCACGTGATAAGGCTCAACGTTTTTGGAAGCGACGCCCAGCGATCCCACCATGCCATGCTCCGCAACCCTCACTCCACTCAGGACCGTAGCGTGATAGGTGATTCGCGCGTGCGGGCCAATCTCAGTTTTATGGTTGGAAATAATCATGCCATCGTTCAGGTCATGCGCATGGGAAAAGACGTTAGCGTAGTCGGAAACGGAGCTACCTTCGTGGATGACAATTTCCCCACGATCGTCTAAAAGAACATACTTGTGAATCGTGCAGTTGTCCTCCACGGTCAAGTTATATCCAAACGATATCTCCACGCCATGAAAGATTTTCACGTTCTTGCCGCAGTGCTTGAAGATGTGGCGGGCCAGCATGGCCCGCACGCGAAATCCCAGCCAGTGGTTCAGACCCGCTGGGGAGCGGTCAAACATCATCCAAAACCAGATCAGCGGCTTGCGCTCGGCGTATTTCGCGGCATCCACGTCGCCATAGTATTCGGGTTCCAAGCTTGCATTGCGTGGGTCGAAAGAGTGCAGCATTGCCTGCTGTGCCAGAGGAGCAGATGGATCAGGTGCCGCATAAGGCCGATCCAGATAGAGTTGATGCAGCGCATGGCGAACCACATCACTGCGATGTTCGGGATCGCGGTTCGTGAACTCCTGGTCGAGTTGCTCGATCCATAGCAGGAAGGCATCTTCGGCCGCCGGGGTTGGGCGCAATGGACGATATTCGTATCGGGGCATAATCCGCCTCCTGAAATCGAAATTAGACCATAGCATATGCTCCCTGTGGAGGCTGAGCTTGCCACGTAGAGCGAACTACGACTTCCTACAGGTTATAATGCGTGGCTCACGCGTGACCAAGGAAACGGCATCAGGCAGTCATGGATTGAAGCGGAGGGAAATGTGAGAGGAACCGTCTGTTTGAAGATCTGGGCTGGAGTCATCTTTGCTTTCGTCCTGAGTGCCAGCGCCCAGCAGCCTTTCGATATCGTGATCAGCAACGGCCGTATTGTGGACGGTACCGGATCGCCCTGGTACTCAGGCGACATTGGGATACGCGGCGGAAAGATTGCTCGCATCGGGAACCTGAGCGGCCAAGCGCGTGCCCGAACGTTGGATGCTCTAGGCAAGGTAGTCGCGCCGGGCTTCATCGATATGCTTGGGCAGTCGGAGCTGACCATCCTGGTCGATCCGCGCCTTCCCTCTAAGATCTATCAAGGCATCACCACGGAAATTACTGGAGAAGGCGGATCAGCCGCTCCCTTGAACGATGCCATCATCAAAGCGGATCAGTCTTATTACGATCATCTTCACATCGTCCCCGATTGGCGCACGCTGCGGCAGTATTTCGATCGCCTGCAAAAGCAGGGAATGGGAATCAACCTGGCGACTTACGTTGGCGCAACCCAAGTGCGCCGCATGATTTTAGGCGATGCTGACGTGCAGCCCACTGCGCAACAGCTTGAGCAAATGAAGGAACTGGTAAAGCAAGCGATGCATGAAGGCGCAGTCGGAGTGTCAACCTCACTGGAATATGCCCCGGCGCCGTACGCCAAGACGGAAGAACTGATCGCGCTGGCGGCCGTGTCCGCGCCATTCGGAGGCATTTATGCAACCCATATGCGCAATGAGAGCGACGGCGTTCTGCCGGCAATTGATGAAGCGGTGCGTATTGGCCGCGAGGCGCATGTCCCGGTAGAAATCTGGCATCTGAAGGTTGCCGGCAAAGATAATTGGGGGCGAATGCCGCAAGTAGTCGCCAAGGTAAACCAGGCCCGCGAAGCAGGCGTTGACGTCACCGCCGATACCTATGCATATCCTGCATGGTTCAACGACTTTTCTGCTTTCATTCCGCAATGGGCGCACGATGGAGGCACGGCGAAAATGGTCGAGTGGCTGAAAGACCCGGCCACCCGCGAGCGTATCCGCAAAGAAATGCTCACGCCTTCGGCGGAGTGGGACAACGAATGGCAGGAAATCCCAGGGCCCGAGGCAATCCTGATCGGAGTCGTCCACAATCCCAAGCTTGTGCCTCTGCAAGGCAAGCGCCTGTCGGAAATTGCCACACTTTGGAACAAAGACCCCTTGGACACGCTTTTTGATTTGCTGATCGAAGATCAGGGCAATACTTCCGTCGCCGTCTTCGGCATGTCCGAGTCGGATGTCGTCTTGGCCCTCCAGCAGCCCTGGGTGGCGATCAATAACGATTCTTCGGGGACCTCCCCGGAAGGGCTCCTGGCGCAAGAGCACCCGCATCCGCGAGCCTATGGGACGTTTCCCCGGATCCTGCGTAAATATGTTCGCGAAGAGAAGAAGTTGACCTTGGAGGATGCGGTGCGGAAGTTTTCATCCCTGCCGGCGCAACGCATGCGATTGACTGACCGCGGTGTGTTGAAAGCAGGAATGTGGGCAGATGTGGTGGTCTTCGATCCTTCCACCGTGCGGGATGTGGCCACATTCGAAAGTCCCAACCAGCTTTCGCAAGGCATGGAATACGTGCTGGTGAATGGTGTGCCGGTCATTGATGCCGGAAAGATGACAGGAAAACTGCCGGGAAGAGTGCTGCGTGGGGCAGGATACCTGCCATAAACCTTTGTCGCTCCGCTAGCCGTCGGAGTGACAAAGCCAAGGAGCCCCAATGATACGTCTGGCAATACTCGCCGCGCTGGCTTGCCTATTCGGCGCAACCCCGCTTCCCGCTCAGGTCCAACCAGCGAGTTCTCAGAGACTCCAGCAGTCTGCGGACAATCCCCAGTCCCGCAAGATCATCGAATACAGCCTCCCGCCCGACAAACTGGAGAAAGCTCATGCGCTTTACCTTCAAGTCGTCAGGTTCCAAATCATTGATACCGTTTATGGTTTCCTGGTTCTGCTGGCGCTGCTCTTCTTCGGGGTTGCCGCTCGCTTTCGCAGCATTGCAGAAAAGAAGTCAAACCATAAATGGCTTCAGGGCCTGATCGTTTTTCCGTTGTTCATCCTTACGATGGCGGTCCTCACAATTCCCAGTGATATTTACCATCAGCATGTCCGGCGGGTGTACGGACTCTCCGTGCAAGGGTGGGGTTCATGGTGGGCGGATTGGGCCAAGACCTTGGGTTTGGGTCTTCTCCTCGAGACCTTCCTGTTGTTGCTCTTGTACTGGATGATCCGCCGCAGTCCCAGGAAGTGGTGGTTCTACGGATGGCTGTTATGCATTCCCGTTGTCATCTTCGTGGTGTTCATTGCACCACTCGTGATCGAGCCGCTTTACTTCAAATTTGTTCCTCTTGACCAAACCAACCCCGAACTGGTCACGCGAATCGAACGCGTAGTGAAACGCGGTGGACTCGATATCCCGCGCAGCCGCATCTATTCCATGAATGCCAGTGATAAATATACTGGAGACAACGCCTACGTCAGCGGGTTCGGCGCGAGCAAGCGTGTAGTGGTTTGGGACACAACTCAGAAACACATGATCGCGGGCGAAATCATGTTTGTTTTCGGCCATGAGATGGGGCACTACGTGCTGCATCACATCGTGAAGGGAATTGCCGCTCTATTATTTTTGCTGCTGGTGCTTTTATATCTGGCCTATCTCTGCTCCGATTGGGCGCTGCGACGCTGGGGCGCCGGGTGGCAGATTCGTGATTTCGCCGACTTAGCTTCTGTGCCTTTGCTCGCGTTGCTCCTGGGAGTTTTCTCTTTCGTCTCCAGCCCACTGCAAAACGGAGTTAGCCGCTATATCGAGCATCAGGCTGACACCTACGGCCTGGAAGCAATCCACGGGCTGGTTCCAGATTCCCAGGCAGTCGCGGCCTCTGCATTTCAAAAACTGGGAGAAAACTGGCTGGAGTATCCCGCCGAAGGCGACTTCTTTGAGTGGTGGTCGCAGGACCATCCCATCACGCGCAAACGGATGCATTATGCGCAGGTCTACGATCCCTGGAGCCAGGGGAAAGAGCCGGAGTTTGTGAAGGGGCCGGTGGAGGAGAAATGAGGGAGCGAATGTCATAGATGCACCAGTTCTGCACCTGCGTCTTTGCCGGCGCGGATCAGGTCGTCATCCAGAGTAGCCAGCGCCAAGGCGCTGTCCAGAGCCAGATCAAGGTAGGCGGCATCGTAGGCGGTCAGGCCATGTTGGCGGCCAAGCGACTGGACTCTTTCAAAGACAACTTCACTAGAGAATGGTTGCAACACGATCGGCAACAATGCCAAATCGGCCAGAAAACTTTGCGTCATCTCCGTGGAAATGCGCTTGCGTTTCTCTCCGATAAGAAGAGCATTGAGCACCTCATGCGGCCAAAATGAGGGGGCAACGGCAGTATCGCCGCGCTTGAACATGCTGGCAACGTACCGAGCTAAAACAGAATTTTCATCGGGGAAACACCACGTAAGGACGATCGATGCGTCGAGGACAAACCGGCTCACCGGCGTCCTTCGTTGATCAGATCTTTGATTTTGAGGCCGCGCAAAGACAGGCGATGGGTTTTACCGAAACCCGCCAGGCGTTCCACCACCTCTGCGGTCGAACCGTTCTGGATCGACATCCGTTCTTTCAGCAACTCTCCCAGCAAACGCGACACGCTTGTGTCCTTACGCGCCGCTTCAATCCGGGCCCATTGGGCGACGTCTTCTTCGAGGGTGACGGTAACATTGCGCAAGCGATTAGACACTATAATAGTGTAACACGAAAACACTATTCTCAGTAGTCACTTAAAAAGCGAACGACGGAAGGTGTCCGGAACAAGATTGTTCCTACATCGTCACCTGCTGTTCAGGCAAGTTCAGTGCCGGCTATCGACTCTCGCGTACTTCTTGTGAATCAAGGGTGAAGACTGCGTATGATCCCAGTTCTTCAGAAGCAAATCCTGAGAGCGATCATTGGAATCCCGACCCTCTCGATGCAATGAAGAAACAAATTTCTTGTAATCCTCTCCCGCACGAAGCACCCCGCAATCACCAGATGCGCCAGAGCTTAACAGTCGCACAAATACTCCAGGCTTGGATACGCTTCTTTACCGACCGTTAACCGTGCCATGGTATTCCTAACTTCTGGGTTCCCAACTCTTCGTCACGCGAACAAAAACTCCTTCACCCGCAACTCCTTAATCGTATCCCGCAGCTTCGCGGCCTTTTCGAACTCGAACCGTTTGGCAGCCTCGCGCATGTCGCTTTCGAGGCGCACGATGTAGGCGTCCAGTTCCTGCTGCGACTTGAACTCCGGCATGCCTTCGGACTCGGCAGTCAGGTCCGTGTAGTCCGCATCAATAACGCCGGCCAAAGACATCTCGAGTGGGCGAATAATCGATTCCGGCGTAATTCCATTGGCCACGTTGTAGGCTTCCTGGATGGCACGCCGCCGGTTGGTCTCATCCATGGCTTTCTTCATGGAATCGGTCATGCGATCGGCGTACAGCACGGCGCGTCCATTCAAGTTGCGCGCGCAGCGGCCTATGGTTTGAATGAGCGAGCCGCTGGACCGCAGGAAGCCTTCTTTATCGGCATCCAGCACGGCTACCAGAGAGACCTCGGGTAAGTCGAGCCCTTCGCGCAACAAGTTGATTCCAATGAGCACGTCGAACTCGCCCTTACGCAGGTCGCGAAGGATTTTGACCCGCTCAAGAGTCTCAATCTCCGAGTGCATGTAGCGGCACTTCACGCCAACTTCCGCGTAATATTCCGCCAAATCCTCAGACATGCGCTTAGTCAGCGTGGTTACCAGCACGCGCTCATTCCGCGACACACGGTCGCGAATCTCATGCAGCAGATCATCAATCTGTCCTTTGACGGGACGAATCTCCACCGGCGGATCAACCAGCCCAGTAGGCCGAATGATCTGCTCAATGACGACTCCTGCGGATTTTGTCAGCTCCCACGGCCCCGGAGTCGCCGATACATAAACCATCTGGTTCATGCGATGCTCGAACTCTTCAAACGTCAGCGGACGGTTGTCCAATGCCGAAGGCAAACGAAACCCATACTCCACCAGGGTTTCCTTCCGAGAGCGGTCGCCATGGTACATGCCATGCAGCTGCGGAACCGTCTGGTGCGATTCGTCCACAAACATCAGGTAGTCGCGGGGAAAGTAATCCAGCAAAGTCGGAGGAGGCTCGCCCGGCATGCGTCCGGTGAAATGGCGGGAGTAGTTTTCAATGCCATGGCAGAAGCCCATGGCCTTGATCATCTCCAAATCGAACATGGTTCGCTGGTGGACGCGCTGCGACTCCACCAGCCGGCCCTGCTTCTCCAGTTCCGCTTCCCACCATGCCAGTTCCTCGCGTATCGATTTCACCGCTTTGCTGCGCGTCTCCGGCTTCATCACATAGTGCGTTTTGGGGTAGACAGGCAGCCGCACATATTTCTGCTTCACGGTGCCAAACAGCGGGTCAATCTGAGAGAGCGAGTCTACCTCGTCGCCAAAGAGTTCGACGCGATAGGCCATGTCGTCGTAAGTCGGGAAGACCTCGATCACATCCCCGCGCACTCGGAACGTACCGCGGCGAAAATCTCCGTCGGTGCGTTCATAGAGGATCTCTACCAGCCTGCGAGTGACGTCCTCGCGCTTGATCTTTTGGCCCTTCTCTAAGAACAGCATCATGTCGTAATAAGCTTCGGGAGAACCCAGGCCGTAGATACAGCTCACCGATGAAACAATCACGCAGTCGCGTCGTTCAAACAGAGACCGGGTAGCGGAGAGCCGTAGCTTGTCCAGCTCATCATTGATGGTGGATTCTTTCTCGATATAGAGGTCGGCGGCGGGAACGTAGGCTTCCGGCTGGTAGTAGTCGTAGTAGGAAACGAAATATTCCACCGCGTTATGGGGAAAGAAATTCTTGAACTCGTGATAAAGCTGTGCCGCAAGGGTCTTGTTGTGTGCCAGAACCAGAGCAGGACGATTGATCTGCTCAATCACTTTCGCCATCGTGTAGGTCTTGCCCGATCCAGTTACCCCAAGCAAGACCTGGTGCTGCTCACGGTCATAGACTCCGCGCACCAGTGATTCAATGGCCTTGGCTTGATCTCCACGGGGCTTGTACCCACTGACCAGTTTAAAATCCATAGATAGACCTTGCTGGGATCGACCGTTCCCTTCCTGGAGGCTACAGAGCAGAATTTTGGCGCCAGGGAATCTTTTTATTATAAACCTGGGAAAACAAAACAGCGCGAGGAGTGGGAGTTTCCTCGCGCCGCAAATTTTACTGGTCTGAAATTTAGGGAAGCTTGAAGTTTACCGAGACTTCGGTTTCAATCTCAACCGGTGCGCCGTTTAGTAAATATGGCCTGTACTTCCATCGCTTCACCGCATCCGTGGCCGCGCGGGCCAAAATCGGGTGGCCACCGAGCACTCTGACGTTCTCAATGTTGCCATCTTTCCCAATGGTCGCTTGCAACTGCACAATCCCTTCGATGCGCAGTTGACGGGCTTGCAGCGGGTAGTCAGGCGGAACCTTTTTTAAGATCAAGCCTTGTGATACGCCTTGTGAAACTTTCAGGGTGCGTAAGACCGGTGTCGCCGGTCTGGCGTCCATGATTCCCGCCAGGGCTTTGTCGCCCGAGTTCGAAGCGATGCCCATCACGGGGATCGCTTGTGGCGCCTCCGACTGGCTGGCTGCCGGCCTGGCAGACGAATTCTTCACCACCAGGGCCTGGACAGGTTTATCTGCGTGTTCCGGTTGAGGCTTTGACGAGGACTTTCTCCCGGAGTCATCCCCTTCGGTAGAAGACTCTGCTTGCCCGGCATTCTCATTTGCGGGGCGAGCCTGTGGCTGCGAAACGGCAGGGGCTGGCTTTGAGCTGGCCGTGGTGGTAGCTCCCCCAAGAGTGATGTCCTGAGCAGGTGCGCTGGGCGCAGGCGCCGGCTGGGCAGCGCTATTGCTAACCGACACGGCTGATCCAGAATGAAGCTTAGTAGACGCGAAGTACCCGCCAGCCGCGGCAAGTAGGATGGCGGCTACGATGAGGATCCACGTGATGGCACCCGAGCTTGCCGGTTGAGGCGTGCTCAAAATCGGCGCGGATGAAATGGCTTCCGCACGATGAGCGGGCGCAGCTGGCTTCACGGGTTGGGTGAATGCCGGCGCCGCGACGGGCGATTTCGACTCCAGGGTTTCAGGATGCCGCGGAGCAAACTCGCGGGCTGGAGCGACTCCGGCTGCTCCACCCGCAGACGGCGTGCCTGGAAATGGTTTGCTGCCAGCTGCCGGAGGCCAGGCAGGCTTGGGTGTGAGCAACTTCGGCGCCGGGGTCGCTGTCACTGGGGCAGGCATGGATTCAAGTAACGCCGCATCCGCTGATTCTGTTTGTGGCGTAGGCTCTTCTTCCAGTTCCAGCAGGGAAGGAGCTTCCGGCCGCACCACCGGGGGCGCTGGCCTCGAAGTGATCGATCTTGGCGGAACAACCGGCTTGAGACTTTGCGGTGTGCCTGGAGTCAAGGGGCGCGCAAATGTAGGATTCGCCGGAATTGCCTTCACCGGCGCAGCAGGGGCCGGCGGAACTGCCGCCGCTTTCCCAGCATCCGACTTTTTCAACAACCCGCGGGCTACGCGCAAAGTTCCCTTGGACTGCTCAATATTGATGGGCTTAGTCAACACCAGGTTCGCGCCAATGCGGAAGGCCTTTGCGATACCCGCCTGTCCTTCCACTACAGCGACGGCCAGCGAAGTCTTGTTGGGGCCTGAGTTGCGCGCGCTCTTGAACAGTAGCGATGCGTTCTGCTCGTTTTCGCAGTCGACCACGACTGCGTCAAAGTGTTGGGTAGTAAGCCGCTTCACCGCGGCGAACGGCTCATTGGCTGGCTCGACGCTAAATTCCAATTCGGCAAGGACTTGCGTCACCAGCCCGGCGGCGGTTTCGTCGGGACAGAAAAGTAGTGCCTGGTAGCCCATAACTTGTCATCCTATTACTTTCATATTTGCCAGCAAGTTACCGAGGTACTCGGGAAATGGCCCATTTTTAATGATTCCCACGATTGATCTATGGGCGAAATGGGCAACGTTCGCATTACCGATGATCGTTCTGATGAGGAACTTAATCCTCGCCAAATGGATACAATGGGCGGCGCATGCGCTTGCCGCTCTGGCTGAAACTGATCTGGACGCTGTGGGTGATGGTGTGGGCGCCTTTGTATTGGAAGTACTACGGAGCGCAAAATTTTCTGTGGTTCTGCGACCTGGCCAATTTTTTTGTCCTCATCGGATTGTGGCTGGAGAGCCCGCTCATCTTCTCCTGGCAAGCGACGGGCTTGTTGGTCTTTCAATCCCTGTACGCGGTGGATCTGGTGTGGGCGCTGTTTGTGGGTAGTCATGTCACGGGCGGCACCGAGTATATGTTCGATATGCACCTGCCCCTGTTCTTACGCTTCATGAGTTTGTTTCACCTTGTGACTCCGCCGTTTCTGCTGTGGGCAATTTGGAGGCTGGGATACGACTGTCGAGGGTGGAAATATCAAACGCTGACGGCGTGGGTAGTGGTTCCCCTTTGCCATTTCTGGAGGGGACAGTACGATATCAACTGGGCGCGCGGGCCGTTCGGGCACGAGCAGCATTTTTTGCCAGCGACCATCTACCTGGCCGGGTACTTATTGATCGTCCCGATGTTTGTCTATTGGCCAACCCACCTCGTACTAAAGTGGTGGTCTGGAAATGGAAAGCGTGGGGTTAGGTTTTAGGTCGCGGGCAATCCTTCAGCCGTTTCGACGCAATTCCGCCCGTTCGCTTTGGCGCGGTAGAGCGCCTGGTCTGCCAACTGGAGCAATGATTCGATATTCCGAATCCCTGGATCGAACCATGCAACTCCAACGCTGCAATTGACGCACAACTCCACTCCGGACGATACCAGGTGTTTCTGGCAGAGCTGCTGGTGAAGTTCATGGATTCGGTCCTCGCGCCGTTCGTCGAGTCCGGGTAGGACGATCAGGAATTCCTCCCCGCCGAAGCGCCCTGCATGATCGTAAGGCCGAAGTTTGCGCTCTAAATTACGCGCGAACGCGCGCAGCACCTCGTCCCCTACAAGGTGACCATAGGTGTCGTTCACGTGCTTGAAATGGTCGAGGTCCAGCAGCAGAACTGCCAGACTGGTGTTTTCCCGCTGGGCCCGGTCCATGTCCTGTTCCAACACGTGGAAGATTGCTCTCCGGTTCAACAGTCCGGTGAGCGGATCGTGGCTCACCTGTAGTGCTAGGGCAGCCTTGGCCTCGAGCAGTTCCGTCTTTTCCGCCTCCAGTTCGAGAGTGCGCGCCTTTACCAGGTGTTTCAACTCATTCTGGCGGGCGATCATGACCCGGTTTGTCCAAAGCCAAACCAGAAAGATCAACCCCGATATGACCAGAGCTGCTAGGGTATAAAACACAGGCGTCTGGTAGAAATATGGCGTCAAGGAAAAGCTTAGTTCAGCCTCGGCTTCTCCCGGCTGGGCATTGAATGCCGATGCGGCTACCCGAAAGCGATATTCCCCGGGTGGCAAGTTCGTGTAATAGGCGCCGGTTCGGCTACCGGCATCCACCCATTCCTTGTCGAAACCTTCGAGCCTATATTTGTAGCGAACCCGGTTTGCGCCCGCGAAGTAGGGTGCGCTGTAATGCAATTCGAGTTCATGCCCACCAGGGGGCAGCCGGAGACCCTCGCTGGGGGCCACATACTTTCGATCCGCCCAAATATCTTCGACATGCACCTGCAAAGGTTGTGGGTTGGCAGCCACCCAGCGCGGATCCAGTTTGAGCGCGCCTGCGACCGTGGCGAACCAGAGGTTTCCCTTGCGGTCCTTCCAGGCGGACGGAGAGCTGCCTCCATTGCATTCCGAACTCCTCATCCCGTCCGCCGAGCCAAACAGCAGGAGAGTCAATTGTTTGGTCTTGGCCTCGGCGAGATCATTCAGCTGCTGTTTGGAAACTCGGAAGATTCCTTTATTGGTGGAGAGCCATAGATACCCGCTGTCATCTTCGAGAATGGACAATACGTTTTGATCGAAGAGACCTTGCCGGTCGCTGTAGGTGGTTATCTTTCCGTCTCTGAGACGAGCCAAGCCGTCAGTTCCAATCCACAAAGTGCCTTCTGGATCCTCATAGAGCGAGACCACAGGGTCCGCGGAAAGGCCATTCTTAGTGGTGTAATTGGTGAAATGATCGTTCGATAAGTAGCTCAGACCGCCCAGAGTTCCAATCCAGACCCCACCCTGCTTGCTAGGGATGATGGTCTGAACATTATTGCCGGCCAACCCGTCTTCGGTGGTGATCCGCCGATAACCTGCCCCACGCAGCAGCATCAATCCGCTGGTTCGAGTCCCCGCCCATATGGTCCCACTTCTATCCTGATATATGGCGTGTACCTGTTCGTGGAATGCGCGGCGCTTCACCGGTACCGGAAGCACGTTTCCGTCCTTGAATCTGCCCAACCCGGAGTCCTTACCCAGCCACAAAGTGCCATCCTGGCCCTCAAGCAACGAACCCACGGTATTGTCTGAAAAGCCTGTGCTCGTGCGATACGAGGTAACTCTACTGTTCTTCAGCCGGCTCAGACCGCCTGCCTGCGTACCCATCCAAATGCTGGAATCGCGGGCCTCCATCACCGTCCACACCACGTCCTGAGATACGCCTTCGGGCTTGCCATATGGCGTGAACATTGTGTCGCGGAAGACTTCCAGTCCACCGCCAAACGTCCCGACCCAGAGATTTCCCGACCGATCCTCATGGAGGCTCTTCACTTCGACGCTCGACAGACCGTCAGACACCGAATAGTGCGAAATCCCTCTCTGGTTTACGCGAATCAGCCCATCTCCCAAAGTTCCCACCCACAGATTATGGTGACGGTCCTGAAGCAGGGCCGTAACTTCGGCATGAGTGTGAGAACCCAATGGATACGGCAGCACCCGCCCTTGACTCAGGCGATAAAGCCCCAGGTTGGTGCCAATCCAGAGGACACCGGTGGGGTATTCCATCATAATCGTTCTGATCAGCCTGCCCTCAAGCGTCGCAGGGCCAGATGAAATTTTCGTGCTCCCAGCGCCAAGGAAACCCAGGCCAGTGTCGTTGGCAACCCACAGGTCGCCCTTTTGTGTTCGCAAAACCTGGCGAGGAGAATTCTGCGCAATCGGTTCGAGCGATGGGGCATGCTCAAAACCGCCGCCATCCCAAAAGCGCACACCTGCGGCGGTGGTAATCCACAGCGTCCCGTTGCTCTCGGCCCACAAGGCCCGAATATTGTTGCCCGGCAGGCCATCCTTCGTACTGTAGTTGGTGAAACGGCGGTCTTTGAAACGGCTAAGGCCGTTTTCCGTGCCGACCCAGAGACTGCCATCGGAGGTTTCGGCAAGCGCCTGGATCCGGTTGTTTGGCAGGGAAGCTGTCTTGCGATCAAACACCACGAAATGCGTTCCGTCGAAACGGGCCAGACCCTCTTCGGTGCCGACCCACAGATAACCATCATGGGTCTGCAAAATGGCCATCACGTCGGCTTCCGGTAAGCCGTTCCTGGTGTTCCAGATGTCGTGGGCGTATTGCGCTACGCTCTTTTGCGGGTCGAGAGAATGTGCATCTCGACCCAGCGTAAACGAAACTATGCATGTGTACAGGATCCTGAGCAGGACCGAGAACCTGGCGCGAGTTGGAGCGGTACGCATCTCCCGGAGTGCATCTATGGTTACTCTTTCAGGGGAGGATTACGAGATTACTCGTGTGGGGTAACTGTCGTAATTACAGGTAATTAATGAATGGTCGTCTGGGCGCTGATTCGACAAGGTTTTCGCTGATCGAGAGCGCTCAGCATGCATCTCGACAGGTTACTGTATGGTACTAATCGCCTTCTGTGTCGCTTCCAGCAAGGCATCTGCGGCGACCGGCCTTCCTGTCGCATGTTCCATCCAAAGGTCCGGCGCAACCCTTCCCATCTTGGCCATACGCTCAAATTCGGGTCCAATGCTCCCCGTTTTTTTCATCTGTTCCTCGATCTGGTGCGCGATCAGGTGTCCGATTGGATAGTCCGGCAGATAAAGAAAGTAATTAATCATGTGGGAGTAAACGCCCAGCAGAATCACATCGCGCTTGTGAAAAACAGGAGCGTAGTACTGATTCCAAGTATCTTTTGCAATTTGCACGGTGGCGTTCTTCAATTGCTCGGGCGTGGCATCGGGATGATCGTACATCCAGTGCCAGACAGCAATGTCGACCAAAGCCACTCCGCAAATCTCGTAGGTCGCCCAAAAATCGCTCAGCGTCTTCAGGGCTTCGCTTTTGGCATCCGGCGCCGCCAGTCCCAGCAACTCGAGATCATGTCCCTGAAATACAAAAGCCAGTGCCTCGGTGAATGCCGTGCCGGGGACGCCGCTCAGTAGAGAATGGTCCACGTCATTCAGGGAAAGGGTCTGCTCAACGTTGTGTCCCATCTCATGGACGGCGATGTTGAAGCCCTTGTAGTTCATGCCGGCTTTCGCGATGCGAGTCCGCAGGTGGGTCTTTTCGCTGCGCATTTGCGCACCCATGGCGTGACCCGAGCCGCGCGCCGGGTCGACCACAATGTTGCCGGCAAGATATTTCGCCCGCTCCGGAGCGAAGCCGAGCTTGATCAGCAGGTCTGGGATGTCTTTCTTATAAGCCTGCGCATCCGGATAGCGTTGGGCGACCATTTCATCCAGTTGTGATTCCGTGTACTTATGGTTGGGCTTGAAACCGCTATACCAGATGTCAAAAGGTTCCAAAGGTCGTCCCAGTCGTGCCTCAATCAATTTGGCAGTTTGCGCCGCCTGCGGAGAAGTCAAAACCTGCTCCAGCATGGCTTTGACTCTGGCCTCCGGAAGCTCACGGTCCTCATCGAAGCGCCGCGCTATCAGGGTGGGCGCAGTGGGGGAATAAGGGTCCGCTTTCCGCGCCGCCTGAAATGTCTTCAGCAGCATGGCGTACCGGGTGTCTGGCTCGCGCGTGCTATTGGCATTCCGCGTCTTGATGGCAACAGGTTCGGAGTCAACTTCCGCAGATGTTTTCACCTCGTTGGTGTACGGATTCCAATCCACCCCGTGATTGTCGATAACGACCTCAGGAATCGTCTGGGTGACGATCCGCTCCATCACCTGCTGAATCATGCGTTGCTTGGGCAGTCCATTTTGTGTGTCGGTATAGTCAGCCTTGATTTCATCACGCAGGTTCCAGTGGCTCAGCAAACGCATCTTAGGAGGAAACAAGCGATGCGTGCCTGCATCCACCAAGTGATGCATCCAGATGTTGTACTCGTCGATATAGCGCGCCGCCTCGGCTTCAGCTCCGCTGATGGCCAAATTTACCTGCGCTGGAATGCGTTTGGAAAATCCTTGCGCCAGTCGCGCTTCCGCCCATTGCCGGCGGCTCCAGCCTGGCCCATCTTTCAACCGCTCATCAAGAGTGGTAAGTGGAAAATTCAATAGGACCACAAAGGCCAACTTGTTCTCAAAAAAATCGTCGAGCACATGGGCCGCCGGATCGTATCCCGCGAAAGTCTGGTCAAAAGCAAGTACCGGCCCCAGATCAAGGTCCATCTGCTGGCGAAACTCGCGGTTGATTTCGTGCATGTGTCCCGAAAGCTCCTCCAGCAAGTATTCGAAGCGATTGAATACAGTGTCCAGAGTCGTCTGGTCCCCAGCAAAATTCGCGCGGACGAACTCCTCCAACGCCGCCGCATCGCCATCCTCCGGCCGCCAGAATTCCGAAACCTGCAACAGGCCGCGTTTGATGCGGACCCGCTGACCCTCTCCACATTTGGCTACTAATTCCACCTCGAGCTTTTGGGTGGAAGCGTTCATCCAAGCCGGCGTAGTATGCTGCGCGACCGGCTGCGTCGAACTGAACATGGCATGCTCCTGGGACTGAATGGACGGCAGAGTAAGTGTGATAGCGATCAGTGTTGCCAGCACCCTGATGAAGGCAAGGCATTTTCTCCCGCTACAACTCTGGCCTGAATTCATATTGATCGTCATCTTATCTCAAGTACGATGTGAAGGTGTGCAAGTGCTGGGCACCCAGGATGCTGATGCTCTTCTTGTTGATCGAGCATCCTCTTAACGGTTTGAGGGGTTCAGCGGAGACTCAGTTTCGCGGTTCCGGTCGCCCGCAGTTTCCTCGGCGCGCTCTTTCTTCTTGCGCTCGATCATTGCATTCCAGAGTTGGTCCTGAGAATTGAGCAGGGTGTGTTCCGCGTCTTTGTATTCTGTGATGTCTTCCAAAATGCCTATGTATTGTTTAACCGTGCCGGTGGTATCTGGGACGGGAAAGAAGCGATCCAATATCCATCGGGTTCGACCGCTACCGATTACGATGCGGAACTCTACTTCGCCCGGTTCCCCTTTTCGTTGGGTTTCCAGAACCTGTTCCACAATGGCCTGGTCTTCCGGGACAAGCGGCCGCAACCATGATGAGGCGTCGGAATACAAACTCTCACAGGATTGACCCCAGAGTTTCTCATAGCTGGAACTCACATAAGAGAACGTCTGCGTAGCCGCATCTTTCACCCAGAACACCTGATGAATATTGTTGGCCAGGAGGTCGAGCTTGGTTTCAGTGTTGCGCAGCATATCCAACATGCAATTAATGGTCGAGCCCAGCTGTGAAAGTTCGTCCTTTCCGCTTACCTCAACGTGTTTCGCCGCCCAATGATGGGCGGTGATCTGTGAAACCTGATCGCGAAGTTGCTCCAACCGCGACAGCACACGAGAGTGCAGGAGAAGCCACGCAATCGCCGAGAATGCAATTCCCAGAAGGCACAGCGCGGCTAGAAACTGCCGAATTCCGGCCAGTTCCTGGGCCATCGAATAGAGCAGCGCAACCAGCCCGAGGATGGTGACTGAAAGAGTGGTGACCGCCTTTCGTTGCAGTGTCATGCTGGTGGCCCGTTGGAAAGGAATGATTCATTGCGAAACATCGGAAAAAGTGGCAGAAACTTTACGCTCGCGGGAGGCGGCGCACGGCTGCGATGAGAAGCGGGATATTAGAGCCGCTTAATAATCGAGGCGCGGATACGTGTCAGGCTCAGTTTGATTTTCTGGAAAACCTGGAGACTCTAATTGCAAAGTGCGCGAAGAAAGCGCACGAAGAACAGCCAGCTTAAACCGTGCCAGAGATTTCAGCGTCGAGGGCGGTACACGTGGGTGCTGGTGCCAAAAAAGACTTCCGCTGATTCCATTACCGTCTCCGAAAGCGTCGGATGGGGATGAATGGTCATGGCAATGTCCTTCGCTACAGCCGCCATTTCAATGGCGAGAACGCCTTCGGAGATGAGTTCTCCTGCGCCGGATCCCACGATGCCCATCCCCAGTACCCGCTCCGTTTCCGGATCAAGGACTAGCTTGGTCATGCCCTCGGTTCGATCCAGAGTCACAGCCCGGCCGGAGGCGCCCCAGGGAAACTTGGCGACCTTCACCGTGCGTCCTTCTTTCTGCGCCTGAGTTTCAGTGAGACCGGCCCAGGCAATTTCAGGATCGGTAAATACGACCGCTGGGATCGCATTGGGTTCGAATGCAACTTTATGCCCGGCGATCGCCTCCACCGCGGTGCGGCCCTCGTGCGAGGCTTTGTGGGCAAGCATCGGCTCACCCACCACGTCACCGATTGCGTAAATCGCCGGATCATCGGTTTGCAGCTGTTTGTTGACTTGGATGAATCCGCGCTGCCCGACTTTGACTCGAGTATTTTCCAGTCCGGCAATTTCAGAATTCGGCTTGCGCCCAACCGAAACCAAAACTTTATCGAAGACTTTCTCGCGCTCTTTGACCTCCGGGCCGTCGAAGCTGACTCGAATACCATTGCCTTGGTCTTTTACCCCTGTCACAGTGGTGTTGAGCAGGATGGAGTCAAAAATCTTCTCCATGCGCTTGTAAAGAGGCAGGACGAGGTCCCGGTCGGCGCCGGGCAACAGCCCGGGGGTCATTTCCACCACGGAGACCCTGGTGCCCAGAGCCGCGTAGACCGTTCCCAATTCGAGCCCGATATATCCGCCGCCCACCACCAGCAACGTCGCCGGCACATCTTCCAGGTTCAATGCGCCCGTAGAATCCATCATGCGCGGTGTATCGAGTTTTAACGAGGGAATAACGGCGGGCCGGGACCCGGTAGCAATCACAATCTTGTCAAAGCGCAGGCTTTGCGCGCCACCATCGGCTTTGGTAACCCGCAGGGTGGTTGAGTTCTCAAATGCCGCCCGGCCCTGGATATATTCCACCTTGCGCAGTTTGGCGATTTGGCCGGTGCCGCCGGTCAGCTTGTTGACCACGCTTTCTTTAAAACTGCGCAGGCGAGCGATATCAATCTTTGGCTCGGCAAATTCCACGCCCCAGTTCCTGGCGTGCCTGGATTCCTCAATCAGGTTGGCCACATGCAGTAAAGCCTTCGAGGGAATGCAGCCGCGGTAGAGACAGACTCCGCCCGGATTCGCCTCCGGGTCGACCAGCGTGACCTTCATTCCCAGGTCCGCGGCAAGAAAAGCAGCCGCGTAACCCCCCGGGCCGGCGCCGATCACTGCGATATGCAAGATGGAATTTTCAGTCATGATTCTTTCGGAAGCTCCTAGTGCCAGCTTCTGGCGATGAACATGCCAGTTGAGCTAAAAGCTAGGAGCCAGAAGCTGGTTCATCCCTGAACAGACAACAGGAACGGTTGCTCAAAAGCTTCAGCCACCCAGCGCAGGAATCGTGCAGCGTCAGCGCCATCAATCAGCCGGTGGTCGTAAGAAAGCGAAAGCGGCAGGACCAGGCGCGGCTCGAATTTGTTGTTCATCCAGATCGGTTCAGTGCTTGAGCGTGACAAACCAAGAATGGCTACTTCCGGATGATTCACGATGGGCGAAAAGCCAGTGCCGCCGATTCCGCCCAGATTGGTGATGGTAAATGTGCCGCCTTCCATGTCGGAAGGGGTGAGCTTCTTCTCCCGGGCTTTCTTGGACATCTGCGTCAGCTCTGCCGCGAGCTCCACAATGTTCTTCTTGTCCACTTCGCGAATCACCGGAACCAGCAATCCACGATCGGTATCCACCGCCACGCCAATATTGATGTACTGCTTGTAGACAATTTCTTCCTTGGCCAAATCAATGCTCGCGTTGAACTGAGGGAAAACCTTGAGCGCGGAAGCGACCACTTTGAGAGCGATCGCGGTCACCGTCATCTTGCCGCCAGCTTCCTGAGCTCGCGGCGCGAAGCGGGCGCGGAGTTGTTCCAGTTCGGTGATGTCTGCCCGGTCCTGTTGCGTGACATGAGGGATCGTGTTCCAGGCTTCACGCAGGTGCTCCGCGGTCTTGCGGCGCACGCCGCGCATGGAGACGCGTTCGATTTTGCCCCACTTGCCAAAATCGGGCAGTACG
>WNFY01000032.1_pt1 | contig 156247 bp, 142 predicted proteins | sample 5400091 | NCBI WGS metagenome assembly WNFY01 (sample SAMN13153364, study PRJNA577476) | soil metagenome | isolation source: 60 cm soil or saprolite under grassland replicate 1 | place: USA:California | collected 2016-06-15
TACCTGCTCGCCGCCGGCTTCGCCGACACCGACATCCCAGTCCCCTGGTGGGGCGGGCGGCGCCTACACCTCTCATTCGGCTGACCACCCCGCGACCGCGGTGTTAACCGACCCTCCCAACGTGGGAATCCAGGCTAGTACTGCAACGGCACCTATCAGCGCCCGAGCGCCTGACCCGCGGAAACGTACGTCGCCGGTCCGGCCGACTGGCGTCCCGGCGAGGCCGTGACCTGCGCGTTCTGGGCGCGCGCCAGGTAGGTGTCGTTGCAGTACTAGGAGGCGAACCGGGGGTCGGCGGCCAGCGCGGTGAGCTGGGCGGTGTTGAACGCCGGGGTGGGAAGCGGCGGGGTCTGCGGTAGGAAGGCGTGCCGGGCCTGCAGGATCATGACCACGGTGCCGTCCGGGGTGCGGTAGGTGGCCCACTCGTCGGCCCGGTAGTCGAAGCCGCTCGGTCCCCCGTCGTTCTGCACGGTCTGCCGGCTGACCGCGACCTGCTTCCCGGCCACGGTGACGACCGTGCAGCTAGCGGGCACCCAGTAGAACCGGCGCAGCAGCACGCACGGGTTGCCGCTCCAGGCCGGGATCCGGGTCCACACCTTCACCCCGACGGTGCCGGTCCGGCCGTTGCGGGTGACGTCGAGGTTGGCGTCGTAGTACCAGCCGGTCCAGCCCGGGAACGGACCCTCGTCGTGCACCGCCTGGTAGGACGCTGGCGGCGGGGCCGCGGTCGAGGTCGGGGTCGAGTCCGCCGCGGTAGACGGCGGCACCGCGTAGCCGGCCGGCACCGCGGCACCGATGGCCTGCAGCAGCCGCACCGCGCGGTCGTGCTCCGGGCCGGAGTAGGCGGTGTGGTCCCCCGAGATCGGCGAGGCGGACGTGGCCTGGCCGGCCGGTGGCGTGCTGGGCGCCGGAGTCGGGACGCGCTGCGTCGCGGGCATGCTGGACGGTGCCGGCCGCGGGCCGCCGGAGCCGCCCGGGTTCGGTGACCCGGGCACCTGCCGCCCGCGGTCCGGCACCAGGTGGGAGGCCAGCACGACCAGTGCGGCGACCACGACGACGGCCAGCGCCGATGCGGCGATGGCGTACCGGCGGCGGCCGGTCCGCTCGGGGCGGTGCAGCACGGTGAGCGGGTCCGGCACGACCGGCTCCCGGCCGGCGGCCGGGTCGGCGAGGCGGACGAGGCGATCCAGCTCAGCGGTGTCCGGCATCGTGCCCTCCTGTCTCGGCGCGCTCCCCGGTGGGCGGCGAGCCGGCGGCCAGCAGCGGTGCGAGCTGGGTGCGCAGGCCCTCCCGGGCCCGGCGCAGCCGCAGCGACACCGCGTTCGGTGAGCAGCCCAGGACCGTGGCGATGTCCTGCACCGGCAGGTCCTCCCAGATCGCCAACCGGATCGCCTCCCGGTCCAGCGGCCGCAGCCGATCCAACGCCGCCAGCACCTCGGCGTGCTCGCCCGCGGCCGGGCCGGCGACCGGCTCGTGGCTGTCCCGCAGCCCGGCCAGCCGCCCCCGCAGCCGGTACCGGCGGCGGGCCGAACGGACCTGGTTGGCCGCGGTCCGCCCGGCCGTCGCGTACAACCAGAGCAGGGTGTCTGGCTCCGCCGGCACCCGGTCCAGCCGCCGCCACGCGGTCGCGAACACCTCGGCCACCACGTCACCGGCGTCCACGCCGACCGGGATGCGCCGGACCACGAACGCCCAGACCGACCGGTAGTGCCGCTGGTACAGCGCGCTGAATCGATCTGACGAACCCATGCCGTCCCCTTGGCCCTTCGATCCGGTCAGCGGTCCATGTCCGGCTCCGCCCCGAATCTGTCCCGTCACCCGCCCCTGCGGTTGACCACTTCCCCGAACGAGCCGAACGCGCGCCGTCGTCGCCCGGCCGGTGCCGGCGAAGACTCGCCAGACTATGGTCGAATGGTCAAGATCGACTATGGGCACGCCGGTTATGTGGTCGGGCACTTGGGTGTTGGGTGTCGGCGGTCGGGGCGCTCCCGGCGCTGACTCTCAAGAACATGATCGAGGAGTTGACCTGGCGGGGCTTCGGAACCCGCACGGCTCTCTCGCAACCGACACCGCCCGTGTGGGATTGCACGTGCTGGTCGGCGTGACTTGGAGTGTGTGGCACCTCCCGCTGTACGGGTGCTTCATGGCGAGAACGGACTTCCGCGTCCTCGCCTCGCTGCCGTGGCCGCTCTTCCTCCCGCTCTTCTTCGCGGGGGTGATCGCCGCCGTGGTGCTCCTCGGGGAGCTCCGGCTGCGCACCGGCTCTATCCGGCCCGGAGTGGTCATGCGCACGGTCGGCGGCGCGGTCGTCAACGCCCCTATCGTGGACACCTACCTCCGCACCCGCCGACACGGCGACGCGGCGACGCGCTCTTCTCCCCGGCCTCGAACTCGGTCGCCAACATCGTGCTCGTCGGCCTCGTCGGCCTCCTGTTGGTGAGGCAAGTTAAGTCGGCGCCAGACCCCGACGGGGCCTTTTGCGTGACACTCAGCCCACGTCGACGGATGCGCCGGTCTGCTGAGGCAGGTCCGGATCAGGTACCTCGGCTTGCTGGGGACGCGGCGCAGCATTTCGTTGCGGGGCTCTGCCGTCGCCATGGGCGCCAAGCAAGATGCCAACCGTCTCGTCGCCGCTGCCATGGCGTGGCCTAGGCGCTGCTGCCGAGCTGGCCCGCGACGGTCGGCGCGCGATCGTGTCCCCGACCGGCACGGCTGTGGCCGGTGGGATGCGCCGGCCGCAGGCACGGGAACGCAAGCGCGAAAGTCCCGCGGTCGAGCGTCGCGAGCGATCAGAAGGTCGCCGTTTGCTGAAAGCGCCTCGATCTGCTCGGGATTGTGCCGCGGGGAGGCACCACGTCCGCGCCGCCTCCCCGCGGGTAACGCCGAGGGGGCTACTTCTTGATGTCGACAGTTCCATTCAGCGGGACGTAGCTGGCATAACCGTACTGGTCCACCGCGTACAGGCTGCCTTGAACGAGCGCGGTGCCGGAGTGGAAGGCGTTCCCGTTGTTAGACGAAACGGTGACCAGGGAGGTGTGCTGGCTGCCGTCGCAGACCAGCCCGTAGCCCGATCCCCAACCCTGCGCCGTCTGGTTTCCCGGCACGCGCTCGGTGACGAGCAAGGCGGTGCCAGCCCACGCGGCGTCTGTCGAGCAGCTGTAGACGACCGGGATCTCCACGGCAGCCCCTTTGCCGATCAGGGTGGCTGAATCGCTGAGCGCCCCGGTCACGGAGGTCGGCTCGGCCGCGGCCGACAGCATCGGCACGGCGACCGAGAGCGCGAGGCCCAGTCCGGCGACAAGCACAAGTCGTCGGCGTAGCGAGTGGATGAACATGACGGGGCTCCCTTACGATGAACGGAGATGTTCGTGGTCGGGCGACCACGCGATGAACAAGACGCGGGATAGTCGGCCGATGTTTACTGCACCGGCGCGATGCCGCCCGTTCGTGCAACATTGTCGACGACGGCTGTTCTGAGTGGGAGAGCCGTCAACCGCGCCGGACTTCACCGGGCTGACCTCCGGGGTGCGTAGTCCTCCGGAGGCTGTCTCGCTCGCCAGACAGGCGGCCTCGCCGTACGACCGTCGTCGGGCGGGCGATGGCGGGTGGGGTGCCTGGTCGTCGCCGGCGGGTCCGGGACGCAGATTGGTAGGGCCGTCGACGACGGCGGCTGGGTTGTCGGCCAGCCTTCGGACCGAGGTGGCGACCGCCGAGTTGAAGGCTTCTGCTGCTCGAAGGCTTGGACGAGGACTACCACGCTGCCCTCACCACCCAGGCCCAGCCGGAGGCCGGTAACCCGGTGTCCACGAAACTCAGCCCACGGCGAGCCGCAAGCGACAAACTCGGGGCCGGCGGGTGGCCGGCGATGGTCATCACATACCGGTCCCCGACGTACCGGTCCCCGGATTGAGCGTCCCTACGGTTGCGCGGTTTCCCGCCGCCCGCCCTTCCCGCTGTACCAGCGCCGGGACCCCCAAGCCTGACACCCGATACCCGGCCGGTTGGTGACCACCCCACCGCACCGCGCCGCCCGACCTGCCCGCGGCGACCATCCCGAGTCGTCGACCTCGACTAGCGCCGCGTCCCCCGGTCACCGGGCGTCCCCACCACACCACCACCCTGCCGTGGCTGGCCGGATCGGCCGGGGCCAGCGGCTGCACCCGCCCATCCCGGGCGGGTACCGCATGCGCGGTGGTGAGCACCAGCCGCGGCGCGACGACGTACCCCGACCCTGCCCGACCTGGCCGCGCGGATTCCACACCGCGACCACCCGGGCCGCCTCCACCGGACCGCCCTCCGGCCGGTCTCAGCGGCCTACATGCCCGCTCACGTCGCCGCCGGGCGCGGAGATCCGTCGGTGGTCCGGGAGTTCCTTGCCGTCCGGGCCGTCCTCGTAGCCCCGAAGCTCCCTGCTGGCCCACTCGCGGAGCGGCACGGACTTCAGCTCGCCGCCGAGCGTGACCGCCTTGCGCAGCGCCGTGGCGAGGGACTTCGGCACCTCGCCGACGTGGAGGACCGACGGCGGCTGCTCAGGTACGACGGGTGGCCGCATCCTGGCCACCGGGCTGGATGGGATCTCCTCCTCGTCGACCATCCAGGCGAACCACTGCTGCAAAGCCCTGAACCTGACGCTGGCCGTGCCGGGCGATCGGGTCTCGGCGAGGCTGGCGATGAACTCCTCGACGTGAGACTTGTCGATCTCCTCGGGGGTGGTCACGCCGCGAGCGGCGAGGAAGGCGACTAGCTGGCGCGCGCTCTGTAGGTAGGTGCCCTGGGTCGCGGCCGAGAGGTTGCGGGCGCGCATGGACAGTTGCCACGACGCGACCAGCGCCTCAAGGGGGCTTGCAGTTATCTGCTGCACGAGCCTTATGCCAGCGTAGTCGTGGCGCCGATAACGGCGTTCTCCCTGCCCAGACGGGGTGTGTGCCCCCAACCCGACACAATACGAACCCTCGACCCACCGTCCAGGGTTCCGTGGTGATCGTCGTGATCCTGGCTGCCCGACCGCTGGGGCAGCCGCCCCGGTTCGGCGATACAGGAGCGGACCCTGAGCATGTACTCACGCCTGCGGGTTCAGCCGATCATGGCTCTCTTGTAGACCGAGGTAGCGTGAGACGGCCTGCTCGATCTCGGCGAGCTCGTCGCGTTCGAGGTAGTGGATCGGGTCGCCGATGAAGTAGTCGGTGTCGATGCTTCGGATCTGGTCTATGAGGAACCTGGTCTCCTGTCCGTTGATCTCCACGGACGGACGGAAGACGGCCGGTTGTGCGGTCGTTGAGGTGGGGATGATCGTGGCCACGCTCCACGGCATCGAACTCGGGCTCAACACGAGCCCGAGGCGCCTACCGCGTTGTTCGTGACCACGTTTCGCCTCACCGAGGTCCACTCGGTAAACCGCGCCACGAATCACCACGCATCGGCCTCGCCGCTCAAGTCCTCCACCGCGAGTCGCTCCGCATCCAAGCGGGCCTGGGAGAGCCATACCTCGCGCTCGAGCAGCCGTAGCGCGCGGCGGATCACATCGCTGGTGCGCTCGTCGGGACGCATCGCAGCCTTGATGATCCGCTCGTCTTCCTCCGTAGGTCGGAAGCCGATGGTGGTCGCCATGGCCTCAACGCTACCACCGTGTTCTACAGCTGTCACGCAATTGTAGAACGACCGGTGAGACAGCCGCCGACGTAGGCAGCCGTGGCGGGCATTGCCCTGCCTGGGCATTGGGACCTACTCCCAGTCCACCGCAGTCCCGACCCTTGACTACGACGGCAGGGTTCGTGACCCGTCGAGCCTGTGCGCCCGGCAGGACTCGAACCTGCGGCCAAGTGCTTAGAAGGCACCTGCTCTGTCCGCTGAGCTACGGGCGCTGGTGATGACGCGAGGCTACCGTGATCGACCGGGTCGGCACGCCGTCGGTTCACAGCCGGTGCTCAGGTAGGCCACAGCGGGAGCACACCGGGCGGGGGCACCGTGAGGCCATGACCGAGAACATGCCAGGCGCCCCCGGTCCCTACGAGCCAGCCGGCGGCCGCGGGGCGTGGCCGGCGGCACATGGCGGTCCCGTTCCTCCCGAGGGTCCCAGCCCGGGCGGCGGGCTGCCCGGCGGCTACCCGCCGTTGCCGCCGCGCGAGCCTCCGGCACCGCCGGCTGGCGGCTTTGCGCCGCCCGGCCCGCAGCCGCCGGGCGAGCCTCCGATGCCCGCGGGCGGTGGGTTCCCGCCGGCCGGCCCGCAGCCGCCGCGCGGCCGCCCGTGGCTGCGTGGGGTCGCCGGTCTCGGGGTAGCCGCGGTTATCGGCGGGGCGGTCGGCGGTGGCGCTGTCGCGCTGGCCGACCACGGCCGGAACGGCGCGGTCGCGACCGCGCCGAGCGTGCAGCGCGACGACAGCGCGGCGCCGGCCCAGGCCACCAGCTCGGACGGCACGGTCGAGGGCGCGGCGGCGGCCATCGCGAACAGCGTGGTCACCATCGACGTGCGGTCCGGCGACGGCAGCGGCGGCACCGGATCGGGCGTCATCGTCCGATCCGACGGCTACATCCTGACCAACGACCATGTGGTGGCGGCGGCCGGGTCGGGTGGCGTGACGGTCAAGTTCGCCGACGGCCGTACCGCGTCGGCCAAGGTCGTCGGCACCGACGCGAGCAGCGACCTGGCCGTCATCAAGGTCGAGGGCGTGTCCGGCCTCACCGCGGCCAAGTTCGCCGACTCCAGCAAGCTCAAGGTCGGACAGACGGTCGTGGCCATCGGCTCGCCGCTCGGTCTGGACGACACGGTGACCAGTGGCATCGTCAGCGCGCTACACCGGGCCACCCGGGCCGGGCCGGACGACAACGCGGTCATCGACGCGGTGCAGACCGACGCGGCGATCAACCCTGGCAACTCCGGCGGCGCCCTGGTCGACCTGGCCGGTCGGCTGGTGGGCATCAACACCTCGATCGCGACCGTGTCCGGTGGCAGCCCGCGGTTCGGCCAGTCGAGCGAGTCCGGCAACATCGGGATCGGCTTCGCCATCCCGTCGAACACCGCCGCCGACATCGCCGACCAGCTCATCGCGCACGGCAACGCCGCGCACGCCTACCTCGGGGTGCAGGTCAGCACGAGCAGCTCGACCAGCACCACCGGCGGGACGCTGGCCAGCGTGGCCAGCGGCGGACCGGCCGCCGCGGCCGGGCTGCGGGCCGGCGACGTCGTCGTCAAGGTCGGCGACCGGGCGGTCAGCAACGGCGACGAGCTGGTCGCCGCGATCCGCTCCTACCAGCCGGGCGACCGGGTCACCCTCACGGTCCACCGCGGCAGCAGCAGCACGACCCTCACCGTCACCCTCGGCTCGGACGCGCGTCAGTAGACCGGTACCCCGAGCCGTCCAGGGGTGGTCGGGGGCGCCCTACCCCCTCAGCGCCCCCGGCCACTCCGCCCACCAACCAGCATCCGGCGTCGCGTGTGGAGCCTCAGCTCTCGCACGCGACGCCGTCGCCGTCTCGGTCCAGCCCGGGACGGTAGCCGGGCTGTCCACGCAGGATGGGGGCCGCCGCTCCGGCCGCCCGGGCGGCCGCGCAGTCCGGTAGTAGACATCGGCGCTCGGCGGGGGACTCGAGGTGGCTGCGCCGCCGCTGCTCCAGCCGGCGATCCCGTCGTCGTCCGCATCCAGGGCGCGGCGGTGGCCGGGTTTGACCACGCCGGATAGGGGCACCGCCGGCGGCTCGGGCGGCTGCGCAGTTCGGGTAGCAGGGCTGCGCCGGGCTCAGAACGTCATCGGGTGAGTACGCGGCGCACCTCGCGGGCGATCTCCAGGTCTTCGCGGGCCGAGATGACCAGGGTGGGCACCGGTGCCCCGGCCGCGCTCACGTCGGCGTCGCCGCGGGCGGCGGCGTTGCGGCCTTGGTTGAGTGCGACGCCGAGGAACTCGAGGCCGGCAGTGGCTCCGGCGCGCACGACGGGGGAGTTCTCGCCGACCCCGCCGGTGAAGACCAGGGCGTCCAGTCCGGACATTGCCGCCGCCATCGCGGCGATCCCGCCGCGCAGCCGGTGCAGGTAGACCTCGAGGGCGGCGACCGCGGTCCCGTCGCCGCCGGCCGCCCGCGCGGTGACCTCCCGCATGTCCGGGGTGCCGGCGAGCCCGGCCAGCCCGGAGGAGTGCTCGAGGGTCTCGTTAACCTCGTCGGCCGGCAGGCCGGCGTGCTGCTGCAGCCAGAGCACCAGCCCGGGATCGACGGTGCCGGAGCGGGTGGCCATGACCAGACCCTCCAGCGGGGTGAAGCCCATCGTGGTGTCCACCGACTGCCCACTGTGGACTGCGGCGAGGGACGCCCCGGCGCCGAGATGGCAGGTGACCACTCGGAAGCCGGCGACCGCCCGGCCGAGCAGCTCGGCGGCCCGGCGAGCGGCGTAGGCGTGCGAGAGGCCATGGAAGCCGTACCGGCGTATCCTGTACCGCTCTCGCCACGCCGCCGGTACGGCGTAGGTCGCGGCGGCCGCCGGCATCCGGGCGTGGAACGCGGTGTCGAAGCACGCCACCGCCGGGACCCCAGGCAGCGCGGCGGAGACTACGTCGACGCCGGCCAGCGACTTGCGCTGGTGCAGCGGGGCCAGCGCGGTTAGCTCCCGCAGCGCCTCCAGCACCTCCGGATCCAGGGCGACCCCGTCCCGGTAGCGGGTGCCACCGTGCACGATCCGGTGCCCGACGGCGTCCACACCGGACTCGCCGGACCGGTCGGACTCGTCGGACTCGCCGGACCGCGACCCGGTCAGCTGCCGCAGCGCGCCGGAGACCTCGTCCGCGGCGAACCGGCCGGCCGCGGCGGCCAGGTCGCGCGACCCGAGCACGGTGTCATCCCGGTCCAGCAGTCGAAGCTTCAGGCTGCTCGAGCCGGCGTTGACCACCAGCACCCGCCGCGGCGCGGCCATCCGCCGGGCACCTATCCGAAGTCGCTCGCGGTGTCCGCCGGGCGGGACGACCCGGGGGTCTGCCCGGCGAGCGCGGCGCCGCTCAGCCCGGAGCGGGTCGCGGCCGTGCCGTGCGGCCAGGTCCAGCCGCTGACCTCCGGAAGGTCCTCGCCGTGGTCCCGGGTGTACCGGCGGGCCCACAGCCGGGCGTCGAGCATCTGCTGCCGCAGCGGTGCCACCGCGGCGCCCAGCGAGGGCACCCGGTCGATCACGTCCATGACCAGGTGGTAGCGGTCCAGGTTGTTCAGCATCACCATGTCGAACGGCGTCGTCGTGGTGCCCTCCTCCATGTAGCCGCGGACGTGGACGTTGCGGTGGTTCGTCCGCCGGTAGGTCAGCCGGTGGATCAGCGACGGGTAGCCGTGGTAGGCGAAGATCACCGGCCGGTCCGCGGTGAACAGCGCGTCGAACTCCCGGTCGGGCATCCCGTGTGGGTGCTCGCTCTCCGGCTGCAGCCGCATCAGGTCGACCACGTTGACCACCCGGACCTTGAGCTCCGGCAGATGTCGGCGCAGCATGTCAACCGCCGCCAGCGTCTCCAGCGTCGGGATGTCCCCGGCGCAGGCCATCACCACGTCCGGCATGCCGCCGGCGTCGTTGCTGGCCCACTCCCAGATGCCCAGCCCGCGGGTGCAGTGCGCGATCGCCTGGTCCATCGACAGGTAGTCCAGCGCCGGCTGCTTGCCGGCGACCACCACGTTGATGTAGTGCTGACTGCGCAGGCAGTGGTCCATTGTGGACAGGAGCGTGTTCGCGTCCGGCGGCAGGTAGACTCGGACCACCTCCGCCTTCTTGTTCACCACGTGGTCGATGAAGCCGGGATCCTGGTGGCTGAACCCGTTGTGGTCCTGCCGCCAGACATGGGAGGTGAGCAGGTAGTTCAGCGAGGCGATCGACCGCCGCCACGGGATGTCCCTGGTGACCTTGAGCCACTTGGCGTGCTGGTTGACCATCGAGTCGACGATGTGGATGAACGCCTCGTAGCAGGAGAACAGTCCGTGCCGGCCGGTGAGCAGGTAGCCCTCCAGCCAGCCCTGGCACTGGTGCTCGGAGAGCACCTCCATCACCCGGCCGTCCGGCGCCAGGTGGTCGTCTCCCGGCTCGAGCTCGGCGTCCCAGGTACGGTCGGTGGCTTCGAAAACCGCGCCCAGCCGGTTGGACTCCGTCTCGTCCGGACCCATCAGCCGGAACGTGTTCGGGTTGGCCCGCATCACGTCCCGCAGCCAGCCGCCGAGCACCCGGGTCGCCTCGCTGAACTGGGTCGCCGGCTCGGGCACCTCGACCGCGTACCGGCGGAAGTCCGGCAGCTCCAGCGCACGCAGCAGCAGCCCGCCGTTGCTGCGCGGGTTCGCGCTCATCCGCCGGACGCCGGTCGGCGGCAGCGCGGTCAGCTCCGGCCGTAGCCGCCCGTCGGCGTCGAACAGCTCCTCCGGCCGGTAGGAGCGCATCCAGCGCTCCAGCGCGACGAGATGCGCCGGGTTCGTCGCCAGCCCGGACAGCGGCACCTGGTGCGACCGGAAGGTGCCCTCCACCTGAACGCCGTCCACCTCGCGCGGCCCGGTCCAGCCCTTCGGGGTGCGCAGCACGATCATCGGCCACCGTGGCCGCCGACGGTCGCGTTCGGACCGGGCCGCCTGGTGGATCCGGGCGATCTCGTCCAGCGCGGCGTCCAGCCCCGCGGCGAGCTGCTGGTGCACGATGGCCGGGTCGTCACCCTCCACATGGAACGGAAGGTGGCCGTACCCGCGAAGCAGGTCGTCCAGCTCCGCTCGCGGGATGCGGGCGAGCACCGTCGGGCTCGCGATCTTGTACCCGTTCAGGTGCAGGACCGGCAGCACAGCGCCGTCCCGGGCCGGGTCGAGGAACTTGTTCGAGTGCCAGCCGGTGCCCAGCGGCCCGGTCTCCGCCTCGCCGTCGCCGACGATGCAGCAGACCAGCAGGTCCGGGTTGTCGAACGCGGCGCCGTACGCGTGGCTGAGCGCGTACCCCAGCTCGCCACCCTCGTGAATGGACCCGGGCGTCTCCGGTGCCACGTGGCTCGGGATCCCGCCCGGGAACGAGAACTGCCGGAACAGCCGGCGCATCCCCTCCGCGTCCGGCGAGATGCTCGGGTAGACCTCGCTGTAGGTCCCCTCCAGGTAGGCGTTCGCGACGATCCCCGGGCCGCCGTGCCCCGGCCCGATGACGTACATGGCGTCCAGGTCGCGGGCCTTGATGGCCCTGTTCAGGTGCGCGTAGACCAGGTTGAGCCCGGGCGTGGTGCCCCAGTGGCCGAGCAGCCGGGGCTTGACGTGCTCGATCCGCAGCGGCTCGGTCAGCAGCGGGTTCGCGAGCAGGTAGATCTGGCCGACCGACAGGTAGTTCGCCGCCCGCCAGTAGGCGTCCAGCAGGCGGAGCTCGTGGTCGGACAGTGGACTCCGGGCATGCGGCGGAATCGACACATCTGCATCAGTACGTGCCCGCTCGTCAGTCAACGCGTTCTCCTGGTGGCCCGAGACGGTGGACGCACTCACCCTTCCCGGTCTCCGGGCGAAGAACCAGTACCCCGCTGCGCCAGTTCGACGGCCGGCCGGAACCCGAACCGGCTCACCGGCGGTCACACTGGTACGCCGACCCCGAACGCCGAGCGCCGCCGTGGGCGGGCGTCGCGACCGGGTGGTGGGGATGAGGGACATGAACGCGAGGACGGGCATGGGTGCGGGTGAGGGCGAGCGGTCGGAGCAGCGGGAGGCCGCGCGGCGGACGTACCGGCGGATCGTCGTCGGGGTGGACGGGTCTGCGGTGTCCCGGGACGCGTTGCGCTGGGCCGCCGCCGAGGCCGAGCTGCGGGACTGCCCGGTCGAGGTCGTCTACGGCTGGCAGGTGTCGACCGAGCCGCGACCGCCGGACGTCGACCTCGGGGTGGCGCCGCCGCTGGAGGCCTACCAGCGCCAGGCGGAGCAGCGGATCCGCGGCATCGTCGCCGAGACGCTCGGCCCAGGACCGGCCGGGCGGGTCAGTGTGCAGGCGGTGCACCACACGCCGGGCAAGGCGCTGATCGAGCGAGCCCGGGACGCCGACCTGCTCGTGCTCGGGTCGAGGGGGCGCGGCCGGCTGGCGGCGTGGCTGCTCGGCTCGATCAGCGACGCGGCCGTGCAGCGGGCGCCCTGCTCGGTGGTGATCGTCCGGCCCCGGCCGGAGCCGGGCTAGCCCACACCCTGGCTTCCTGGGCCGAGCGCCCGTCGCTCCACTGTGGACCGAGCCTACCCGCCCAGCGAGGCGAGGTCCTTCTGCAGCTCGGCCAGGTCGAAGCCGTTCGGGGCCGTGCCGTCCGCGGCCCAGTCCTGGCTGAGCACGGCGTACGCCTCGTCGCAGTAGGTCTGGAAGAACCGCCAGGTCATGTACTTCAACCCACCCCAGGTGACGCAGACCAGCCGGCGGCGGGAGTACCCGATGATCGGCACGCAGTGGCCGCCCCAGCTGTACTTCGCGCCGTCGCCGACCGGACCCTGCGGCGGGACCGACCACACCTTCTGCCGCTGCGCGGTGATTGGCAGGCCGATGCCCACGTACGCGGCCTGGAAGAGGTTGATCGCGTCCCGGACGTGCTCGCCGTTGCCCGGCTCGCAAGCGGCGAACGCCATGATCTGGTGCTCGCCGATGCCGGTCTTCCGCCAGTAGTTCAGCGAGTCGAGCATGTTCGCACCGTTGTCGGTGCTCGAGTCGTTCTGGTCGAAGCCGGTGACAGCGCTGTAGGCGTCCAGCGCCTGCTGGTCGGTCGGCCCGAACTCGGTGCTCTCGTACGCCGTCCAGTCCTGCACCATGTGCAGCGCGCCGGCGAAGACGCAGTCGCCGTACTGGTCGTTGCCGAGCATCCCCCAGTCCTGCACCTTGGCGGTCCACGAGCGGTGCGACGGGGCGGGCGGGAGCTCGTCGGTGAGATAGCTCGCGAGCTGGAACGTGCGCGGGTCGTGCTTCGGGTCCTGCTTGCCCAGCCGGTAGGCGAACGCCGGGTCGGTCACGTGATCCCCCTGGTCGTCGGGCCCCGCGGCCGCGGCGCTCCTCGTCGAGAAGAGCAGAGCCGCACCCGCCCCGATACATCCGTCCGGCGCCGCGCCCACGCCGCCTGACGGGCGAAGGGGCACAGTCGCTACGGGAGACGCCCCGAAATGCGGACGTCGCCGCCGCTGCTGTGCGCCTCGATCAGCCGCGGGGAGCCAGGGTCGGTCTTCACGTCCGTTCGGGTGTCGCCGCCGCTGGAGTCGGCGTTGACGTGGTACCCGGAGTCCACCGAGGGCAGCTCGATCCGCACCCCGCCGCCGCTGCTGTCCGCGCCCACCCGGTCCGGCGCCGCGTCGAAGACCAGCTCCACGTCGCCGCCGGAGGACCGGGCGTCGACCTGCCGGCCGGTCAGCCCGGTCGCCCGGACGCCGCCGCCGGAGGAGTCCAACTGCACTTTCCCGGCCAGCCCGCTGGCCGTGATGTCCCCGCCGGAGGAGTGCAGCACCACCGAGCCGGTGAGCCCGGACGCGGTGACGCCGCCGCCGGAGGAGTCCAGCCGCACGGACCCGGTCAGCCCGCTGGCCGTGATGTCTCCGCCGGAGCTGTGGGCGTCGACCGCGAGGCCGGCGGGGACGGTGAGCACCGCGTCCACCGAGCAGTTGGAGATGAACGGCGCGCAGCGCGCCGTCAGCTCCACTCCCTTGCCCGTCACCGACTCGATCAGCCTCGGCTTGCGCAGCCCGTAGTGCACCTGCTCGGTGACCCGGACCTCCGGCCCCGGGCCGGTCTGGATGCTGATCCCGCCGTTCATGTCGACGTGGATCCGGCCTGCGGTCGGGGTGAGGGTGAGCTCGCGCTGGTACGTCGTCCGGCCGAAGAAGCTGGCCAGCTGCAGGACCCCCCAGGCGATGAGGACGAGCGCGACCACGCCGCCCATCGCGAGGATGACCTTCTGGGCGGCGGACAGCGTCCGGATCCGGGTGCGGGTGTCGGTCATCGAACGGCTCCGTCAGCTCTCCAGGTAACGCAGGACGGCGAGCACCCGGCGGTGATCGCTCTCGGTCGGTGCCAGGCCCAGCTTGGCGAAGATGCTGCTGACGTGCTTCTCCACGGCGCCCTCGGTGACCACGAGCTGGCCGGCGATCGCGCCGTTCGAGCGGCCCTCGGCCATCAGCTGCAGCACCTGCCGCTCCCGCTGGGTCAGCCCCTGCAGCGGGTGCCGGCGCCGGCTTCGGGCCAGCAGCTGGGTCACCACCTCGGGGTCCAGGGCGGTGCCGCCACCGCCGACCCGGCGCAGCGCCTCGACGAACTCGTCCACGTCGGCCACCCGGTCCTTCAGCAGGTACCCGACGCCGCGGGTGTCGCCCGCGAGCAGCTCGGTCGCGTACCGCTCCTCCACGTACTGGGACAGCAACAGCACCGCGGTCTGCGGCCACCGCTGCCGGATCACGAGCGCGGCGCGGACCCCCTCGTCCCGGTGTGTCGGCGGCATCCGTACGTCCGCTACGACCACCTCGGGCAGGTCCGCTCCCACCCGGCGGAGCAGCTGCTCGGCGTCGGACACCGCGGCGACGACCTCGAAGCCGGCCTCCGACAGCAGCCGGGTCAGCCCCTCCCGCAGCAGCACCGAGTCCTCGGCGATCACGACTCGCACGGCAACTCCACGGTGAGCACGGTCGGGCCGCCGGCCGGGCTGTGCAGCGCCAGCCGGCCGTCCACTCCGGACACTCGGTCGGCCAGCCCGGCCAGCCCGGTGCCGCCGGAGGTCACCTCGGCGCCGCCCACCCCGTCGTCGGTCACCACGACGCGCAGCATGCCGTCCACCCGGCGCACCACCACGGAGGCGTAGCTGGCCTGGGCGTGCTTGGCGACGTTGGTCAGCGCCTCGGCGACCACGAAGTACGCGATCGCCTCGACGGTCCGGGACGGGCGGGCGCTGACGTCGACCTCGACGGTCACCGGCACCGGAGAACGGCCGGCCAGCCCGGACAAGGCCGCGTCCAGGCCGCGGTCGGCGAGCACCGCCGGGTGGATGCCCCGGGCCAGGTTGCGCAGCTCGACCAGCGCCTGCTTGGCCTCGGTGTGCGCCTCCTCCAGCAGCTCGCGGGCGGCGACCGGGTCCTCCTCGTACCGGGACCGGGCCCGGCCGAGGTTCATGGCGAGCGCGACCAGCCGCTGCTGCGCCCCGTCGTGCAGGTCACGCTCGATCCGCCGGCGCTCGGCCTCGGCCGAGTCCACCACCCGCGCCCTGCTCTGCTCGAGCTGACCGACCCGGGCGGCCAGCTTCCTCGCCGACAGCGGGCCGAGCATCGCGTGCGCGGCCGCCGAGTGCGCCGCGGCCAGCCCGCGGGCCAGGTACGGAGCGACCCACAGCAGCACCAGCCCGGCGAGCCCGACCAGCACGGTGGCCTGCGGGCTGCGCACGGTGAACAGGCCGAGGTCGGCGCCGCCGTTGGGCAGCGACCAGTTGTACGCGGGCAGGGTCAGCAACGCGATCGGCGCCGACCACAGGGCGATGGCGAGTGCGAACGTGACCGAGCCGACCGGGAGCAGCAGCAGCTCGTAGCCCACCGCGCGCCAGCTCGCGCCGGAGGTGGCCCGGCGGCGCTGGCGGCGCATCCACCGCTCACCGTCCACCCGGGGCAGTCGCGGGTCGGCGATCCGCTCGCCCAGGGTGGCCGCGAACCGGGCCCGCTCGAACCTGGCGAGCTGCTCGGCGAGGGCCAGGGTGAGGACCAGGATCGGGAGGCCCACCAGGAACAGCGGCATCAGGCCGAGCGACAGGGTCACCCCGAACACGATCGGCACGAACATGACGATGCCGACCGGGAGGCTGCCGAGCAGGTGGATCGTCGCCAGCCAGGCCCGCGCGGACACCGGGGCGAGCAGCACGCCGCCCAGGCCGCGACCCGCGGGGCCCTCGGTAGCCATGGTCCTCCCCATCTCCTCGCCGTGTGCAGGGCTCACGGTAGGGATGGACCGCCCGGGTTGACCATCCCGGCAACCGGCCGGATCCGGGTGGGGACAACCCCAGCATCGAAACGGGTGAGAGCGGCACAGACGAGGCGGCGGTCCCGGCGGCAGTCTCCTCGGCGGGCTCAGCGGAGCCGAGTCGAGATCTCCTGAAGGGAGCGGGGCCGTGGCACGCCGAACACGCCGAACCCGGGAACCGGACCCAGTCATCAAGGTGGCGCGGTGGAGCGCCGAGCATCCCTGGCGCGCCATCGCCGGCTGGATCGCGTTCGTGGCGCTGTGCGTCGTCGTGGGCGGCGCGGTCGGCACGAGGGAGCAGTCCGACGCCGACCAGGGGGTCGGCGAGTGGGGCCGGTCCGAGCGGATCGTCGAGCACGGCCACTTCCAGCACCCGGTCACCGAGAACGTCCTGGTCACCGCCCGGTCTGGGCCGCTGGACCAGGTAAGGGCACGGGCCGCGCTGGCCGACGTCGGGTGGCGCTTCGCCAGCCTGCCCGAGGTGGCCCGGCAAGACGCGCCGGTGCTCGCCGGCAACGGCCGGGCGATGCTGCTGGCGGCGACGATGGCCCGGCCGCAGGACCCGGCGAAGGACCACGTGCAACCGCTGCTGGACGCAACCGCGGCCACCCAGGCGAGCTATCCCGACCTGCGGGTCGAGGAGGTCGGCGGCGGGTCGATCGACAAGGCGCTGGACAAGGTCTTCGACGGCGACTTCCACAAGGCGGAGAAGCTCAGCGTGCCGATATCGTTGGCCATCCTGGTGGTGGCGTTCGGCGCGCTGATCGCCGCCGGCGTCCCGGTGCTGCTCGCGCTCTCCTCGGTGATGGCCGCGATCGGGCTGTCGGCGCTGGTGTCCCACCTGTTGCCGGTCACCGACACGGTGTCCAGCGTCATCCTGCTGATCGGCATGGCAGTCGGGATCGACTACTCGCTGTTCTACGTCCGGCGGGCCCGGGAGGAGCGGGCCGGCGGTGCCAGCACTCTGGACGCGGTCGAGATCGCGGCCGCCACTTCCGGGCGGGCGGTCGTCGTCTCCGGCCTGACGGTCGCGGTCGCGATGGGTGGCCTGCTCCTGTCCGGGAACGCGATCTTCAGCTCGCTCGGAGCCGGCGCCGTGTTGGTGGTGGCCGTCGCGGTGCTGGGCTCGATCACCGTGCTGCCCGCCGTGCTGGCGAGGCTCGGCCGCTGGGTGGACCGGCCGCGGGTGCCGCTCGTGCACCGATTGACGATGCCAGCCCGGCCGCGCCAGCCGCTCCGCTCGGATGGCGCGCTCACGGCGGATGCGGACGCGGCCTCGGTCGCCGACCGGCCGGGCCAGGCCCGGCTGTGGTCGGCGCTGCTGCGGCCGACGCTGCGCCGGCCCGCGCTGGCCCTGGCAGTGTCGGCCGGGCTGCTGGCCGCGCTGGCGGTGCCGGCGCTGGGCATGCGGACCCGCTTCCTCAGCGACGCCGACCTGCCCCGGAGCGTCCCGGTGCTGCAGTCGTACGACCGGCTCACCGCGGCCTTCCCGAATACTGGCGCGTCGCACACGGTCGCCGTCGAGGGACCGGCGGCGCAGGCCGGCGAGGTACGGGCCGCGTTGCTCGATCTGGCTGGCCGCGCACGGGCCGATCGGCTGTTCGCGCCGGACCGGCAGCCGGACCTGCGGGTGTCCGCGGATCGGCGGGTGCACGTGCTGGAGTTGCCGATCGGCTACCCGGAGGACAGCCGTGAGGCGTTCGGCTCGCTGGCCGAGCTGCGCGGCACCCTGGTCCCCGCGACGGTCGGCCGGGTGTCCGGTGTGGACGCTGCCGTGGGCGGCGGCACCGCGGCCTCGAAGGACTTCTCCAGGTCGCTGGCCACCCACCTGCCCCTGGTGGCCGGCTTCGTGCTGCTGCTCACGTTCGGCCTGATGATGTGGGCGTTCCGGTCGGTGGTCGTCGCGGCCACCGCGATCGTGCTGAACCTGCTGTCGGTCGGGGCCGCGTACGGTCTGCTGGTGCTGGTCTTCCAGCACCACTGGGCGGAGGGTCTGCTCGGCTTCCGGTCGAACGGCGCGATCGTGGCCTGGATCCCGATGTTCCTGTTCGTCGTCCTCTTCGGACTCTCGATGGACTACCACGTCTTCGTGGTGAGCCGGATCCGGGAGGCGGCGATGCGCGGGCTGCCGACCCGAGACGCGGTGCGGCAGGGGATCACCTCGTCGGCCGGGGCGGTGACCAGCGCCGCGGTGGTGATGGTCGCGGTGTTCTCCATCTTCGCCACGCTGTCCACCCTGGACTTCAAGCAGCTCGGGATTGGCCTCGGCGCGGCGATCCTGCTGGACGCGACGGTGGTGCGGGCGGTGCTGCTGCCCTCGGTCATGACGCTGCTGGGCCGGTGGAACTGGTGGGCACCTCGGCTGCTGCGCCGGCGCGCGCTCCCGCCGGCGCCGCAGCCCGGCCGTCCGCTTCCGGCCGGCGGGGAGCCGGCGGTCGGCCCGGTCCGGGTCGGCGCCGGGGCCCGCTAGCCGGGCCTGCCGCGGTCGGTTGTCCACAGCCGGCGGCGGTGTCCACAGATCGGGGCGCGACTCTCGACCTGTCTCGACCGCTGCGGAAGTGTCGGCGGTGCCGGTGGTTGCCGGCACCGCCGACGCGGCGGATCTCGGAGAGGACCCAGCCATGCACGAGACCATGATCACCGTCGTCGGCAATCTCGTCGACGACCCGAAGCTGCGCACCACCGACGGCGGGGTGGAGGTGACCAGCTTCCGGGTCGCCTCCACCTCCCGGCGGCTGGACCGGGAGACCAACCGGTGGGTGGACTACGGGCAGCTCTTCCTCGGGGTGAGCTGCTGGCGGTCGCTCGGCGTCAACGTGGTCGCGTCGCTGCGCAAGGGCGACCCGGTGGTGGTGTCCGGGCGCCTGTTCACCCGGCAGTACGAGCGGGACGGTCAGCTGCGGTCCAGCTACGAGATGGACGCGGTCGCGGTCGGCCCCGACCTGGCCCGGGGCACCGCCACGTTCCAGCGGGCCAGACCCGCCCTGCCGGCCACGCACGCGGCCACCGACGAGCACGGGCTCCCCGAGGCGCCGCCGGACGAGGCGACCGGCTCGCCTGACGCGTCCGCGTCCGCCGGCGCCCTGGCCACCGCCGCCGCCTAGGGCCTTGGCCCCCGGGCGGAGACCCCGCGCCACGACGCTCGTCCGAGGCCGCCGGGATTACCGGCGGCCCGGCCGCGGCTGACACACTGGAACGCACATACGACGGCGGAGGCACCCAAGCAACCATGGCGCAGTTCATCTACACCATGCGCCGGGTACGGAAGGCGCACGGCGACAAGGTCATCCTCGACGACGTGACGCTCGCCTTCCTGCCCGGCGCGAAGATCGGCGTCGTCGGCCCGAACGGCGCCGGCAAGTCGAGCGTGCTCAAGATCATGGCGGGCTGGGACCAGCCGTCGAACGGTGAGGCCCAGCTCGCCCCCGGTGCGAGCGTCGGCCTGCTGGCCCAGGAGCCGATCCTGGACGAGACGAAGGACGTCCGCGGCAACGTGGAGGAGGCGGTCGCCAAGACGCGCGCTCTGCTCAAGCGGTTCGACGAGGTCAGCGCCGCGATGGGGGAGCCGGACGCCGACTTCGACGCGCTGATGGCCGAGCAGGGCGACCTGATGGAGAAGATCGAGCACCGCAACGCCTGGGAGCTGGACAGCACCATCGAGATGGCGATGGACGCGCTGCGCTGCCCGCCGGGCGAGGCCGAGGTGCCGACCCTCTCCGGCGGCGAGCGGCGCCGGGTCGCGCTGTGCCAACTCCTGCTCCAGCAGCCGGATCTGCTGCTGCTCGACGAGCCGACGAACCACCTGGATGCGGAGAGCGTGCAGTGGCTCGAGCAACACCTGGCCAAGTACCCGGGCACGGTGCTGGCGGTCACCCACGACCGGTACTTCCTGGACAACGTCGCCGAGTGGATCCTCGAGCTCGACCGCGGGCGGGCGTACCCGTACGAGGGCAACTACTCCACCTACCTGGAGAGCAAGCGGGCCCGGCTCCGCATCGAGGGGCAGAAGGACGTCAAGCGGAGGCGGATCCTGGAGCAGGAGCTGGAATGGGTCCGCAGCAACCCGAAGGCCCGGCAGGCCAAGAGCCGGGCTCGGCTGCAGCGGTACGAGGAGCTGGCCACAGAGGCGGAGCGGTCCCGGAAGCTGGACTTCGAGGAGATCCAGATTCCGCCAGGTCCGCGGCTGGGCAGCGTGGTGGTGGAGGCCGCGAAGCTACGCAAGGGCTACGGCGACCGGAGGCTGATCGACGACCTGTCCTTCTCGCTTCCCCGTGGCGGCATCGTCGGCATCATCGGACCGAACGGGGTGGGCAAGACCACGCTGGTCCGGATGATGATCGGCGATGAGCAGCCGGACGCCGGCTCGCTGCGGGTCGGCGAGACGGTCCGCATCTCTTACGTCGACCAATCCAGGGCCGGGATCGACCCGACCCGCACGGTCTGGCAGCTCGTCTCGGACGGGCTGGACCACATCAAGGTCGGCCAGGTGGAGATGCCATCGCGGGCGTACGTCAGCGCGTTCGGGTTCAAGGGCCCCGACCAGCAGAAGCCGACCGGCGTGCTGTCCGGCGGCGAGCGCAACCGGCTCAACCTGGCGCTCACCCTCAAGCAGGGCGGCAACCTGCTGCTGCTGGACGAGCCGACGAACGACCTGGACGTGGAGACGCTGCAGTCGCTGGAGAACGCGTTGCTGGAGTTCGCCGGCTGCGCCGTGGTGATCTCCCACGACCGGTGGTTCCTGGACCGGGTGGCCACCCACATCCTCGCCTGGGAGGGCACCGACGACGACCCCGACCGGTGGTTCTGGTTCGAGGGCAACTTCGCCGACTACGAGGCCAACAAGGTGGAGCGGCTCGGCGCGGAGGCCGCGCGCCCGCACCGGGTCACCTACCGCAAGCTGACCCGGGACTAGAGACGCGCGCGCCGGGTCCCCCGGCCCGAGGCTCGACGGACATGCCCAGCCGGGAGCGGGAGCCGCCGGGTGTGCTGCCGGCCAGCACCGCGGACGCCGCGGACCTCGCGGTGTTCCTCAGCCGGGCGGTGACGCTCGACCCGGCCGCCCTGGTCCGGCTGCGGTCCGTCGGCGACCAGGTCGCCGGTTATCTGGTGCTCCCCTTCGGGGTCCTGGTCAGCCGGTCGGCGGCCGGGCGGGTGGCGCCGGCCGACATTACGGTGGGGGCCGCCGACCTGCTCGCCGCGCTCGACCGGGTGCCGGTCGGGTCGCCGATCGGGCTGCCGCCGAGACGGGACGCGGACTGGCGGGGCGCCCTCCCACCGGCCGCCGACTGGCAGCGGCTGGACTCGGTGCCGGCCGCGGTGGTGCGGCAGCTGGTCCGGGCCGGGGGAGAGACGCTGCGGGCCACGGGGGCCGCCGGGACCGGCGGTGAGGGCCTGCTCGGACACGAGGCGCTGACCGTCAGCGGAGCTGGCCGGACCGTCGTGCTGCCCCTTCGGGTGTTGTCGGCCGCCTGGCGGATGGGCTTTCTCGGCCCGGAGGTCGCGCCGGAAGGCGCACCGGCCGGCGACGCCGTGGGCCCGATCGCCGGCGCCGGGCCGACCGGTGAGCGGATCCGCCCTGCCGGAGGCCGCCAGCCCGGTCCGGGGCAGGTCGTCGTGGTCTCCGCGGTGGGCGCGTGGGCCCGGCTGGCCGCGCCGTACGGCTCGGCCTACCACCGGGTGACCCCGGAGCTGGGCGTCCTGCCCAGCTGACCGCCCGCTCAGACCAGCCAGACCGCGGTGTCCGGTGGCAGCGCGCCGTCGACCAGCGGTGCGCTGGCCAGCAGCAGCTCGCCCTCCGGCACCGGGACCGGCACCGACGACGCGTTCAGGGCGCAGATCAGGCCGCCGTCCCGGCGAAACGCCAGGCACCCCTCCGGCGGGCCGTACCACTCGATCTCCTGGCCGGACATGGCCGGATGGTCGCGACGCAGCTCCAGCGCGTGCCGGTACAGCGACAGCATCGACTCGGGCCGCTCCAGCTCCGCCTCGACGGTGAGGTCGGCCCAGCCGTCCGGCATCGGCAGCCAGGTCCGCGGGCCGGTGGTGAACTCGTACGGCGGCTTCTCCCCGCCCCACGGCAGCGGCACCCGAGCCCCGTCCCGGCCGCGCTCGGTGTGCCCGCTGCGCTCCCACACCGGGTCCTGCAGCGCGTCGTCCGGAAGCTCCACGTTCGGCAGGCCAAGCTCGTCCCCGTTGTACAGGAACGCAACGCCGGGCAGGGCGAGCTGCACCAGGGCGGCCGCCCGGGCCCGCCGGGTTCCCACCTCGCCGTCGCCGTAGCGGGTGACGTGCCGCACCACGTCGTGGTTGGACAGCGCCCAGGTCGTCGGCGCGCCGACCGCGTGCATCGCCCTGACCGAGTGGTCGATCGCCTCCTGCAGCTTGGCCGCGTCCCACGGCGCCTCCAGGAGCCGGAAGTTGAAGGCGAGATGCAGCTCGTCCGGGCGGACGTACCGGGCCAGCCGCTGGTCGTCGGTGACCCAGATCTCACCGACGGCGACCCGGTCCGGATAGCTGTCCAGCACCCGGCGGATCATTCGGTGCAGGTCGTGCACGCCGTCCACGTCGAACCGTGGGTCGTGGCCGCCCGGGTCCTCCAGCAGGCCGGAGCCCTCGGTGGGTTGGCGCATGTCCGGCAGCCCGGCCGGCTTCGCCAGGCCGTGCGCGACGTCGATCCTGAACCCGTCCACCCCGCGGTCCAGCCAGAACCGCATCGTCCGCTCGAGGTCCGCGACCACGTCCGGGTTCGTCCAGTCCAGGTCCGGCTGCTGCGGCGAGAACAGGTGCAGGTACCACTGACCGTCCGGCAGCCGCGCCCAGGCCGGCCCGCCGAAGGTGGACTGCCAGTTGTTCGGTGGCTCCTCGCCGCTGCGGCCGCGGCCGTCCCGGAAGTAGTACCGGTCCCGGGCCGGGCGGCCGCGCCCGGCGGCCACCGCCTCCTGAAACCACGGGTGCTGGTCGGACGTGTGGTTGGGGACCAGGTCGATGGTGACCCGCAGCCCCGCCTCGTGCGCCTTCGCCACCAGCAGGTCGAACCCGTCGAGGTCGCCGAACAGCGGGTCGACCGCGCGCGGGTCGGAGATGTCGTAGCCGTGGTCGGCCATCGGCGACGGGTAGAACGGGGTCAGCCAGATCCCGTCCACGCCGAGCAACCGGAGGTAGCCCAGCCGGTCCAGGACGCCGCGCAGGTCGCCCACCCCGTTGTCGTCGGCGTCGTAGAAGCTCCGGACGTACACCTGGTAGAAGACGGCCGTCCGCCACCACGGGACGCCGGAGCCGGTCCGCCCGGGGCCGGCGGCGCGGCTGTCGGGGGCGCGGTGCACTGTTCTCCTCGCTGTCACGCCAGTCGCTGCGGGACTCCGGTGGCCCACGGGACCCTACCCGGTAGCCGGCGCCTGGCACCGGCTCGGGGGACCCAGCCCCGGCGAACCGTTCGTCAGCCGCCCAGCTGGACGGAACGCTCGTCGTCCCACCTGTTCTGCAGGCTGAACGCCGCCATCTCCAGGTAGCTCCGCAGCGTCTCGGTCTGCTCCGGCGGAAGCTCGAGCGAGTCCAACGCCGCACGCATGTGCCCCAGCCAGGCCAGCCGTTCCCGCTCGCCGATCGCGAACGGCGCGTGCCGCATCCGCAGCCGCGGATGCCCGCGCCGCTCGGAATAGGTATGCGGTCCGCCCCAGTACTGCATGAGGAACAGACCGAGCCGGTCCTCGGCCGCTGCCAGGTCCTCCTCCGGATAGACCCGGCGCAGCACCGGGTCGGCCGCCACCGCCGCGTAGAACCGGCCCACCAGCCGGCGGAAGGTCTGCTCACCGCCGACGAGCTGGTAGAAGCTGGCCACAGGCTGCGGATCGGTCATCCATCTATTGTCCTCCGCCCCCGTTCCCGGGCGCGGTGGTGCCGCCCCCGCCGCGCCGGTCGCGTCATCGGGTCGGCCGCCACAGATGCCGGCCCAGGAACGCGACCGTGTCCGCCCAGGCGTCGACGGCCGGGCCCGGCGACCAGGCCGGCACGTCGCCGTTCGCGAACGAGTGCTCGGTGCCAGGCCAAGTCCGCTCGGCGACCGGGGTGCCCCTGGCCCGCAGCTCCGCCATGAAGCGGGTCGGCAGGTCGGGCGGCTCCCACTCGTCCACCTCGGCGAAGTGCAGCATGACCGGGCACGGGATCCGGGCCTGCTCGCCGGGGCCGAGCGCCGCGTAGTAGGCGACGACCGCGTCCAGCACGCCGCTGGTCGCGGTCTGCAGCGCCAACCACCCGCCGGCGGAGAACCCGACCGCGCCGACCCGCTCCGGACGGACCTTCGGGTGCGCCAGCAGCTGGCGGGCGGCGATGGTGAGCAGGTTGCGCGCCCGGACCAGGTCGAGCTGGGCGAGCAACGCCTGGGCCTGCGCCGGGTCGGTGGTCGACCGGCCGTCGTACAGGTCCGGCGCCAGCGCCATGAACCCGGCCAGCGCCAGCGCGTCGCAGCGCTCGCGGATATGCGGGAGGGCTCCGAAGTAGTCGTGCACGACAATGACGGCTGGCCCGGCGGACTCCGGCGTGCTGAGGTATCCGCTGCCGCTGGCTGCCGCCCCGCCGAGCGTCACCGTGCTGCCCATCGCCGAGCCCGTCCCTCTCGCTTCGAACATATGTTCGATACGATGACCGTACGTCGGCCGGCCGCGCACGGCAAGGGGAGGGATGGATCGGGATGGGCGAGCTGTCAGGAGTGCTGGCGGATGAGGTCCGACGGCCAGAATGCGGCCACCGCGAGCACCAGCAGCGTCCCCGCGACACCGCTGAGGCCGACCGCCGTCCGAGTCGCGAAATGTTCGGCCAGCGCGCCGGCCACGATCGTGGCGATGCCCTGCGTCGTGTACCCGCCGGCCACCGCGACACCGATGGCCCGCCCGCGGTACGCCGCTGGCACCGCCCGGACGAACATCGCGTTCAGCACGACCGCGAAGGCGCTGCCGAAGCCGGCGATCATCAGCAGCACGACGGTGAGCGGCAACGAGCTCAGCCACAGCACCGGCACCAGGGCGACGCAGGACAGCACGGCGAACGGGATCAGCAGCCGCAGTCGCTGGGTGGGCGTGCACAGCCGGCTGAGCACGATGCTGCCGGTGATCACGCCGATCGGTGCGGCGGCCAGGAAGACGCCGACCGCGGTGGCTCCGCCGCCGAGTGCCCGCGCGTACGGGGCGGCGAGGCCCTCGGGGGCGTAGGTGAACGCCGCGGAGACCCAGAAGAGCAGCACGTACGCGCGCAGCGCACGGTCGCCGAACACGAACCGGGCGCCGGCGGCGGTGTCCCGCCAGATGCTTTCCAGCGGCCCGTCCCGCTCCGGGGCCGGGCGGTGCCGCACCCCGGTCCAGATGACGATCGCGGACAGGGCGAACGTCCCGGCGTCGACGATCAGCCCGCCGCGCGGGGACAGCAGCGCGACGACCGCCCCGCCAGCGAGGAAGCCGACGACCTGCATGAGCTGCCGGACGATCGCGTCGAGCCCGTTCGCCACCACGTAGTGGTCGCCGGACAGGATGTCCGGCAGCACCGCCGCCCGTGCCGACCGGAACGGGGGAGCCAGCATCGTGGCGAGAAACAGCACGGCGATGAGCGAGCCGGTCGGCAGCCCCGGGATGGCGAGCAGGCCGATCAGGGCCGCCCGGGTCAGGTCGCAGGTCAGCAGGACGCTCCGCCGCGGGAACCGGTCGGCGTAGGCCGAAAGGACCGGTCCGCCGAGGACCCAGGGCAGGAAGGAGACCGCATAGGTCATCGCGGTGAGCAGCGGCGAGCCGGTGCGCTGGAAGACAAGGAGCGACAGCGCGATCTTGGAGAGCTGGTCGCCCAGGAGCGAGAGGACGTTGGCGGCGAACAGGTGCCGGTACTCGCGTACCGCGAGCACGTCGCGATACGCCACTCTGCCCGGTGAGGGCGCGATCTGGTCCCCGACGACCTCATCGTGCAGGTTCGTCCCACCGCGGTGGCCGTCCTTGGCCCCCGCGGGCCGCCGTGGCCCCTGGACGTCCTGCATGGCTGTCAAGTCTGAACCATGTCGGGCTTCCGACCCAAACAACTCTGAGCCGAATGGGGTCAGGCCGCCACGGCCAGACGCCACGGATGATGCCCCAACTCGGTGACATGCACACTCCGGGGTGAAACCTCGAGCGGAGCGGCCCACTCGCCCTGGCGGCGCGGCCGGCGAACGGCGGACACCGGTCGGCGCCAACCGGGTGGCGCAGCAGCCGCCAGGCCCGAGCCGCACGGTCCGGAGGGCCGGCGGCGGGCCGGGGGAGTATCGGCGTCCGGGCCGGTCTAGTCGGCGGGTCCGGTGGCGGGTCCGGTGGCGGGGGCGGCGCCGGGTGCGGTTGCCCCGGTCCCCGGCGACCCGCTACGGACGTAGATCCGTCCCTCGGGGTGCGAGAGAAGTATCCCGTCGGCGTCGAACCGGTCCTTCATCCGGCGGCGTAGCTCCCGGCCCACCCGCCACTGCTCCAGCGGCCGGGTCTTGACGGTCAGCCTGATGACGTAACCGTCCTCGGTGATCTGTTCGATGCCGAGCAGCTGGGGGTCCTCGATGATCTCCTCCGACCAGTGCTCGTCCTGGCGGAGCGCCTCGGCGACCTCCTGCATCGTCCGGCTGGCCTCGTCGACGTCGGCCGAGTACGGGAGCGGAACGTCGAGCACGACCTGGGCGAAGCCCTGACTCTTGTTGCCCACCCGGACGATCTCGCCGTTGCGCACGTGCCACACCGTGCCGTTCAGGTCCCGCAGCCGGGTGGTGCGCAGCCCAACCGCCTCGACGGTGCCGAGCGCCTCCCCGACGTCGATCACGTCGCCGACACCGTACTGGTCTTCCAGGATCATGAAGACGCCGGACAGGAAGTCCTTGACCAGGTTCTGCGCGCCGAAGCCGACCGCCACCCCGAGGATGCCGGCGCTGGCCAGGACCGGGGCGAGGCTGTACTGCAGCTCGGAGAGGATCAGCATGGCCGCGATCACCAGGATCGCGATCGAGGCGATGTTCCGCAGCACCGAGCCGATCGTGGCGGCGCGTTGCCGCCGCCGCTCGGAGGCCAGCCCGGCGCCCTCCAGCAGGCCGTTCACCGGCAGCCGTTCCGTGAGCGGGCGCAGCACCAGCGGAACGTCGGACCCGGCCGCGGACTGGGTGACCCGGTTGATCGCCCGCGCCACCAGGGCGCGGGCGATCAGCGCCACCAGCACGATCAGCAGGATGCGCAGCGGCCGGTAGATGATCACCTCGCGGTGCTCGAGGAAGATCTGGTGGAGGTCGGCGGCCAACACGTCCATCAGGGTGCCTCCATCGGCGAAACACTAGAGCCGGAGGCCGAGCCGGTCGGCGAGGAAGGCGAGCTGATCCACCGCGAGGTCGACGGTCCGGCTGACCGCCCGGGCGCCGTGGCCGACATTCCGCTCCCGGCGCAGCAGGATCGGCCGGGAGCCCCGGGTGGCGTGCTGCAGCGCGGCGCACATCTTCCGGGCGTGCATCGGATCCACCCGGGTGTCCGACTCGAATGTGGTGAACAGCGCAGCGGGATAGTCGACGCCCTCCTCGACGTGGTGGTAGGGCGAGTAGCCGAGCAGCCAGCCCAGCTCCGCCGGGTCCGCGGCGGTGCCGTACTCGTCGTTCCAGGTGCGCCCGAGCCCGAACAGCTCGTACCGCACCATGTCCAGCAGCGGGGCGCTGCAGACCGCGGCCGAGTACAGCCGCGGGCGCTGGGTCAGCGCCGCGCCGACCAACAACCCGCCGTTCGAGCCGCCGTAGATGCCCAGCCGCTCGGGGCTGGTCCACCCGTCGGCGACCAGCCGCTCGGCGGCCGCGGCGAAGTCGTCGAAGACGTTCTGCTTGCGCTCGCGCATGCCGGCCCGGTGCCACTCCTCGCCGTTCTCCGACCCCCCACGCAGGTTGGCCACCGCCCAGACCCCGCCGGCCTCGACCCAGGCGAGCAGCGAAGCCGTGTACGCCGGGGTCAGCGCGTTGTTGAAGCCGCCGTACCCGTACAACACGGTCGGCCGCGGCCGGTCCGGCGTCGCCTCCGGCGCGGCCACGAACATATGCACCGGGGTGCCGTCCCTGGAGGTGTAGTGCACCCGGCTGACCTGGATGGCCGGCACCTGGACGGCGCCCGGCGCAGTCGCCCAGGTGTCCACTGTGGAGGGAGTATCGGACGACGCGTGCAGCACCATCGGCGGGGTGACGTGGTCGGTGTAGCCGATCCAGCACTCCCGGCCGCCCTCCGGCCGGCTGGTCATCCCGCTGACCGTGCCAGCCGCCGGCTCGGACACCGATCCGAGCGGCGCGCCGCTGGCCGGGTCCCACCAGGACAGCCGGTCTGCCGCCTCCCGGCTGTGCGCGGCCAGCACCCTGGCCACATCCGGCTCGCCGTCCGCCGAGGCGAGCAGGGCGACGTCGGTGAGCACCTGGTCGGGCGCCTCCGGCACCACGTCCACCCAGCGCGGGTAGTCCGGCTCGGCCGGGTCCACCCGGCACAGCCGGCCACGCGGAGCGTCCCGGTCGGTGAGCAGGTAGAGCATCCCGTCCCGGGCCACGAACGCGTGGCACCTGGCGTCCACCCCGCTCTGCACCGGCCGCAGCGAGCCGTCACCCCCGGGCCCGGCCAGGTCGGCCAGCCAGACATCGTCGCGCGGTGCGGTGCCGGCGGACGCGGACACCACCAGCCACCGGCCGTCCCGGGACACCGAGGCGTCGTAGTAGTTCGTCGGATCCAGACCGGCTCCGTGCACCTCGACGTCGGTCGCCGGGTCCGCACCGACCCGGTGCCGGTACACCCGCCGGTGGAACTGCTCCTCGCCGGCCGGCACCTGCGCCGGAGCGAGCCGGCGCACGTAGTACAGCCGCTCGCCGCCCGGCAGCCAGGCCACCGGGGAGTACCGGCAGCGGTCGATCGGACCGTCCAGCACGGTGCCGGCGTCGACGTCGACCACGTACAGCCGGGACTCCTCGTCGCCGCCGGTCGACAGCTGGTAGGCGAGCCGGTCGCCCTCGACGCTCGGCATCCAGCCGTCCAGCGTGGTGGTGCCGGCCGGGTCGAGCGCGCCAGGGTCCACCAGGACCCGCTCGGTGCCATCCGGCGCCCGGACCAGCAGCGCAGCGTGCTCCTGGCCGGGCTCCCGGCGGGTGAAGAAGGCCCGGCCGGCCCGCCACACCGGCACGCCCACCGCTCCCGCCTGAAGCAGGGTGGTCAGCCGCGCCTGCAGCCGGTCGCGACCGGGCAGCGCTTCCAGCCGGCGCCGGGCAAGCTCGTCCTGCGCCTCCGACCAGGCGATCGTGCGCGGGTCCGCCGGGTCCTCGAGCCAGCGGTACGGGTCGGCGACCGAGCGCCCGTGCAGGTCGTCGACGAGGTCCAGGCGCTCGGCCGGCGGGTATCCGGGCCGGACGGCGGGAGCGGTCGAGGTCACGGACACGAGCCTACGGCGGCGCCCTGCAGGCGCCCGTCGCACGCGGCCACCTGCCTCCGGCCGCGCGCTGCAGGCCGCGCCGCGGCCCGGCCAACCTGGCTAAGAGCGTGCATGACGGCGGCGCGTCAGGTTGACTGTTCTCACCAGGCGGAGGTGAGCCCGTGGCACATGCACCCGTCACGCTGCTCCTCAACGCGACGTACGAGCCGCTGTGCGTCGTGTCCTCCCGGCGCGCCGTCGTTCTCGTCCTCACCGCGAAGGCTGTTCCGGTCGAGGACGGTGACGGCTGCTTTCACAGCGTCTCCACTTCGGTACGGGTGCCGAGTGTGGTCAAGCTGACCCGATATGTCCGGGTGCCCTATCGGGCGCAGGTGCCGCTGACCCGAAAGGCGGTGTTCGCTCGGGACGGCGGGCGGTGCGCGTACTGCGGCGGGGCCGCGACCAGCCTCGATCACGTGGTGCCGCGCAGCCGCGGCGGCCTGCACGTCTGGGACAACGTTGTTGCATCGTGCGCGCGCTGTAACCACACCAAGGCGGACCGGCCGATCGCCGAGTTGGGCTGGCGGTTACGCACCATCCCGCGGGCGCCGAGCGGAATGGCCTGGCGAGTGCTGGGATCGCGCTCGCCGGACCCGCGGTGGCAGGTGTATTTGGGCGAGGGCGAAGCCGCCACTGCTTGACACAGTTCAGGCACGCTCCGGCGTCAAGCTCATCGACGGGGTGTCGTGCATTGACCCCTTACGGTGATAGCGGGCGGAAGGTTTGCCCAGGTACTCGCGATCGCCACGTGGCCTTGGTACAAACGTCCGGCCGGAGTGCCGCTCCGGCGCCGTGGGGGGACACGGGACCGGGTCGCACAACGGTAGGCCGGAGAGGTCGATGCCACGTCCCCCAGCACCGGATCGTGATCGAGCGCTGCGCCGGCTGTCCGGCGTGACCCGGGGTGTGGCCGTCGCCGCCATCCTGGCCACCGGTGGCATCGCCGCCGCCATGGCCGACGCGACGCCGGCCCAGCCGGCCGCCAAGACCTCGACCGGGCCAGCCGGCCCGGTCGTCCGGCCGGCCGCGCCCCGGTCGGGCAAGCCCGCGACGCCGGCATCCCGGAGCCGGCCGCGCACCCGACCCGCCTCGCGGCCGAGCGCCACGACCCACCCGGCGACGCCCACCGCGACGTCCTCGGCACCCGCCCCGCCGACCCGGTCGGGCGTCCCGGCACCCAGCCGGACCGCGGCGCCCACCACCAGCCCGCCCGCGCCGCCACCGTCCCCGCCCAGCCCGCCGCCGACGACGAGCCCGCCGCCGCCGCCGTCGCCCAGCCCAACCGGAGGGTCGTGAGCTCGACCGCCGAAGCGCAGCTACCCGGCGAACGGCTGCCGGGAGATCAGCGCGGCCGGTTCGCCGCACTGGGAACCTACGGAGAGTTGGTCGTAGACGGCTCACCGGCCGCCCTCGACGCCGGCCTTCGGGTGCTGCGTGGCGAGCTGGCGGCGCTCGACCTGGCCTGCAGCCGGTTCCGGTCGGACTCGGACCTGGCTCGGGTGAACGCGGCGGCCGGCCGCACCCGCACCGTGTCGCCGCTGTTCGCGGCCGCGCTCGCGGTGGCGGTGCGGGCCGCGGAGCAGACCGACGGCGACGTCGACCCGACGCTCGGCGCTGCCCTCGCCGCGGCCGGCTACGACCGCGACTTTGCCGGGCTGCCGGCGGACGGCCCCCCGGTGGTGCCGCGGCCACCGAGCCGGCTGGGCTGGCGGGACATCGAGGTCGACCTCGACGCCGGAACGGTCCGGGTGCCGCCGGGAGCCGCGCTGGACCTCGGCGCCACCGCCAAGGCGTTCGGCGCGGACCGAAGCGCCGACCTGATCGCGTCGACCCTCCAGGTGGGCGTGCTGGTCAACCTCGGCGGCGACATCGCGATGGCCGGGCCGCTGTCGGCCGCGGGCTGGCCGGTGCGGGTCACCGACCGGCCGGTGCACGACGACGACGGGTCGAGCGGGCAGGTCGTGCACCTGCACGGCGGCGGGCTGGCGACATCCAGCACGGTGGTGCGGCGGTGGCGCCGCGGCGGATCGATCTGTCACCACATCCTCGACCCGCGCACCGGCCTCCCCGCCGAGCCGGTCTGGCGGACCGTCACGGTCACCGCGGCGACCTGCGTCGACGCGAACACGGCCAGCACCGCCGCGGTGGTGCGCGGCCGGGCCGCGCCGGACTGGCTGGCCGGGCTCGGCCTGCCGTCCCGGCTGGTCGACACGGCCGGACGGGTGCACCGGATCGCCGGGTGGCCGGAGGAGATCCGGGTCCCGGCGGTCCGGGACGCGGCCGGGGGCGGGGAGTGACGTGACCGAGATCCTGCACGATCACGCGCTGCTCTGGTACGTGTCCCGGGCCACCGGGCTGGTCAGCCTGGTGCTGCTCACCCTCACCGTGCTGCTCGGCGTCCTGGCCACCACGAGGGTGTCCAGCGCGGGCTGGCCCCGGTTCGTCACCCAGGGTCTGCATCGCAACATCGCGCTGTTCGTGCTCGTGCTGCTGGCCACCCACGTGGCCGCGGTCGTCGTCGACGGCTACGTGCCGATCAATCTCCGCGACGTGCTGCTGCCGTTCGGCTCGGCGTACCGGCCGTTCTGGCTGGGGCTCGGGGTGGTGGCCGTCGACCTCGTCGTCGCGCTGGTGCTGACCAGCCTGGTGCGCCAGCGTCTCGGTTACGGGGCATGGCGCGCCGTGCACTGGGCGGCCTACCTGTGCTGGCCGCTGGCGCTGGTGCACGGCCTCGGCACCGGCTCGGACCCGCGCCGTGCCTGGGCCGCCGGCCTGGCGGTCGGCTGCGCGGTGGTGGTGCTGCTGGCCGCCGCTTGGCGAATCGCCGAGGGTTGGCCGCGCCGCGCCACCAGGCGGGTCGGTGCGGTGCTGGTCACCGCGTGCGCGGTCGCGACCGTCGTGGTGTGGGCCCGCCACGGCCCGCTCGCGCCGGGCTGGTCGAAGCGAGCCGGCACGCCGCCGGCGGCGACGGAGGGCCGATGAGCGCGCGGGATCGGGGGGCCGGCAGGGCGGCGCGGCCCGAAGAGTGGAGGGTGGTCGGCGCCGCCCCGGTGGATCGGCCCCGCCCGGGCGCCCGGGCCCGGCATCGCCGGCCCGACCCGGGTGCCGCGCCCGGGAACGTGACCGGCTCGGCCGGCTGGGCGGGCGTCGACGCCGCGGTCGGCTGGCGCACCGACACCGGCCCGTACGGGTACTGGCAGCGGGATATCGGCCCTCGACCGGCGGTGCCGCGGGCCGTGCCTGGCGCGGCGCCCAGCCCCGGACCGGACCAACGGCCGGACACCGGTCAGAGCCCGGGCTGGGACTGGTGGAACGACACCGGCACCGGCGAGTGGCCGAGCAGCGAGTGGACCCGTGTCGGCCGAGTGGCGCCCGGCCAACAATGGCGCACCGACACCGACACCGCCGGACGCGACCGGCGCGCGGATGCCGGCACCGCCGGACGCGACCGGCGCGCAGGCACCGGCACCGGGACCGCCGGACGCGACCGGCGCGCGGATACCGGCACCGCCGCGCGGGACCGGCGCGGAGACACCGGCACCGGGACCGCCGGACGCGACCGGCGCGCGGATACCGGCACCGCCGCGCGGGACCGGCGGGTTGACACCAGCGCCGCCGGACGCGACCGGCGCGCGGATACCGGCACCGCCGCGCGGGACTGGCGCGTCGACACCGGCACCGCCGGACGCGACCGGCGCGTTGACGCCAGCGCCACCGCGCGAGGGTCACCGCCCGACCCGAGCACCAGACCCGACCCGGGCGCCGGCGCGGCGGGCGCGCTGCGCGCCGACCGGAGCGGTGCTGCGTGGACGTGGCGCACCGACAGCGGCGCCGGGCTGGGTCTGCGGCCGGGCCCGGGACCCGGAGCGGCAGGCCCCGGGGCCGTCGCCGAGCGAGACTGGCGGAGCGACACCGGGACCACGGAGTGGCCGACCAGCGAATGGACGCGGGTAGGCCGGTCGGCAGCCGGCTACCGGACCCCAGCCGCGCCGGGCGAACGGCCGCGCGCGGTGCACCGGGCCGGATCGGCTCGGCGGTCGGCGCCGCCGGCCGGCCTGCCGCGCCTGCTCGCCGGGGTCCGGCCGGACGGGCGCGCGGTGACGCTCGAGGAGCACCTGCGCCAGTACGGCGCGCTACCTCGACCGAACCGAGGCGACCCGGACCTCCGGCTGCTCCGGCTGATCGGGGACAGCCGGCTGCGCGGCCGCGGCGGCGCCGGCTTCCCGGTCGAGGCGAAGGTGCGCGCCGTGCTGGCCGCTCGCGGGCGCCCGGTGGTCGTGGTGAACGGGGCAGCCGGCGATCCGCTCAGCGAGAAGGACGCGTTCCTGCTCACCCGGCTGCCGCACCTGATCCTGGACGGCGCGCAGGTCGCCGCCGCGGCCGTGGACGCCCGGCAGATCCTGCTGTATGTCGTCGGTCGCCCGCAGGTCTACGGCGCGGCGGAGCGGGCGGTGACCGAGCGGCGGCGGGCCCGGCTGGACGCGGTGCCGGTCAGGCTCGTGCCTGCACCCGACCGCTACGTCGCGGGCGAGTCGTCGGCCGCCGCGCACCACCTGTCCGGCGGCCCCGCGCTTCCCGTGTTCCAGCCGCCGCACACCGCGGAGCACGGCGTGAAGGGCCGGCCGACGCTGGTCCAGAACGTCGAGACGCTGGCGAACCTGGCCCTGCTGGCGCGGTACGGCCCGGGCTGGTTCCGCGGCGTCGGCACCGCGGCCGAGCCCGGTTCGCTCGTCATCACAGTCCGCGGCGCGGTGCCCCGGCCGGTGGTCGTCGAGGTGCCGGTCGGTACGACCGTCGAGCAGGCGCTGGCCGGCGCGGGCTGGCTGACCGAGGCGATCGGCGCGGTGCAGGTCGGCGGCTGTTTCGGCCGCTGGCTGCCGGCCTCGGTCGCGCTGTCCGCGCCGCTCAGCCACGCCGGCATGCTCGGCGTCGGCGGCACCCTCGGTGCCGGCGTGGTGATCGCGCTGCCGGACCGGGCCTGCGGGCTGGAGGAGACCGCCGGTCTGGCCCGGTACCTGGCCGACGAGAGTGCCGGGCAGTGCGGAGCCTGCGTCAACGGCCTGCCGGCCATCGCCGGTGCGCTCACCGCGCTGGCCCAGTGCCGCGCCGACGGTCCGACCGTGCAGCGGCTCTACCGCTGGTGCGGCATGGTGGCCGGGCGGGGTGCCTGCCGGCACCCGGACGGCGTGGCCGGACTGGTCGCCAGCGCGCTGGGCGTCTTCGCCGAGGAGGTCGGGCGGCACCTGGCCGGCCGGTGTAGCCGCCCGCTGCGCGGCGTGCTCCCGGCGCTTCCGCCGGGCCAGCCGCCCCGACGCCGGGAGGTGCGGGCATGAGTGCGCTCGGCCGGTCCAGCCGACTGCTGCTCCGGATCAACCCGATCACCTGCGACGGGCACGGCCTGTGCGCCGAACTGCTGCCCGAGCTGATCTCGCTGGACGACTGGGGCTACCCGATGCCGATCGTCGCCGAGGTGCCGCCCCGGCTGGAGTCGCACGCGCAGCGCGCCGCGCAGACCTGCCCGACCCTGGCGATCATGCTGGAGCGGCAGCGCCGCCGCCGCATCTCCTGACCGCCGCCGGCAGCCGCGGGCGGACCAGGCCCCCGGCTATCGTCGCGTCATGACGGAACTGCACGACCTCACCGCGCTGGACCAGGCGGCCGCCGTTCGAAACGGCGAGGTCAGCCCGGTCGAGCTGGTCGACTTCTACCTCGGCCGGATCGACCGGATCAGTGCCACCCTGGGTGCGTTCGTCACGGTCACCGAGGACGCCGCGCGGGCGCAGGCCAAGGAGGCCGAGCGGGCGGTCACCGGCGCCGGCGACCCGGCCGAGCTGCCGCCGCTGCACGGCGTTCCGGTCGCAATCAAGGACCTGAACCTCACCGCCGGGGTACGGACCACCCTCGGCTCGCTGCTGTACGCCGACTTCGTGCCGCCGGTCGACGACCACGTGGTCACCCTGCTGCGCCGGGCCGGGACGATCAGCCTGGGCAAGACCAACACGCCGGAGTTCGGGCTGCCCTGCTACACGGAGAACGCGGTGGCCCCGCCGGCCCGCACGCCGTGGGACCCGGACCGGTCGGCCGGCGGGTCGAGCGGCGGCGCGGCCGCCGCGGTCGCCGCCGGGCTGGTGCCGTTTGCGCAGGGCAGCGACGGCGGCGGCTCGATCCGCATCCCGGCCAGCGTCTGCGGGCTGTTCGGGATCAAGGTCTCCCGCGGCCGGGTGAGCAACGGCCCGCTCGGCGGCGACGTGACCGGGCTGTCCTGGAACGGGCCGCTGGCCCGTACCGTCCGGGACGCGGCGGCGATGCTCGACGCGATGGCGGTGCCGATGCCGGGCGACCCGCATTGGGCACCGCCGCTGCCGGCCGGGGAGAGCTTCCTCGGGCACGCCGACCGGGAGCCGGGCCGGCTGCGGGTCGGCCGCTTCATCGACCCGGTGGTCGGCGCCGCCGAGGTGCACCCGGACTGCCGGCGGGCCTGGGAGGAGGCCTCCGCGCTGCTCGCCGAGCTGGGGCATGACGTGCAGGACGTGCCGCCGCCGTTCGGGGTGGAGGCGGTGCCGATGTTCGAGACGGTGTGGGCGGTGGCCACCCACGGTGTGCCGGTCGACCCGGCGCGGGTGGACGAGCTGCAGCCGCTGACCCGCTGGCTGCGGGTACGGGGGGCGGCGCGGACCGGCCCGCAGTACCTGACCGCGCTGGGCACCCTGCAGCTGCTGTCCCGGCAGGGGATCGCCGGACTGGTCGACTACGACGTGATCCTCACCCCCACGCTGGCGCAGCCCCCCCGGCCGGTGGGCTGGTTCACCGACGGCGCCGACCCGGCCGAGGACTTCGAGCGGCAGAAGCGCTTCACGCCGTGGACCGCCGTCTACAACATGACCGGCCAACCCGCGGTGAACGTCCCGCTGCGGTGGACCGGCGAGGGCCTGCCGATCGGGGTGATGCTGGTGGGCCGGCCGGCCGGCGAGGCCACGCTGATCTCGCTGTCCGCGCAGTTGGAGGCGGCCCGGCCCTGGGCGGACCGGCACCCCGCGATGTGGTGAGCCGGCGACCGGCCGGGCGCCGAAGTTCGCTACGGTGACGCCGTGACCGTCTGGGAGACCCTGCTCGTCTTCGGGGTGCTGCCGCTGGCCGGGTTCGGGCTGCTCGCGCTGCTGGTCTACGCACCGAGCCTGACCCGAAGCGCTCGGTACCGTCCCGGTCGGGACTGGGAGTACGACCCGGTGTGGTACATCGCCCGGCCCGACGTCGACGCGCCGGTCGGCAGCGACACTGGTCGCGCCGCCCTGACCGGCCGCACCCAGCCCGCCCTGCCGGCGACCGGCCAGCCACCTGCGTCGGTGCTGGACGTGCCGGCCCGGACCGCAAGGGGTGGAGCCAGTGGCGAGTGGTAGCGCCTCGGCCGGCGGCATCTCGGCCGGCGGGACCTCGGCGGGCGACGCGAGGACCGGCGGTGTCCAGGCGAGCACTGCCGCAGCCGCCGGCGCGCCCGACTCGGGCGGCCCACAGGGCTCGCAGGCTGCACCGCACGCGGCCGCCGGCCAGGGTCTGGCCGGTACCCGCACGGTGGACCGGGCGGAGGCGGTGATGAGCCGCACGCCGAGCCCGTTCACCCCCCGGCAGCTGGCTCGGCTGGACGAGGCGCTGACGATGTCGAGCCGGGAGACCGGGATCGACTTCAGCGTCTACGTCGGCGCGCTGGACGAGCCCACCAGGGAGCACGCCGAGCGGCTCCACACCGGGCTGGGCGAGATGGCGCCGAACGGGGTGCTGCTCGCGGTTTCTCCAGGCCAGCGGGTGCTGCACATCGTCACGGGCGAGCACTCCTCCCGCCGGCTGCCCGACCGGTCCTGCGCGCTGGCGGCGCTGTCTATGGAAGCCTCGTTCTCCGGCGGCGACCTCGTCGGCGGCATCGTCAACGGCCTCCGGATGCTGTCCGACCAGGTCGGTCACCGCGCCAGCCACCGCGGCGGGCTCCGCTAGGCCCCGCCCGGAGGCCCGGTCCGCCGCCGACCGCCTATCCGGCGGCCGACCGGGCGGTGTCGCAGGCCCTGGCCCGCAGCGCCCGGGCGACCTCGGCCCGCCCTTCCACGAGCAGCCGACGCAGCGCCGACGGCACCTCCCGGCTCCCCAGGTACGCATCGACTGCGTCCACTGTAGACTGCGCGACCGCGGACGGGAACAGGCCTGTCACCACCCCCTGGGCAACCTCGCTGGTGCGCCGGCGCCAGACGTCGCCGACGACGGCGAAGTAGCGCTCGACGTACGGGGCCAGAAGCCGCTCCTGGGCCGGGTGCCGGAAGCCGCGGATCACCGCCTCGCTGATCGCGGTCGGCAGGTCGTCGTCCTCGGTGGCCAGCCGCCAGGCCTCCGCCTTGGCCTCCGGCGTGGGCCGCAGCGCCCGCGCAGTCGCCGCCCGTCGCTGGCCGGACGCGGTCGGGTCGCGGGCCAGCTCGGCGTCGATCTCCGCGTCGCCGGCGGCGCCGAGGGCCACCAACGAGTGCAGCAGGGTCCACCGGAGCTCCTCGTCGACCTTCAGCCCCTCTACCGTCACCGTGCCGTCGAGGAGCCCGCGAATCATCCCGAGGTGCTGGTCGGACCGGGCAGCGTGGGCGAACGCACGGGCCCAGGCGAGCTGGTGGTCGGAGCCGGGCGCCGCGGCCTGCATGCCCTGCAGCGCCGCGTCGGCGAGTCGGAGCCAGCCCTCGGGCGCCCACGCCGGGTCGGCGTAGTCGGAGGTCGCCATGACCGCATGCCGGTGCAGCGAGTGGACCATGCCGATGTCCGGCTCCGCGTCCGCCCCGGCCAGCACCAGCTGCAGGTAGTCGCGGGCGGCCAGCTCCCCGTCGCGGGTCATGTCCCAGGCCGCCGACCAGCACAGCGCCCTGGGCAGCGAGTCGGCCAGGTCGCCGATCCGGGTCAGCACCGTATGCAGCGAGCGCTCGTCCAGCCGCATCTTGCAGTAGGTCAGGTCGTCGTCGTTGACGATCAGCAGGTCGGGTTGGCTGGCGCCAACCAGCTCCGGGACCTCGGTGCGCTGGCAGGAGACGTCCAGCTCGACCCGGTGCACCCGGATCAGCTTGTCGCCCTCGATCTCGTACAGCCCGATGGCCAGCCGGTGGTCGCGCAACATCTCACCCCCGGCCGGGGGCGACTGCAGCACCGCGAACGACGAGTAACGCCCGTCCGAGTCGACCGTCACGTCGGCGCGGATCGTGTTGATGCCGGAGGTCTCCAGCCACTGTGCCGACCACCGCGACAGGTCCCGCCCGGATGCCTCGGCCAGCGCGTCGAGCAGGTCGGTGAGGGTGGTGTTGCCGTACTGGTGCCGCCGGAAGTAGCCGCGCATCGCGGAGAGGAACGCCTCGATGCCGACGTAGGCGGCGAGCTGCTTGAGGACCGCCGCGCCCTTGGCGTAGGTGATGCCGTCGAAGTTGACCTCGACCGCCTGCAGGTCCGGGATGTCGGCTGCGATCGGGTGGCTGGACGGGAGTTGGTCCTGCTTGTAGGCCCACGTCTTCTCGGAGTTCGCAAACGTGGTCCAGGCGCTGGTCCAGCGGGTTGCCTGGGACTGGCAGAGCACGCTGGCGAAGGTGGCGAACGACTCGTTCAACCACAGGTCGTCCCACCAGCGCATGGTGACCAGGTCGCCGAACCACATGTGGGCCATCTCGTGCAGGATCGTCTCGGCCCGCCGCTCGTACGCGGCGTCGGTGACCCGGGACCGGAAGACGTAGTCCTCCAGGAACGTCACGCACCCCGCGTTCTCCATGGCGCCTGCGTTGAACTCCGGGACGAACAGCTGGTCGTACTTGGCGAACGGATATCGGAACTCGAATGCTCGGTGGTACCAGTCGAACCCCTGCTTGGTAACGAGCAGGATCCGGTCGGCATCGAGGTGTTTGGCCAGCGAGGCCCGGCAGTAGACGCCGAGATCGATGCCGTCGTGCGTGTCGGTGACTCGGTGGTATGGCCCAGCCACCAGGGCCGTGACGTAGGTCGACAGCGGCGGGGTGGTGCCGAAGTGGACGGTGGTCGCGCCGCCGGGACCGACCGAGGTGGCCACCGCCGCGGCGTTCGAGACGACCTCCCAGCCGGCGGGCGCGGTCACCCGCAGGGTGAAGGTCGCCTTCAGGTCGGGCTGGTCGAAGCAGGCGTACATGCGCTTGGCGTCGGCCGTCTCAAACTGCGAGTAGAGATACACGGCGCCGTCGACCGGGTCGACGAACCGGTGCAGGCCCTCGCCGGTGTGCGCGTAGCGGCAGTCGGCGTCGACCACCAGGGTGTTGTCCTCGGCCAGGTCGGCCAGCCAGATGCCGCGCTCGGGTGCGTAGCCCGAGGTGTCGACCGCGGCCCCGTTCAGCGTGACCTCGTGGAACCCGGCGGCAATGACGTCGACGTAGCTACCCTCGCCCGGCCTGCGGCAGCCGAACCGGACCGTGCTGCGGGATCGGAACGTGCCCTCGCCCGGCTTGCCACCGCCATCGGTGAGGTCGAGCTCCACGTCGTAGGACCCGATGTCGAGTAGGTCCGCGCGCGCCTGCGCGTCCTCTCGGGTCAGGTTGGGGACGGACACGCGACCGGCTCCTTCGTCTCTGCACCGAGGTCTGGACTGGGGCGGTATCCGGGGGGACTTGCCGGACTCGACCGAGTCTTTCACGGCCGGTGGCCGAGAGCGGAACGGGAATGTCGCGCCTGTGGATGACGGTTTGCCCTGTGGATATCTCCCGGCTACCGAGGAGGCCCCAACCGTGTCCGAAGATCGTGTGCAGGTGGATTTCTGGTTCGACCCAGCCTGCCCGTGGGCCTGGATCACATCCCGCTGGATGCAGGAGGTGACCGCGGTCCGGCCGGTCGACCTGACCTTCCATGTGATGTCGCTGGCGATCCTGAACTCCGGGCGCGAGCTGTCCGAGCGCTACCAGAAGCTCATGGACGAGGCGTGGGGGCCGGTCCGGGTCGCCGTAGCGGCCGAGCAGAAGCTCGGCCCGGAGGTGCTCGCGCCGCTGTACACCGCGCTCGGCACCCGGATCCACCAGCAGCAGGCGGGACTGGGCCGGGACGTCATCGAGGCGGCCCTGGCCGAGGTCGGCCTTCCGGCGGACCTGGCGGACGCCGCCGGCTCCACCGACTACGACGAGCCGCTGCGGGTCTCGCACCGGGCCGGCATGGACCCGGTCGGCTACGACGTCGGCACCCCGGTGCTGCACGTCGACGGCGCCGCGTTCTTCGGGCCGGTGCTCTCCCGGATTCCTCGGGGTGAGCAGGCCGGCCAGATCTGGGACGCGACCAGGCTGCTGGGCGGCGTCCCGTACTTCTACGAGTTGAAGCGGACCCGGGCGGAGCGCCCGCAGTTCGACTGACCGGGCCGCGCTGGCCGACCCGCCCAGGCCCGGCCGATCAGCCGAGGTGACCCAAGCCGAGCAGCCGGATCGCCCCGATCTCGGCCGGCTCGGCCGGGTCGACCGCGCGGGTCGCCGCGACGAAGCGACGACGCACCGGCCCGGCGTTGAAGATCCCACCGGCCATCGCCACTGGCAGCGGGCCGAGCCGGGCCCGGATGGCGTCGGCCAGGTCGACAAGGTGGTCGGCGGCTTCCCGCAGGATCCGCACCGCCTCGGCGTCCGGCCCGGCGTGGGCCCACCGGTTCACCTCGGCCTCCACGTCGGCCTCCACGGCGGGGCCGGTGTCGACGGCCACGTCCGGCGAGCCGGCCAGAGCGCTGACGAACGGCACCAGCCGGCCGAGCAGCCGCCGGTCGGTCGGCCGGGCGTGCACGTCGCGCACGGCGGCGGTGAGGCCACCGAACGCGTCCCGGACGACGGCGGCGAGAGCGGTCGGCGGTCCGGTGCCGTCGGCTGCCCGCAGCGCTGCCCGGACGGCCTCCCGGCCGATCCAGTAGCCACCGCCCTCGTCGCCGAGCAGGTAGCCGTGACCGCCGACCCGAGCGGTCCGACCCTCGGCGTCGCGGCCGAGCGCCGCCGAGCCGGTCCCGGCGATCACCACCACGCCCGGCTCGCCGCGGAACGCACCGGCCAGCGCGGCCTCGGTGTCGTCGCCGACCGCGAGCAGGACGCCGGTGCGGGACCGAAGCTCCGCAGCGACCCGCTCCGCGTCCGCCGTGCTGCGCAGGCCGGCCAGCCCGAGCCCGGCCGCGACCGCGCCGGTCTGCTCGATCAGCGCGGCCAGCCGGTCCAGCGCGTCGGGGTGCAGCTGCACGTTGAGCGGGCCCAGCCGGCCGCGCGCCACGACCTCGCCGTCGCGGACCAGGACCGCCCGGCACTCTGTGCCGCCCGCGTCCACGCCGAGCACCGGGCCGTCGGTCACGGGGACGGCCCGAGCAGTGCCTCGGCCGCGGCGATCGCACTGGCCCGGGAGGCGCCGAAGGTCTGGACGTACCGATCGGCCGGCGCGGCGCCGGCGACCCCCATCTCCACCACGACCGCGTCCGGTCGATCGGCCAGCAGCCGGTCCAGTGCGGCCCGCTGCCACCGGAAGCGCGCGGCGCTCCGGGTGACCACGACCAGCGGCCGGTCCCTGGCCGGCCGGGGCAGGCTGTCATCCGGTCCGACCCGGCAGACGCTGGTGCCGGGCAGCCGCTCCGGCAGGACCGTCGACAGCCCCCACCCGGACCGCCCGGCGGCGATGTTCGGCGGCGGGTCCAGCTCGACCAGCACCGGGGCCGCGCCGGCCGGCAGCCGGACCACGCCCCGGGTGTGGACCGCCCGACGGGCCGCCGCCAGGCCGATCCGGGCGGCCGCCTCGGCTGGGTCCTCACCCGCCGGGCCCTCGGCCGCACTCCCGTCGGGGCTGCCGTCGCGGGTCCGCGCACCCCTCCCCGCCGTCCAGCGGGCCAGCCCGGCGAGCCGGCCGGCGGCCTCGACCAGCCGCCGCTCCGGCAGCCGGCCGGCGTGCACGGCGTCGACCAGCGCGGCGCGCAGCCGCAGCGCGGTCGCCTCGTCGGCCGGACCGCCACCGACGCAGATCGCGTCCACACCGGCCAGCAGCGCCCGCACCGCGGTCTCCGCCAGGCCGAACGTGGCCGCCACCGCCGCCATGTCGATGCCGTCGCTGATCACGACGCCGCGGTAGCCGAGCTCGTCCCGCAGCACGCCGTCGATCAGCGCGGGGTTCACCGTGGCCGGCAGCGAACCGCACCCGGGCACCAGCAGGTGACCGGTCATCACCGCCTGGACGCCGGCCTCCAGCGCGGCCCGGAACGGCAGCAGCGCCTCGGTCAGGTCGCCGCCCGCGACGGGCAGGCCGCGATGGGAGTCGACCGCGGTGTCGCCGTGGCCGGGGAAGTGCTTCGCGCAGGCGGCCACGCCGGCCGCCTGCAGACCCTCGACCGCCGCGCGCACGTGCCGGGCGACGAGAGCAGGGTCCGCCCCGAACGACCGAACTCCGATCACCGGGTTGTCCGGGTTGCTGTTCACGTCGGCGACCGGCGCGAGGTCGACGGTGACCCCCACGCCGGCCAGCCGCCGGCCCAGCGCGGCCGCCACCGACCGGGTCAGCGCGACGTCGTCGACCGCGCCGAGGGCCAGCGGGCCGGGCACCGAGCTCCCGGTCGCGGCATCCAGCCGGGTGACGTCGCCACCCTCCTCGTCGATCGCCACGAGCACGTCCGGCCGCTCGGCCTTCAGCGCACCGGTGAGCGCGGCGAGCTGCTCGGCCGACCGCACGTTGCGGGCGAAGAGCACGACTCCGCCCAGGCCCTCGGCGACCCGGGCGCGCACCCAGTCCGGCGGCGCGGCGCCGACGAAGCCGGGCAGCAGTACCGAGTCCGCCAGCCGGTCCAGCTCGCGGCTCATCCCTTGACCGCTCCGGCGGACAGCCCGCCGGTGATCCGGCCCTGCACGATGACGAAGAACACGACCACCGGGATCGCGAAGATGGTCGAGCCGGCCATCAGCCCGCCCCAGTCGGTGCCCTGCGCGGTCTTGAACGTGCCGAGCCACACCGGCAGCGTCTGGTTCTCCTGCTCCATCAGGGTCAGCGCGAGGATGAACTCGTTCCACGCCTGCATGAACGCGTACACGCCGGTGGCCACCAGCCCGGGGGCCATCAGCGGGAAGGTGATCCGCCAGAACGCCCCCCACCGGCTGGTGCCGTCGACCATCGCGGCCTCCTCCAGCTCCACCGGCAGCGCCGCCACGAAGCCGCGCAGCGTCCAGACCGTGAACGGGAGCACGAACGCCATGTAGGTGGCGATCAGCACTGGCAGCAGGTTGAGCAGGTCGGCGTCCCGGAGCACCAGGTACATGGGGATGACCAGGGCCTCCAGCGGCACCATCTGGACGATCAGGATGGTCAGCAGGTAGGCCCGCCGCCCGCGGAACCGGAACCGGGCCACCGCGGTCGCGGCCAGCAGCGCGACCAGCACCGAGATCGCCGTGGTGCTGAGCGCGACGATCAAGCTGTTGCGCAGGTATCCCCAGAAGTGCGCGGTCCGGAACGCGGTGCGGAAGTGCTCCAGGGTGACCGCGGTGGGGAACAGCCGGACCTCGAACGTGCGGATCTGGGCCGCCGGCTTGAACGCGGTCGAGGCCATCCAGAACACCGGGAAGGCGAAGAACAGGAACGTCAGCAGCCCGACGAGGTTGACCGCGAGCCCGCCGCCGCGCCGCCGGGTACCACGCCGGCCCCGGCCGGTGGGGCGGGTCGCGGTCGGCGGCAGAGCGGTCGCCGGCGCGGCGCCCACCGGCTGGACCGCCGTCATCTCCGGCTCCTCGGTGCCCGGCCCTGCGCCTCCGTCGCTGCGCCGAACGGAAGCGCCTCGCGTTTCCGACGGCGATCCCCGGCCCGCTCACGCGAGCCCTCCCGCTCGCTCACAGCTCCGCCTCCCCGACACGCAGCATGCTTCGGACGTACCAGGCGGTCGCCACCAGGGTGATCGCGACCATGACCACGGCCGCCGCCGCGGCGGTGCCGAACCGGCTGACCCCGAAACCCTGCTGGTAGGTGTAGAGGTTGAGCAGCAGGGTGCCGCCGGCCGGCCCGCCCCGGGTGATCACGTAGTTCTGGGCGAACGTCTTCAGGTCCCAGATCACCGACAGCGAGGTGAGGATGAGGAAGATCGGCTTGAGCATCGGTCCGGTGACGTTCCAGAACTGCCGCCAGGCCCCGGCGCCGTCGATCCGGGCCGCCTCGTAGATGTCTTCCGGTATCGAGGTGAGACCCGCATAGAGGGTGAGCGCCACGAACGGGATGGCCTGCCAGACCACGCACAGGGTCAGCACGAAGAACGCCGGCCAGGTCGAGTCGAACCACGAGTGCTGGCTCCAGTCGACCGGGGTGAGCGTGGTGACCAGCCAGTTGACCACGCCGTAGTCCTGGTCGAAGAGCCACTTGAACACGGTGGCCGCGCTGACCGTCGGGGTGGCCCAGGCCAGCAGCATGCCCACCGAGACCAGCAGCCGCATCGCGCTGCCCAGCCGGCGCAGCAGCAGCGCGACCAGCGTGCCGGCGGCCAAGGTCAGCACGACGCAGACCGCGGCGAAGGCCAGCGTCCGGATCGTGACGGTCCAGAAGGCGCGGTCGCCGAGGATCCGGGAGTAGTTCTCGGTGCCGACCCAGACGGTCTGCCGGCGGATCAGCTGGCGCAGGTCGAGCCGCTTGAACGAGGTGATCACGAGGGTGACCATCGGGTAGCCGAGGAGGCCCACCAGTGCGACCACGCTCGGCAGCACGAGCACGTACGGCAGCCCGACCACTCGCCGGCGGGACCGGGCCGGCGCCGGCGCCCCCGCTGAGCCGACGACCGGTCCGGACAGCAACTCGCCTTCCCGGAGGTCCACCGCGTCCCCTCTCCCCGGTCATCGATCGCCGCCGCCCGGTACGCCCGCGGCAGGGCCCCGGGCAGGTCCGGGTCGAAGCCCTGCCCGAGGCCCGGCGCCGGCCCGGCGGCCGGCGGAGCCGTTAGGGCCGGTCCCGTGGATCTTCGGCGGCGCCCACGCATCCACCAAGATCCACGGGACAGGCCCTCGCGACTCAGCCGGTCAGCGTCTTGGTGATCGCCTCACTGGCCTTTGCCGTGGCGTCCGGGATGGTCGCCTTCCCGCTGAAGATGGACACCAGCATGTCCTGCAGGATCGTCCCGCTCTCCACGTTCGCCCATTTCGGGGTGTTCGGCGTGAACTTGCTGTTCTTCGCCGCCGCGTCGAACACGGACAGGATCGGGTCGCTGGCGTGCAGGTCGAGCAGCGTGGTGCTGTTCGGGATGACCCCGCCCTTGACCGCCAGGTCGGACTGGATCTTCGAACCGGTCAGGATCTTCAGCCAGTCGTAGGCCAGGTCGGGCGACTTGCTGCCCGCCGAGATCGCCAGGTTGGACCCGCCGAGGAAGACCGGCGCGGTCTGCGAGGCCGACTTCCCGGGCACCGGGAAGACGCCGACCTTCGTCTTCAGCTCGGGGTGCGCCTTCAGCACGACGCCGACCTTCCACCCGGCGTCGATGATCATGCCGGCCTTGCCGTCGCCGAGCGGCACCGCCGGGTCGTTGTCGGCCTCGTTGCCGTTCACCGGCGCCTTCGAGTACTTGGTGACGACGTCCTTGAGGAAGCTCAGCCCGGCCTGCGACGCGGTGGAGTCCAGCGCGCCCTTCCACTGGCCGTTCTCCTGCGCCGCGAGGTCGCCGCCCTCGTCCCAGATGAACGGCAACGCCGCATACCAGTACTGCCCGGGGAAGTACAGCGCGGAGAACTTCTTGTCGGCGCCGAACGTCTTCTGCAGTTTGTCCGCGGCCGCCACGAAGGCGGCCCGGTCGGCCGGCGGCGATGTGATGCCGGCCTTGGTGAACAGGTCCTCGCGGTAGATGACGGCGCGGTCCCCGGCGTAGTACGGCACCCCGTACAGCTTGCCGTCCAGCGTCCCGGCGTCCTCCAGGCCCTTCAACCAGGTGCTGCCGCCGAGATCGGCCTTCTTGGCGGTCAGGTCGGCCAGGCCGCCCGACTCGGCGAACTTCGACACCAGCGTGTTGCCGATCTCCAGCACGTCCGGCGGGTTGTTACTGGCCAGCGCGGTGGTGGTCTTCTCCTGGATCCCGTCCCACTGCTGAATCTCGATCTTGGCCGTGCTGCCCGGGTGCTCGGCGGTGAACTGCTTGTTCACGTCCTGGATCACCGCGTCCGGGGCGCTGCCGTTCATCAGCCAGACCGTGACCTGCTTGGCCTCCGGCTTGCCGGCGGCCGCGTTGGAGGAGTTGTTGCTCTTGCCGCATGCGGGCACCGCCAACAGCGCCGCCGCGATGCCCCCTGCGATCAGGTGACGATGCCTCACGCCATCCTCCTCGGGATGCCTGGATGTCCGGCTCGACCGGCGCCTTCTGGACCACTGGTCAGTACTGGTCAGTACTGGTACGTACCAGTGCTCGTGAAGCTGGCACAGGCGCCCGCAGTTGTCAAGGAGTTCCGGAGGACGACGCGGCGATCGTGACGTTCCCGGCTCATAGGCTGGAGCTGGACCAGACCTGCCCCATGGAGGTGCACCGGTGACCTGGACCCTGCCGGTCTCGCACGGCAACGCGATGTTCGTCGGCGGCCAGTGGGTGCCGCCCGCGGGCGCCGACCTGCTCGAGCTGGTCAACCCGACGACCGAGGCGGTGCTGGCGACGGTGCCGCAGGGCACGGCCGCGGATGTGGACGCCGCCGCCGCCGCCGCCCGGGTGGCCGCGGACGGCTGGGCGAGCACCCCGGCGGCCGACCGGGCCGAGCTGCTCGGCCGGATGGCGGAGACACTCGCCGGCCGCGCAGAGGAGGCCGCCCGGCTGATCGCCACCGAGGTCGGGTCACCGCTGCGGTTCGCGGCCAGGGTTCAGGTCGGGGTGCCGGTGACGGTGCTCAGGTCGTTCGCCGCGCTGCTGCCGGGCTACGCGTTCGAGGAGCGGATCGGCAACTCGCTGGTGGTCCGGGAGCCGATCGGCGTGGTGGGGGCGATCACGCCGTGGAACTACCCGCTGCACCAGGTGGTCGTGAAGGTCGCCGCCGCGCTGGCCGCCGGCTGCACCGTCGTGCTCAAGCCGAGCGAGATCGCGCCGCTGGCCGGGTACCTGTTCGCCGAGGTCGCCGCGGAAGCCGGGCTGCCGCCCGGGGTGCTCAACCTGGTCACCGGCACTGGCACGCCGGTGGGCCAGGCGCTGGCGATCCATCCCGAGGTGGACATGGTGTCGTTCACCGGCTCGACCCGAGCCGGCCGGCGGGTGTCCGAGCTGGCCGCCGGCACGATCAAGCGGGTGGCGCTGGAGCTGGGCGGCAAGTCGGCGTGCGTCGTGCTGCCGGACGCTGACCTGGGCACCGCGGTCAAGGTGGGAATGGCCAACTGCTTCATGAACGGCGGCCAGACCTGCACCGCGTGGACCCGGCTGCTGGTGCCGGCCGCGCGGCACGACGAGGCGGTGGCGCTGGCGGTGGCCGGCGCGGCCCGATACCAGGTCGGCGACCCGCTCGCGGACGGCACCCGGATCGGGCCCATGGTCTCGGCCGGGCAGCGCGACCGGGTTCGCGGCTACATCGAACGCGGCGTCTCCGAGGGGGCGACGCTGGCCTGCGGCGGCGCCGAGCCGCCGGACGGGCTCGACCGCGGCTACTTCGTCCGGCCCACCGTCTTCGCCGGGGTTCGTCCGGAGATGACCATCGCCCAGGAGGAGATCTTCGGCCCGGTGCTGTCCGTGCTGCCTTACGCCGACGAGGACGACGCGGTCGCGATCGCGAACGGGACGCGGTACGGCCTGGCCGGTGCGGTGTGGTCGGCCGACCAGGAGCACGCGATGGCGGTCGCCCGACGGCTGCGCACCGGGCAGGTCGACATCAACGGCGGACGGTTCAACCCGCTTGCCCCGTTCGGCGGCTACAAGCAGTCCGGCAACGGGCGCGAGCTGGGTCGGTACGGCCTGGAGGAGTTCCTCGAGGTCAAGTCCTTCCAGCTGTAGCGGCAGCGGTTTCGGTCACGCCGGCCGGGGGCCCGGACGGTTCAGCAGCTCCTCGGGCGGGTCGTACGGCGGGTCGCCGCGGAGCTGGCGGTACGCGCGCTCCACCGCCGGCCGGGCGAACGCCTCCGGGAACGGGACGTCGGCCAGCACCGCGTCCACCGGGCGGCCCTCGGCGTAGCCGGCCCGCGCCACGTCGGCGGTCCGGGCGATCTCGGCCCGCTGAGCCAACACGTGCTCGCGGCCCACCACGGCTCCATGCCCGGGCACCACGGCGGCCTGGACCAGCTCCAGCATCGCGTCGAGGGTGCCCGGCCAGTCGAGCGGGAACGCGTCCTCGAAGGCCGGCGGAGCGCCCTGCTCGACCAGGTCGCCGGCGAACAGCACTGCGGCGTCCGGAACGACCACCACCAGGTCGTTGTCGGTGTGGCCGCGGCCGAGGTGGGCCAGCCGCACCTGCCGGCCGCCGACGGCCAGCGTGGCCGCTGCGTCGACCAGCTGATCCGGCGGGTCGATCCGGGTCGTCTCCAGCCGGTCGGCCACCTCCGGCAGGTCACGCCGGCGCGCCGCCGCGGCCATCAGCCGGCGCTGCACGTCGCCGTAGACCCGCATGTTCTCGGCGCACCGGCGATGCCCCCAGATCTCCGCCGGCCGGAACGAGGCGTTCCCGAAGCAGTGGTCGAAGTGGGCATGCGTGTCGACGACCAGCCACGGGTCGGCGGTCACCCGACGCACCGCTTCGGCCAGCTCCCGGCCGTCCGCCGCCGAGCCGTGCGTGTCCACCACCAGGCAGCCGCCGTGGCCCTGCACGAGCCCGATGTTCAGGTCGAACGCCCGGTGCCGGCGGACGAAGACCCGGTCGCCGACCTCCCGCCAGGTCGCTGTCTCAGTCACCGGCTGGCTCGCCGGCCGGCGCCCAGAGCGCACCCGGGAGCAACACGCTCAGGCAGGTGGGGCCGGCGTCCAGCGCCTCGAACTCGCCGAGGTCGAGGGCGACCGGGTCCAGTCCCCGAGCGGCGAGCAGGGCGAGGGTGCGCGGTGCGGCCGCGCTGACGCCGACTCGGGTCGGGCCGAGCAGGAGCACGTCGGCGCCGGGCGGCTCCGGCGCCGGCAGGACCGGCGCGCCGAAGGCGCCGGCATCCACCCAGTCCGGCACGCCGAACAGGGTGCCGTCCGGGAGCGCGGTGACCGCGCTCTTCAGGTGCAGGCAGCCGGTGACCGGCACCGGCCGCACCCGCCAGCCGCCCGGGCCGAGCAGCCCGGCCACGGCCCGCGCGGCGGCCTCGTCGGTGCGCCCGGAGAGTCCGATGTAGACGGTGCGACCGACGGTCAGCACGTCGCCCCCGTCCAGCCGGCAGCCGAGCGGCAGCTCGATCGTCGGCACGCCCAGCCCGGCCAGCGCGCCGGCCACCGTGGCGACCTCGCCGGCCCTGGCCGGATGGCCGGGCCTGGTCAGCAGCACCCGGTCGCCCAGCAGCACCGCGGTGTCCTCGACGAACGTCGCGTCCGGCAGCTCGTCGGCCGGCGGTGCCTCGACCACCCGCCAGCCCGCCGCGGCCAGCGCGTCCCGGTACCCGGCGTGCTGGTCGAGGGCCAGGCCGACGTCGATCGGCTCCGGGCGGGGCCGGGCCACCAGGCCGTCAGCGAGCTTCGGTCCGGGCCGGCGGACCAGGGCGACTCCGAGTGTCATGTGATGATCTCCATCCGTAGCCGGTGGCTGTCTCGGGGCGGGTCCGCGTGCGGGAGCATCCGGGCGGCACCGTCCCGCCACCGCGCCGCGCTCCAGGCGACTGCCAGGGCATCCAACGCGTCGTCGAGCCCGACACCGGCCGGAATCTCACCGAGGCAGCTCAGGTCGACCCAACCGGCGAGGGAGCGCAGCCGCTGGCCGGTCCCGCGGGCCGTCCGCTTGCTGTGCACGATCCGCGGGTCGAGTGCCCGGAAGGACAGCTCCGGGTGCACCTCGATGACCCGGGCCTGCAGGTCGGCCGTCATCAGCGCGTCGACCTGGCGGATTCTCGGCACCAGTCGCCAGGCCTGCCGGGAGAGGCCGTAGCCAGTGCAGGTCCGGCTGATCTGGTTCGCCTCCGGGTAGCCGCCTGCCGCCAGCACCGGCCGGGCCGGGGTATAGAAGACCGACGAGCGGGCGGCGCCGAGCCGGTCCCGGGCCGCCTGGTCGGCCTCCCGGCGGCCTGCCTCCGGCAACCCGATCATGATGTCGATGCCGACGACGGACGCCTCGTCGATCATTCCGGCCACCGTCGGCGCGCACAGCCAGCGCACCCGCCGGCCGGACACCAGCGCGCCGACCCACCCACTGCGGCAGCCGTCCACGCCGAGCACCGCCGTTGCTGCCACACTGCGCATCATGCGCGTCTATCTCGGCTCCGACCACGCCGGCTATGCGCTCAAGACGCACCTGCTGGCACACCTCGCCGGGCTCGGGCACGAGCCGATCGACTGCGGGCCGCACGAGTACGACCCGGACGACGACTACCCGCCGTACTGCATCGCGGCCGCAACCCGGGCCGCTGCCGACCCGGACGGCCTGGCCGTGGTGATCGGCGGCTCGGGCAACGGCGAGCAGATCGCGGCGAACAAGGTCGTCGGCGCCCGCGCGGCGCTGGCCTGGAACGAGGAGACCGCCCGCCTCTCGCGGCAGCACAACGACGCGAACGTGGTGGGCATCGGGGCACGCATGCACACCGCGGAGGAGGCCGCCCGGCTGGTCGAGGTGTTCGTGCAGACCCCGTTCAGCGGCGAAGAGCGGCACGCCCGCCGGCTGCGCATGATCGCCAACTACGAGGCGACCGGATCGGTCGACCCGGCCGAGGCGGCCGCCGACGGCGGCGCCGACGAGCCGGGTTAGGGGGGGTCCGGCGGGACGTAGTGCCGGCGGACGATGACCAGGTCGCGCTCCGCCGCCTCGAGGTCCTCCGGCCGTGGCCGCGCCGCGTCCCGGGCCCGCATCGCACCGAGCGGGCCCACCTGCGAGGGGCCCGCGCCGACCAGGCCACGCAGCCCGCGATCCGGCTCGGTGGGGCGCTGCCGGGCCGCCGCCCTGGCCCCCGGCCGCCGCCCGGTCTGGCTGCCCGGCGCCGCGTCACCGGCGCCGTTGGGCGCGGCGTCCTCGGCCGGGTCGGCCTCGCCGAGGCTGCCCTCCGGCTCGGCGCCGCCGGCCCCCACGTCCGTCCCGGCTGCCAGCGGCGCCGAGGCGGTGAACGGCCCCTCGGCCGCAGCCTGCGCCGGCGCTGCCAGGTCCGCCGGGCTGGCGCCCTCCGGCCCTACCCCGGCAACCGCCGCCCCGGCACCGCGGTCCGGTCCGGACGCCGCCCGCCCGCGGGACGACCCGCCCTGGCCGGACGCCCGCCCGCGGCGGCGTTCCCGGTGCCGCCGGTGACTCGGCGCTGGCTGCTCCTCAGGCACGGGACCCCCGGGCGGCGGCGTGGACAGGCGGGCGTACCGGACCACCATCCACCGGGTCGGCCGGCGGCACAACCGAGGGCCCGGATCCCGACCGCGGGCTACCCGGATCCCGACCGCGGGCTACCCGGATCCCGACCGCGGGCTACTCAGAAGACCTCCGGGCACCAGGGCTGCCGGTCGCCGGCGAATGCTCGGCTCGCCGCCTGCAGGGCGCCGCGGCGGGACTCGCCGACCCGCCCGGCGGCGGCCAGGCTGGCCAGGGTGGTGCCGCCGAGGTAGGCGGCACCCAGGTCGGCGCCGGACACCGCCAGGTCGGCCGGGTCGTGGGTGCGGCTGCACGTGGCGCCGCCGAGGCCACCGGACAGCCGCCACCGGCCGGCGTTCCACGGGCAGAAGTCGTCGGTCACCTCGAGCACCAGGTCGAGGTCCGCGGAGTAGGTCCGGTCGGCGAGCGCCCGGCCTACGTCGGCCAGCCGGATCCACAGGCCGTCCAGGATCTCGAGCTTCACCGCCCGCGGGTTGGCCAGCGCGTGCTGCAGCGGCTCGTCCAGCGGCGCGATCCGCTTGCGTACCCTCGGCACCAGGTCGAGGTTCGTCAGGAAGGACCAGACGGACAGGTAGGCCTGCGGGGTGACCGCGGCGACCTCGTGCACCTGGACCTCGGTGTCGTTGGTCCCGGTGTCCCAGACGGGCTTGATCCGGTAGACGCCGTAGCCGGTGACCCGACCGTCCTCCTCCATGTTCAGCGCGTACCGCAGCGCGGTCGCCCCCTGCCGCCAGTGCTCCGGGTCGTATAGCCGGTAGTCCCACCACCGGTCCCGGCGATCCAGCCAGCCGACCTGGTGCGCGCGGAGCTGCTCGTACACCTCGACCAGCCGCGGGCGCGCCTCCTCGGACCCGGCCAGCCGGATCCGGCCAGAGCCCAGGTCGGCGCCGGAGCGCAGCCGAAGCTCGGCGGTGCGCCCGGTCAGCAGGCAGCGGCGCGCAGCCAGCCCGTACCCGAACCGCCCGTAGATCCCGCCCTCGGAGGCCCACAGCGCGGCCACCGGCTCGCGCTGCAGCTCGTGCAGCTCGGTGAGCTGGCGGCGCATCATCTCGGTGAGGATGCCGCGCCGGCGGTGGGTCGGGGCCACCGACACCATCGTCACGCCGGCCACCGGCCGCGGGCCGCCGGGGACGGTCATGTCCCGGGAGAAGATGGCCGCGGTGGCGATGATGCTGTCCCGGTCGACGCCGGCCAGGCTGCGCTCCGGCTCGAACACCGACCGGTCGGCGTCCCGGTCGGCGTCGCGGGGATCCTCGCCGAACGTCTCGACTAGCGTCCGGATATACGCCGGAAACTCGGCGCTGTCGATGGGGCGGATCTCCACGTCGGCCATGCCTTGTGTGTACTCGCCCGGACTGACATTTGGCGACGCGGTTTTTCCGGCGGCTCGGGTCGGGCCGTGGTCGATCATCGGTCACAGCTACGTCACCGCCAGCCCTCTGCCCTGTGCCGGCCGCTACTGTCGCGCCGACATGACCGCTTCGAGGCTCGCTCGGGCCGCAGCCCGGACCCGGCTGGTGCTGCGCCGCCGGATGAGTGACCCGGGCGTCCTCGGCGTGCTCCTGGTCCTGGAGTTCGGTGTCGTCGCGGCCTCCGTCATCTGGCCGTTCCAGGCCCGCCCCGCGGTCGTCCTCGCCATCCCGCTGCTGTTCGGTGGGCTGCTGCTCCGGCGCCGCCGGGAGATGGTGCCACTGATCGTCCTGGCGCTGGCGCTGCTCGGCGCCGGCCTGCTCGGCTCGCCTCCGGATCTGCAGGCGATCAGTGTCGGCTCGGCCATCAACCTTGGCGTCGTCATCGCCGTGTCCTACGAGCTGGTGCGCCGCCGGGACGTGCTCGGCGTCCGGGAGGGGCGGCCGGACACGATCCTCGCCGAGCTGCGCGACCGGCTGCGGGTGCAGGGCCAGGTGCCGCCGCTGCCGGCCGGCTGGCACGCGGAGGTGGAGCTCAGGTCGGCCCGTGACGTCGGACTGGCCGGCGACTTCCTGGCCTCTCGGGTGCACCGCGACGAAGCCGGCGCGGCCCACCTCGATCTCGTCGTGGTGGACGTGTCCGGCAAGGGGGTGAGCGCGGGCACCCGCGCCCTGCTGCTGTCCGGTGCGCTGGGCGCGCTGCTCGGTGCGGTGCCGCCGGAGCGGTTCCTGGCCGAGGCGAACCGGTACCTGCTCCAGCAACGCTGGGAGGAGGGCTTCGCCACCGCGATCTACCTGCGGGTCGACCTGGACACCGGGGCGTACCGGGTGGAGAGCGCCGGGCACCCGCCACTGGCCCACCTCGACTCGGGCAGCGGCCTGTGGGAGCTGTCCCGGACCCGCGGCCCGCTGCTGGGCGTGTTGGAGCAGGTGCAGTACGACCCGGATGTCGGGGTGGTCCGGCCGGGCGACGCGTTCCTGCTCTACACCGACGGCGTCGTCGAGGCGCGCGACCGGGATGTCGAGGTCGGCCTGGACCGCCTGCTCGGCGCCGCCGAGCGGCTGGTGCCCAGGGGCGACTTCCGGGGCGGCGCCGGCTACCTGGCCGACCGCGTCCCCACCCGCACCGACGACGACCGCGCCATCGTGCTGCTCTGGCGGGACAGCTGAGCCCTGGTCGCCGCGTTCGGCCGCAGCACCGCGAGCAGGCGCCCACCCCCGCCCACCCCCGCGGACGCCAGCAACGCCAGGCAGACCGCCGCCGCCCTCGACGCGGTCCACCCACCCAAATCGGACAATTATCGCCTCCGTGGGCCGGTCCGAAGGCGACAACGAGACGACGACACCGAGGGAGCGAGTGTGCCGATCAAAGGTGCGGGACGTGGTCAAGAAGGCGGAGAGGATGGACGGGTGAAGATCCGCCCGTCGAGGCAGTCACCGCCAGTACAAGCACCCGACTGAGCCGGGCCTCGTGACGATCTCCCGCGGGGCGAGCGAGGACTCGCCCGTCGCCTGGAGAAGAAGGCGCATGATGGACGATGTGGAGAACCGCGACGACGAGCTCGCCGAGATCGATCTCACCGAGCAAGAGATCGACGCGATGATGGCTGCCGGCGAACCTGTGGAGATCACGGCCCCTCCTGGTATGTCTCACCTCATGCGGTTCGAGCTGTACGCCACCGGCCCCCGCCAATACCGCTGGCGGCTTGTCCGGGACAGCGGCGAGATCTTGGCGACGAGCGAGGTCTACGCGAGCAAGAAGGAAGCACGTCGGGCGGTGGATGAGGTCATGCGCGCAAGGCTGGTAGACCGTACGGCCGTAGGGACCTGACAGTCGCCAGCGTGGTGGCTGAGGCGAGGACGCGGACGACGAGGACGGTGCTGCCGGCGCTTGTCCCGGCGGGTTGGCAGCGGGGGAGTGGCACGGCGAGGCCGACAAGAGTGACTGGCGTGGCCGCGGCTCACCAGGGGCAGGGCGGTGACCTGCGGTGGAGCAGCGGAGCGGGCGACGGGAATCGAACCCGCACCGCCAGCTTGGAAGGCTGGAGCTCTGCCTTTGAGCTACGCCCGCGGGGACGGGTCCAGCGTAGCGGGCCGGAAGCGGTGATCGGTCTAGACTTCGACCTGGCCACGGGGTGTGGCGCAGCTTGGTAGCGCACTCGCTTTGGGAGCGAGGGGCCGTGGGTTCGAATCCCGCCACCCCGACCGATCAGCCCATCGGCCGCCGGATCGGCCCGTCCCGGCGCCGGTGACCGCCGGGTCCGGGAGGCCGGCGCCCGCCTAGACTTGCTGCATCGCCGTCCAAGCCGGTCCAGCCTGAGGAGCCCGCGCGTGAAGAGCACCGTCGAGACCCTGAGCCCCACGCGGGTACGGCTCGCCGTCGAGGTGCCCTTCGGCGAGCTGGAGTCCAGCCTGGCCAAGGCATACAAGAACATCGCCCGGCAGGTGCGGGTGCCCGGCTTCCGGCCGGGCAAGGCGCCGGCCCGGATCATCGACCAGCGGGTGGGGCGTGCGGTCGTGCTGGACGAGGCGGTGCAGGACGCGATTCCGCGGGCGTACGCCGAGGCGGTCCGGGACAACGCGGTCCGGGCGGTCGGGCAGCCGGAGATCGAGCTGACCCGGCTGGACGACGGGGACAGCCTGGCGTTCACCGCCGAGGTGGACATCCGCCCCGAGCTGGTGCTGCCCGACCTCGGCGAGATCAGCGTGTCGGTGGACGATGTCGAGGTCAGCGACGCCGAGGTGGACGAGCGGCTGGCCGCGCTGCGGGACCGGTTCGCGGTGCTGCGCGGGGTGGACCGGCCGGTGGCCGGGGGCGACTACGTCTCGATCGACCTGCACTCCAGCGTCGACGGGGAGGAGCTGCCGGGCGGGTCGACCGCGGGCATGTCGTACGAGGTGGGCAGCGGCACCCTGATGCCCGGCCTGGACGAGGCGCTGGTCGGTGCGAGCGCCGGCGAGGAGCGGGCGTTCCAGACCGAGCTGGTCGCCGGCGAGCATGCCGGCCGGACCGCCGACGTGACGGTCACGGTGCGCTCGGTGAAGGAGAAGGAGCTGCCCGCGCTGGACGACGACTTCGCGCAGACCGCCAGCGAGTTCGACACGCTCGACGAGCTGCGCGCCGACCTGCGCGGCCGGCTGGAGCAGGTGAAGGCGCTGGAGCAGGGCACGCAGGCGCGGGACCGGGTGCTGGAGGCGTTGCTCGCGGCCACCGACGTCCCGCTGCCGGACTCTGCGGTGCGCTCCGAGGTGGAGTGGCGCGAGCACGACGTCGGTCACCAGCTGGAGAACGCCGGCATGTCGATCGAGGACTACCTGCGCATGGAGGAGCAGTCGCGGGACGACTTCGAGGCCGAGCTCCGGCGCAACGCCGAGGTGGCCGTGAAGACCCAGCTCGTGCTCGACGCGCTGGCCGAGCGCGAGCAGCTCGGCGTCTCCGAGACCGACCTCACCCAGCACGTGGTGAGCCAGGCGGGCCGGTTCGGGGTCAGCCCGCAGGCGTACGCCGACCGGATGGCGCAGGCCGGCAACCTGCCGGCGCTGGTCGCCGAGGTGCGCCGGAGCAAGGCGCTGGCACACGTGCTGGACCAGGCGACCGTCACCGACGGGTCCGGGCGCCCTGTCGACCTCAGCGCGCTGCGCCGCGACGCCGAGGCCGAGGGTCCAGACGAGGACGGCCAGGACGTCGACGGCCTAGACGCTGACGGCCTAGACGCTGACGGCCCAGACGCTGACGGCCCAGACGCTGACGGCCCAGACGCTGACGGCCCAGACGCTGACGGCCCAGACGGCGAGCAGGCCGCCGGCGAGCCCGGCCAGGAGCCGGCCGCCCGGTCCCAGCAGACCGCGAGTCAGTAGCGGGGAGCGGGCAGCCGCAGCCGGGACAGCCGCGTGAGGTGGGGGATGCAGTCGACACGGGATCACCTGCGCTGTCAGCGAACACCCGCGCGGGCAGGAGTGGCCGGCGGGCCGCGGGCGTTATCGTCGGCAGTACGTGACCATGCGTGACGTCCCGAGACGAGGCAGGAGCGCCGTGAGCACCGTCGACCCAGTGTTGCCCCGCCGGTCCGCGCCCGAGCTCCGGGTGGCCGGTGCGGGCATGAGCCTGACCGACTCCGTCTACGACCGGCTGCTTCGCGAGCGCATCATCTTCCTCGGTCAGCCGGTCGACGACGCGATCGCCAACCAGCTGTGTGCCCAGCTTCTGCTGCTGGCGGCCGAGGACCCGAAACGGGACATCAACCTCTATATCAACTCTCCAGGCGGCTCGGTAACCGCTGGCATGGCCATCTACGACACGATGCAGTTCATCGAGTGCGACGTGGCCACCTTCGCGCTCGGGCTGGCTGCCTCGATGGGCCAGTTCCTGCTCTCCGCCGGTGCCCGTGGCAAGCGGTACGCGTTGCCCCACTCGCGGATCCTGATGCACCAGCCCTCGGCCGGCATCGGCGGCACCGCGTCGGACATCGCGATCCAGGCCGAGCAGTACAAGCTCACCAAGCGGGAGATGGCAGAGCTGATCGCTCAGCAGACCGGCCAGACGGTCGAACAGGTGGAGCGGGACTCCGACCGGGACCGCTGGTTCACCGCACGGCAGGCACTCGACTACGGGTTCATCGACCAGGTCGTGAGCGGGGTGGAGCAGATGCCCGGCGCTGGCGGCACGTCCCCTGCGTGACCCTCCGGTGCCCACCGGTCCCCTGACAGTCCGAGCCTCCGGAGGAACAAAATGAGCGAGCTGCTCAGGCCGTCCGCCCGCTACGTGTTGCCGACGTTCGTCGAGCGGACGAGCTACGGCATCAAGGAGTCCAACCCCTACAACAAGCTGTTCGAGGAACGGATCATCTTCCTCGGCGTGCAGATCGACGACGCGTCCGCGAACGACGTGATGGCGCAGCTGCTCTGCCTCGAGGGCGCCGACCCGGACCGCGACATCATCATGTACATCAACTCGCCCGGCGGCTCGTTCACCGCGCTGACCGCGATCTACGACACGATGATGTTCGTCCGCCCGGACGTGCAGACCTACTGCATGGGCCAGGCGGCCTCGGCCGCGGCGGTGCTGCTGGCAGCCGGCACGCCGGGGAAGCGGTTCGCCCTCGAGCACTCCCGGATCCTGATCCACCAGCCCTCCGGCGAGGGCCAGGGCCAGGTCACCGACCTGGAAATCCAGGCGAACGAGATCCTGCGGATGCGCAAGCTGCTGGAGAACGTGCTGGCCCGGCACACCGGGCAGACGGAGGACAAGGTCCGCGCCGACATCGAGCGCGACACCATCCTCACCGCGGCCGAAGCGAAGGACTACGGCATCGTCGACGAGGTCATCACCACCCGCAAGGTCAGCCCGCTCGGGGTGCCCGTCGGGGCCGGCTGAGGCCGGCCGGGTGTCGCCTCGTCGACCACCGAGCGACGGGGTGTCACGAGCGGCCGACCGGGTGATGGCCCAGGACGCGCCCCGAAAGGGGGGTACACGGGGCGGCCAAGGAGGTACCGTCGGCGAATGCACCGGACGTGCGACCGCGCCGGTGCCCGGAGCGAAAGGGTCGTAGGTGGCACGCATCGGCGACGGCGGTGACCTGCTGAAGTGCTCCTTCTGCGGCAAGTCGCAGAAGCAGGTCAAGAAGCTCATCGCGGGGCCAGGCGTCTACATCTGCGACGAATGCATCGATCTCTGCAACGAGATCATCGAGGAGGAGCTCTCCGAGTCCTCCGAGCTCAAGTTCGACGAGCTGCCCAAACCTCGGGAGATCTTCGACTTCCTCGAGCAGTACGTGATCGGCCAAGAGCCGGCCAAGAAGGCGCTCTCGGTAGCCGTTTACAACCATTACAAGCGAGTACAGGCCGGCGGCGACGCCGGGCACCGGTCCGCCGACGGGGGCGTCGAGCTGGCCAAGTCGAACATCCTGCTGATCGGCCCGACCGGCTGCGGCAAGACCTACCTCGCCCAGACGCTGGCCAAGATGCTCAACGTGCCGTTCGCGATCGCCGACGCGACGGCGCTGACCGAGGCCGGGTACGTCGGCGAGGACGTCGAGAACATCCTGCTCAAGCTCATCCAGGCGGCCGACTACGACGTGAAGCGGGCCGAGACCGGGATCATCTACATCGACGAGGTCGACAAGATCGCCCGCAAGAGTGAGAACCCGTCCATCACCCGGGACGTCTCCGGCGAGGGCGTGCAACAGGCGCTGCTGAAGATCCTCGAGGGCACCACCGCGTCGGTGCCGCCGCAGGGTGGGCGCAAGCATCCGCACCAGGAGTTCATCCAGATCGACACCACGAACGTGCTGTTCATCGTCGGCGGCGCGTTCGCCGGCCTGGAGAAGATCATCGAGTCCCGGGTCGGCAAGAAGGGCATCGGCTTCGGGGCCGAGCTGCACAGCAAGTACGACGTCGACTCGAGCGACATCTTCGCCGAGGTCATGCCGGAGGACCTGCTGAAGTTCGGGATGATCCCGGAGTTCATCGGCCGGCTGCCGGTGATCACCAGCGTACGGAACCTGGACCGGTGCGCGCTGATCCGGATCCTCACCGAGCCGCGGAACGCGCTGGTCCGGCAGTACCGCAAGCTCTTCGAGCTGGACGGCGTCGAGCTGGAGTTCACCGAAGACGCGCTGGAGGCGATCGCCGACCAGGCGATCCTGCGCGGCACCGGGGCGCGCGGGCTGCGCGCCATCATGGAAGAGGTGCTCCTCTCGGTGATGTACGAGGTGCCCAGCCGCGACGACGTGGCGAGGGTCGTCATCACCCGCGAGGCCGTGCTCGAGCACGTGAACCCGACGATCGTGCCGCGCGAGGCGCCCAAGCGGGAGCGTCGCGAGAAGTCCGCGTGATCCGGGCGTAGGCAGGAGCCTGCTCCGCTTCGCTCCGCCGACGGCCCGGATCACATGCTGGCCGGGGGGACGACCCCCGGAACCCCCCGCATGCGGCCGCGAGGCTTCGCCCGCGGACGCCGTGGTGACCGCGGTCTGCCACGGTTGCCGCAGTTGACCGCTATCTGGTCCGTGCGGCCGAGTGCGTCCGCGAGGCTTCGGCGGTGGACGCCGGTTGCCCACCGCGCCGTGGCCGTCGAGGCATGGTCCGGCCCGCTGGCCCGACCGATCACGGATGGCTCGGGGTCGGGGGCGGCGACCCGGGTCAGGGGGCGGTGCTGGCGCGGGGGCGGGCCGAGGCTCCGTCCAGGATCTCGCGCATGTCCCGGCGCACCGCGGCCCGCAACTCGTCGCGCACCTCGTCGAGCCGCTGACCGCTGCCGCCGAGGCCGGCCTCGATCCGCTCCAGCCGGGTCACGATCGCCTCCAACGTCTTGGCCATCGACCACACGTCGTCGCGGACCCGGTCCACCCGGTCCAGAGCGTGGAACAGCGCCTTGCCGAGCAGCGCCAACAGCGCCGCGGTCGTCACCGTGAACACCAGCAGGGCGGACCACGCAAAGACGGTCATCCCCGGCACCTCCTCCTAACTCAGGCCATCTCGTCCGCGGGATCATTGCCAGACCGGCAGCACGGTAGAGCCTGCGGGCGCCGGGCACGAGCCGGCGGGGCAGGTTGTGGATACCGGTTTGCCCTGTGGACGGCCGTTCGCATGCCGACCTCGCCGCTCCGTACTATCCGAGCGTGACCGCCATCGACCCGCGCCACCCCGTCCCGGCCGAGCTGCCCAGCCAGTACGTGCCGGCACAGGTAGAGGGCCCGCTCTACGAGCGGTGGGTCGACCGGGGTTACTTCGTGGGCGGCCGGCCGGGCACCGAGTCACGCCCGCCGTTCAGCATCGTGATCCCGCCGCCGAACGTGACCGGCTCGCTGCACCTCGGGCACGCCTTCGAGCACACCCTTATGGACGCGCTCACCCGCCGCCGCCGCATGCAGGGCTGCGACGCGCTCTGGCTGCCCGGGATGGACCACGCCGGCATCGCCACCCAGAACGTGGTCGAGCGTGACCTGGCCAGGGACGGCATGTCCCGGCACGACCTCGGCCGCGCCGCGTTCGTGCGGCGGGTCTGGCAGTGGAAGGCCGAGTCCGGCGGCAAGATCCTGGGTCAGATGCGGCGGCTCGGCGACGGGGTCGACTGGTCGCGCGAGCGGTTCACCATGGACGAGGGCCTGTCCCGGGCCGTCCAGACGATCTTCAAGCGGCTGTACGACGACGGCCTGATCTACCGGGCCGAGCGGATCATCAACTGGTGTCCGCGCTGTCACACCGCGCTGTCGGACATCGAGGTGGAGCACTCCGAGGACGACGGGGAGCTGATCTCGATCCGGTACGGGGATGGTGCCGAGTCGATCGTGGTGGCCACCACCCGGGCCGAGACGATGCTCGGCGACACCGCGGTCGCGGTGCACCCCGACGACGAGCGCTACCGGCACCTGGTCGGCACCGAGGTGGAGCTGCCGCTCACCGGCCGGCGCATCCCGGTGGTCGCCGACGAGCACGTCGACCCCAGCTTCGGCACCGGGGCGGTCAAGGTCACGCCGGCCCACGACCCGAACGACTTCGAGATCGGCCGCCGGCATGACCTGCCGGCGCTGACCATCATGGACGAGTTCGGTGTGATCACCGCGCACGGGCCGTTCTCCGGGCTGGACCGGCTCGAGGCCCGGCCGGCGGTCGTCGCGGCGCTGCGCGAGCAGGGCCGGATCGTCGCCGAGCGGCGTCCCTACCTGCACGCCGTGGGTCACTGCCAGCGCTGCTCGACGACCGTCGAGCCGCGGCTGTCGCTGCAGTGGTTCGTCCGGGTCGACGCACTCGCCAAGGCGGCCGGCGACGCGGTGCGGGACGGTCGGGTCCAGATCCACCCGAAGGAGTTGGAGCCGCGCTACTTCGCCTGGGTCGACGACATGCACGACTGGTGTATCTCCCGGCAGCTGTGGTGGGGTCACCGGATCCCGGTGTGGTACGGGCCGGACGGGCAGGTCGTCTGCCTCGGGCCGGACGACGACCCGCCGACCGGCGACGGCTGGCAGCAGGATCCGGACGTGCTGGACACCTGGTTCTCCTCCGGGCTGTGGCCGTTCTCCACCCTCGGCTGGCCGGATGACACCGCCGACCTGCGCCGCTACTACCCGACCAGCGTCCTGGTCACCGGCTACGACATCCTGTTCTTCTGGGTGGCCCGGATGATGCTGTTCGGGCTGTACGCGATGCGCGACCGCGCGCCCGCGGACGCGGTGCCGTTCCGGGTGGTGGCCCTGCACGGCATGGTCCGGGACAAGCACGGCAAGAAGATGTCCAAGTCGTTCGGCAACGCGGTCGACCCGCTCGACTGGATGGACGCGCACGGCTCGGACGCACTGCGCTTCACCCTGGCCCGCGGCGCCAACCCGGGGACCGACGTGCCGATCGGCGAGGAGTGGGTGCAGGGCAGCCGAAACTTCTGCAACAAGCTGTGGAACGCCGCCCGGTTCGCGCTGCTGAACGGCGCCAGCACGGCGTCGCCGCTGCCGGAGCCGGAGCGGCTGTCCCCGGCGGACCGGTGGATCGTGTCCCGGCTGCAGGCCGTGACCGCGCAGGTCGACGAGTGCTACGAGGGGTTCGAGTTCGCCAAGGCCGCCGACGCGCTCTACCACTTCACCTGGGACGACTTCTGCGACTGGTACCTGGAGCTGTCGAAGGTCACCCTGGCCGGTGGTCGCGCACAGGCGGAGGCCACCAGGCTGGTGCTCGGCCACGTGCTCGACGTGCTCTTGCGGCTGCTGCATCCCATGATCCCGTTCGTCACCGAGGAGCTGTGGACGGCGCTCACCGGCGCCGAGTCGGTCGTGGTCGCGGACTGGCCGGCGGCCGATCCGGCGCGCCGGGACACCGCGGCGGAGACGGAGATCGGCGCGGTGCGGGACGTCGTCACCGAGATCCGCCGGTTCCGGTCCGACCAGGGGCTGCGGCCCGCGCAGAAGGTGCCGGCCGGGCTGGACGGGCTGCAGACCGCCGGCCTGGCCGGGCACGAGTCCGCGATCCGCACGCTGGCCAGGCTCGGCCGGCCGGGCACCGGCTTCGCCGCGACCGGGACGCTGGCCGTGCGCGGGGTGACCGTGCGACTCGACCTGTCCGGGACGATCGACGTGGCCGCCGAGCGGGCCAGGCTCGCCAAGGACCTGACGGCGGCCCGGAAGGAGGTGGCCGCCGCGGCGGCGAAGCTCGACAACCTCGACTTTCTGGCCAAGGCGCCCGGCGCGGTGGTGGCGAAGGTGCGCGCCCGGCTGACCGACGCCGAGGTCGAGATCGGCCGGATCTCCGCCCAGCTCGACGCGCTGCCGGCGCCCTGATGCGGTCGCCGGATCCCGCCGAGACCGAGGAGGAGTCGTTTCGCCGGGTCGAGGCGGCGCTGCGGTCTCGTTGGCCGGAGTCCAGGATCGAGCCGTCGCTGGACCGCATCCGCGCACTGGTCGACCTGCTCGGCGACCCGCAGCAGGGGTACCCGGTGATCCACATCGCCGGGACGAACGGCAAGACCTCGACCGCCCGCATGGTCGACGCGCTGTTGCGCGGCTTCGGGCTGCGGGTGGGTCGGTTCACCAGCCCGCACCTGGCCTCGGTGACCGAGCGGATCAGCCTGGACGGTCAGCCGATCGACCGCCGACGGTTCGTCGAGGCGTTCGACGACATCGCGCCGTACCTCGACCTGGTGGACAAGGAGCAGCCGGTCCCGCTGTCCTACTTCGAGGTGCTCACCGCGATGGGGTTCGTCGCGTTCGCCGACGCTCCGGTGGACGTGGCGGTCGTCGAGGTGGGCATGGGTGGCAGCTGGGACTCCACCAACGTCGTCGACGGCCGGGTCGCGGTGGTCGCCCCGGTGGCGCTGGACCACACCCGGTACCTCGGCTCGACGGTCGCGGCCATCGCCGCCGAGAAGGCGGGGATCATCAAGCCGGGCTGCATCGCCGTGCTGGCCAGCCAGTCGCCGGAGGCCGCCGACGTGCTGCTCCGCCGGTCGGCCGAGGTGCAGGCGACGGTGGCCCGAGAGGGGCTGGAGTTCGGCGTGCTGCGCCGCGCGGTCGCGGTGGGTGGGCAGCAGCTCGTGCTGCAGGGCCTCGGCGGCGTGTACGACGAGCTGTTCCTGCCGCTGTACGGCGCGTTTCAGGCCCAGAACGCGGCCTGCGCGCTCGCCGCGGTCGAGGCGTTCTTCGGCGCCGGCGCGGCCGGCTCGCTCGATCTCGACACGGTCCGCGCCGGGTTCGCCGAGGTGACTTCGCCGGGTCGGCTGGAGCCGGTGCGCAGCGCGCCGACAGTGCTCGTCGACGCGGCGCACAACACCCACGGGATGGCGGCCACGGTGGCGGCGGTGGCCGAGGCGTTCCAGTTCCGCCGGCTGGTCGGCGTGGTCGCGGTCCTCGCCGACAAGGACGTCCGCGGCATGCTCGGCGCGCTCCAGCCGGCGCTGGACGAGATCGTCGTCACCGAGAGCTCGTCGCACCGCCGGCTGCCCGCCGACGACCTCGCCGCTGTCGCCGTCGAGATCTTCGGCGCGGACCGGGTCACCGTCGAGCCCCGGCTGGACGACGCGATCGAGACCGCGATACGCCTCGCCGAGGAGGGCGAGGACCAGCTCGGCGGCTCCGGCGTCCTGATCACCGGCTCCGTGATAACCGCCGGCGAGGCCCGCACCCTCCTCGGCGCAGACCGGTGACACCCCCACGCGGGCGGCGGGCCGCGGCCCCCACCGCACCCGCCGCCTCCCAATGTTCCGGCGCACCGTGACCCGGCCTGGCGAGCGTCCGCCAACCTCTCCCCGGGCGGCGCCGGTCCTCGGGGCAACGCCTCGCAGGCCGGTGCCCGGGCCGGCGGTGCGGTCGCCAACGGCGGCGCGGGCGCGGGTCGCGGGAGCGGCTCTGCCGGGCTGGCGGTGCGGGGCAGGGTGCGCGGCGTGACGGGCGAGGAGGATGGCGGGGGACCGGGCCGGGCGGCGGAACCGGGGGTGGCGCGGGCGATCCGCGGTGCCTTCGCGGCCACCCTGTCCCTGGAGGCACTGACCGTGCTCTTCGTGCCGCGGGCGATCGCGCAGTTCGGGGAGGGGCTGACCGCGACGCGGCTGGCGCTGGTGCTCACGCTGTCCGGGCTGCTCCTCGTCGCCGCGTTCGGGCAGCGGCGCCGGCTCGGACTGGTGCTCGGCTCGCTGCTGCAGCCGGCCGTCATCGCTACCGGCCTGCTGACCGGAGCGATGTACGTGCTCGGTGCCCTGTTCGCGGCGGTATGGATCTACCTGCTCCGGGTGCGCCGCAACCTGCTGGGCGGCGGCGGCCCACCTTTGCCGCCGCCGTGACCATGGAGGGGCCCGGACGCCGGGGCAGCGGTGGTCACCCCGGCGGCAAAGCAGCGCGGTCGATCCGGTAGCCGGCCCGGCGAAGCCGGACGCACCAGCGCCACCCTGGCCACGGTGGAGCGCCATGGTCGCGACTGTCCACAGGCGGCCCGCCCGCCGCCCATGGGCGCTCAGCTTTGCTGCCGCGGTGACCACGGCAGGCGAGACCGGGTGGTGTCCGACAGTCCCCTGGGCGGCAAGGCGACCCGCGGGCGCCGGTAGGCTCGCGACGATCAACGGCCCGCGGAACGGAGGGAAGTCGCGTGGACACCGAGCGCACCCTGGTCCTGATCAAGCCCGACGGGGTGGTTCGCGGCCTGGTGGGCGAGGTGCTGACCCGGATCGAGCGCAAGGGCCTGCGGCTGGTCGCGCTCGAGCTGCGGACGCTCGCCACGGAGACCGCAGACCAGCACTACGCCGAGCATCGGGAGAAGCCCTTCTTCGGGCCGCTGGTGGAGTTCATCACGTCCGGCCCGCTGGTCGCCGCGGTGGTCGAGGGCCCGCGGGCGGTCGAGGCGTTCCGGCAGCTGGCCGGCGCCACCGACCCGCTGAAGGCCGCACCCGGCAGCATCCGCGGCGACCACGCCCTGAACGTGCAGGACAACGTCGTGCACGGGTCCGACTCCGCCGAGTCCGCGGCCAGGGAGATCGCCCTGTTCTTTCCCTACCTCGCCGGCTGACCGGCCCGCCGAGCGGCCGAAAGCGAGGGTACGCGGGCCGCGAAACCGGCGGGCGTTTTGTCAGAGGTGCCGGGTAGCGTCGCGAGCGTGGCAGTCACCGAGCACCCGTTGATCTACGCCCGAGGCCTCACCAAGCGCTTCGGCGACTTCACCGCGGTCGACGCCATCGACGTGGACGTCTTCCCCGGTGAGGCAGTCGGCTTCCTCGGGCCGAACGGGGCGGGCAAGAGCTCGACCATGCGCATGATCGGTTGTGTCTCCCCGATCACCGAGGGCACCCTGCAGGTGCTCGGGATGGACCCGGCCACCCAGGGTCCGCTGATCCGGGCCCGGCTCGGCGTGGTGCCTCAGGACGACACCCTCGACCTGGAGCTGACCGTCCAGGAAAACCTGATGATCTACGGTCGCTACTTCGGGCTGTCCCGTCCGGTGATCCGGGAGCGGGCCGCTCGGCTGCTCGAGTTCGTCCAGCTCGCCGAGCGCGTGGACAGCAAGGTGGAGCCGCTGTCCGGCGGGATGAAGCGCCGGCTCACCATCGCCCGGTCGCTGATCAGCGAGCCGGACCTGATGCTGCTCGACGAGCCGACCACCGGCCTCGACCCGCAGGCCAGGCATGCCCTGTGGGACCGGCTGTTCCGGCTGAAGCAGCAGGGCGTGACGCTCGTGCTGACCACCCACTACATGGACGAGGCAGAGCAGCTGTGCGACCGCCTGGTGGTGATGGACAAGGGGAAGATCGCCGCGGAGGGGTCGCCGCGCGAGCTGATCGAGCGTTACTCGACGCGTGAGGTGGTCGAGCTGCGGTTCGGCCCCGGTGAGCACGAGGACATGGCCGGCAAGGTCGAGGGTCTGGCCGAGCGGATCGAGGTGCTGCCCGACCGGCTGCTGCTCTACACCGAGGACGGCGACCTGTCGACCGCCGGCGTGCACGACCGGGGCCTCACCCCGGTCAGCATGCTGGCCCGTCGCTCCACCCTCGAGGACGTCTTCCTCCGACTCACCGGCCGGACCTTGGTGGACTGATCGACATGGCCACCCTCGGCACGCCGCTGACCTTCCGCTCCCTGGAGTACTGGGCGTATCAGTACAAGCGCACCTGGCGCGGCAGCGCGATCAGCACCCTGCTGAGTCCAGTGCTGTTCCTGGCCGCCATGGGCGTCGGTCTTGGCACGCTGGTCAACCGGTCCCGCACCGGGGGTGTCGGCGGCGTCGACTACCTCTCCTTCCTGGCGCCCGGGCTGCTGGCGGCGAGCGCGATGCAGACCGCGGTGACCGAGTCGACCTACCCGGTGATGGCGTCGATCAAGTGGATCAAGACGTACCACGCCATGCTGGCCACTCCGCTCGGCGTGCTTGACGTCATGCTCGGCCACCTGATCTGGATCGCGATCCGGGTGTTCCTGTCCAGCACGGTCTACCTGGCGGTGATGACGCTGTTCGGGGTGACCAAGTCGGCGCTCGCGGTGCTGGCGCTGCCGGCCGCGGTGCTCACCGGGATGGCGTTCTGCACGCCGGTGGCGGCGTTCGCGGCCGCCGGTGAGAACGACTCCGGCTTCGCCGCGCTGTTCCGGTTCGTGGTGACCCCGATGTTCCTGTTCTCCGGGGTGTTCTTCCCGATCAGCCAGCTGCCCCCGGTGTTCGAGCAGATCGCCTACCTCACGCCGCTCTGGCACGGCGTCGACCTGTGCCGGGGACTTGCCCTCGGCACAGCCACGCCAGCCACGACGCTGCTGCACGTCGGCTACCTGTCCGCCTGGGTGGTCGGCGGAACGGTGGTTGCCGCCGTCATGTACCGACGGCGGCTGTTCGTGTGACCGGCCCACCCCCGACCCTGCCCAGCTCGAACGGAGACGACAGTGACCGCCACCGTGGCGACTCGGGTCGCACCGCTGCCGATGGCCGGCGGCAAGGCCGGTCTGCTGGTCGAGCGCAACTTCATGGTCTACAGGCGGTTGTGGGTGTTGATCGTGTCCGGCTTCTTCGAGCCGGTGTTCTACCTGTTCTCGATCGGCATCGGGATCGGCACGCTGGTGGGCACCGTGACCGGCGCGGACGGCCGAGCGGTCGACTACACCGTCTTCGTGGCACCCGCGCTGCTGGCTGCGTCCGCGATGAACGGCGCGATCTACGACGCCACGTTCAACATCTTCTTCAAGCTCAAGTACGCAAAGACGTACCACGCGGTGCTGGCCACCCCGCTCGGACCGGCCGACGTGGCGCTCGGCGAGATCGCCTGGGCACAGCTTCGCGGCACCATCTACTCGGCCGCGTTCCTCGTGGTGATGCTCGCGATGGGCCTGGTCAAGTCGTGGTGGGCGCTGCTCGCGCTGCCGGCCACGGTGCTCATCGGCTTCGCGTTCGCCGCGGTCGGCATGGCCACCACCTCGTTCATGCGCAGCTGGCAGGACTTCGACTTCGTCCAGTTGGCAATCCTGCCGATGTTCCTGTTCTCGACCACGTTCTACCCGTTGGGGATCTACCCTCGGCCGCTGCAGCTGTTCGTCGAGTGCACCCCGCTCTACCACGGCATCGAGCTGTTGCGGGCGCTCACCACCGGTGCCGCGGTCGGCGTGGACCTGATCGGGCATGCCGGATACTTCGTGGTGATGGCCGCGGTCGGCGTCGGCCTGTCCGCGCGGCGGCTGGAACGGCTGCTGCTGAAGTAGGCAGCGCCCGGCGAAACCACACCAGCACCACAGGTACCATCTGTGCTGGCCGCCCAACCCCTCGGCGCCGGCCAGCCGGCGTGCTCGGCGCGCGTCCTGTCCGGCTCCCCTCGCCGTACGGAGGAACCCGGATGTCCCGCACTTCGCTGTCGTTCTTGGGCCGGGACATGGCCGTCGACCTGGGCACCGCGAACACGTTGGTGTACGTACGGGGCCGCGGCATCGTGCTGAACGAGCCCTCGGTGGTCGCGATCAACACGAACACCGGCGACATCCTGGCCGTGGGCGTCGAGGCGAAGCGGATGATCGGCCGGACGCCGGCGAACATCGTCGCCATCCGCCCGCTCAAGGACGGCGTGATCGCCGACTTCGACACGACCGAACGGATGCTGCGCTACTTCATCCGCAAGGTGCACCGCCGGCGCTACCTGGTGCGCGGGCCGCGGGTGGTGGTATGCGTCCCGTCCGGCATCACCGGGGTGGAGCAGCGCGCCGTCAAGGAGTCGACCTACGCCGCCGGCGCCAGCAAGGTCTACATCATCGAGGAACCGATGGCGGCCGCGATCGGGTCCGGCCTGCCGGTCAGCGAGCCCACCGGAAACATGGTCGTCGACATCGGCGGCGGCACCACCGAGGTCGCCGTCATCTCGCTCGGCGGCATCGTCACCAACACGAGCATCCGCACCGCCGGCGACGAGATCGACCAGGCGATCATCTCCTACGTCAAGAAGGAGTACTCGCTCATGCTCGGCGAGCGGACCTCCGAGGAGATCAAGATGGCGATCGGGTCGGCGTTCCCGATGCCGGAGGACGACCAGGCCGAGATCCGCGGCCGGGACCTGGTCACCGGCCTTCCGAAGACGATCGTGGTCAGCGGCGAGGAGATCCGGCGGGCGATCGAGGAGCCGGTGAACCAGATCGTCGACGCGGTGAAGACCACTTTGGACAAATGCCCGCCGGAGCTGTCCGGCGACGTCATGGACCGCGGCGTCGTGCTCACCGGAGGCGGCGCGATGTTGCGCGGCCTGGACGAGCGGCTGCGCCACGAAACGGGTATGCCGATACTCGTCGCGGACAACCCGCTGCACTCGGTCGCGATGGGCTCCGGACGCTGCGTCGAGGACTTCGAGGCGCTGCAGAAGGTGCTCGTCTCCGAGCCGAAACGCTAGCCGGCGCACCCGTCCGGGTGTCAACGACCGTCGAGGGCAGCGCGTCGTCCAGACGTCGGCAGCACGGCACGAGGACGTCAACTACAGGTCGGACCAGGATCGGGCCGCAGGCCCGGTCGAGGTCGGGGGAGGTACGCCGTGAGCGCTCCGACCCGCCGGCAGCGGCGGGCGATGGTGCTCCTGCTCGTGGTCTCGCTGGCGTTCGTCACCCTCGACTACCGCAGCAGCTCGTTCGCCGGCATCCGGTCGGCCACCCAGACCGTGTTCGGTCCGGTGCAGCGCGGCCTGACCGCGGTGTTCGCGCCGGTCGGGCGCTTCCTGGCCGGCATCCCGGACGCGGCCGGCAGCCGCAGCCGGATCGAGCAGCTGCAGCGGGAGAATGCCGACCTGCGCCGCCGGCTGCGCGAGTCGACCCTCACCGGCAGCCGGGCCGACGAGCTGCGGCGGCTGGAGCTGCTGGCCGGGCTCGGGCAGTACCGGGTGGTCCCGGCGACCGTGGTGGCGCTCGGCCCGTCGCTCGGTTTCGAGTGGACGGTCACGGTCGACGCCGGCACCGTCGACGGGGTGCGGGTGGACATGACCGTGGTGAACGGTGACGGCCTGGTCGGCCGGGTCAAGCAGGTCACCCCGACCAGCTCGGTGGTAGTGCTCGCGGTCGATCCCGGCTCGTCGGTCGGGGTGCGGCTGGCCGGCTCGAACCAGCTCGGCATCGCCACCGGGGACGGGCTCGCGCCGATGTCGTTCGGCCCGCTCGACCCGCAGACCCGGGCCCGGGTCGGCGACCGGCTGGTGACCGGGCCGTACGGGGGCAGCACGTATGTCGCGGGCGTCCCGGTCGGCGAGGTGACCGCGGTCTCCGACGACCCGACGACGCCGGCCGAGGCTTCGGTGCGCCCGTATGTCACGTTCGCCGCACTCGATCTGGTCGGCATCGTGCTCGCCGGCCCGCGCACCGACCCGCGCGACTCGGTGCTGCCGGCCTCGCCGACCCACACCCCGAGCCCGACACCGACCAGCCTGGCGCCGACGGCGCAGCCCGGCACCCGTGGTGCCGGGCCGTCCGGAACGCCATGAACGTGACACCGGCCAGGGCCGCGGTCGCCGCGACGGCAGTGGTCGTCGCGGTCGTGCTGCAGGGCACTCTGCTGGCTCGGCTTCCGCTTCCCGGCGGCAGCCCCAACCTGGTCCTGGTCCTGGTGCTCGGCGTCGGTCTGGCCGCCGGCGGATCCGCCGGGATGTCGGTGGGTTTCGCCGCGGGCCTGCTCACCGACCTGCTCAGCGAGCACCCCGTCGGCCTGCTCGCACTCTGCTTCGCGCTGGCTGGGTTCACCGCCGGCCTGCTGGAGACCGACGCCGACCGCAGCGTGCTGTGGCCACTGCTGATCGTCGGGGTCGGCGCGACCGGCACCTACCTGATCTACTTCGGCCTGCTCGCGCTACTGGACGAGCCGGCCGCCGGCGGGCTCGGCGACCTGCCCAGCACCGTCATCTATGACCTGATGCTGACGCCGTTCGTGGTGCCGGTGGTCGCCGCGGTCACCCGCCGGCTGGATGTGGAGTCCCGGCGATGACGGAGCGCCAGCAGCCGGCCAGCCCCGGGCTGCGGCTCGTCATCCTCCGGGTGCTGGTGCTCTCGCTCGTCGTCACGCTCGCCACCCGGCTCTACTACCTGCAGGTACTGGACCAGCACAAGCTGGTGCAGACGGCGACCAGGCAGCACAGCCGGGACGTGGTGCTGGCCGCGCCGCGCGGCACGATCGTCGACGACCGCGGCCGCCCGCTGGTCAGCAACCGGGTGTCCCTGGTCGTCTCGGTCAACCGCAGCGAGCTCCAGGCACTGCCGGACCAGGGCGCCGGAGTGCTGCGGCGGCTCGCCCCGCTGGTCCGCATCCGGCCGGCCGAGCTGGCCAAGCGCATCACCCCGTGCCAGCGAGGGGTGCCCAAGCCGTGCTGGAACGGCTCGCCGTACCAGCCGGTGCCGGTCCTCACCGACACCACGCCGGACGTCGTGCTGCGCATCGCCGAGCACCGCGAGGACTTTCCCGGGGTGACCGCGGAGGCGCAGACGCTGCGCGAGTACCCGGGCAAGAGCCTGGCCGCGCACACCCTCGGCTACGTCGGCCCGGTCACCCAGGAGGAGCTGGACACGTCCGCGGCCGCCGGCACCGACCTCCACCGCATCGACCTGGTCGGCCGCAGCGGCCTGGAGGCGCAGTACGACCAGTACCTGCGCGGCACGGACGGCATCCGGCGGGTGTCCGTCGACAACCGGGGAACGGTGCTGGGCACCTTGTCCGAGACCCCGGCGGTGCCCGGCGACACGCTGGTCAGCAGCATCGACCGCGACGTCCAGGCGCTGGCCGAGAGGGCGCTCAGCACCGAGATCGCCAAGCGCCGGACCGAGGTCGACACCTCGACCGGGCGCCGGTACGCGGCGCCCTCCGGCGCCGCCGTGGTGCTGGATCCGCAGACCGGCCGGATCGTCGCGCTGGCCAGCTACCCGAGCTACGACCCGACCGTCTTCGTCGGCGGCATCTCGCAGCGCGAGCTGGCCGCGCTGACCGCCCCGCGGGCCGGGGTGCCGCTGGTGTCCCGGGCGGTGCAGGGCCAGTTCGCGCCCGGGTCGACGTTCAAGCTGGCCTCCGCGTCGGCCGAGGTGAGCACCGGGCGAGCCAGCCTGTCCGGCAGCTACCCGTGCCCGGGCTCGGTGCGGGTCGGCAACCGGACGAAGACGAACTTCGAGGGCAAGGGCATCGCCGGCGCCATCAGCATGGCGGTTGCGCTGGCGAAGTCCTGCGACACGTTCTTCTACGCGTTTGCGATGCAGGACTGGTACGCCGACCAGGCCCGGGTGGACAACGGGCAGCGACCGGTGGAGGCGCTGCAGCGGTACGCGCGGGCATACGGGTTCGGCAGCGCCCCGGGCATCGACCTGCCGGACGGTGAGCAGACCTCCGGGCGGATCGTGGACCGGGCCTTCCTCCAGCAGCGCTGGGAGGCGAACAAGGCTCAGTACTGCGCGGACGGCCGGCGCGGCTACCCGGAGGTGGCCGACCCGACCCGGCGCAGCTTCCTGACCAGGCTGGCCCAGGAAAACTGCACGGACGGCTGGCGGTTCCGGATCGGCGACGCGGCGGACCTGTCGATCGGGCAGGGCGAGACGACGGTGAGCCCGCTGCAGCTGGCCCTGGCCTACGCGGCGCTGGTCAACGGCGGGACGGTGTGGGAGCCGACGATCGGCCGCGCCGTGCTGGGCCCGGACGGGCGGACGGTCCGGGACATCAAGCCGAAGGCGAAGGGCCGGGTCCCGGTCAGCCCGCAGCTGCTCGCGTACATCCGCAACTCGCTCGCGTTCACCCCGGAGAACGGCGCCTCCGGCTCGGTCGCGTTCACCGGCTTCCCGCTGGACAAGGTGCTGGTCGGGGGGAAGACCGGCACCGCGGAGGTGTTCGGCAAGCAGGACACCTCGTGGTTCGCCTCCTGGGCGCCGGCCGGCAGGCCACGGTTCGTCGTCGTCGGGATGATCGAGCAAGCTGGGCTCGGTGCCCGGGCGGCCGCGCCGATGGTGCGGCAGATTTACGAGGGGATCTTCGGGCTGGCCGGGCACCGGCCGGCGCTGCCGAGCGGGAAGGCACCCACTGCGGTGCCCAGGATCGAGCCGTACGGGCTGGCCCGCAACGGCGGTCCCAGCGCACGCTCGGGCAGCTCGGGTGGGCAGGGCACCGCGCCGGGTCCGACCAGCGGAGCGCCGAGTGCGCCGCCGGCGCCGTCCCCGACATCGCGCCGCTCCGGTGGGCCGATCGACCCGAGCACGCCGGCGCCGTCCCCGACGATGCGGGCCCTGCGGCGCGGTCGCCGGTCCGCCGGCCGGGGTGGGACAGGGTGCCGGGCCAGCGCAGCCGGGGTGGCCCGGTGATCGCCGGCGGCCGGGGTTCGGGCCGCTCGGGTCTGGGCGGCTCGGGTCTGGGCGGCTCGGGTCTGGGCGGCTCGGGTCTGGGCGGCTCGGGTCTGGGCGGCTCGGGTCTGGCCGGCTTATCTGGGCCGCACCAGGATCGGCCCCCGGGGCGAGCGCCAGCCGCTGTGGCGGCGACTGGACTGGCTGATCTTCGGCTCGGCCCTGCTGCTCTCGCTGCTCGGCGCGGTGCTGGTCTGGTCGGCCACCCGTCCGCGGCTGCTGGAGGCCGGCGGCAACCCGCAGGCGTACCTCGAGCGGCACCTGCTGAACCTCGTCCTCGGCGTCGGGCTCGGCCTGCTGGTCGCGGTCGTCGACTACCGGATGCTGCGCGCGTACGCCCCGGTGGTCTACGTCGGCTCCTGCGTCGGCCTGCTGGCGGTGCTGGTCATCGGCACCACGATCAACGGCGCGCACTCGTGGATCGTGGTCGGCGGCGGCTTCCAGCTGCAGCCGTCGGAGTTCGCGAAGGTCGCGCTGGTCGTCGGCATGGCGATGGTGCTGGCCGAACGGCGAACCCACGAGGATGTGCACCGGTCGGCCGACGTCCCGCTGGTGCTGGCCCTGGCCGGGGTGCCGCTCGGACTTGTGCTGCTGCAGCCGGACGCGGGCACGGCGATGGTCTTCGTCTTCACCGTCCTCGGCGTGCTCGGTGTCGCCGGCGTGCCGGCGCGGTGGATCGCCGGGCTGGTCCTCGGCTGCGTGCTGGCCGGTGCCCTCGCGGTCCAGTTGCACGTGCTGCAGGCCTACCAGCTGGACCGGTTCCGGGTGTTCACCAACCCGGACGCCAACACCCAGGGCGCGGCTTACAACGTCACGCAGGCCCGGATCGCGATCGGTTCCGGTGGGTTGTTCGGCACCGGGCTGTTCCACGGCACCCAGACGAACGGGAGCTTCGTGCCCGAGCAGCACACCGACTTCGTGTTCACCGTGGCCGGCGAGGAGCTCGGGTTCGTCGGCGCCGGTGGCATCATCCTGCTGTTCGCGATCCTGCTCTGGCGGGCGCTGCGGCTGGCCGGCAGGTCCCCGGACCTGTTCGGGCGGCTGGTGGCGGCCGGGGTGGTGACCTGGTTCGCGTTCCAGAGCTTCGTCAACATCGGGATGACGCTTGGCATCATGCCGGTCACCGGGCTGCCGCTGCCGTTCGTGTCCTACGGCGGGTCGGCAATGTTCGCCAACTGGATGGCGATCGGCCTGCTGCTCAACGTGCAGATGCGGCAGCGGGACGAGGCCGGGCGTTGACGGCCGGCCGACCGGCGTTCCATGCTGGAGTCCCGCCCGTGGGGGAGGTCCCGCGCGGGAGGCGGCCATGGGTACGGTGCTGAGCTTGCCGGTCGTCGTTGGCCTGCTGGTCGTCCTCGGCGGGCTCGGCCTGGTCGGCTGGCTCGGCATCCGGACGAAGGGCCGCGGCCAACCGCTGCCGGTCCCGCTGGACGAGACGACAGCCACCGCCGGGCGAGGCGGCGCTGCGATGATCGCCGTGGCGCTGGAACGGGCCGAGGGCGTGTCCGGCCTCGGCCGGCACAACGAGCGGCGCTGCGCCTACTGACCCGCTCCCGACCGCGCCGGGACGGGTGCGGTCCGGCGCCGAGGACACGAGGGGGTGTCCCGTGTATCTTCGGCGGCGCCCGCGACGCCCAGCCGCCGACCGGCGGCGTCGGCCACCACCCCACGAAAACGCTCCGCGTCCGGGCCGGTTGGCACCGGCCGTGCGACACCCGAGACGCTCCACGTTTCCGCGGGGACCCCGGATGCGTCGCCGATACAAACCCAGTATCGGCTCCTCCTGCGCCTGGCCGGACGCCGCCTGGATCGCCGCGGGCATCCACCAAGATCCACGGGACACCCCCTAGTTAGGCTGCTCTTCTATGACTGTCGAGTCCTTGTTCGGCCAGCTCGAGCCACTGCTGGCGCTGGTGCAGAAACCGATCCAGTACGTCGGCGGCGAGCTGAACAGCACCGTCAAGGACTGGGACTCGGTCGACGTCCGGTGGTGCCTGATGTACCCGGACGCGTACGAGGTCGGGCTGCCGAACCAGGGCGTCATGATCCTGTACGAGGTGCTGAACGAGCGCCCGGACACGCTCGCCGAGCGCAGCTACGCGGTGTGGCCCGACCTGGAACGGCTGATGCGGGAGCGCGGTGTCGGCCAGTTCACCGTCGACGCGCACCGGCCGGTGCGGGCGTTCGACCTGCTCGGCCTGTCGTTCGCCACCGAGCTGGGCTACACGAACCTGCTCACCTCGCTCGACCTCGCCGGCATCCCGCTGGCCGCAGCCGACCGGACGGACGAGCCGCTGGTGATCGCCGGCGGGCACGCGGCGTTCAACCCCGAGCCGATCGCCGACTTCCTGGACGCGGCGGTGCTCGGTGACGGCGAGCAGGCGGTGCTCGAGGTCACCGACGTGGTCAAGGCCTGGAAGCTCGCCGGCGGTCCGGGCGGCCGGGACGGACTGCTGGGCCGCCTGGCCCGGGTTCCCGGGGTGTACGTGCCGCGGTTCTACCAGGTGGAGTACCTGCCGGACGGGCGGATCCGCCGGGTCGTGCCGGCTCGCCCGGAGGCGCCGTTCCGGGTGCAGAAGCGGACCACGATGGACCTCGACCGCTGGCCGTACCCGAAGCAGCCGCTCGTCCCGGTCGCCGAGTCGGTGCACGAGCGGATGTCGGTGGAGATCTTCCGGGGCTGCACCCGCGGCTGCCGGTTCTGCCAGGCCGGCATGATCACCCGTCCGGTGCGGGAGCGGTCGATCTCCGGGATCGGCGAGATGGTCGACCGAGGGCTGCGGGCGACCGGGTTCGAGGAGGTCGGGCTGTTGTCGCTGTCCTCGGCCGACCACTCGGAGATCGGCGCGATCGCCACCGGGTTGGCCGACCGGTACCAGGGCACGAACACCTCGCTGTCGCTGCCCTCCACCCGGGTGGACGCCTTCAACGTCACGCTGGCCAACGAGCTGTCCCGCAACGGCCGGCGGTCCGGGCTCACCTTCGCGCCCGAGGGCGGCTCCGAGCGGATGCGCCGGGTGATCAACAAGATGGTGTCCCGAGAGGACCTCATCCGCACCGTGACCACCGCGTACTCGCACGGCTGGCGGCAGGTGAAGCTGTACTTCATGTGCGGCCTGCCCACCGAGACCGACCAGGATGTGCTGGAGATCGCCGCGATGGCACACGAGGTGATCCGGGCCGGCCGCGACGCCGCGGGCTCCAAGGATGTCCGCTGCACCGTCTCGATCGGAGCGTTCGTGCCGAAGCCGCACACCCCGTTCCAGTGGGCAGCGCAATGCGATGCATCCACTGTGGACCGTCGACTTCGGATGCTCCGGGACGCGATCAACGCGAATAGGTCGCTTGGCCGTGCCGTCGGCTACCGGTACCACGACGGGCGTCCGTCCATCGTGGAGGGTCTGCTATCCCGCGGCGACCGGCGGGTGGGCGCGGTGATCCGGGCGGTCTGGGAGGATGGCGGGCGCTTCGACGGGTGGAGCGAGCACTTCTCCTACGACCGGTGGGTCCGGGCCTGCGAGTCGGTGCTGCCGGCGCATGGCGTCTCGCTGGACTGGTACACCACCCGGGAGCGGGCCGAGTCCGAGGTGCTGCCCTGGGACCACCTGGACTCCGGCCTGGACCGGGACTGGCTGTGGGCCGACTGGCAGGACGCCCTGGCCGAGCACGAGCTGGACGACTGCCGGTGGACGCCGTGCTACGACTGCGGCGTGTGCCCCGGCATGGGCACCGAGATCCAGGTCGGCCCCACCGGACGAACCCTGCTGCCGCTCACCCCGGTCAGCCGGGGGTGACCGACCCGGTGGCCGAGCCGGCGCTGACCGTCCGGCTCGCCGGCGCGGCGGACCTCGGGCGGCTGGCCGCGCTCCGCCGGGAGTACGGCGCGGAGGAGCACGGGCCGGCGGACGACCCGGGCTTCGAGGCGCGGTTCGCCGGCTGGCTGGCGGGCGCGGGCCAGCGTCGGCTGTTCTGGCTGGCCGAGGTGGGCGCGGCCCCGGTCGGCATGCTCAACCTGTCGGTGTTCGAGCGGATGCCCTGGCCGGGCCGGCCGGACAGCCGGTGGGGCTACATCGGCAACGTCTTCGTGCTCACCGGGCACCGGGACCGGGGCGTCGGCCGCCGACTGCTGGACGCGGCGCTCGACTACGCCCGCCGGTCCGACTTCGCCCGGGTGGTGCTGGCGCCCAGCCCGCGATCCGTCCCGTTCTACTCCCGCGCCGGGTTCCGCCCCGCCACCTCGCTGCTGATCCTGGAGCCTGTGGATGACGCCAGCGGGAGCGACGCATGACCGAGGAGAATGGATCTCGGGAGGAGGTGCCATTGATGACCGCCGACTTGGTCGAGGACGTCATGCTGCGGATGCCCGTGGGACGCGACTGGACGTTCGAGGATCTGCTGCAGCTGCCGGACGACGGGCGCCGCTACGAGATCGTCGACGGGAGCCTGCACGTGTTGCCCGCACCTCACCGGACACACCAGCGTGTCGCCGATCGGCTCGCTGACGTTCTGAAGGAGGCGGCTCCGGCGGATCTCGAAGTTCTTCAGGCCGTCGGCGTCGCGTGTGGCCGGCATACGCCCGTGCCGGACATCGTGGTCGGAGCCAGGTGGCCCAGCGTGGATTCGCCGGGTTTCTGGGCCACCGATGTGCGGCTTGTCGTGGAGGTGATGTCGCCGAGTTCCGTGCTCGCCGACCGGGTCAGCAAGCCGGCGATGTTCGCGGCGGCCGGAGTTCCTTCCTTCTGGCGGGTCGAGCTGGATGGCCATAGCACACCGTTGATCGTCGTGCATGGGCTAAACGGTGGCGTCTATCGCGAGGTCGTCACGGTGCGGGCGGGGGAGTCGGCGACGGTCGACGTGCCGTTGCGGGTCGAGCTCCGGCCATCCGACTGGATGGAGCCGTAGCACGCGTGTCTCGGCAGCCGCAGGGACCGCCGCCACCGCCCGTAGTGCAGCGGGTGCGGGTGCGGTACGCGAAGCGGGGGCCGCTCCGGTTCGCGTCGCACCGGGACTTCGCCCGGACGTTCGAGCGGGCGCTGCGGCGGGCGGAGGTCCCGGTGGCGTACTCGGCCGGGTTCACCCCGCACCCGCGGATCTCGTATGTCGGCGCGGCGCCGACCGGGGTGGCCAGCGAAGCCGAATACCTGGAGGTGGCGCTCGCGCGGCTGGTCGAGGTCGACCGGCTGCGGGCGGCGCTGGACGGCTGCCTCCCGCCCGGGCTCGACGTCCTGGAATGCGTCCAGGTGCCGCCGGGGTCGGGTGGGCTGGCCGAGCGGATCGACGCGAGCGCGTGGCGGATCGAGTTGCCCGGGGTATCGGTCGAGGAATCAGAACGGGCGGTCGCGGCGTTCTTGGCTACGGACGTCGTCGAGGTCGAACGGCTGACCAAGGACGGCAGGCGGAGGTTGGACGCTCGCGGCCCGGTGGTGGCCATCACGGTCACCGGCGAGGGCCCGCCGGGCGGGTCGGACCAGGACGCTACGTCGCACTGTGCGATACTGGACGTGGTCGTTCGGCAGGCGACGCCCGCAGTACGACCCGACGACGTGCTCGCTGCGCTGCGTGTCGTCGTTGGCCTGGCTCCGCCGGCACCGCCACGCGCGACCCGGCTGGCGCAAGGCCGACTCGACGACACTGGCCGGCTCGCTGACCCGCTCGAGGCGGACCGCACGGCCGCCCGAGCCGCCGCGGAAGGCCCGCAGGCGGAGGGCCGGCCCGGCCCGGAGGGGTGGCCGGCGCCGTCCGTCGGCACCAAGCCCGCGGGCTGACCGGACATTTCGGTCCGCATCGCGGTACGACGCAGACTTGCGCGGTGCGCCCCGATCGTCGGGGCCGCCGCCGGAGACCGCCCCCGTGCGGTCGCGTGCCCATTCGGCGCGCGCCCGGGGGCCGAACGGAGACTTGTCCGGATGCTCGACAACGAGCCAACCGGCGCGGCGGGAGACGGTACGTCCCCGACCGGCGCCACACCCGATACACCACAGTCCACTGACGCACCGGGGGTCGCGCCTGCCGGCGCCCGGCGCCGCCGGACCACCCGGCCCGCGGCGGCAGCGGACACCGCGGACAGTGCGGCTGGCCCTGAGGTTGAGACTGCGGCACGTGCCCGGCCTCGCCGACGTGCCGGCGGGAGCGCCGACCCGGATCCGAACGCGCCAGGCGCGGGCGGCGAAGCGGACCCGCCGGGACCCGCGACCGCGCGGCGGCGCCGGGCCACCGCAGCGGCGGGGGCGCGCAGCACCGGCTCCCCGGCCAGCGAGGGCGGGTCCGGCGTGGAGAGCGCACCGACCTCTTCTGCTGCCGGCGGGACCGGGCCCGATGCCGCGCCCGCGCCGTCCTCTCGGCGTCGCCGGGCCTCGGCGGCGGGGTCGCCCAGCGGCCCCTCCCGGGCCGACGGTGGCGGGTCCGGGGCGGAGAGCGCACAGACCTCCGGCCGGACGGGCGCTGCCTCCCGGTCCGGGCGCGGCGTGTCCGCCTCGGAGCCGGCGTCGAGTGCCGCGGGCGAGGCCTCTCCGGCGGCCCAGACCGGCTCGGGTGCCGCGCCCGCGTCTGGTCGGCGCCGGCGGTCCACGGCAGCGGCGGGGTCGCCCAGCAGCGCCTCCCGGGCCGACGGTGGCGGGTCCGAACCGGCGGCGCCGGAGACCGCGACCGCGTCGGCCTCCGGCCGGCGGCGCCGGGCCACGGCCGCGGCCGGCGATGACACGCCAGCGCCGGCGGCTGCGCCGGGCGCCGGGCGGAGGGCCGGGCGGCGCGCAGCCGCCGATGCCGACGTCCCCGAGGGGGCCGAGGCGACCACTCCGCCGACCACTGGTCGGCGGCGCCGGGCGGTCGCATCCGACCCGGCCGAGGTCGCCGCCGCGACGGGTGGTGGCGCGGAGGCCGAACCCGCCGACCGGCCGCCGACCGCCCGCCGGCGGCGCGCCGCGGCGAAGACCACCGACGCCCCCGCCGACGCCGTGAGCACCGACCCGACGAGCCAGACCGGCTCGGACACCGCGGCCCCGGCCGCACCGCGGGCGACCGCGGCGGTGATGTTCGTCGCCCCGGTCGCACCGCCCGCTCCGGCGGCACCGCCCGCTCCGGCGGCACCGGCCGAGGCCGCGGATCGGGAGGCGGCACCGACCGGACGCCGGCGGCGCCGGGCCAAGGCCGCCGACGCCGGCCTCTCCGAGGCCGAGCCCGCCCAACCCGCCGAGCCGGCCCCGAGACCCGCCGAGGCAGACGAGGCCGAGAGCGAGGATGCCGCCGAGCGGCGCCGCCGTCGCCGGGGCCGACGGGGTCGCGGTCGTGGCCGCGCCGACGAGGTGGCCGACGCCGACGGCGAGGAGACCGCCGCGGTCGAGCCCGCCGCGGGCGCCGAGCCCGCCGGCGTCGCCGACCTCGACACGGCCGACGGGGACGAGGACGAAGACACGGGACCCAGCCGCCGCCGCCGGCGCCGGCGCCGGCGCGGCGGCGGGAACGGCGAGGAAGCTGGTCCCGACGACCCGCCGAACACGGTGGTGCACGTGCGGGAGGCCCGCGCCCGGGAGCGGGCGGCCGACGACGAGGTGCAGGGCGTACGCGGCTCGACCCGGCTGGAGGCCAAGCGGCAGCGGAGGCGGGACGGCCGGGACACCGGCCGCCGCCGGCCGCCGATCCTGTCCGAGGCCGAGTTCCTGGCCCGGCGCGAGGCCGTCGACCGGGTCATGGTGGTCCGGCAGCGCGCGGACCGCACTCAGATCGCGGTGCTGGAGGACAACGTCCTGGTCGAGCACTACGTGACCAAGGCAAACTCGACCTCGTACGCCGGCAACGTGTACCTGGGCCGGGTGCAGAACGTGCTGCCCAGCATGGAGGCCGCGTTCATCGACATCGGCAAGGGCCGCAACGCGGTGCTCTACGCCGGCGAGGTGGACTGGGACGTCGCCGGGCTGGAAGGCAAGGCACGCTCGATCGAGCACGCGCTGAAGGCCGGCGACACCGTGGTCGTGCAGGTCACCAAGGACCCGATCGGGCACAAGGGTGCGCGGCTGACCAGCCAGGTCAGCCTGCCGGGGCGGTACCTGGTCTATGTGCCGAACGGGTCCATGACCGGCATCAGCCGCAAGCTGCCCGACACCGAGCGGGCCCGGCTGAAGGACATCCTGCGCCGGATCGTCCCGGAGGACGCCGGCGTGATCATCCGGACCGCGGCCGAGGGCGCCAGCGAGGACGAACTGACCCGGGACGTCAAGCGGCTGCAGGCGCAGTGGGAGGTCATCCAGCAGAAGGCGGCGAAGCCGTCCTCGGCACCCGCGCTGCTCTACGGCGAGCCGGACCTGGCGATCCGGGTGGTCCGGGACGTGTTCAACGAGGATTTCACCAGGCTGGTGGTCTCCGGAGACGAGGCCTGGGACACGATCGAGCAGTATGTCGCGCACGTCGCGCCGGACTTGGCGCCGCGGCTGATCCGGCACACCGGCGAGACCGACGTGTTCGCCGAGATGCGCGTCGACGAGCAGCTGGCGAAGGCGCTGGACCGGAAGGTCTGGCTGCCGTCCGGTGGCTCGCTGGTCATCGACCGGACCGAGGCGATGACCGTCATCGACGTCAACACCGGGAAGTTCACCGGGCAGGGCGGCACGCTGGAGCAGACCGTCACCAGGAACAACCTGGAGGCCGCCGAGGAGATCGTCCGGCAGCTGCGGTTGCGCGACATCGGCGGCATCATCGTCATCGACTTCATCGACATGGTCCTGGAGAGCAACCGCGACCTGGTGCTGCGCCGGCTGACCGAGTGCCTGGGCCGGGACCGGACCAAGCACCAGGTCGCCGAGGTCACCTCGCTGGGGCTGGTGCAGATGACTCGGAAGCGGGTCGGTCAGGGTCTGCTCGAGGCGTTCTCCGAGCCCTGCCCGACCTGTGGCGGCCGCGGGGTGCTGGTGCATACCGAGCCGGTGGACGACGCCAAGCGCAGGAACGGGACCGCGGAGCAGCCGGCTGCGGCCGCCGGTCGCGGTAGCCGGCGAGGCCGCCGCGGCGGCGGTGAGCCGGGAGTCGTCCCGGCCGCCCCCGAGACGCCGGAGGCCGCGCCGGCAGCCGAGGCTGGCGAGGTGGTCGGGGCGAACTCGGCCGGGGCGGGCCGGGCGGCCGCGGCAGCGGCCGAGGGCGGCGGGGCGGACGGCTCGGCGGTGGTCGAGCCCGACGTGGCGGCGGGTCGGGCCGCGGCCGCGGCGGCGGCGGCCGAGCCTGCCGATGAGCTCGGGGTGACCGGGATCGGCGAGCCGAACGGGGCGGCGGCCTACCGCGCGACCGACCGGGCCGCCGCCGATCGGGCCGCCGCCGATCGGGCCGCCGCCGATCGGGCCGCCGCCGATCGGGCCGCGGCCGCGGCGGTGACCGGGATCGGCTGGCCGGAGCCGGACCCAGCGGACGCTGACCGGACCGGCCCGTATCGGTACCGGGCAGACCGGGACTCCGACGCTGCGGCGGTGACCGGGATCGGCTGGCTGGAACCGGACCGGACCGGCGCGGACCGGGTCGGTGGCACGATCGAGGCGGTCGACGCGCTCGAGGCGGTCGAGCCGGCCGCGGACGTCGTGGTGGACTCCGACGGGGCTGCGCCGGCCCCCGGCCGGCGGAGGCGGCGGGCCGCCACCCGGCCGGCCGGTCCGCCGATGCCTGCGGCCGGCTGACCGCCACAGGGCCGCGCCGGGGCGGCCGGTGTCCGGTTTGACCGGGACGACGCGCGATCCGTACCCTGTCCTGCAGCCCACGTCCGTGGGCTCTGTCATGCATGCCCCCGTCATGCGCCCGCCTCCCGGCGGTGCGGCGGCGGCGGACCATAGGATCAGTCAGGAGCCGTGCGTCCGGATGTACGCCATCGTCAAGACCGGCGGCAAGCAGTACAAGGTGGCGGTCGGCGACGTCGTCGAGGTGGAGAAGCTCGCCGGCCAGCCGGGCGACAGCGTCGCGCTGCCAGCGCTGCTGCTCGTCGACGGCGAGTCGGTGACCACCGACGCCTCCGCCCTGGCCAAGGTCGCGGTCACCGGTGAGCTGGTGGCGCACACCAAGGGACCGAAGATCCGGATCCACCACTTCAAGAACAAGACCAGGTACCACCGCCGCCTCGGGCACCGTCAGCAGCTGACCCGGGTGAAGGTCACCGGTATCGAGAGCGGGAAGTAGGCCTCCGATGGCGCACAAGAAGGGCGCATCCAGCTCGCGCAACGGCCGCGACTCGACCGCCAAGCGGCTCGGCGTCAAGCGCTACGGCGGGCAGCTGGTCAACGCCGGCGAGATCCTGGTCCGGCAGCGCGGCACCAAGTTCCACCCCGGCGACCAGGTCGGCCGTGGCGGCGACGACACGCTGTTCGCGCTGGCCGCCGGACACGTCACCTTCGGGCGGAGCCGCGGACGTAAGATTGTCGGCATTGTCCCGGTGGGCGAGCAGGAGTAGGGCACAGCCGACCGAGCCGGAAGGGCGGGCCCGGGCTTGCCGGGCTCGCCCTTCCGGCTGCCGTGCCAGGACCGGCGGCCTGCCGCGATCCAGACTGGACGGAGGTGACTGTGGCGTCCTTTGTGGACCGCGTGGTGCTGCACGTGTCGGCTGGCGACGGCGGCCACGGGTGCGCGTCCGTGCGTCGGGAGAAGTTCAAGCCGCTGGGCGGCCCGGACGGCGGCAACGGCGGGGACGGCGGCGACGTGCTGCTGGTGGTGGACCCCGGGGTGCACACGCTGCTCGACTTCCACTTCCACCCGCACCAGCGCGCCGGCAGCGGCCGGCCCGGGCAGGGCAGCAACCGGAACGGCGCCGCCGGCGGGTCCCGCGAGCTGCGCGTCCCGGACGGCACCGTGGTGCTGGACCCGACCGGCGCGGTGCTCGCCGACCTCACCGGCGCGGGCACCCGGTGGGTGGCGGCCCGCGGCGGCCGGGGTGGGCTGGGCAACGCCGCGCTGGCCTCCAAGCGGCGCAAGGCACCCGGGTTCGCCCTGCTCGGCGAGCCGGGTGAGCGGCGCGAGCTGGTGCTCGAGCTGAAGAGCGTGGCCGACGTCGGCCTGGTCGGGTTCCCCAGCGCCGGAAAGTCCTCGCTGGTCGCGGCGCTGTCCGCGGCCCGACCGAAGATCGCCGACTACCCGTTCACCACCCTGGTGCCGAACCTCGGCGTGGTCGCCGCGGGCGACACCAGCTATACGGTCGCGGACGTGCCCGGACTCATCCCGGGAGCGGCGCAGGGCCGCGGGCTGGGGCTGGAGTTCCTCCGGCACGTCGAGCGGTGCGCGGTGCTGCTGCACGTGGTGGACCTGGCGACCGAGGAGCCGGGCCGCGACCCACTGTCCGACGTGGACGCAGTCGAGCGGGAGCTGGCGCAGTACACCGGGACACTGTCCGCGGATCTCGCCGACCGGCCCCGGCTGGTCGCGTTGAACAAGGTCGACGTGCCCGCCGGTCGCGAGCTGGCCGAGCTGGTCCGCCCGGAGCTGGAGGCGCGCCGGTTGCCGGTGTTCCTGATCAGCGCGGCGACCCACGAGGGGCTCGGCGAGCTGAGGTACGCGCTTGCCGAACGGGTGGCCGAATCCCGGGCCACCCGGCCGGAGCCGGAGCCGGCCCGGATCGTGCTCCGACCGCGCCCGGTGGACGACGCCGGCTTCACCGTGCAGCGGGACCCGGCCGACCCGGAGGCGTTCGTGGTCCGCGGCGACAAGCCGGAGCGGTGGGTGCGGCAGACCGACTTCGGCAACGACGAGGCGGTCGGCTACCTGGCGGACCGGCTGGCCGGGCTGGGGGTGGAAGATGCGCTGGTCGGCGCCGGGGCGCGAGCCGGCGCCGCGGTGACCATCGGTGAGGTGAGGTTCGACTGGGAGCCCGCGCTGCGGCTGGGCGCGGCCGCGCTGCCCGGCGCGGTCCCCGGGCCGCGGGGCACCGACCCCCGGCTGGAGGGCACCCACCGGGTCGGTGCGAGCGGCCGGCTCGCCGCCAAGCGAGCCCGGCGCCGACATCCGCACCCCCAACCCGACGACCGGGAGTCCGGGTGAGCGAGCCGGCCGGGCGGGAGGCGGTGGCCGCGGCCGCTCGGGTCGTCGTCAAGGTCGGGTCCTCGTCCCTGACCACCGCGGAGGGCGGCCTCGACCCGGACCGGCTGGGCGCCCTGGTGGACGCGCTGGCCGCCCGGCGCCGGCGTTCCGGGCAGGTCGTGCTGGTCTCCTCGGGCGCGATCGCGGCCGGGCTGGCCCCGCTCGGACTGCGCCGGCGGCCCCGCGACCTGGCCACCCAGCAGGCCACCGCGAGCGTGGGCCAGATGCTGCTGGTGGAGCGGTACGCGGCCTCGTTCGCGCGGCACGGTCTGATGGTCGGCCAGGTGCTGCTGACCGCCGACGACCTGGTCCGCCGGGCGCACTACCGCAACGCGTACCGCACCCTGGAGAAGCTGCTGACCCTTGGCGTGGTGCCGGTGGTGAACGAGAACGACGCGGTGGCCACCGAGGAGATCCGGTTCGGCGACAACGACCGGCTGGCCGCGCTGGTCGCCCACCTGGTGCAGGCCGACGCGCTGATCCTGCTGTCCGATGTGGACGGCCTCTACAGAGGCGACCCGCGGCGGGCCGAGGCCAGGCTGGTCAGCGAGGTCCGGTCCGCGGCCGATCTCGACCCGGTCCGGATCGGCCGGCTCGGCGCCGGGGGGCTGGGCACCGGCGGCATGGTCACCAAGATCGATGCGGCCCGGATCGCATCCGGCGCGGGCGTGCCGGTGCTGCTGGCGAACGCGGCCGCGATCGACGCCGCGCTGGCCGGCGAGCCGGTCGGCACCTACTTTCCGCCGACCGGCCGACGTACCGCGTCCCGGCTGTTCTGGCTGCGGCACGCGACCACGCCGCGGGGCCGGCTGGTCCTGGACGACGGTGCGGTCGATGCGGTGGTGCGCCGGCGCACCTCGCTGCTGTCCGCCGGGGTCACCGCCGTGCAGGGCGACTTCGACGCGGGCGACCCGGTCGAGCTGGTCGACCGGTCCGGCGCTCCGGTCGCCCGGGGGCTGGTCGGCTACGACGCCGCCGAGCTGCCCCCACTGCTCGGCAGGTCGACCCGCGACCTGGCCCCGGAGCACCGCCGCGAGGTCGTGCACCGCGACGATCTTGTGGTGTTGCGGTGAGATGGCCCGAGCGGGACTCACGAGCGGCAATCAGCTAGTTACGTTACGTATATAACCCACCCCGGCCTTGGAACAACGGGTGGCCTGCTGTCACAATCCGCAGGTCCCAGCCGCGGTCATGCCCAGGGGGCCCAGTAGATGCCCGACCACCAGACCACAACCTTTGATGTCGCCCTCCGGGGGTACGACCGCGAGCAGGTCGACCAGCACCTCGTCGAGGTCCGCAGCGACTTCGACTCCGTCTTGTCCGAGCGCGACGAGTTGGCCGTCCGGGTGCGGCAGCTCCAGCAGCGGCTCGAGGACCTCCACCTGTCCACCGCGGACGAGGAGCCGGCCGACGAACTGCCGGTCTCGTCACTGACCGGCTTCGGCGCGCGGGTGGAGAAGATCCTCCGGCTCGCCGAGGACGAGGCCACGGCGCTGCGCGAGGAGACCCGGCACGACGTCGAGCAGGAGCGGGCCGACGCGCAGAAGCAGCTGTCCGCGATCCGGGAGGCGACCGAGAAGGAGGCCGGCGCGCACCGCCGCAAGGTGGAGCAGGAGGCGGCCGGGATGCTGGACCGGACCCGGCAGGAGGCCGCCCGGTTGCGGGCCGAGGCCGAGGCGCATGCGGCCGCGACCCGTGAGGAGGCCAGCGGGCACCTGGAGGCGGTCCGAGCCCGGGCCGCGCAGGCGGCGGCGGACTTCGAGACTGCCCTGGCCAAGCGCCGACAGAAGGCCGAGGCGGACCACGCCGCGCGGACCAGCGCGGCCGAGCGAGAGCTGGGCGAGACGGTAGCCCGGACCGACCAGCTGCGGGCCGAGGCGGAGAAGATGCGCGCGGACGCCGAGCGCCGGTCCCAGGAGATGCTGCAGGCCGCTCAGCGGGAGTCGGCCGAGCTGGTCGCCGAGGCCAGGGCGCAGGCCGACCGGACCCGGCGGGAGAGTGAGCGCGACCTGGCCGCGCTGGCCAAGCGCCGGGACGCGATCACCGAGCAGCTGCGGAACGTGCGGGAGATGCTGAGCACGCTCACCGGTGGTGTGGTGCCGGCGTCGGAGTCGGACGGTGCGGCCGAGCTGGACGCCGAGGTTCCGGCGCCCCGGTCCCGGTCCGGCCGGGCCGCCGTGGGCGACGGCGCCCAGGGCTAGCCGCCTGGTCGGCGGGCTCACCCGGCGACCGCGTACACCACGATGTTGTCCCGGTAGGAGCGGCGGGCGTAGTCGAACGACCCACCGCAGGTGATCAGGCGCAGTGCCGTGTCCGGTGTCGGCCCGTACACCTGCCTGGTGGGGAACGCGTTCTTCGGGTAGCGCTGCACGTCGATCACCCGGAACCGGGCGGTCCGGTGGTCCGAGCGGGTCACCAGGACGGTGTCGCCCGGCTGTAGGTCGCGCAGCCGGAAGAAGACGGCCGGCCCGGCCGGGAGTCCACGTGCCCGGCGATCACCGCCGGGCCGGGATCACCGGGCGTCGGCCCGCCGACGTACCAACCCGCGACACCGAAGTCGGCCGGCGGCACCAGCGCGCCGGCGCGGTCCAGCCGGAGCGGCACCAGCGCGGAGCGCACCCCGATGGCCGGCACGGTCACCGTCACCGGCCGCACCGGCACCGAGCGGGCCGGCGGAGCCGGCGCTCGGGTCGGTGCCGGGGTGAAGGTCCCGGTCACCGGCAGCGCGCGGGCAGCCCGCGCCGGCCGCGTCCGGTCCCACACCGGCCGGGCGCCGGAGGTCAGCGCGGCCACGGTCAGCACAACACCGACCGTGACCAGCGTCCGGGTCAACCGGTCGCCGGCGGTTCGGTGCCGACCCGGCATCGCCCGCCACCTCCCTCCGCCCACGCCGCCGCCCCACGCCACCCGTCCGTGGCCCTCACCCCGCGCGCCCCACCATCCTCACACCGCGCGCCGATCGTGACGTTGAGGCGGCGGGACAGCGCGCGCCGCGGTGCAGCAACGTCGCGATCGGCGCGAAGGGGTGGGTGGCGGCTGGGCGGATCGGCGCGAGAGGAGCGTCAGGTTGGCCGGGCGACGCCGACCACCGTTCGGCGGGAGCGCCGGGACCGGATTGCCGCGGCGGCGAGCAGCGCCGCGCCACCGGCACCAAGGCCGACCGGCAGCCACGGGATGCTCGTGGTCCGCACCGGCAGCGCCGCGGTGCCGCCCGCGCCGGTCTCCACCCCGCCGGCCGGGGTCACCGCCATCGACTTCGCGTCCGTGCTGGTCTGCACCTTCAGCCCGCCGCCCTCGGCGTCCAGCACGAGCACCGTGTAGACGTCCCCGGCGGCCAGCTTGACCGGCGAAGTGGTCTGCAGGTCGGCCTGCGTGGTCGAGCGGACCTGCAGCGTCCACGTCCCGGCCGGCACCGTGCTGTACGGCGACGTCTTGGCGAAGTCCACCGCGGACACCACGGTCGTCCCGCTGTTCAGCGACACCGCGACCGTGCCTGCCTTCGCCGACCCCTCGATGACCCGCACCCGAGCCTTGCCCGACGGCGGCAGGCTGAGGTCGTCCTGCAGGATGGTCAGACCCAGCGCCTTGTACGGGCCCACGCCGGCCACCGTGTAGGCCTGCCCGGAGGCGGCCCGGACGTTGATGGAGAGCACCGGCGGGCTGGTCGGGGCCGCCCCGGCCGCGCGCATGCTGACCGTGTACAGGTCCGGCTGCAGCCGCTCGTACGGGGACAGCGCGCCGTACCCGACCCCCTTGAGCGTGAGCTTCCAGTCCGGCCGGGCGAACGAGGTGAGATAGACGTCGACGTTCGGCGTGTCCGGGGAGAGGTGGCCGAGCCGCACGTAGCTGGGCTCGGCCGCCGGGGCGGGGGTCGCGCCGGTCAGCCCGGCGGCCAGCCCGACCAGCGCGGCCACGCCGATCCGGGCCACTGTCCGAAGTGGACGGCGTGTCCCGGGCTCGAACGACTCAGGTCTGGTTCGGCGGGCGGTGGCTGTGCTCATCGGTCCTCCAGAGATGCCCGGCCGGTGGCCGGCCGCGGTCGGTTCGGTACGGGGCCGGGCGTTCTCATTGCGGCAGCAGCCCGGTCTGCCGGAGCGCGTCGTAGGTGACGAGCAGCGTGGTCTGACCGGCCAGCCGGGCGACCCGGGTCGCGGCCGGACGGTACGGCTCCTGCTGCGCGGCGAGCCATTGCTCGAGCAGGGTGACGACGATCGCGTTGGAGGACACCGTGCGGCCGTCAATCGAGGTGACCGCGATCAGCCGGCGGGGGAGCCGGTCGTCCTCCCCGTCGACCGCCGGGAACGTGCTGATGTCGAGGGTGTGCTCGGCCGAGATGCCGGCCAGCACGACCTCCGCCCGGGCGTCGACACCGCCGCGGCGGAGCAGCGCCACCGCGTCCGTGGACAGCCGGAGCCGCGGGTTGCGGGCCAGCGCCAGGCCCGCCTCGGCCCGGGACCGAGCGTCCACTATGGCCTGCCGGGCCACCGCCGCCGGGTCGGTCAGCACCCTGCGGATCTGCACCCGGTCGACTCCCTCGCCGAACCCGGCTACCGGGGCCGAGTGCTCGCGGGCCTGCCGGGCCGGGTCGTCGGCCGGCGCGGCGAGCAGCGGGCGGTCGCGGCCGACGACGAACAACGCGTCCGCCCAGCCGTGCGCCCAGTCGTGACCGCCGACGCCCAGGCCATCCACCGCGGCGAGCTCGTCCGGCGGGTAACCGGCCTGCACGAGCTCCGCCCACAGCGTCTCGTCGACCGCCAGCCGCGGCCGGCTGGGCAGGCTCGACAGGACCCAGTCCCGAGCCCGGGCGGCCGATCCGTCGGTACCCGGGCCGCGGGCCGCGGTGCTGGCCGGCACCCAGGCGGCGACCAGCGCGACCCCGACCAGTCCGGTGGCCGTGGCCGGCGCGAGCCACCCGGCCCGGCCCGCAGGAAGGCCGGCCTGCCTGGACCGCTCGGCCCAGAAGGTGGCCCACCAGCCGGCCAGCGTCTCGCCGACCGCCGCCACCAGCAGCGCGGCCAGCGGGAGGGCAACGATGATCAGCGAGACCCGGACGGTCGGGGCGACCGCCGCGGTCACCAGGGTGCCGAGCAGACCGACGGCGAGCGCCCGCAGCCAGCGGATCGCGGCCGCGGTCAGCAGGGCGGCGGCGACCACCGCGAACAGTCCCAGATCCAGCCCGGTGACCGGCGGCAGCGGGCCCGCCTCGGTCACCCCGGGCAGCGAGCCGTCCTTCGCCAGCAGAACCAGGCCGACCCAGGCCAGCAACCCGACGGCGGCCACCAACCACTTGAGCCGGTCGGGCAGCCGGCCGATGTCGCCGTTCCACAGCAGGTAGCCGTAGAGCGGCACCAGCGGGAGGAGCACCGCCGGGCAGGTGAGCACCGCGAGGACCAGGTAGCAGGCCGAGGCGACCGCCGCGCCCGGCCGCCGCGGGCCGCCGCCGGCCAGCGCGGACGCGGCGCAGGCCCACAGCACGGCCAGGTTCGCCGGCTCTGCGGTGCGGTGCAGCAGGACCGCGATCGGTGCCAGCCCGGCCAGCAGCAGGGTCGCCAGCATCGCCGGCACGGACAGCTTCAGCCGCCGGGCCGCCAGCGCGAGGCAGACCCCGGTGAGCAGCCAGGCGGCGACCATCGCCTCCCGGGCGGCGGCGACGACCGTCGCGGTCCGGCCCAGCGCTCCGCTGAGCGTCTCGTACGCGGCGACCTGCAGCGCTGCCAGGCCGCCGTCGTATCAGGCCAGGTGAGCGGCGGAGAAGCCGAACCGGTTGACCGCGAACGAGCGCACCGCGAACAGTCCCTCGGCCGGCGAGACGGCCGGCGCCCCGCCGAGGCCGACCAGCAGCACCCACCCGGTCCCGGCCAGCGTTGCCAGGCCGAGCAGGACCGCGACCAGCGCGGTCCGCCGGGACCGGCGTGGCGGAACGGCCAGCGCCGGGTCCCGGATCGGCCGGCGCTCCGGCGGGTCGTCCGAGGGTGTCACCGGCACGAACGGCGGAGCCGGCGACACAGACGCGGGCGGCGCGGACGCCGGATCGGCCGGGGTTGGCTCGGTCGGGGTTGGCTCGGTCGGGGTTGGCTCGGTCGGTGTCGGCTCCCGGGCGGACGGGTCGACGTCCAGGCGTGGCCCCCGCGCCCTGGGCCTGTGGAGCGTCCGGCTGGGGCGCACACCGACGTCCATGGGCCCCCCTCCCCGTCCCACCCCGACCTCAGCGTGCCACCCAAGAGGCTCGGCGTTGGCGCGGCTATCGACCCACATCTGTGTACGAACCGCAACCGCTACTACGATTTGCCTCACGACAACTACGTCTAGTAGCCACAACTATTCAGCGTGAAACCGACACAACGGTGCTGCAGGTACGTCAGGCATTCGCGAGCGACGCCCTCCCCGGATCGGCACGTCGTTTCGCCGTAGTCTTTGCTGCGTGACCGCGCAGGACACCGCCGGATCCGTGCTCGCCGCCGCCAGCCGGGCCCGGGAGGCCGCGGCCGAGCTGGCCCCGCTGACCCGGCAGGCCAAGGACGCCGCGCTGCATGCGATGGCCGACGCGCTGGAGGCGGCCACCGGCGAGGTCCTCGCCGCGAACGCCCGGGACCTGGACGCCGGCCGGGCCACGGGCAGCCCGGACGCGCTGCTGGACCGGCTCGCGCTGTCTGCGAGCCGGGTCGCCGCGATGGCCACCGGGCTGCGAGAGGTCGCCGCGCTGCCTGACCCGGTCGGCGAGGTCGTCCGCGGTCACACCCTCCCTAACGGGCTCGAGGTACGGCAGATACGGGTGCCGCTGGGCGTCGTGGCGATCGTCTACGAGGCCCGGCCGAACGTCACCGTGGACGCCGCCGGGCTGTGCCTGAAGAGTGGCAACGCGGTGCTGCTGCGCGGCTCCGCCTCGGCCCGGGAGTCGAACGCCGCCCTGGTGGACGTGCTTGCCGCCGCGGGCGAGAAGGCCGGGCTGCCGCCGAATGCGGTGCAGCTCGTCCCCTCCACCGACCGGTCGTCGGTGGACGCGCTGCTGCGGGCCCGCGGGCTGGTGGACGTCGTGATCCCGCGGGGCGGCGCCGGGCTCATCCGGCACGTGGTCGAGAACGCTCACGTGCCGGTGATCGAGACCGGGGTCGGCAACTGCCACGTCTATGTCGACGCCGACGCCGACCTCGACATGGCGGTCGGCATCGCGGTGAACGCGAAGACCTCGCGGCCCTCGGTGTGCAACGCGGCGGAGACGCTGCTGGTGCACCGGGACGTCGCGGCTGCGTTCCTGCCCCGGGTGCTGGCCGAGCTGGCCGCGGCCGGGGTGACCGTGCACGGCGATCCTGAGGTGCTGCGGCACGCCGCGGCGGCTGGGCCGGCCGGCCGGGTGGTGCCGGCGACCGACGAGGACTGGGCCACCGAGTACCTCTCGCTGGACCTCGCGGTGGCCGTGGTCGGCTCGCTGGACCAGGCGGTCGGGCACGTGCGCCGGTGGGGCAGCGGGCACACCGAGGCCATCGTGACCCGGTCGCTCGCCGCCGCGCACCGGTTTGTGTCCCGGATGGACAGTGCAGCGGTGATGGTGAACGCGTCGACCCGCTTCACCGACGGCGGCGAGCTGGGCTTCGGCGCCGAGATCGGGATCTCCACCCAGAAGCTGCACGCCCGCGGCCCGATGGGGTTGCCCGAGCTGACCAGTACCACGTTCGTGATCACGGGTGACGGTCAGCTGCGCTGATGACCCGGTCCGGCTACGACGCGGTCGTCATCGGCGGCTGCGGCCACGTCGGGCTGCCGCTGTCCATCGCGCTCGCCGACCGCGGCGCCCGGGTGGCGATCCACGACCGCGATCCCGCGGCGGTGGCGCTGGTCAACGGCGGCGGCCTGCCGTTCGACGAGCCGGGCGCCGAAGAGCCGCTGCGCGCCGCGCTGGCCACCGGCCGGCTGCTCGCCTCGACCGATCCCGCCGTCACCGCGATGACCGACACCGTGGTGGTGGTCATCGGCACGCCGATCGACGAGCACCTCAACCCCGACCCGCACGCGATCCCGCGGGCGCTCGGGGTGGCCGCGCCGTACTTCCGGGACGGCCAGCTGCTCATCCTGCGCAGCACCATCTATCCCGGGGTGACCCGGCTGGTCGAGCAGACCCTGGTCGACCTCGGCCTGGCCATGGACGTCGCGTTCTGCCCGGAACGGATCGCCGAGGGCCGGGCGATGACCGAGCTGTTCTCGCTGCCGCAGATCGTCGGCGCCCGCACCGACCGGGCCACCGCCCGGGCGGCCGCGTTCTTCGGCCGGCTGACCGACCGGGTCGTGCCGCTGTCGCCGGAGGAGGCCGAGCTGGCGAAGCTGTTCACGAACACCTGGCGGTACGTCAAGTTCGCGGCGACGAACCAGTTCTACATGATCGCCAACAGCCAGGGGCTGGACTACGAGCGGATCCGCGCCGCGCTGGCCCAGGACTACCCCCGGGCGGCCGACCTGCCCAGGGCCGGGTTCGCCGCCGGGCCCTGCCTGTTCAAGGACACCATGCAGCTGGCCGCGTTCAACGACAACCAGTTCTGGCTGGGGCACGCGGCGATGCTGGTCAACGAGGGCCTGCCGCTGTACGTGGTGAGCCGGCTGGAGCGGCGCTTCGACCTGTCCGCGATGACCGTGGGGATCCTCGGCATGGCGTTCAAGGCCGGCTCCGACGACATCCGGTCCAGCCTGTCCTACAAGCTGCGCCGGATCCTGTCGTTCAAGGCGCGCCGGGTGCTGTGCACCGACCCGTACGTCACCGGCGACCCGGCGCTGCTGCCACTGGACAAGGTGCTGGCCGAGTCCGACCTGCTGGTGCTGGCCACCCCGCACCCGGAGTACGCCGCGCTGGACACCGACAAGCCGGTCGCCGACGTGTGGAACGTGCTCGGCACCGGGGTGCTGGTGTGAGGCCGCGGATCAGCGTCGTGGTCCCGGCCTACGACGAGGGCGACGAGATAGCCGGGTACCTCGACCGGCTGCTGGCCGCGCTCCCGGCCGACGCCGAGGTCGCCCTGGTGGTGGACGGGCCGGAGGACAGCACCCTGCCGGAGGCCCGACGGCGGGCCGAGCGGGACCCGCGGCTGCGGCCCATGGTCAGCGACTACGGTCGCGGGCCGGCCAACGCGATCCGGTACGGGGTGGACCACACCACCGGCCCGGCGGTGGTGGTGACGATGGCCGACGGGTCGGACGACCCGACCCAGATCGACACGCTGGCCCGGCTGGTCGAGGACGGGGCGGCGGTCGCGGCCGCCTCCCGGTACGCCCCGGGTGGCCGGCAGGTCGGCGCGCCGCTGCTGAAGCGCACCCTGTCCCAGACCGCCGGGCTGTCCCTGCACCTGCTGGCCCGGGTCGGCACCCGGGACGCCACGAACTCGTTCAAGGCCTACGACCGTGCGTTCCTGCAGGAGGTGGGGATCGACAGCCGGCACGGGTTCGAGCTCGGCATCGAGCTGACCGCGAAGGCGGTCCGGCTGCGGCGCCGGGTGGTGGAGGTCCCCACGGTGTGGACCGAGCGGTCCTCCGGCCGGTCGCACTTCCGGGTCTGGGCCTGGGCCCCCCGCTACCTGCGCTGGTACCTGCTGGCGTTCGGGCCGCGCACAGACGCCGAGCGGCTGCGCTCGGCGTCCCGCAAGGCGAGGGGATAGCGGTGGAGCGGGTGCTGGTCAGCGGCGCGGCCGGGTTCATCGGCGGCTACCTGGTGCAGGAGCTGCTCCGGCGCCGGTACGCCGTGGTCGGGGTGGACGACTTCTCCAAGTACGGCCCGGTGCGCCGGTCCTACCACGACGACCCCGGTTTCACGCTGGTCGAGGGCGACGCGCGGGACGTCGGGCTGATGACCGCGCTGCTGGCCGACTGCGACCACTTCGTCGCCGGTGCGGCCATGATCGGCGGCATCTCGTACTTTCACGCCTACCCGTACGACCTGCTGGCCAGGAACGAGCGGATCATCGCGGCGGCCTGCGACGCCGCGATCGCCGCGCGCCGGCAGGGCCGGCTGCGCAAGGTCACCTACCTGTCCTCGTCGATGGTCTTCGAGTCGGCCACGAGCTGGCCGTCGCACGAGGGGCAGGAGCGCGAGGTGCCGCCGCCGGTCTCCTCCTACGGGTTCCAGAAGCTCGCCGTGGAGTACTTCGCCCGCGCGGCCTGGGACCAGTACCGGCTGCCCTACACGATCGTCCGCCCGTTCAACTGCGTCGGGGTGGGGGAGCGCAGGGCGCTCGGCGACGTCGAGATCGCCTCCGGCAACGTCAAGCTCGCGATGAGCCATGTGGTCCCGGACCTGGTGCAGAAGGTGGCCAAGGGTCAGGACCCGCTGCACCTGCTCGGCGACGGCCGCCAGGTCAGGCACTACACCTACGGCGGCGACCTGGCCCGCGGCATCGTCGCCTGCATGACCCACCCGGCCGCGCAGAACGAGGACTTCAACATCTCCACCGCGCGGTCCACCACGGTGCTGGAGCTCGCCGAGATCATCTGGCGGAAGCTGCGCGGCGACCGGCCGCTGCGGCTGGTGCACGACCCGCCGTTCGAGCACGACGTGGCCCGGCGGGTGCCCTCGGTGGAGAAGGCCGGCCGGCTGCTCGGCGTCGAGTGCAACACGCCCCTGGAGGACATGCTCGACGAGGTGATCCCGTGGGTGGTCAGGGCCGTCGAGGACGGCGCGATCTGACCGAGGGGGTGACCCCTAGTGCCCGGCGCCCTCGTACATGATCCCCATCCGCCGGGTGAAGAACTCCCAGGAGTCCAGCGGCTCGTACCCGGACTCGCCGAGCGGCGGCGGGCAGGCCGGGGTGATCACCCGGTCCGGGCCGGGCTGCATGAACACCGGCACGGACACCCGCTCCTCGTTGTCCGGGCAGACCACCCGGTGGTAGGCCGAGCGGTAGCGGCCGCCGGACACCAGCACCAGCTCGTCGCCGGCGTTCACGACGATGCCGCCGGGCACGTTCGGCACCGGCACCCACCGGTCCGGATGGTCCTGGTCGATGACCTGCAGCCCGCGCTGGCCGGAGTGCATCAGCGCGGTCATGATGCCGAGGTCGGTGTGCGGGCCGAGGCAGCTCGAGTCGTCCGCCGGCGCCTGGTGCTGGCGCGGGTAGTAGTTCGCCGCCAGGTTCGTCAGCGGCTGGTCGCACAGCCGGGCGAAGTAGTCGATGGGCAGGCCCAGGTCGGTGGCGTGCAGCGCCAGCAGGGTCAGGATCTGGCTCTCCATCGCCAGGAAGTACGGCAGGACGGCCCGGAACCCGGGGGTCGGCGGGAACCGGTTCGGGTGCACGATGCCGGCCCGCACCCCCGGCTGGAGGTCGACCAAGTTGCGCCAGCCGAGGGTCGGGTCGTACGGGTTCATCGTCCAGGCTTCGGCGGCGTCCTCGTCGGTCTCCAGCCCGATCCCGGCGGCCGCCCGGAAGCGGGTGGTCCAGCCGCGCCGGGTCAGGTCGCCGGGCACCGGGCCGTAGGCCGCCTTGACCGCGGCCGGCTGCCGGAAGAACGCGAGCGCGGTGGCGTAGAACCGGTCGAACAGGTACCGCGGCACGTCGTGGTCGACCACGATGTAGAAGCCGCTGCGGCGCAGCGCGTCGCCGAGGTACCGGGCGACCTTCTCCCGGCGCTGTGGATCGTGCGCGCCGGCGAGGCTGATCACCGGGACGTATCCGTGCTCGTCGACCGCGTCGCTCGCCGGCAGGGCACTGGTCACGGACCCTCCTCCGCTGGGGGCGGCCGAAGCCGAACAACCGACCCACCGTAGACCGCGGCGGTCCAGATGGCCACGCCAGCGCTGTGTCCCACAGCAACCGGACCAAGCGAACCCGGCGAGATCGGCGGAAAGCTGCTCGCGAGCATCCGAAGTGGACAGCACAACGTTGTCGAGCGTGTACACCGTGTGTCCAGATGGGAACGTCCCGTAACTGTCGCCCGCCCATCGGGCGATAGGCGACGATGAAAGACATGGATCCCACCCTGTTCGGCTCGGCGGCCGAGGTCGGCGAGCGGCTGGCCGCCGTCGGCTACCTGGCCGACGAACAGACCGCGACGACCGTGTTCCTGGCCGACCGGCTCGGCAAGCCGTTGCTGGTGGAGGGGCCGGCCGGGGTGGGCAAGACGGAGCTGGCCAAGGCGGTGGCCAGCACGTCCGGCGCGGCGCTGGTCCGGCTGCAGTGCTACGAGGGCATCGACGAGGCCCGGGCGCTGTACGAGTGGGACTACCGCAAGCAACTGCTCCGGCTGCAGGTCGACGAGGCGGACTGGGAGTCCGCCCGCGGCGACATCTTCTCCGAGGAGTTCCTGCTGGCCCGCCCGCTGCTGACGGCGATCCGGCAGACCACCCCGACCGTGCTGCTGGTGGACGAGACCGACAAGGCCGATGTCGAGGTGGAGGGCCTGCTGCTCGAGGTGCTGTCCGACTTCCAGGTGACCATCCCGGAGCTGGGCACCGTCGTGGCCGCCCGCCGCCCCTTCGTGCTGCTCACCTCGAACGCGACCCGGGAGCTGTCCGAGGCGCTCAAGCGCCGCTGCCTGTTCCTGCACCTGGACTACCCGAGCCCGGAGCGGGAGCGGGCGATCGTGCTGTCCCGGGTGCCCGATGTCGGCGACCGGCTGGCCGAGCAGGTGGTCCGGACGGTGCGGGCGCTGCGGGCGATGGAGCTGAAGAAGGCGCCGTCGATCGCGGAGACCATCGACTGGGCCCGGACGCTGGTCGCGCTCGGGCTGGACACCCTCGACAGCGCCGCGGTCCGGCGCACTCTGGGGGTGGTGCTCAAGCACGCCAGCGACGTCACCAGGGCCGGCGCCGAGCTGAGGCTGGGCTGAGGTGGAAGGCCTGCTGGGGAATCTCGAGGGCTTCGTCGGCGCGCTGCGCGACGCGGGCGTGCCGGTCGGGGTGAGCGAGGTGCTCGACGCCACCCGGGCGGTCGGCGCGGTGGACATCCTGGACCGTCGCCAGCTGCGCTCCGGGCTGGCCGCCACCCTGGTCAAGCGCCCGGCGTACCGGGACAGCTTCGACACGCTGTTCGACCTGTGGTGGCCGTCGGCGCTGGGCGAGCCCGAGCCGACCGCGCCCGAGCCGGCTGCCGCGCCCGCCGCCGAGGTCGCCGCCGAGGGCGCCGATCCGGCCGAGCCGGACGTCGGCGCGCTCCGGGACGAGCTGCGCGACCTGCTGCTGGGCGGCGACGACGAGGCGCTGCGCCGGTTCGCCCGCCGGATGGTGCCGGTGTTCGGCCGGGCCGAGGCGCAGCCGGGCCGGCAGTCCTGGTTCGCCTACCGGGTGCTGCGCGCGCTCAGCCCGGACACCCTGGTCGCCTCGCTGCTGGCCGCGCTGCTGGCCGGGGCCGACCGGGGCGGGCTGGCCGAGCAGGTGGCCCGGCAGCTGGTCCGGGAGCGGATCGCGCTGCTGCGCGGGTACGTCGAGGCCGAGGTGCGCCGGCGGGTGGCCGAGGAGCGCGGCGTCGACGCGGTGGCCCGCGGCGCGCTGCGGCCGCTGGTCGACGAGGTCGAGTTCCTCCGCGCCCAGCGGGAGGACCTCGCCGCCATGCGCCGCGCGGTGCACCCGCTGGCCCGCCGGCTGGCCGCCCGGCTGACCGCCCGCCGCCGGCTGGGCCGGGCCGGCCGGCTGGACGTGCGGCGCACGGTCCGGGCGTCGCTGGGCAGCGGCGGCGTGCCGCTGTACACCCGGCACCGGCCGCACCGCCCGCACAAGCCGGAGCTGGCCGTGCTGTGCGACGTCAGCGGCTCCGTCGCCGGCTTCGCCCACTTCACCCTGATGCTCACCGCCGCGCTGCGGGAGCAGTTCGGCCGGGTCCGGGCGTTCGCGTTCGTGGACACCTGCGACGAGGTGACCAGGCTGTTCGGCCCGGGCGCGGACCTCGCCGGCGCGGTCGCCCGGCTGTCCAGGGACGCGAACGTGGTCGTCTACGACGGGCACAGCGACTACGGCCGGTCGTTCGAGGCGTTCGCCGAGCGGTGGCCGGACGCGGTCGGCCCGAAGACGTCGCTGCTCGTGCTCGGCGACGCCCGGACCAACTTCCGGGACCCGGGCCTGCCGGTGCTGCGCGACCTGGTGGCCCGCAGCCGGCACGCCTACTGGCTCAACCCGGAGCCGGCCAGGCTCTGGGGCACCGGCGACTCGGCCGCGCCCCGGTACGCCGAGGTGATCGAGATGGTGGAGTGCCGCAACGTGACCCAGCTCGCCGACTTCGTCGCCCGGCTGCTGCCGGTCTGACCGGCGAGGTGAATCGGACCCTTGCCGGGCGAGCGGCCCGGGTCGCCGCCCAGTGCCCGCTCGGGTCCGATCCACCCGCCTGGCCGGGACCTGCCCTCCCCGGGTATCGCCCCGGTCCCGGTCTGCTGGCAGGCGCCCCCTCGACGCCTGCCACCGGGAGAGACGCCGGCCGGGCCGGCGCATGACGCGGGTCCGCGCGGCGGGGTTCTACGATCCGCCCGTGGGCACGGTCCGGCTCGGAGTGATGGGCGGCACGTTCGACCCGATCCATCACGGCCACCTGGTGGCCGCCAGCGAGGTGCAGGTGCGGTTCGGCCTGGACGAGGTGGCGTTCGTGCCCAGCGGCCGGCCATGGCAGAAGGACGACCGGGACGTCAGCCCTACCGAGCACCGCTACCTGATGGCGGTGATCGCCACCGCGTCCAACCCGCGGTTCTGGGTCAGCCGGGTGGACATCGACCGGCCAGGGCCGACGTACACCATCGAGACGCTGCGCGACCTGCGGGCCCAGCGGCCGGACGCGGAGCTGTTCTTCATCACCGGCGCGGACGCACTGGAGCAGATCCTGTCCTGGAAGGACGTCGAGGAGCTGTTCGAGCTGGCCCGGTTCATCGGGGTGACCAGGCCCGGGTACGCGCTGTCCGACGCGCACCTGCCGCCGGACGTGGTGCGGCTGGTCGAGGTGCCGGCGATGACGATCTCGTCCAGCGACTGCCGGGAACGGGTCGCCGCCGGCCGGCCGGTGTGGTACCTGGTCCCGGATGGTGTCGTCCAGTACATCGCCAAGCACCGGCTGTATCGCGGCGGGTGATCTCGGCTCGTGAGAGGCTGGGGTTTGACATCGCCGACCCGTCAGGAGAGACCTCGCACGTGACCGCCTCCGACCGCGCCCGGGAGCTGGCGCTCGTCGCCGCCCAGGCTGCCGCCGACAAGCTGGCCATCGACATCGTGCTGCTCGACGTCAGCGAGCGGCTGGTCATCACCGACGTGTTCCTGATCGCCTCGGCTCCGAACGAACGTCAGGTCGAGTCGATCGTCGACGAGGTCGAGGAGAAGCTGCGCGGGGTCGGAGCGAAGCCGGTGCGCCGGGAGGGCGAGCGGCAGGGCCGTTGGGTGCTGCTGGACTACATCGACCTGGTCGTGCACGTGCAGCACGCCGAGGAGCGGGCGTACTACGGTCTGGAGCGGCTCTGGAAGGACTGCCCGGTGATCCCGTTCAGCGACGCCGACCGGGCCGCGACCTCCGGACCCGGCGCGCGGGCCAGGGCGTAGCCCGACCATGGGCGCGGCGAGGCGGGTGCTGCTGTGGCGTCACGGCCGCACGGCGTGGAACGTGCAGCGCCGGTTCCAGGGGCAGTCCGACCCGCCGCTGGACGAGGTCGGCCGGTCCCAGGCGCGGGAGGCCGCGGCGATGCTCGCCGCTGTCGACCCGGACGCGGTCTACTCCAGTGACCTGGTCCGGGCGACCGAGACGGCGGCGGCGCTGACCGCGCTCACCGGGCTGCCGGTCCGGCCGGACCGCCGGCTGCGGGAGCGGGCGCTCGGCCGCTGGGAGGGCCTGACCCGGGGCGAGGTGGCCTCGCTGTACCCGGCGGAGTACGCGGACTGGCTGGCCGGCCGGGAGGACTGCCAGACCGGCAGCGAGCCGCGCGGCGCGCTCGCCGACCGCGCGCTGGCGGTGCTCGCGGACCTCACCGACGAGGTGGTCGTGCTGGTCACCCACAGCGCGACCGCGATCGCGTTCACCGGCCGGATGCTCGGCCTGCCGCAGTCGGCCTGGCGCGGGGTGGGACCGCTGGCGAACTGTCACTGGACCGAGTTCCTGCGTGACGACCACGGCTGGCGGCTGCGCGCACACAACGTCGGGCCGGCCGGCCCGGTGGTGCCCCGCCCGGTCGCGGACCGGCTCGCCGACCAGGAGCCGGCGGACGCCGAGGCGCTGGACGCCGGTGCGCCGCTGCAGGTCGGGGCCGAGTCGGCGGCCGCCGCCTCCGGGCCCTGACCGCACGGGACCACCCGTCAGTGGCCCGCCACGTCCTGGTGCTCGGCGACTCGCTGGCCTTCCACGGCCCGCGGCGGGCCGAGGTGCTCACCCATCCGGGGCTGTACCCGAACGCGATGGCCCGGGCGCTCGGTGCGGACGTCTCGGCGACCGTGGTCGCCCGGCTCGGCTGGACCGCCCGGCACGCCTGGGAGGCGCTGACCCGCGACCCGTACGTGTACTCCGTGTTACTGCCTCGGGCGGACGCGGTCGTGCTGGCGGTCGGCGGGATGGACTACCTGCCCGCGATCCTGCCCACCCACCTGCGGGAGGGCATCCGCTACCTGCGCCCGCCGGCGCTGCGCAGGGCCACCCGGGCGGCGTTCCGGGCCGCCCAGCCGCACGGCGCGCGGCTCACCGGGGGCCGCTGGCGCACCCTGCCGCAACGGGTCACCGACCAGCACCTGTCCTGGTGCGTCGGCGGGGTACGCACGGTCCGGCCCGGTGTCCCGGTGGTGGGCATCCTGCCGCCGCCGCATTCGGCGGCGTCCTACGGTCGGGTGCTGGCCGGGCATCCGGCGGCGGTGGCGGCCGCCCGCCGCTGGGGGGACCGGGAGCGGGTGCCGATGGTCGACCTGCCCGCGATCGTCGGCCCGTACCTGGCGGCCGGACGGATGAACCCGGACGGCATGCACTGGGTCTGGGAGTGCCACGCCGAGGTCGGCGCGGCGCTGGCCAGGGCGGTGCGGGACGCGCCCGGCTGGCCGGCCGGTAATCTCGCCGACAGCGGGGGATGAGTCGCGCTATCATCACGATGTGAGCAATGTCGCACGCCTGCTCCTTCTGGGGCCGCGCTGACGCAGACCGTCAGCGCGGCAGCCCTCGCGACCGCGAGGGCTTTTTCGTGCCCGAGACGACGGACAGGAGACCCAGGGGATGAGCGAGGCGAGCAGCCCGGCGGCCGGTGCAGCCCGGTACGACTGGCGGGCGATCGAGGATCGCTGGCTGCCCGTGTGGGAGAAGCTGGAGCCGTTCCGGGCCGGCCAGCGCGGCCCGGACGCCGAGCGCAAGTACCTGCTGGACATGTTCCCGTACCCGTCCGGCGACCTGCACATGGGACACGGCGAGGCGTTCGCGATCGGTGACGTGGTGGCCCGCTACTGGTTCGGCCACGGCTACGACGTGCTGCACCCGATCGGCTGGGACTCCTTCGGCCTGCCCGCGGAGAACGCGGCGATCCAGCGCAACGAGCACCCGGCCGAGTGGACCTACCGCAACATCGAGACCCAGGCCGAGTCGTTCCGCCGGTATGCGATCTCCTTCGACTGGTCGCGGCGGCTGCACACCTCCGACCCGGCCTACTACCGCTGGACCCAGTGGCTGTTCCTGCGCTTCTACGAGCGCGGGCTGGCCTACCGCAAGGCCTCCCCGGTCAACTGGTGTCCCCGGGACCAGACCGTGCTGGCGAACGAGCAGGTGGTGAACGGACACTGCGAGCGCTGCGGCGCGCTGGTGGTCAAGCGTGCGCTGACCCAGTGGTACTTCCGGATCACCGACTACGCCGACCGGCTGCTGGACGACATGGCGCAGCTGGAGGGGCGCTGGCCGGAGCGGGTGCTGACCATGCAGCGCAACTGGATCGGCCGGTCCGAGGGCGCGGCGATCCGGTTCCCGGTGGAGGGCCGGGACGAGCCGGTCACCGTGTTCACCACCCGCCCGGACACCCTGTTCGGGGCGACCTTCTTCGTGGTCGCCGCCGACTCCCCGCTGGCCACCGAGCTGTGCACGCCGGACCGGCGGGCCGAGTTCGACGCGTACCTGACCGAGGTCGGGCGGCTGACCGACATCGACCGGTTGGCCGAGGGCCGGGACAAGACCGGCGTGTTCCTGGGTCGGTACGCGACCAACCCGGCCACCGGACAGCGGATCCCGGTCTGGGCCGCCGACTACGTGCTGTCCGACTACGGCACCGGCGCGATCATGGCGGTGCCCGGGCAGGACCAGCGGGACTGGGACTTCGCCCGGACCCACGACCTGCCGATCGTGCGCACCGTGCGGCCGCCGGACGGCTTCGACGGCGAGGCCTACGTCGGCGCCGGGCCGGCGATCAACTCCGGCTTCCTGGACGGGCTGGGCATCGCCGAGGCGAAGACCCGGATGATCGGGTGGCTGGAGGAACGCGGCCACGGTCGGGCCGCGGTGAGCTATCGGCTGCGCGACTGGCTGCTGTCCCGGCAGCGGTTCTGGGGCGCCCCGATCCCGATCATCCACTGTGGGCAGTGCGGTGAGGTGCCGGTGCCGGACGAGGCGCTGCCCGTCGTGCTGCCGGAGCTGCGCGGCGGCGACCTGGCGCCGAAGGGGGTCTCGCCGCTGGCCGGCGCGACCGACTGGGTACGCGTGGCCTGCCCCCGCTGCGGCGGCGACGCGACCCGGGACACCGACACCATGGACACGTTTGTCGACTCGTCCTGGTACTACCTGCGGTACTGCTCGCCGCAGCGCGACGACGTCCCGTTCGACCGGGACGAGGTGCACCGGTGGATGCCGGTCGACCACTACGTCGGCGGCGTCGAGCACGCGATCCTGCACCTGCTGTACAGCCGGTTCTTCGTCAAGGTGCTGCACGACATGGGCATGGTCGACTTCACCGAGCCGTTCGCGGCACTGCTGAACCAGGGGCAGGTGATCAACCAGGGCAAGGCGATGAGCAAGTCGCTGGGCAACGGGGTCGACCTGGGCGAGGAGCTGGAGGCGCACGGGGTCGACGCGATCCGGCTGACGCTGGTCTTCGCCGGGCCGCCGGACGAGGACATCGACTGGGCGGACGTGTCGCCCACCGGGTCCGGGAAGTTCCTGGCCAGGGCCTGGCGGGTGGCGCGGGACGTGGCGTCGGCGCCCGGCGTGGATGTCACCGCCGGCGATGTCGCGCTGCGCACGGTGACTCATCGCACGGTCGCCGAGGTGCGGTCGCTGATCGAATCGTTCCGGTTCAACGTCGCGGTGGCCCGGCTGATGGAGCTGGTCAACGCGACCCGCAAGGCGATCGACACCGGCGTCGGCCCGGCCGACCCGGCGGTGCGCGAGGCCGCCGAGGCGACCGCGCTGATGCTGTCGCTGTTCGCCCCGTACTGCGCCGAGGACATGTGGGCCGCGCTGGGCCACGAGCCGACGGTCGCGGTGGCCGGCTGGCCGCCGGTGGACCAGCGGTTGCTGGTCGAGGAGACGGTGACCTGCGTAGTGCAGGTGGCCGGCAAGGTGCGGGCCCGGCTGGCGGTGTCGCCGGACATCGGCGAGGAGGCACTGCGCGCGGCGGCGCTGGCCGATCCAGCGGTGCAGCGGGCGCTGGCCGGCCGGCCGGTGCGGACCGTGGTGGTCCGCCCGCCGAAGCTGGTCAACGTCGTCCCGGAGTGAGCCGGCGCTAGGGTTCCCGCATGGCCGGCGCGGTTGTGGTGGTGACCGACTCCACCGCGTACCTCCCGGACGGCGTCGCCGACCAGCTCGGGGTGACGGTCGTTCCGCTGCGGGTGGTGCTCGGCGGGGTGTCCGGCGCCGAGGGCAGCGAGGTGACCCCGGCCGACGTGGCCGCCGCGCTGTCTCGCTGGGTGCCGGTCAGCACCTCCCGGCCCACCCCGGCGGACTTCGTCTCGGCCTACCGAGCCGCGCTGGACTCCGGCGCGTCCGCCGTCGTCTCGCTGCACATCTCCAGCGAGCTGTCCGGCACCTGGGAGTCGGCCCGGTTGGCGGCCGGCGAGTGCGGCGGGGAGAGCGTGATCCGGGTGGTGGACTCCCGGTCGGCCGCGATGGGCCTCGGCTTCGCGGTGCTCGCCGCGGCCGAGGCCGCCCGGGAAGGCGCCGGGCTGGAGGAGACGTACGCGGCCGCGGTGCGCAGCGCCGAGAACACGACGACCCTGTTCTACGTGGACACGCTCGAGCACCTCCGCCGGGGCGGTCGGATCGGCGCCGCGCAGGCGCTGCTCGGCACGGCGCTGTCGGTGAAGCCGATCCTGCACGTCGCCGACGGGCGGATCGTGCCGCTGGAGAAGGTCCGGACCGCCAGCAAGGGGGTGGCCCGGTTGGAGGCGCTGGCCGCGCAGGCCGCCGGGGACGGGCCGGTCGACGTCGCGGTGCACCATCTCGCCACCCCGGACCGGGCGGCCACGCTGACCGACCGGCTGCGCGCCCGGCTGCCTCGGTTGCGCACGCTGTACACCTCGGAGGTCGGCGCGGTGGTCGGCGCGCACGTCGGCCCAGGCCTGCTCGGGGTTGTCGTCGTCCGCCGATGAGCCTGGCCCTACTGCTCGCCGCGGCCGCCGTGGCCGGCTACCTGGTGGGCGCCGTCTCGCCGGCAACCCTGCTGGCCCGCCGCCGCGGCATCGACCTGGCGTCGTCCGGGTCGGGAAATCCGGGGGCTACCAACGCCGGGCGGGTGCTGGGCCGGCGCACCGGGCTGGTGGTCGGCCTGCTCGACGTGGCGAAGGGAGCGCTGCCCGCCGCCGCGTTCGGGCTGGCCGACAGCCGGGCCGGGCTGCTCGCCGGCTTCGCCGCCGTGGTCGGTCACGTGACCTCGCCCTTCCTGCGGGGGAGGGGCGGCAAGGGAGTGGCGACCAGCGCCGGCGCGGTGCTCGGCTCGCATCCGGTGCTGGTGCCGGCGGTGCTCGCCGTGTGGCTGGTCATCGTGCTGGTGAGCCGGTGGATCGCGCTGGCCTCGATGTGCGCGGCCGCCTCGCTGCCGCTCGCCGCCTACCTGCTGGGCTTCCGCGGCGCCACACTGTTGTGGGCGCTGGGGCTGGCCGCGGTGGTGGTCGTCCGGCACCAGCCGAACGTCCGGGCCAAGCTGGTGCGGCGGGGCTGGTGGCATCCGCGGGGCGGAGGATCGGCGCCGGCGGAGGCGGAGGAGCCATAGGCGTGCGCCCTCGGCGACCCTCCGGCTCGGCACTCGGAGTCAGCGGAACAGGGCCGATCGGGTGCACATCCGGCGTCACGTATCAGGACCGGCCGGCCCGGCTCTCCCTGGAAAGACGCAAACCAGGAGGACGACCGATGACTCGGTGCCGCCCACCCGACGGCCGGAGGGCCGCGACGACCCGGATGACCGGGCCGACCCGACCCGCCGCGGGCCGCGGGCGGTGATCTCGGTGTCCACGACGAAGCTGACCGACGAGGAGCTGCTCGCCCGGCTGCGCGTGCTGCTCGCCGAGGTCGACCCGATGACGCCGGTGCTGCTCGAGCAGGCTCGGCTGGCGCTTGGCTGGCGCACGCTCGACGCGGAGCTGGCGGAGCTGTCGTACGACTCGCTGGCCGACCGCGAGATGGCGGCGGCGGTACGGGACGGTGGCTCGGCCGGTCCGCGCCTGCTCGGGTTCGAGTGTGAGGTCGCCGCGGACGGGGAGTCAATGCTCACGGTCGACGTCGAGGTGACGGTCGAGCGCGGTCGTGCCTGCCTGTTGGGCCAGATCATCCCGGCCGCGCCGGCTGTCGTGAGCGTGCTGTCCAGTGCGCGACCCAGCGCCGCGGTCGAGGTGACCGCCGATGAGCTGGGGCGGTTCCGGGTGGAGCCGGTGCCGAGCGGGCCGGTGCGGCTGCGGGTCCGGGCCGGCGGGCGCACCGTGGACACGAGCTGGGTATGCTACGCCGGCCTGCCGAGGGCGAGCTAGTCTCGTGACCCCTGCCTCACGACATTAGGTCCGAGCAGGTCCGTTCGGCCGCTGCGGCCGTGCCCTGCACCGCCGTCGGGGCGACCCTTCGGCTGAGCTACCTTGTTGTCCACAGGGCGCGCCGTCGTCCACAGATGGGCTCGGAGGGGTCCTCGGGAGCCGGCGCTGTTCCTAGCGTCGACGGCGTGGAGATCATCTCTCGGTTCCGGACATCGGCCGAGCACGCCGCTCGCGCCCAGGCCCGGCTCGACGCCTTGCTCGCCCCGCCTCCGACCACGCGCCCGGCTCCCGCCCCGGCAGGCGGGTGGGTGCCGGGCGCCGACCTGTTCACCGAGCTGTCGCGACCCGACCCACGGGTTGCCGCCGCGGCCGATCCGGCCGGGTCGCCGCTCGCCTCTCACGCAGGTCCCGCGGATCCCGCGGATCCTCCTGAGGGCGGTCCGGTCAGCGAGCCGTGGCCCACGCTGGACCTGGCGCCGGCGCTGCCGCCGGCGGGTGGGTCCGCCGGGCGCGGTGGCGGTGGGCGGTGGGGTCAGTGGGTGGGCCGGTGGGCGCCGGCGGCGCTGGTCGGTGCGCGGGTCGACCCAGGGCGCCGAGCGACCATGCTGTTGCTGGCGGTTGCGGTGGCCGGCGCCCTTCTGGCTGCCGCCGTCGCCTGGCGGTCCCGGCCCGCCGCGGTGGCGGTCGCCGCGCCAGCGGTCGCGACGGCTGCGCCGGCCGGCGGGTCCACCGCCGCACCGGCGGTGCCGGCCGGGTCCGGGCAGGCCATCGTCGTCGCCGTCGCCGGCCGGGTCCGCCATCCGGGCGTGGTCACCTTGCCGGCCGGCGCCCGGGTGATCGACGCGGTGCGGTCAGCGGGAGGCGCGCTGCCGGGCACCAACCTGGGCCTGCTCAACCTGGCCCGGCGGTTGACCGACGGGGAGATGGTCGCGGTCGGCGTGCCGGGCGCGCCGGACGGCGCCGCCCCGGTCGGGACGGGCGCCGGCGCCAGTCCCGCGGCGGGCGGGACCGGGGCGCCGGTCGACCTCAACACCGCGACGGTCGAGCAGTTGGACGCGCTGCCCGGGGTCGGCCCGGTGCTGGCGCAGCGGATCGTCGAGTGGCGCGCGGCGCATGGCCGCTTCGAGTCGGTGGATCAACTTCGCGACGTCGACGGCATCGGGCCGACCAAGTTCGGCCAGCTACGGGACCGGGTCACGGTGTGAGATGCGGAGACCGTCGAGCCGAGGCGCCACCGCTCCCGGCGCTGCCGCCCCGCCGCCCCCGGCCCCTCGCGGGGCGTCCCCCGGAGTCGCCGGGCCACCGGTCCAGACCGTTGGTCCGCCGACCGATCTGCGCCTTGCTCTCGGTGCGCTGGCCGGCTGGGTCGCTGCGGCCGCGTCGCTGGGCGTCGGTGCGGCGAGCAGCGGTGTGGCCGGCGGCCTCGCGGTGGTGGCCGCGGCCGGCACCCTCGCGCTCCGGCGCACCTGGGCGCCGGCAGCCGCGCTCGTTCTCGGCTGCGCCGGCGCGGCCGCGCTCGCCACCGCTGCGCGGGTGCACGCACGCGACGCGTCTCCCCTCACGCGCCTGGCCGGCGAGCACGCCACCATCACTGCGGACCTGGTCCTCCGGGCCGATCCACAACCAGTGCGCACTCGGTCGGTGGCCGGCGCCGACCGCGTCATCGTGCTCGCCAGGGTGGAGCGGGTCCGCTCCGGTGTTCGCGAGTGGACGGTCCGAAACGACGTCCTGGTGCTCGCGCCGGCGACCGGTTGGGCGGGGCTACTGCCCAGCCAGCACGTCGTCGCCGAGGGACGATTGACGCCACGGCTGCGGCCCGGGCTCACCGCCGCGGTCCTGACCGCGGTTCGGCCACCCGAGCGGGTTGCCCCACCATCCACGCTGCAGCGCACCGCGGCCCGGCTGCGCGCCGGCCTGCGGAATGCCGCGTCGACCCTGCCCGACGGCCCGCGGGGGTTGCTGCCCGGGCTGGTTCTCGGCGACACGTCTCGGCTCGACCCGGCGCTGGCGGCCGACTTCCAGACCACCGGACTGACCCACCTCACGGCGGTCAGCGGCACGAACTGCGCGATCGTCGTCGGCGCCGTCCTCCTGCTGCTGCGCCGGTTGACGGTCGGGCCGCGCCTCTCGGCACTCGGCGGCGGACTCGCGCTGGCCGGGTTCGTCGTCCTCGCGCGGCCGGAGCCGAGCGTGCTGCGCGCCGCGGCGATGGGAGGCATCGCTTTGCTGGCGTTGGCGGCCGGCCGGCCGCGTGCTGCGTTGCCGGCGCTCGCGGCCGCGGTGCTCGTGCTCGTGCTGGCGGCGCCCAGGCTGGCCCGCGAACCGGGGTTCGCGCTGTCGGTGGCTGCCACCGCCGCCCTGCTGCTGGTCGCGCCCGGATGGTCCACCCGACTGCGTGGGCGCGGCGTGCCGGCCGGCATCGCGGAGGCGGTCGCCGTCTCGGCCGCGGCCAGCCTCGCCACCGCGCCGTTGGTCGCCGCGTTGAGCGGGCGGATCAGCCTGGTCACCGTTCCTGCCAACCTGCTCGCCGTGCCTGCGGTGGCACCCGCCACCGTGCTCGGCGTGCTGGCCACCGCGCTCGAGCCGGTCTCGGGGCCGACCGCCCGGGTGCTGGCCTGGATGGCCGGGGTGCCGGCGTCCTGGCTGGTCATGGTGGCCGAGCACGGCGCCAGGGTCCGGGCCGCGACGCTGCCCTGGCCACGGGGTTTCCTCGGCGCTGCCGCGCTCGCGGCGGCGTTGCTGGGAGCGCTGGCGTTGGCTCGTCATCGGGCCGTCCGGCGGGCCGGCGTCGCCGCAGTCGCCGGAGCGGCGGTGGTGCTGACGCCGGCCCAGCTGGCCAGTCGATGGCCACCGCCCCAGTGGCTGCTTGTGGTCTGTGACGTCGGCCAGGGCGACGAAGTGGTTCTCCGGGCCGGCCCCGGCGCCGCCGTCGTCATCGACACTGGCCCCGACCCGGTTGCGGCCGACGGGTGCCTCCGCCGGCTCGGTGTGGTCCGAGTCCCGCTGCTGGTCCTGACCCACCTGCACGTCGACCACGTAGGCGGCCTGACCGGCGTGCTGCGCGGCCGCGCCGTCGCCGAGCTCGACGTGGGCCCGCTGCACGAGCCGGCGTTCGGGTGGCGGACCGTCGAGGAGGTCGTCCGCCAGCGTCGGCTCACGCTCCGGGAGTCCGCGGTCGGTGAGGTACGCGAGGTTGCCGGCGTGCGGATGGAGGTGATCGCGCCGGCGGCTGCGTTCCACGGCACCCGTTCCGATCCGAACAACTCCTCGGTAGTGCTCCGGGTGCAGGCGGCTGGGCACACGCTGCTACTCACCGGCGACGCTGAGGTGGAAGCCCAGGACTCTATCCTGCGCTCCGGTGCAGATCTGCGCGCCGAGGTGCTGAAGGTCCCGCATCACGGCTCCGCCTGGCAGAGCCCGGCCTTCCTGGCCGCGGTGTACCCGGCGGTCGCGGTCGTCTCGGTCGGCGCGCACAACGACTACGGCCACCCGTCTCCGGTGCTGCTCGCCGAGCTGCAGCGGCTCGGCGCCCGCACCCTGCGGACTGACCAGGACGGTGACGTGGCGATTAGCGTGCAGGGCCCGGGCTTGGCGGTGACGACCCGGTCCCGCGGCCCGCCGCGGCCAGCAGGCGGGCGCCCGGGACGGGCCGGAGCGCCGTGCCAGGATGGCGGCGTGGCCGGTGTCGCCGACACTCCGTTGCGGCTCGTCGTGGGTGACGAGGAGCTGCTTGTCTCCCGCGCCGTCAGCGAGGTCGTGAGCTCCGAACGGGCCGCCGACCCGCAGTGCGACGTCCGGGATCTGCAGGCGGCCGAGGTCGCGCCCGGGGACTTGTTCGACCTGCTCAGCCCGTCGCTGTTCGGAGATCGCCGCGTGGTGGTTCTGCGCGGAGTGCAGGAGGCGAAAGCGGAGCTGGCGGAGGCGCTGCGACGGTACGTCGCGGACCCCGCACCGGAAGTGACGCTCGTCGCCGTGCACGCGGGTGGCGCCCGGGGCAAGGCGGTGCTCGAGGCGTTCCGGGCCGCCGGCGCCGTCGTCGTCGAATGCGCGAAGCTCACCCGCGCGGACGAGCGGCTCGCGTTCCTCCGTGCCGAGGCGAGCCGCTCGGGCGGCACCATCACCCCTGACGCGGCAGCCGCGTTGCTCGACTCGGTCGGGACCGACCTGCGCGAGCTGGCGACGGCCTGCGGTCAGCTGGTCGCCGATACGGGTGGGCGAGTCGACGCCGCGGCCGTCAACCGATACCACCGCGGCCGCGCCGAGGTCACCGGCTTCGCGGTGGCCGACCGTGCCGTGGTGGGCGACGTCCCCGGGGCGCTGGAAGCCCTGCGCTGGGCGCTCGCCATCGGCGTCGCGCACGTGCTCGTGGCCGACGCGCTGGCCGACGGTGTCCGGTCCATCGCTCGGGTCAGCTCGGCCGGCCGCGCCAATCCCTACGCGCTGGCGAGCACCCTGGGCATGCCGCCATGGAAGGTGAAGCGGGCCCAGTCCCAGGCCCGTAGCTGGACCGAGATCGGGCTGTCCACCGCCCTGCGCGTGGTCGCCGAGCTGAACGGCGGAGTGAAGGGAGTCGCCGCCGATCCCTCCTACGCGCTCGAGGCGGCAATCCGAGACATCGCCGCCGCACGCGCACTACGGAGCTGAGGAGGTCCCGGACACCCGGCGCCAACCGCGGCGATGCGGTGGCCGGGCTTGCGAGGCAGACCCGGCCGGGGCGTCGGGGGTGCCGGCCCGGCCCGCGCTGGGCGGCTGGCTGGCTGAGGGGGACGCTCAGAGTGCGTTGGCGCGGCGGGCCATTGCCGACTTCTTGTTGGCCGCCTGGTTCGCGTGGATGATCCCCTTGCTCGTCGCCTTGTCCAGCTGCCGTGAGGCGCGCTGCATCGCGTCGAGCGCCTGGTCCCGCTCGCCCGCGTCCGCCGCCTCGCGGAAGCGCCGGACCGCGGTGCGGAGCGAGGACTTCGCAGACTTGTTGCGCAGGCGCGCCTTCTCGTTGGTCTTGATGCGCTTGATCTGGGACTTGATGTTGGCCACGCGGAAAGCCTCGGCTTGATCGACGGATGGGAAGGCGGCGACGACGTACGACGGCGCGACGCGCAGGGTACCAGGACCCACCGGCGCGTTCAGCGACCGGCGGGGGTTCGCCGGTCGCGGCGGTGCGGCACCGGCCGCAGGATCGACCCTCGGGCGCGCGAAGGATCCCGGGTCGGCGCCGGGAAGGACCTGCGGCTCGGCGGCCGTGCGGGCCTCGCGCGCTTTTGGCGGGGCGCCTCCGAGGGAGGGGCGCCTCCGAGGGAGGGGCGCCGCGGGCAGCGACGCGCGGGTTGGCGGCCGGGAGGGTCGCGCGGCTCGGCCGTGGTTCCCTGGCAGGCGCCGGCGGGAGCGCCCCGTGGCACGCCGCGCACGTGGCGGACCGCACCTCCATGGGACCATGGAGTGACCGCGTTCCGCACGACGAAATGGACCCTGTGACGCAGCCCTTGACCGCACGCACCGATCCGCGACGGATCCGGAACTTCTGCATCATCGCCCACATCGACCACGGCAAGTCGACGTTGGCGGACCGGATGCTGGACGCTACCGGGATCATCGAGGCGCGCCAGATGCGGGCGCAGTACCTGGATCGGATGGACATCGAGCGGGAGCGCGGGATCACCATCAAGGCGCAGAACGTGCGGCTTCCGTGGCGGTCCACCGTGGACGGTGCCGAGTACGTGCTCAACCTCATCGACACCCCCGGGCACGTGGACTTCAGCTACGAGGTGTCCCGGTCGCTGGCCGCGTGCGAGGGCGCGGTGCTGCTGGTCGACGCCGCGCAGGGCATCGAGGCGCAGACGCTGGCCAACCTCTACCTGGCACTGGAGAACGACCTGCACGTCATCCCGGTGCTGAACAAGATCGACCTGCCGGCGGCGCAGCCGGACCGGTACGCCGCCGAGATCGCGCACATCATCGGATGCGCCCCGGAGGAGATACTCCGGGTGTCGGCGAAGACCGGCGAGGGGGTCACCGAGCTGCTCGACGTGATCGTCCGGGATGTGCCGGCACCGACCGGCGACCCGAGCGCACCGGCCCGCGCTCTGATCTTCGACTCGGTGTACGACACGTACCGCGGCGTGGTGACGTACGTCCGCGTCATCGACGGGGCGATATCGGCTCGTCAGCGGATCCGGATGATGTCCACCGGCACCACCCACGAGCTGCTCGAAGTCGGGGTGATCTCCCCGGAACCCAAGCCGGTGGCCGGCCTCGGCGTGGGCGAGGTCGGCTACCTGATGACCGGGGTCAAGGACGTCCGCCAGTCCCGGGTCGGGGACACCGTCACCGACGCGGCGAAACCCGCGACCGAGGCGCTCGGCGGGTACCGCGATCCCAGGCCGATGGTCTACTCGGGGCTCTACCCGATCGACGGCTCGGACTACCCGGTGCTCCGGGACGCGCTGGACCGGCTGCGGCTGAACGACGCCGCGCTGGTCTACGAGCCGGAGAGCTCGGCCGCCCTCGGCTTCGGGTTCCGGTGCGGTTTCCTCGGCCTGCTGCACCTGGAGATCGTGCGGGAGCGGCTGGAGCGCGAGTCCGGACTCGAGCTCATCTCGACGGCGCCGAACGTGGTGTACCGGGTGGTCCTGGAGGACGGCGCCGAGCACGTGGTGACGAACCCGAGCGACTGGCCCGGCGGGAAGATCGCCGAGGTGTACGAGCCGATCGTCAAGGCTATGATCATCACCCCGTCCGAGTACATCGGCGCGATCATGGATCTGTGCCAGTCCCGTCGCGGCGCTCTCGGCGGCATCGACTACCTGTCCGAGTCGCGTGTGGAGCTTCGCTACACGATGCCTCTGGCCGAGATCATCTTCGACTTCTTCGACGCGCTCAAGTCGCGCACCCGCGGCTACGCGTCGCTGGACTACGAGGCCGGCGGCGAGCAGCGCGCCGACCTGGTCAAGGTCGACATCCTGCTGCAGGGCGAGCCGGTCGACGCGTTCAGCGCGATCGTGCACAAGGACAAGGCCTACGCCTACGGGGTCTCGATGGCGCAGCGGCTGCGGCAGCTCATCCCGCGCCAGCAGTTCGAGGTGCCGATCCAGGCGGCGGTCGGGTCGAGGGTGATCGCCCGAGAGAATATCCGGGCGCTGCGCAAGGACGTCCTGGCGAAATGCTATGGCGGTGACATCACCCGCAAGCGCAAGCTGCTGGAGAAGCAGAAGGAAGGCAAGAAGAGGATGAAGATGGTCGGCCGGGTCGAGGTGCCGCAGGAGGCATTCATCGCTGCGCTGTCCACTTCGGACGAGGCGGCACGGAGGTGACTGCGGTGGAGGGAACCGGCCGGGTACTTGCCATCAACGTGGGCCAGGCGCGGGACGCCGAGTTCGTGGCTCGGCGCGTCGAGCGCACCGCAATCGACAAGCGCCCGGTGGGCGGGCCGGTCGAGGTGGGCCCGCTCGGGGTCGCCGGCGACGAGCACGTCTTCGAGGGGCATGGTGGGGTGCACCAGGCGGTGTACGCGTACGCCGAGGAGGATGCCCGCTTCTGGGAGGCGGAGCTCGGCCGGTCGATGTGGCCGGGCGCGTTCGGGGAGAACCTGACGACGGCCGGCGTCGAGGTGTCCGGCGCGGTGTTCGGCGAGCGGTGGCAGCTGGGCTCCGTCGTGGTGGAGGTGACCACACCGCGCATCCCCTGCAACACGTTCGCCGGCTTCTGGGACGTGCCGAACCTGATCAAGCGGTTCACCGCTGCCGGGCGTCCAGGCGCGTACCTGCGGGTGGTGAAACCCGGCTCGGTCCAGGCCGGCGACCAGGTGCAGGTGCTGGACCAGCCGGAGCACGGGGTAACGGTCGCGGAGCTGGTGGCCGCGCGCACCGGCGACCGTTCGCTGCTGCCGCGGATCCGAGCACTGCCGCAGCTCCCGCCGAAGTGGCAGATCTGGCTCGCCTCGACCGAGGGTGTCAAGACCTCAGGCTGACTCTGTGGATGGCGGACCCGGCTGTGGACGAACGGCCGGGGTTGTCGGTGGTGGGCGGGATGCTCGCGGCGTCATCGATCGAAGGAGGGACGATGTTCGCCGAGCTGCTCGACGGGATCGTGGTCGTGACCCCGAGCCCTGGTTTCGCCCACCAGGACGCACTGCTCAGCCTCGCCCTGACGCTCCGGCAGGCCTGCCCGCCGGGGCTGCGGGTGTTGATCGGGCCGTTTCCGGTCCGGCTGGGCGCGCAGACCGAGCTGCGGCCCGACCTGCTGGTGGCCCGGTACGTCGACTTGACCTCCGACCGGCTCACCGAGCCGCCGCTGCTGGCGGTCGAGGTGGCCGCGCCGGGCACCGGGGTGGTCGACCGCGCGCTGAAGAAGATCGCCTATGCGCGGCACCGGGTGCGGTCGTTGTGGCTGGTCGACCCGGATGTGCCCGCGCTGACCGGGTTTCAGCTGGACGCCGGCGGGGAGTACGTCGAGGTCGGCCACGCGACCGGGGCGGGCCGGTTCGAGACAAGCCTGCCGTTCCCGGTCACCGTCGTGCCGACCGCGATGGTCGCCGGGCTGCACCCGGATTGAGCGCGCAGCGGACTGGTCCGGCACAGGACACTAGTCGAGGGTGAAGACGATCTTTCCAGCCGTCTCGCCGGCGGCCATCTTCGTGAAGCCCTCCGGCGCCCGGCTGAGCGGAAGCACGGAGTCGACCACCGGCCGGAGCCCGGTCGCCGCGAGAAAGGACATCAGCGCCGCGAGCTCGGCTCGGGTGCCCATCGTCGCGCCGACCACCGACAGCTGCAGGAAGAAGATGCGGCGCAGGTCGGCAGGAGGGTTAGCGCCGGTGGTCGCACCGCAGATCACCAGCGTTCCGCCGGGTCGCAGCGCCTTCAGCGAGTGCGACCAGGTCGCCTCGCCGACGGTCTCCATCACCGCGTCGACCCGCTCCGGCAGCCGTGCTCCAGGCTCGAACGCGGCATGCGCGCCCAGCGCGACCGCCGACTCCCGCTTCGCCGCGGTACGTCCGGTGGCCCACACCCGGAAGCCGGCGGCCCGGCCGATGCTGATCAGCGCGGTGGCCACCCCGCCGGTGGAGCCCTGCACCAGCACGGTCTGCCCGGGACGCAGGCCGGACTTGACGAACAGCATCCGGTACGCGGTCAGCCACGCGGTCGGCAGGCAGGCCGCCTCGACCGCGGACAGTTCGGCTGGCTTCGGCACCAGGTTGCGCCGGGGCACTGCGACCCGTTCGGCGAACGTTCCCGGGTACCGCTCGGACAGCAGCGACCGGCGAGTGTCCAGCGTCTCGTCGGCGACCGAGCCGGCCTCGGAGATCACCGGATAGACGACCACCTCGGCCCCGTCCGCGTCCAGCCCGACCGCGTCGCAGCCCAGGATCATGGGGAACTGGTCCGCCGAGATGCCCACCCCGCGCAGCGTCCACAGGTCGTGGTGGTTGAGTGAGGTCGCGGTGACCCGCACCGTGGTCCAGCCGTCGGCGACCTCCGGCTCGGGTCGCTCGCCGACCTCCAGCGCGGCGAGCGGGTCGCCCGGGTTCGGCGCGGTGGCATATACGGCGAACACCCCGCCAGCCTAGGGGAGCCGCAGGCCACCGGCGCGGCGGCGGACTAGGGGTGTCCCGTAGGCCCTGACCCGCAGTCCGGCGCCGCCGCGACCGCGGCCGCGGCGCGGCTCTCAGCTCCCGGCACGCAGTTCGACGATCACCACGACGGCGAAGCCGAGCAGCATCAACGCGCCGAGCAGCAGGGTGACCGCCGCCCCGGCCAGCACCCCGGTGGACACCAGGGCGACCCCGAGGAGCAGCACGGCGACCACCACGGCGGCGATTTTCCAGTCGTCGCCGATGATGAAGTCGTACCAGAACCTCGCGAACCCCCGGAGGAACCTCACCGCTCGCTCCCGCCGACTGCGTCCACCGTGACCGGCCGGCGCCCGCCCAGCGTCGGCGCGGCCCGTACCAGCGCCCTGGTCACCAGGAACCACGCCGCCAGCAGCACCAGGATCATCAGGTCGTGCCCTGGCCACTCCAGGCTCTCCCGGCCGGACCGGACGACGCCAAGACCCTCCACGGCCCAGAACGTGCCGAAGCTGGCCAGCAGCAGGCCTACCGCGTACTTGAGGGTGTTCTCCGGGATGCGGGACAGCGGCCGGTGAGCGAGTGTGCCGGCGGCGATCACCACCACCCCGGCAGCGGCCGCCGCGGCCGCGGCGACCGGGACGTCGTTCGCGTTCAGCCCGAACGTGATCACGATGAACACCACCTCGACCCCTTCGAGGAACACCCCCTTGAGGGACACCACGAAGGCGAACCAGTCCAGCCCGAACCGCGTCTCCTGCCCGGCCGTCCGGGCCGCCGCGGCGTGGTCGGCGAACGCGGTGTCCTCGTCGTGCAGCGCCTTCAGGCCGGACGACCGCAGCACCGCCTTGCGCAGCCACTGCAGGCCGAAGATCAGCAGCAACGCGCCGACGACGAGTTGCAGCACCGACTCGGGCAGCCACCTGGCCAGCGCGTACCCGGCCACGGCGGTGAACCCGACGAGCGCCACCACCGCGGTAAGCACGCCGTACGCGGTCGAGCGCCAGCCCCTGGTCAGCCCCATGGCGAGGACGATCGTGAGCGCCTCCACGAACTCGACGAACGATGCCGTGAAGGTGGCCACCACCAGACCCAGCGTCACGCCGAGGCCCATGAGCCCTCCTCCTGCCTAGTTACGCCGCCCAGCGGCCCAGAGACATCCGGCTAGTCCGCGGGTATCCAGCTCGGCCGGCGCTTCTCCGCGAACGCGGCGATCCCCTCCCTGCCCTCCGGGCTGGCGAAGTGCCGCGCCGACAACTCGGTCAGCGCGGCGAGGTCGGCCGCCATTCCGCCGGCCGGCGATCGGCGCAGCAGCGCCTTGGTGGCGGCGAGTGCGCCGGGTGCGCCCTGCAGCAGCAGGTCGACGTACCTCCGTAGCTCCGCGTCGAGGTCCTGGTCCGGGACGGCGCTGTTCACCAGCCCGACCGCGGCGGCCCGCGCCGCGTCGAACACCTCGCCGGTCAGGAGCAGCTCGTGCGCCGCCCGGGGCAGAAGCCGCGGCAGCACGGTCGCCGAGATCACCGCCGGCACCACACCTAGCCGCACCTCGGTGAACGCGAACGTGGCCGAGCTGCCGGCCACCGCCACGTCGCACGCCGCGACCAGCCCGATGCCGCCGGCCCGGGCCGGGCCGCCGACCCGAGCCAGCACCGGCTTCGGCGACTCCCAGATCGTGGTCAGCACGTCGGGGAACGCGACTACCGGCTGGTCCGCGGCGGTCGCGGCGCCGGCCGCCTTCAGGTCTACGCCGGAGCAGAAGACCCGCCCGGTATGCGAAAGAACGATCACCCGCACCGCGTCGTCGTCCAGCGCCGCCCGCAGCCCGGCGGCCAGCTCCGCCATCAGCTGCGCGGACAGCGCGTTGCGGTTATGCGGCGAGTCGAGGGTCACCGTGGCGACCCCGGCCCGGACGGCGAGATGGACCAGTTCGGCGGCCGGCGCCACCCGCCCCGGCGGCTCCGGCGCCCCGGGCGGCGGCTCCGCCGCCCGATGCGGTGGGGTCACGCAAGGCAGTATCGCCCGCCGGTCCCCAGCCCGCCGAATCGCGTCACCCCGGACCCCAGGCCCCCCGGACCCCAGCGGCCCCGGACGGCAGCCCCGGACGGCGGTGCCCGTGGACGGCGGTGGCCCCCGACCTACGGTGCCCCCGACCTACGGTGCCCCCGACCTACGGTGCCCCCGACCTACGGTGCCCCCGACCTACGGTGCCCGCCGACCCACAGTGCCCTCTGGACGGCGGTGCCCCTAGGTTGCGGTGGCCCCGACCTGCGGTGGCCCCGACCTGCGGTGGCCCCGACCTACGGTGGCCGCCGACCCACAGTGCCCTCTGGACGGCGGTGCCCCCGACCTGCGGTGGCCCCGACCTGCGGTTGCCCCCGACCTGCGGTGGGCCCGGAGCGCGGTGGCCCCCGATCTGCGGTGGCCCCGACCTGCGGTGGCCCCCGACCTGCGGAGGGCCCCGACCTGCGGAGGGCCCCGACCCGCGGTGGCCCCCCGGAGCGCGGTGGAACACTGCAGTCCGTGCCTTCGACGCTGCCGGACGGCGAGCCGGTCCCGCTCGACGGTGCGCTCCCGGTGGCTGCGCTGCAGCAGCTGAACCTGCGCCCGTTCGGGATCTACGTGCACGTGCCGTTCTGCGCGGCCCGGTGCGGCTACTGCGACTTCAACACCTACACCGCGGAGGAGCTTGGCACCGGCCCGGACGCGGTGAGCCGGGCCTCCTACCCGGATACGGCGATGGAAGAGCTCCGACTGGCCCGGCACATGCTGGGCGCCCGCGCCCCCCGGGTGGCGACCGTCTTCTTCGGCGGCGGCACCCCGACACTGCTCCCGGCCGGGCACCTCTCCACCGTGCTGCGGGAGATCGACGACCTGTTCGGGCTCGCGCCGGACGCCGAGGTGACCACCGAGGCCAACCCGGAGTCGGTGACCCCGGCCTACCTCGCTCGGCTTCGACAGGCCGGCTTCACCCGCATCTCACTCGGCATGCAGTCGGCCCGCCCACACGTGCTCGCGGTGCTCGACCGCCGGCACACCCCCGGCCGGGCCGTCCAGGCGGTGGCCGAGGCGAAACGGGCCGGCTTCGGGCACATCAACCTCGACCTGATCTACGGCACCCCTGGGGAAAGCGAGGCGGACTGGCAGGCGTCCCTGGACGCGGCGATCGACACCGGACCCGACCATGTCTCGGCGTACTCGCTCATCGTCGAGGAGGGCACCGCGCTGGCTCGCCGGATCAGCAGGGGCGAGCTGCCGCCGCCTGACGACGACCTGCTCGCCGACCGGTACACGCAGGCAGACGAGACGCTGACCCGGTCCGGCTACGCCTGGTATGAGGTCTCGAACTGGGCCCGCGGCCTGGCCGCCCGGTCCCGGCACAACCGCCTGTACTGGACCGGCGGCGACTGGTGGGGCGTCGGCCCCGGCGCGCACAGCCATGTCGGCGGCGTGCGGTGGTGGAACGTGAGGCATCCGGCGCAGTACGCGGCCCGGCTGCACGCCGGGCTGAGCCCGGCCCAGGCCCGGGAGGTGCTCGGCGAGCGATCCCGCCGGCTGGAGCGGCTGCTGCTCGGGCTGCGACTGCGCGAGGGACTCTCCCTCGGCGAGCTGAGCTCGGGTGGGCAGGACGCGGCCTCCCGAGCGGTCACCTATGGCCTGCTGGAGCGCCAGGCGCACGGCGACGGGCGAGCGGTGCTCACCCTGCGCGGCCGGTTGCTCGCCGACGCCGTGGTACGCGACCTCGCCGACTAGCTCTCGGCCCGGTGAATGGGAGCATCCGAGGAGTAACCGCCGGACCGGCGCCCCCCGTGCGGCGCCGGGTCAGCCGTTTCTTTCGGTGACGTGGTACGGCCGGAACCGTAACGGCTCTGCGCCGTTCAGGTGACAACTCCGGGCGACGTTTGCCCAGTCGAGTGACAGACCGCTGCTGACAACCGCTGCTAGGTCGCGCCGCTGGAGCGGCCGGTCCCTCCAGGTACGCCGCGACCAGCCGCTGCCGGAGCCGCAGCGGCGCCGCTGGCTCGCCGCCGAGCGTCTGCCAGGCCGACAGCATCCAGGCGAGCGTGCTCTGCAGCAGGTCCTCCGCCTGCTCCCAGTCCCCGGTGAGCAGCCGGGCGGCGCGCAGCAGCGTCTCCTCGTGCGCGTCAACCAGCGCGAGGAAGGCGGAGTCGGGGTGGATCGCCATCCGGATCGGCGCAGAGCATGGCACGGGCGGCCGGCCGGCGTAGCCGGCCTCGGGACAACCCTCCGGACAGCGCAAACCTCAGGACGGCTCGGCGGCCGGCTGACCCGCCTCGGGCTCGTCCAGGTTCAGCACCCGCACGTGCAGGTTGTTGCGCTGCTGCAGGGCGGCCCGCAGCGCCCGGTGCAGGCCGTCCTCCAGGTAGAGGTCGCCCTGCCACTGCACGGCGTGCGGGAACAGGTCGCCGTAGAACGTGGAGTCCTCGTCCAGCAGCCGGTCCAGGGCGAGCTCCCGCTTGGTGGTGACCAGCTCGTCCAGCCGTACCTGGCGCGGCGGGATCCTGGCCCACTCGCGGGTGGACAGCTTGTGGTCCGGGTACGGTCGACCGTCGCGCACCGCCTTGAAGATCACGCCACACCCCTCGCCCGCCGTCAGCGTCCAGCAGAGCGTAGCCGCGCGGCGAACTACTGCGGGATGGCTGTTGCGGTCGTAGACTGGCACTCTGCGTAGTGGAGTGCCAGATCGCGGAGAAGGTGGTCCATGACCCTCGAGGAGCGCAAGCTCGAGGTGCTGCGGGCCATCGTCGAGGACTTCATCTCCACGAACGAGCCGGTCGGCAGCAAGGCGCTGTCCGAGCGCCACCGGCTGGGTGTCTCGCCGGCCACGATCCGCAACGACATGGCGGTCCTCGAGGAGGAGGGCTACATCACCCAGCCGCACACCAGCGCCGGTCGGGTGCCCACCGACAAGGGATACCGGCTGTTCGTCGACCGGCTGGCCTCGCTGAAGCCGCTCTCGCCGGCCGAGCGGCGGGCGATCCAGACGTTCCTGGAAGGTGCCGTCGACCTCGACGACGTGCTGCACCGCACCGTGCGACTGCTCGCGCAGCTCACCCAGCACGTCGCGGTCGTGCAGTACCCGTCGCTGGCCCGCAGCGCGGTGCGCCACCTGGAGGTGGTGCACCTGGCGCCGACCCGGCTCATGCTCGTGCTCATCACCGACACCGGCCGGGTGGAGCAGCGGGTGGTGGAGCTGCCCGGGGTGGTCTCCGACGAGACCGTGGTAGCGCTGCGCAGCACGCTGAACTCGCGACTTCGGGACCAGCGGCTGACCGAGGCGCCGGAGATCATCACCGGGCTTCCGGACGAGGTGGGCCCCGACCTCCGGCCGGTCATGTCCACGATGACCGGAGTGCTGCTGGAGACGCTGCTGGAGCGGCCCGAGGAGCGGGTGGTGCTGGGCGGCACGGCCAACCTCACCCGCAGCGCGCTGGATTTCCCCGGCACCATCCGGCCGGTGCTGGAGGCGCTGGAGGAGCACGTGGTGCTGCTCCGGCTGCTCGGCGAAGTGCAGAGCCCGAGCCGGGTGCTGGTCCGCATCGGCGGGGAGAACCCGTACGAGGGCCTGCGCACCACCTCGGTGATCTCGGTGGGCTACGGCTCCGGGGAGACCGCCCTCGGCGGGCTGGGCGTGCTCGGCCCGACCCGGATGGATTACGCCGGCGCGATGAGTGCGGTCGCCGCGGTCGCCCGGTACATCGGTCAGTTGCTCGCCTCGAACTGATCCGTCCCGTCGCCCGGCTCCGGGCGACCACCGTACACTTGGCACTCTGAGAAGGAGACTGCTAAGTGCCAGGAAGCTGGAGATCCGTGGCGACGGACTACTACGCGGTGCTCGGTGTGCGCCGGGACGCGACGAGCGAGGAGATCAAGCGCGCTTACCGCAAGCTCGCTCGCGACCTCCATCCGGATGTCAACCCCGACCCGATCGCGCAGGAGCGGTTCAAGGAGGTCACCGTTGCCTACGAGGTGCTCTCCGACCCGCAGAAGCGGGAGATCGTCGACCTCGGCGGAGACCCGCTGGCGGCGGCCGGAGGCATGGCTGGCGGCAACCCGTTCGCCGGCTTCGGCGGCCTCGGCGATATCATGGACGCCTTCTTCGGCGCGGCGACCAGCCGCGGGCCGCGCAGCCGGGTCCGGCAGGGCGCCGACGCGCTGATCCGGCTGGACCTGGAGCTTGCCGAGACCGCGTTCGGCACCACCAAGGACCTCACCGTGGACACGGCGGTCGTCTGCGAGACCTGCTCCGGCGCCGGCACCGCTCCCGGCACCCATCCGGCCGCCTGCGACACCTGCGGTGGCCGGGGCGAGGTGCAGAGCGTGCAGCGCTCGTTCCTGGGCCAGGTGATGACCACCCGGCCGTGCCCGAGCTGCGGTGGCACCGGCACCGTCATCCCGCACCCGTGCGGCAGCTGCGGTGGGGACGGGCGGGTCCGCGCCCGCCGCACCATCTCGGTGAAGATCCCGGCCGGGGTCGAGGACGGGATGCGGATCCGGCTGTCCGGGCAGGGCGAGGTAGGCCCTGGCGGCGGCCCAGCCGGCGACCTGTACGTGGAGATCGGCGAGCGGCCACACGACACCTTCAGCCGGGAGGGCGACGACCTGCACTGCCGGGTGTCGCTGCCGATGACCGCCGCCGCGCTCGGCGCGTCGCTCAGCCTGGTCACCCTGGACGGCGAGGAGCAGGTGAACGTCCGGGCCGGCACCCAGCCCGGCACGGTGCTGACCCTGCGCGCCCGCGGGGTGCCGCACCTGCGCGGGGTGGGCCGCGGCGACCTGCACATCCACGTCGAGGTGAAGACACCGACCCGGGTGGACGCAGAGCAGGAGCGGCTGCTGCGCGAGCTGTCCCGGCTGCGTGGGGAGGAGCTGCCGGCCTCCACGAAGGCCGGCAGCGGCGGGCTGTTCTCCCGCATGCGGGACGCGTTCAACGGCCGGTGAGCCCGCCGGTCTTCCTGGTCGACGCGCTGCCCGCAGGCGCCGAGACCGTGCTGGCCGGTGCCGAGGGGCACCATGCCGCCGCGGTGCGCCGGCTGCGGCCCGGCGAGCCGGTACGGCTTTCCGACGGCGCCGGCGGGCTGGCCGAGTGCACGGTGACCCGGGTCGGCCCGGACCGGCTGACCCTGGCGGTGCACGGCCGCAGCCGGCTCGACCCGCCGCGGCCGCGGTTCGTGGTGGTGCAGGCGCTGGCCAAGGGGGACCGCGGCGAGCTGGCGGTGGCTCAGCTCACCGAGCTCGGCGCGGACGAGGTGGTGCCCTGGTCCGCATCCAGGTCGGTGGTCGTGTGGCGGGCCGAGCGCGGCGCCAAGGCGCTGGCCCGATGGCGGGCGACGGCCCGGGAGGCGGCCAAGCAGAGCCGGCGCGCCTGGTTGCCGACCGTGGCCGAGCCGCACGGCACCGCCGAGGTCGCCGCCCGGATCGCGGCGGCCGGCGGCGGGCTGGTGCTGGACTCCGACGCGGTGGCCACGCTGGGCTCCGCGCCGCTGCCGGCGGTCTCCGACCTGGTCCTGGTCGTCGGCCCGGAGGGCGGGATCACCGAGGACGAGCTGGCCGCGTGCACCGCCGCCGGCGCCCACCCGGTCCGGCTCGGCCCCGCGGTGCTGCGCACGTCCACCGCCGGAGCGGCCGCCCTCGCCGTGCTCTCCGTCCGCACTGGACGGTGGAGTTAGGACAGTTCAGCGCGCCGCGGTCGGGGCGGCCACGAACTCGACCACCCGCCCGGCGTCGTCCAGCGTCCACGCGGCCACCACGCCGGTGCTGGACAGCGCGTGCAGCGGGGTGAGGTCGGCCGTCCAGTACTGCTCCGCGTCACCGGTCAGCCGCACCGGCGCGGACTGCTGGGCCAGCACCTCGGTGGATCCCGGCTCGCGCAGCTGCACGATGACGGTCCGGTCGGCCACCCCGTTCAGCGGCCGGGTGATGCCGCGGGCGGTGAACGCGTTCGTGCCGACCACCCTGGGCAGCTTGGAGATGGTCAGGCTGTCCCGGTCGCTGATCCCGGCCCGGCTGGCGCCCGCCACGACGTAGGGCGCGTCGTCGGCCACCCTGACCCGGACCAGGTAGACGAGGCTGACCGGCACCTCCCCGTTGTCCGTCTTGCGCACCACGAGCTCCCGGACCCCGGGCGGGTACGCGTCGTACTTCCGCGCGGACAGGCCCTGGTCGTCGCCGACGAACGCGGCGACGAAGTCGACCGCGGTCGCCGCCGCGTCGGCCAGCCGCGGGTAGGTCCCGTGCTGCACGTCCCGGTCGGCCCGCTCGGACGCGGTGCGGCGGCTGGAGTACGGCCAGACGGTGACCATGTCCTTCAGCCTGCCGTCGCCGCCGTAAGGGGTGCCCAGCGAGCCGTACGGCGGCTGCGCCGGGCTCGGGCTGGCCTGCCCGGTCGCCGGCGGAGGCGAGGTGGGCTGCGCGCCGGGCTGGAGCATCCGCCGCTCGCTGCCCGAGCCGGTCAGGTAGATCGGCGCGGCCACCGCGGCGGCGATCACCGCGGCGGCTCCGGCCAGCGCCAGCGTCGGGGTGAGCCAGACCCGCCAGCGCCGGCGGGCGGCCACCCGGGCCCGGATGCGCACCAGCCCGTCGCCGGCCGGATGCTGCCGGTCGGCCTGCTCCCGCAGCGCGGCTCGCAGCAGCCGCTCCAGGTCTCGATCCCGCTCAGTCATGAGGCGGCCTCCGAAGTGAGCACACGACCGGAGCGGAGCGGAGGAGGCTGCTGGCCAGCATGGTCATGTCAGCGCCTCCAGGCTCGCTCGAAGCGCGGCCATCCCGCGGGAGGCGTGGCTCTTCACCGCTCCCGGGCTGATACCCATCGCCTCGGCGATCTGCGCTTCGGACAGGTCGGCGTAGTACCGCAGCACCAGGCACTCCCGCTGCCGCGGCGGCAGCTGGCGCAGCGCGTGGATCAGCCGCTCCCGTTCCAGCCGCTCGAAAGCGCCGTGCTCGGCGGACGGCGCATCCGGCATCGGCTTCGGCGCGTGCCGCTGGGCCACCTGCCGGCGCCGCAGCCGGGACCGGGCCAGGTTGACCACGGTCGTGCGCAGATACCCGACGGCTGCCTCCGGGTCCCTGATCCGGTGCCAGGAGCCGTGCATCCGCACGTACGCGTCCTGCACGACCTCCTCGCTGGTGCTGAGATCGTCGAGCAGCAGCGCCGCCAGTCGCACCAACTGTCGGTAATGGGAGGTGTAGAGCGCGGTGAGCGCGGTGTCGGCGTCCAGCCGACCCTCCCGGCTCAGCACGGGCACCGGCCCGGTGTCCGACGGCGCTCCTCCACGGAGCGCCAGTGTGCCCGTCACGGCAGGTGGACGCGCTGGTCGGGCGGCAGGTTTACCGGACCGGCCACCCCCCTAAGATCGCCTCATGGCCGACTGCCTCTTCTGCCGGGTGGTGGCCGGGGAGATCCCGGCCGATGTCGTCGCGGATAGCGAGCGCATTCTCGCGTTCCGTGACATCAACCCGCAGGCCCCGGTTCACGTGCTGGTCATCCCGAAACAGCATCATCCGGACGTGGGCACGTTGGCCGCCAACGACCCGGCGACGCTCGCCGACCTGCACGCCACCGCGAGCCGGGTGGCGGCCGCCGAGGGGGTCGACGCCAGCGGCTGGCGGTTGGTGTTCAACACCGGCGTCGGCGCCGGGCAGTCGGTGTTCCACGTGCACGGGCACGTCCTCGGCGGTCGCCCACTGAGCTGGCCCCCCGGGTAAACTAGGACCTACCGCACCACCGTCGTGTCGCCTCCGAAGGAAGCAGGGCCGCTCCCACCCGTGCCCGACAGTCCCAGCGTCACCCAGACCAAGATCGTCGTCCCTGGCTCCCAAGCTATGGTGAGCCTCCTCGGCTCCCGGGACGAGCTGCTGCGGATCATCGAAAGCGCCCTGCGGAGCGACGTGCACGTCCGCGGCAACGAGATCACCATCACCGGCGAGCCGGGGGAGAATGCGCTGGCCGTTCGGCTGTTCGAGGTGCTGCTCGAGCTGGTCGCCGCGGGCCAGACGCTGACCCCGGACTCGGTGACCCAGGCGCTGGGCATGCTGCAGACCGGCGAGGTAGAGCGGCCCGCCGAAGTGCTCAGCCTCAACATCCTGTCCCGCCGCGGGCGGACCATCCGGCCGAAGACGCTGAACCAGAAGCGGTACGTGGACGCGATCGACGAGCACACGATCGTGTTCTCGATCGGCCCGGCCGGCACCGGGAAGACGTACCTTGCCGTCGCCAAGGCGGTGCAGGCGCTGCAGTCGAAGCAGGTCAACCGGATCATCCTGACCCGGCCGGCGGTGGAGGCCGGGGAGCGGCTGGGCTACCTGCCCGGCACGCTCTACGACAAGATCGATCCGTACCTCCGGCCGCTGCTGGACGCCCTGCACGACATGCTCGACCCGGAGTCGATCCCGCGGCTCACCCAGGGCGGCACGATCGAGATCGCCCCGCTGGCCTACATGCGCGGGCGCACCCTGAACGACGCGTTCATCATCCTGGACGAGGCCCAGAACACCACGCCGGAGCAGATGAAGATGTTCCTCACCCGGCTCGGCTTCGGGTCGAAGGTGGTGGTCACCGGCGACGTCACGCAGGTCGACCTGCCGGCCGGCCAGCGCAGCGGCCTTCGGGTGGTGCGGGAGATCCTGGACGGGATCGAGGACGTCCACTTCATCGAGCTCGGCAGCGCCGACGTGGTCCGGCACCGGCTGGTGGCGGACATCGTCGACGCGTACGCGCGCTGGGATGCCGAGCAGCAGTCGGCACCCACCGGCGGGGCCGCGCAGCGGGCCGCGGCGCCGCACCGCTCCGCGCCCCGCCGCAGGCGGTAGACGGTGAGAAAGCGAAGCGAGCGAGCGCGGGCATCGAGCGAGCGCGAGTGGGGAGCGACGGGGGCTGGCCGGGTGGCGCTTGCGCCGTCCGGGCCGGCCGAGGGGCGGGCATGAGCGTCGAGGTGGCCAACGAGTCCGGGCTGGCCGTCGACGAGGTGGCGCTGGTCACGGTGGCCCGGTACGTGCTGGACGAGCTCGGGGTCAACCCGCTGGCCGAGCTGTCCGTGCTGCTGGTGGACGCCGAGTCGATGGCGGCCCTGCACGAGCGGTGGATGGGCGAGTCGGGTCCGACCGACGTGCTCGCCTTCCCGATGGACGAGCTGGACACCGCGCGCGGGCCGGAGGAGACCGAGCCGGGGCCGGCGCTGCTCGGCGACGTGGTGCTCTGCCCGGACGTGGCCCGCCGGCAGGCCGCCCACGCCGGGCACTCGCTGGCGGACGAGCTGCACATGCTGTGCGTGCACGGCGTGCTCCACCTGCTCGGTTACGACCACGGCGGGCCGGACGAGGAGCGGGAGATGTTCGGTCTGCAGGGCCGGCTGCTGGAGGCCTGGCGGACCGCGTCCCGCGGCGGGCAGCCCCGGAGCCGATGAGCGAGCCCAGGAGATGAGCCGCCCAGACGCCATCCTGCTGGTCGTCGCCGCGGCGCTGATCCCGCTGGCCGGCGTGCTGGCCTGCATCGACGCCGCACTGTCCCGGGTGTCCACGGCCCGGATCGAGGAGCTGCGCCGGGAGGGGGTGCGCGGCGCCGCCCGGCTGTCCCGGCTGCTGCGCGACCGGCCCCGGTACGCGAACCTGCTGCTGCTGCTCCGCCTGGTCGCCGAGCTGCTGGCCACCGTGCTGGCCGCGGTGGTCGTCTTCGACGCGCTGAGCCAGCCGTGGCAGGCGGTGCTGCTGACCACCGCGGTGATGGTGGTGGTCAGCTACGTCCTGGTCGGTGTCGGCCCGCGCACGGTCGGCCGACAACACGCCTACCGCATCGCGCTGGCCACCTCGGGCCTCGTGCTCGGCCTTGGCCGGGTGTTCGGGCCGCTGGCCTCGCTGCTGATCCTGGTCGGCAACGCGATCACGCCCGGCCGCGGGTTCCGGGAGGGCCCGTTCGCCACCGAGGTCGAGCTGCGCGAGCTGGTCGACCTGGCCGAGCAGCGCGGCGTGGTGCAGCACGGCGAGCGCGACATGATCCACTCGGTGTTCGAGCTGGGCGACACGATCGTCCGCGAGGTGATGGTGCCGCGCACCGAGGTGGTGTGGATCGAGCGGGGCAAGACGGTCGGCCAGGCGCTGGCGCTCGCGCTGCGCTCCGGCTTCTCCCGGATCCCGGTGATCGGGGAGAACGTCGACGACATGGTCGGCGTGGTCTATCTCAAGGACGTCGCGGCGCGGGCCCAGGACGGGCAGGGTCGGGTCACCCGGGTCGAGGAGATCATGCGCCCCGCGATGTTCGTGCCGGAGTCCAAGCCGGTCGACGAGCTGCTGCGGGAGATGCAGGTCCGGCGGACGCACATCGCGATCGTCATCGACGAGTACGGCGGCACCGCCGGGCTGGTCACCATCGAGGACATCCTCGAGGAGATCGTCGGCGAGATCGCGGACGAGTACGACGTCGAGCGGCCGCCGGTGGAATGGCTGGACGAGGACCGGGTGCGGGTCAGCGCCCGGCTGTCGGTCGAGGATCTCGGCGAGCTGTTCGGGGTGCTGCTGCCCAACGGCGACGTCGAGACCGTCGGCGGGCTGCTGGCCCGCGAGCTCGGTCGGGTGCCGATCCCGGGCGCCTCGGTCGAGATCGCCGGCCTGCGGCTGACGGCGGAGAGCGTCGGCGGGCGGCGCAACCGGATCGACACCGTGCTGGTGCAGCGGCTGGAACATCCACCCGCCGAGGCCTACCACGCGGCCTCGCGAGTCACCGCGGAGCAGGTCGCCGATGCCCGACAGCCCTGACCCGGAGGACGTCAAGATCGTCACCCTGGCCCGGGCGGCCCGCGCCAGAGCCGGCGCTGCCGAGGGCGCCGCGGTGCGGGACCCGGACGGCCGCACCTACGCCGCGGTCACCGTGACGCTTCCGTCGCTGGCACTGTCCGCGTTGCAGCTGGCCGTCGCCATGGCGGTCTCCAGCGGAGCGCACGCCCTGGCAGCGGCCGCCGTGGTCACCCCGGCCGCCGAGGTCGACCCACCCGGGCTGGCCGCGGTGCGGGACCTGGCCGCGGACGCGCCGGTGTTGGTCGCGAACCCGGAGGGCACGGTGCTGGTCAGCATCACGGACTGACCCGAGGAGGGCGGCTCCCTGGGGGAGCCGCCCTCCTGCACGTCGCACCGACCCGGCTGGTCGCCTCACGGCGAGTGGTCGCTCGAAGCGACGAAGTTGGGACCGGGGGCCAGATATCCGAGCCGATACGCGTGCACCAACGTACCGGCTCCGTCCCGAATTCCCGTACCGCCCAACGACACCGGCCGGCCTTCCGGCCGGCCCCCTGCCGGCCGCCGACCGGCACGGTCAGCCGCCCGTACCCCCCCAACGACACAGGCCGGCCTTCCGACCGGCCCCCTGCCGGCCGCCGACCGGCAGCGTCGAGCGCCCGTACTGCCCAACGACACCGGCCGGCCTTCCGACCGGCCCCCTGCCGGCCGCCGACCGGCAGCGTCGAGCGCCCGTACTGCCCAACGACACCGGCCGGCCTTCCGACCGGCCCCGTGCCCGCCGCCGACCGGCAGCGCGGCCCGGCCGTATCGCCTGACCGCACCGGCCGGCCCTTCCGACCCACCCGTGCCGGGCGGCTACCGGCGGCGCGGGTGCTTCCGCTTGCGCTCGACCTGCCCGCCGCGCACCGCGTCGACGTACTGCTGCGGACGGCGCACCCACCCGGACCGCACCCGGTCGGCGCCGTACTGATCGGTGTACCGCACGTGCACGCGCCGCCGGCCGGGCCACGGGCCGCCGTGGCCGGGCCCGCGTGGCCAGCCGTCCGGCCGGGAGCCGGCGGCGACATCCTGCACCGCCCATAGCGGGACGAAGCCGAAACTGGCCACCTGGCGCAGCCCGGTCACGTCGTAGGAGAGCCCGTCGTCGGTGACGCTGGCCCGGTTCGTGGACAGCACCAGCACCAGCAGCAGGAAACCGGTCACCCGCAGCACGTTGGCACCCGTGCCGTGGCCGAGCGCCACCCAGCCGGCGTAGCCGGCCGCCAGCAGCAGCAGCGCCGAGCGGACCAGCGGGCCGGCCGGCGTGAAGCAGGCGTACCGCAGCCGGGTGCGGTCCCGCCGGCGAACCCCCCAGGGCAGGAAGCCGGCCGCGCGCAGCGCGTCCTGATGCCGCAGCCTGGACCGTTCCCACCGGACGGCGCGCTCCGCCGCAACGCCACCGCCACCCGCCGCGCCCACCATGGGCGGACATTGTGCGGCACGCGCCGCTGGCATGCTGGGAAACTGTGACGACGTACCGGGCCGGGTTCGCCTGCGTCGTCGGCCGCCCGAACTCCGGGAAGTCGACGCTGACCAACGCGCTGGTCGGCGCGAAGGTCGCCATCACCAGCAGCCGGCCGCAGACGACCCGGCACGCGATCCGCGGCATCGTGCACCGGCCGGACGCTCAGCTGGTCCTGGTCGACACCCCCGGCCTGCACCGGCCGCGCACGCTGCTCGGCGAACGGCTGAACGACGTCGTCCGGACCACCTGGTCCGAGGTGGACGTGATCGCGTTGTGTGTCGCCGCGGACGCCGAGGTCGGCCCGGGCGACCGTTTCATCGCCGGCGAGCTCGCGGCGCTGCGCCGGGCCACCCCTGTGCTGGCCGTGCTGACCAAGACCGACCTGGCCGGCCGCGAGCAGCTGGCCGGGCGGCTGCTGGCCGTGCAGCGGCTGGGCGAGCAGGTCGGCCTGCCGCTGGCCGAGATCGTCCCGGTGTCCGCGCTGACCGGGGACCAGGTCGGCCTGCTCGCCGACCTCCTGGTGGCCCGGCTGCCGGAGAGCCGACCGCTGTACCCGGACGGCGAGCTCACCGACGAGCCGGAGGAGGTGCTGGTCGCCGAGCTGGTCCGGGAGGCGGCGCTGGAGGGGGTCCACGACGAGTTGCCGCACTCGCTGGCGGTCACCGTCGAGGAGATGCGCCGGGACGACGACCGGGACCTGGTCGTGGTGCACGCGACCGTCTACGTGGAGCGACGCAGCCAGAAGCCGATCGTGCTCGGCGCCGGCGGGGCCCGGCTCAAGGCGGTCGGCGTGGCCGCCCGCCGGCAGCTCGAGGCCCTGCTGGGCAGCCGCGTGTACCTGGACCTGCACGTCAGCGTCCTGCCGGACTGGCAGCGCGACCCGCGGCACCTCCGCCGCCTCGGGCTTTAGCGGCACCGCCCAATGCCGTACCGCGGCCTGGTCACCGTCCAGGGTGGGCTGGCGTTCTCGGCCGCCGCGCTGGTGGCCCGGATGCCGATCTCGATGCAGACGCTCGGCTCGGTGCTCCTGGTGGCCGCGAAGACCGGCTCCTATGCGCTGGCCGGCGCCGTCTCGGCCACCGTGGTGGTGGCTCAGGCGGTGGTCGCGCCTCCGGTATCCCGACTGATCGACCGGGTCGGGCAGCGCCGGGTGGTGCTGCCGGGGCTGGCCGCGCACCTGGCCGGGCTGGTCGCGCTGGTCGCGCTCGTGCTGGCCGGCGCACCCGGCTGGACGCTGTTCCCGGCGGCCGCGGTGTTCGGCGGTGCGTACCCACCGATCGGCTCGCTGGTCCGGGCCCGGTGGGCGCATGTGGTCGGCGACGCCGCCCTGCTGACGGTGGCGTACTCGCTGGAGTCGGTGCTGGACGAGGTGATCTTCGTCAGCGGCCCGGTGCTGGTCACGGTGCTCGCCACCCGGGTCGCCCCCTGGGCCGGGCTGACCGCCGCCGGGCTGCTGGCCGGCGCGGGCGGGGTGGCGTTCGTGCTGCAGCGGGGCACCGAGCCACCCGCCCAGCCGTCGGACTCCGGCCGGCACCCGTCCGCGCTGCGGGTGCCGGCGTTGCGGGTGCTCAGCCTGGCCGCGGTCGCACTCGGCGGCATCTTCGGCTCGTTCGAGGTGACCGCGGTGGCGTTCACCGCAGACCGCCGGCAGCCCAGTGCCGCCGGGCTGGTGCTGGCGCTGCTGGCCGGCGGCAGCCTGGTCGCCGGGTTGTGCTACGGCGCGGTGCGCTGGCGGGCTTCGCTGCGGCGGCGGTTGCGGGTCGGCTGCACGGCGCTGGCCGTCGCCTCGGCCACCTTCCCGCTCGCCTCCGGGGTGGCCACGCTGGCCGTGCTGGCCTTCCTCGGCGGCCTGGCGATCTCCCCGACTCTGATCACCGTGCTCGCGGTGGTCGAGGCGGAGGTGCCCGCCACGGTGCGCACCGAGGGGCTGTCCTGGCTGCTGACCGGGATCGGAGCCGGCGTGGGCATCTCGTCCGCGGTGGCCGGGCAGGTGATCGACGCAGCCGGCGCCCGCGCCGGGTTTCTGGTCTCGCTCGGCGCCGGCGCGCTTTTCGCCGCGGTCACATTCAGCGGGGCGCGGTGGATTGGTCCAGACGCGACAGTCGACGAAGAGGTTGCCTGAAAGGGAAGACACCCGGTCGGGCTGGCGTCTCTACGGGTGTCGATTGCTACCTGCGGGAGGACGCCATGCGCCTGCCCATCAGGCTCGCCAAGGCCGCTCGGTCTACCGGCTGACCTTCGACCGCACCCACACCCACATCCGCAAGATCGTGGAGATGCCGCAGTTCTCCGGCGGCTGCTGACCGCTCCACAGTGGACGACCTCCCCGCCGGCGGTCGAGCGCCGCGGCGGGGTCGTTCCTGTCGGTGCCTGGTGCCACACTGGCCGGGTGAGCCTGTACCGGGACGACGCCGTCGTGCTGCGGGTGCAGAAGCTCGGCGAGGCCGACCGGATCGTCACCCTGCTCACCCGCCGGCACGGGCGGGTGCGCGCGGTCGGCAAAGGGGTGCGCCGCACCACGTCCCGGTTCGGCGCGCGGCTGGAGCCGTTCAGCCACGTCGACGTCCAGCTCTACAGCGGCCGGACGCTGGACATCGTCACCCAGGCGGAGAGCATCGCCGCATACGGCGCGGACCTGGTCGGCGACTACGCGCGGTACACGGCGGGCACCGCCGTGCTGGAGACCGCCGAGCGGCTCGCCGCCGAGGAGCGCGAGCCGTCGCTGCGGCTCTACCTGCTCGTGGTGGCCGCGCTGCGGGCCCTGGCCGGCGGGGAGCACGACCCGCCGCTGGTGCTCGACGCGTTCCTGGTCCGGGCGATGGCGATCGCCGGCTGGCAGCCGGCGCTGGCCGACTGCGCCCTGTGCGGCCTGCCCGGGCCGCACCGCGCCTTCTCGGTCCCGGCCGGCGGTGCGGTCTGCCCCGGCTGCCGGCCGCCCGGCGCGGCCACCCCAGCCTCCGGCACGCTGGCGCTGCTGACCGCCCTGCTGGCCGGCGACTGGGGCACCGCCGACGGCAGCGAGCCGGCCACCCGCCGGGAGGCCAGCGGGCTGCTCGCCGCGCACCTGCAATGGCACCTGGAGCGCGGTCTGCGCTCCCTCCCCCTGGTGGACCGCACCTACACCCGCGGATCCCTCGTCGACCTGCCACCCCCGTTGCCGGCGACTCCTGGCGCGCCCACGCCCAGCGAGATCCTGGTGCAGATGCGCGAGGAGGACGACCGCTGAGAGGGCGCCAGACAGGCTCGACATTGTGCTACCTTGTGCTACATGATGTCGGTCGGGATCCGGGAGCTCCGGCAGAACCTGAGCGTCTACATCCGCCGCGTCCAGCGCGGTGAGGCGTTGCAGGTTACCGAACACGGCAAGGCGGTCGCACTTCTGACCCCGCTGCCGCCGGCCGACGACCCGTTAGGGGATCTCCTTGCCGCCGGACGGCTCATGCCGGCCAGCCGGTCGTTCGACGAGCTCCCGCCGCCGATCAAACTGCCGCCCGGGTCGCCGTCGGCGACCGAGACGGTGCTCGCAATGCGCGATGAGGAAGACCGCTGAGGTGCTCTACTTCGACGCTTCGGCATTCGTGAAGCTCGTGGTCGATGAGCAGCACTCGAGACAGCTCCGGCGTATCGCCCAGGGTGCGCGGTGGATCGGCAGCGAAATCCTCCGCGTCGAGGTGCCGCGCGCGCTCGGTCGACTGCCTCGGGCGGACCGTACTGTTCCTCGAGCGGGCGACCTGCTAGGCGCGGTGATGATGGTGCCGGTCGACCGGGCGGCCCTGGAGACGGCCGCGCGGCTCACTCCGGCGACGCTCCGGTCGCTGGGTGCGATCCACCTCGCGGCGGCGCTGCTGATCCCCGGTCTGACGGCACTGCTCACGTACGACGACCGGCTGGCGGAGGCGGCAAGACTGCACGGCGTGCCGGTGCGCCGACCGGGAGTCCCGGATCCGACCGGTCCCGGTACCCGGTGATCGGAGCTCAGCGCGGGCGGAGCCGGTGATGGCGCGGCGGTCGTTGCGTGCTCGGTCGGCACGACCTGCGCATGCGCTCGAACCCGTGCCGCCGACTTCGCACCCGTCCGGGGCGCGGCCACCGGCGATACCGCGCGAGCTCGTCCCGCGGCACGTAGCGATCGTGATGGACGGCAACGGCCGGTGGGCGGCCCGGCGCGGGCTGGCCCGGACGAAGGGGCACGAGGCCGGCGAGGCTGCGCTGCTGGACGTGATCCACGGGGCGATCGAGCTGGGCATCGGCTGCCTGTCCGCGTTCGCGTTCTCGACCGAGAACTGGCGGCGGTCGCCGGAGGAGGTTCGCTTCCTGATGGGCTTCGACCGGACCGTGATCCGGCGCCGCCGCGACGAACTGAACGCGCTGGGCGTGCGCATCCGCTGGGCCGGGCGGCGCCCGCGGCTGTGGCGCAGCGTGATCGCCGAGCTGGAGGAGGCCGAGCGGCTGACCGTCCACAACCGGGTGATCACGCTGCAGTTCTGCGTGAACTACGGCGGCCGGGCCGAGATCGCGGACGCCGCACGGGCCATCGCCCGGGAGGCGGCCGCCGGTCGGCTGGACCCGGATCGGGTGGATGAGCGGACCGTGTCCCGCTTCCTGGACGAGCCGGACCTGCCGGACGTCGACCTCTTTCTGCGTCCGTCCGGCGAGCAGCGCACCTCCAACTTCCTGCTCTGGCAGGCGGCATACGCCGAGCTGGTGTTCATGGACACGCTGTGGCCCGACTTCGACCGCCGGCATCTCTGGCACGCGTGCGAGGTCTACGCGCGGCGGGACCGCCGGTTCGGCGCCGCCGAGCCGAACCCGGAGCCCCCGTCGTCCACAGCCGGCGCCCCGCCGGACGGTCCGTCCACAGCCGTTCGGGGGACCGCCTTGGACCCGCCGAACCCGCCTGACAGCATCGACCAGTGACCGCGCCGCAGACCTCGCCGCCACCGGCGCCCGCCCCGCCGGCCGGGGCGGTGCCGGCGCCGCCGGCCGGGTGGCATCGCCGCCTCACCTCCACCGACGTGCTGACCGCCGTGCTGGTCCTGGTCCTGCTCGGCCGGCCGCTGCTGACGAAGCTGGTCGGCGGCGCCGCGGTCCGCACCTGGGCGACGATCTTCGTGGCGATCTGCGTGCAAGCGCTGCCGTTCCTGGTCCTCGGAGTCCTGCTCAGCGCCGCGATCGCAGTCTTCGTCCCGGCGGCGTTCTTCGCCAGGGCGCTGCCCCGCCGGCCGGCGGCCGCGGTCCCGGTGGCCGGCATCGCCGGGGCGATCCTGCCCGGCTGCGAGTGCAGCTCGGTTCCGGTCGCCCGCGGGCTGATGGCCCGCGGGGTGCCGCCCCCGGCGGCGCTGGCGTTCCTGCTGTCCGCCCCGGCGATCAACCCGGTGGTCCTGGTCGCCACCTCCGTCGCGTTCCCCGGGCGACCGCAGGTGGTGCTGGCCCGGTTCCTCGCCTCGCTGGCCACCGCGCTGGTCGTGGGCTGGGTCTGGGAGCGCGTCGGCCGGCCCGACTGGTTCCTTCCCGGCCGCCGGCCCGAGCTGACCGGCCTCGGCCGTTGGGAGGCGTTCCGGATCTCCGTGCGGCACGACTTCGTGCACGCCGGGGGCTTCCTGGTGATCGGCGGCATCACCGCGGCCACGCTGAACGTCGCGGTGCCGCGCGGCTTCCTCGACTCGGTCGGCTCGAGCCTCTGGCTGTCGGTGGTCGCGCTCGGCGCACTCGCCGTCGTGCTGGCGATCTGTTCGGAGGCCGACGCGTTCATCGCGGCCAGCCTCAGCCAGTTCTCGCTCACCGCGAGACTCGCGTTCATGGTCGTCGGGCCGACCGTGGACGTGAAGCTGGTCGCGCTGCAGGCCGGCACGTTCGGCCGGCGGTTTGCGCTCCGGTTCGCGCCGCTGACGTTCGTGGTCGCGGTCGCGGCGAGCTTCGCGGTCGGGGGGTGGCTGCTGTGAACCGGGACACCCAGAGCATGCTGCTGGTGCTGCTCGGCGGGGCGGTGCTGCGGATCACCGCGGACGACACCTTCCTGCGGTACGTGAAGGGATGGACCCGGCCGTACCTGTTGACCGGCGGCGCGGTGCTGGTCGTCCTCGGCCTGCTCTCGCTGTGGCGGGAGCACGCCGCCCGCCGGAGCCGGCCCGGCCCGGGCTCGGACCCCGCTCTGGAGGACGGGCACGACCACGGCAGCGACGCCGGCCCGCGGGTGGCCTGGCTGCTGCTGCTCCCGGTGTTCGCGATTTTCCTGGTTGCCCCGCCAGCCCTCGGGTCCTACGCGGCGGCCCGCGGGTCCAACAACGTGGCGCAGCCGAGGCAGGGCGACTTCGCCCCGCTGTCGTCCGGTGACCCGGTCACCACCACGCTGACCGACTTCGCCACCCGGGCGATCTGGGACCAGGGCCGCTCGCTGGAGGGACGACGGGTGCGGCTGGTCGGCTTCGTCACGCCGCGGCCCGGCGGCGGCATCTACCTGACTCGCCTGGTCATCACGTGCTGCGCGGCGGACGCCCGGCCGATCAAGATCACCATTCAGGACGCCGGACAGAGCCCTGCCGCGGACAGCTGGATCGAGGTGGTGGGCACCTACGGTGGCCTGGACGCGGCGGGCGCGCGGTCCGGCCAGATCCCGGTGGTCAGGGCCGACTCGGTGCAGCCGGTGCGCTCGCCGTCGGAGCCGTACGAGAGCTGACTGCGAGCGACTCCCTAGCCGACGGCCGCCCGCAGGATGACCGCGGCGACCACCAGCGCGAGCGTCCCGAGCCGGCCCACCCGCCCACCGGGGGACAGCACCGGCCAGGCGAGGTAGGTCAGCCAGCCGACCAGCAGGGCGACCAGGGCCAGCAATGCCGCGCCGACCGCGGGCGGAGCGAACAGCCCGCCCAGCACCAGCGCGAGCAGCACCAGGAACGGCGCGAAGCCGGGCAACCCACGCAAGGTGAGCAGGACCGGCGCGCTGCCCCGCTCCACCGCGCGCCGCAACGCTGACGACACGCCGGTCTCGCCTCCTCGGTACGGTGATGCTCCGTCCGGTCGATTGTCCCAGGCGCGTCCGGGGAGGTGAGCGTGCCAGCGGTCTCCGGTCATGCCCTGGTCGCCACCCGCTTCGCGGTCGGCGAGCAGGACTCGGATCGGTTCCAGGTCAGGGCCCGGGAGGCCCTCGACGCGCTCGCCGCGTGCCCCGGCTACCTGCGAGGGCACCTCGGCCGCGGGGTCGACGACCCGACGACCTGGCTGCTGGTGACCGAGTGGGAGGGGGTGGGCGCGTACCGCCGGGCCCTGTCCAGCTTCGACGTCAAGATGCGGGCCAGCCCGCTGCTCGCCGAGGGCCGGAACGAGCCAAGCGGGTTCGAGGTGTTGCTCGCCAGCGAAGCCGGTGGAGCGATCCTGGTCGGGTGGAGCGACCGCGCCGCCGACGCGGCGACCGCCGGCCCCGGCCGCGCCGCACCCTCAGCCGAGCGACAGGAGGGGCCATGACGACACCACCGGGCCGGACTCCCGACTCCGGCCGCGACCCGGACGCCGACTCGCCCCCGTCGGAACCGCCTCAGACCCCCGCCGCCCCGCCCGACCAGCCCGCCCCGCCGCCCCACCGTCCCGGCGGCCCGCAGCCGTACGGCGGCGGTCCCGGCGCCCCGCCCGACCAGCCTTACCGCGGTGGCCCCGGCGGCCAGCCCGACCAGCCCCAGCGCCCCCAGCCGTACCCCACCGGGCCCGTGCCGTACGGGGCCGGCCCGGGCACCCCGCCCGAGCAGCCCGCCGGCGCTCCCTCCCAGCCCGGCGGCTCTCCCTACGGACCGGACGGCCCGCCGTACCAACCCGGCTCGCCGTACCAACCCGGCTCGCCGTACCAACCCGGCTCGCCGTACCAACCCGGCTCGCCGTACCAACCCGGCCCGCCGTACCAACCCGGCCCGTTCCAGCCCGGGGGCCCGCCGTACGAGTCCGAGGGCCCGTACCCTCCCGGCCCAGGGCAACCCCCCTACGGCTGGGGCGCCTACCCGCCTCCTGCCGGCGCCCCCGGCACCACCCAGTTCGGCCCCCCGGGCGCACCTCCCCGGCGCTCCCGGCGCACCCTCTTCCTGCTCATCGGCGTCCTGGTCGCAGTCGTGGTCGTGCTCGTCGGCGCGGTCGGCACGATCGCGCTGCGCAGCGGCAACCCGCGACAAGCCGCGGACAAGTTCCTCACCGCGCTGAAGGACAAGGACGTCCAGAAGGCGCACGACCTGCTCTGCGCGGACGGCAGGCGGAAGAAGTCGGTCGAAGCGCTGCGGACCGACTTCGGCCTGCAGAACGACGCGATCTCCTCGTACGTGATCACCAGCGACACCGGCACCCGGCAGCGCGACAACAAGAAGGAGACGCTGGTCGAGGCGACGCTCACCTATCAGACCGGCCGGAAGGTGCCGGTGCAGATCGGCGTCTGGACCGAGGGAGGCGGTCAGAAGATCTGCAGTCTGCTGCCGCCGCAGTAGGGCAGTAGGGCAACCCGGAGGTACCGAGCACGCCCGGTAACCTGGCAGACGCGCCCCCGGCCGACCGACCTACCCGGGGCGCCCCGCGCATCCCGCCGACCGCCAGCCGGACGGAGACCCCATGGCAGCCGATCGCATCGACACCCTCGTCAGCCTGAGCAAGCGACGCGGCTTCGTGTACCCGTCCAGCGAGATCTACGGCGGGCAGCGGTCGTCCTGGGACTACGGCCCGCTGGGCGTCGAGCTGAAGGAGAACATCAAGCGCCAGTGGTGGAGGAGCGTGGTGCAGGGGCGGGAGGACATCGTCGGCCTGGACTCCTCGGTGATCCTGGCCCGCGAGGTCTGGGAGGCCTCCGGTCACGTCTCGGAGTTCGTCGACCCGCTGACCGAGTGCCAGTCCTGCCACCACCGGTTCCGGGCCGACCAGCTGATCGAGGCGTACGAGGCCCGGCACGGCCACCCGCCGGCGAACGGGCTGGCCGACGTGGTCTGCCCGAACTGCGGCACCCGCGGCGCGTTCACCGAGCCGCGGATGTTCAACGGGCTGCTGCGCACCTACGTCGGCCCGGTCGAGGACGAGTCGGGGCTGGCCTACCTCCGCCCGGAGACCGCGCAGGGCATCTTCATCAACTTCCTCAACGTGCTGCAGTCGTCCCGGCGCAAGCCGCCGTTCGGCATCGGGCAGATCGGCAAGTCGTTCCGCAACGAGATCACTCCCGGCAACTTCATCTTCCGCACCCGCGAGTTCGAGCAGATGGAGATGGAGTTCTTCGTCGAGCCGGGCACCGACGAGCAGTGGCACGAGTACTGGATCGCCGAGCGGACGAGGTGGTACACGGACCTCGGCATCCGGGCGGAGAACCTGCGGCACTTCGAGCACCCCAAGGACAAGCTGTCCCACTACTCGAAGCGGACCGTCGACATCGAGTACCGGTTCCAGTTCGGCGGGTCGGAGTGGGGGGAGCTGGAGGGAATCGCCAACCGCACCGACTTCGACCTCACCACGCACGGCAAGCACGCCGGCGTCGACCTGTCCTACTTCGACCAGGACAAGGGTGAGCGCTGGGTGCCGTACGTGGTCGAGCCGGCCGCCGGGGTGAACCGGTCGATGATCGCGTTCATGCTGGACGCGTACGCCGAGGACGAGGCGCCGAACGCGAAGGGCGTCCCGGAGAAGCGGACCGTGCTCCGCCTCGACCCCCGGCTGGCCCCGGTCAAGGCGGCCGTGCTCCCGCTGTCCCGCAACCCGGAGCTGTCCCCGAAGGCGCGCGACCTGGCGTCCGGGCTGCGCCAGTCCTGGAACGTGGAGTTCGACGACGCCGGCGCGATCGGCCGCCGGTACCGGCGGCAGGACGAGATCGGCACGCCGTTCTGCGTGACCGTCGACTTCGACACGCTGACCGACGATGCAGTCACTGTGCGGGCACGCGACTCGATGGCGCAAGACCGGATCGGGATCGACCGGGTGCACGGCTACCTCGCCGAGCGCCTCCCACCCTGCTGAGCACGAGCGCCGCCGACCGTCGGATATCCACAGGCCTCCGGGATGTCCACATATCGGCGGGACCACCTGGCAGCCGCCCGGGGGGCCGCCGTTAGGCTCGCTGTGTTCCCCAGTGGTCGGTGGCAGAGGAGCCTGCGATGTCGAAGTACGTGTATGACTTCGCCGAAGGCAACAAGGACCTCAAGGACCTGCTTGGCGGCAAGGGCGCCAACTTGGCCGAGATGACGAACCTTGGGCTGCCGGTCCCACCGGGGTTCACGATCACCACCGAGGCCTGTCAGGTCTATCTCCGGTCCGGTGTCGAGCCGGACGGCCTTGCCGGCGAGGTCGCCGAGCACCTGCGTTCGCTCGAGCAGGCGATGGGCAAGTCGCTCGGCGACCCGGCTGATCCGTTGCTGGTCTCGGTCCGGTCCGGGGCCAAGTTCTCCATGCCCGGGATGATGGAGACGGTGCTGAACATCGGGTTGAACGACGAGTCGGTGCAGGGCCTGACCCGGCAGGCGGGGAACGAGCGGTTCGCCTGGGACTCCTACCGCCGGCTGATCCAGATGTTCGGCAAGACCGTGCTCGGCATCGAGGGCGAGCACTTCGAGGACGCGCTGGACGCTGCAAAGGAGCAGAAGGGCACCCGGTCGGACCTCGACCTCGACGCCGCCGACCTGCGCGGGCTGGTCGACGACTACAAGCGGATCGTGGAAAAGCAGGCCGGGCGCGAGTTCCCGCAGGACCCGCGCGAACAGATGGACCTGGCCATCCGCGCGGTCTTCGACTCGTGGAACGCGCCGCGCGCCATCCTCTACCGGCGCCAGGAGCGCATCCCGGCGGAGCTCGGCACCGCGGTGAACGTGGTGGCCATGGTCTTCGGCAACATGGGGATGGACTCCGGCACCGGGGTCGCGTTCACCCGTGACCCGGGCAGCGGCGCCCAGGGGGTGTACGGCGACTACCTGCAGAATGCGCAGGGCGAGGACGTGGTCGCCGGCATCCGCAACACCGTCCCGCTGGACGACCTGCAGCGGATCGACAAGCCGGCCTACGACCAGCTCATGTCGATCATGAAGACGCTGGAGACCCACTACAAGGACCTCTGCGACATCGAGTTCACGATCGAGCGCAACAAGCTGTGGATGCTGCAGACCCGGGTCGGCAAGCGGACCGCCGGGGCCGCCTTCGTGATCGCCACCCAGCTCGTCGACGAGGGCCTGATCGACACGGACGAGGCGCTCACCCGGGTCACCGGCGCGCAGCTCGCCCAGCTGATGTTCCCCACGTTCGACGAGAACGCGGACAAGCGGCAGATCGCCACCGGGATGAACGCCAGCCCCGGGGCCGCGGTCGGCCGGGCGGTGTTCGACTCCCACCGGGCCCAGCAGGTCGCCGCGGGTGGCGCGCCGGTCATCCTGGTGCGCCGGGAGACCAACCCGGACGACCTCGGCGGCATGATCGCCGCTCAGGGCATCCTCACCTCGCGCGGCGGAAAGACCTCGCACGCCGCGGTGGTGGCGCGGGGGATGGGCAAGACGTGCGTCTGCGGCGCCGAGGAGCTCGACGTCGACCTGAAGGGCCGCCGGTTCACCGCTCCCGGCGGCGTGGTGGTGAGCGAAGGGGACGTGGTCTCCCTCGACGGCACCTCCGGTGCGATCTACCTGGGTGAGGTGCCGGTGCGGCCGTCGCCGGTCGTGCAGTACTTCGAGGGTTCGCTGTCCGCCGAGGCCGACCCGCTGGTGGCCGCGGTAGACCGGCTGGTCCGGCACGCGGACAAGGTCCGCCGGCTGGGCGTGCGGGCCAACTCCGACACACCGGAGGACTCCGAGCGCGCCCGCCGGTTCGGCGCCCAGGGCATCGGCCTGTGCCGGACCGAGCACATGTTCCTCGGCGACCGCCGGCGGCTGGTCGAGGACCTGATCCTGGCCGAGACGGACGATGCACGGCAGGTGGCGCTGGACGCGCTGGAGCCGCTGCAGCGGGAGGACTTCGTCGGCATCTTCGCGGCGATGGACGGGCTGCCGGTCACCGTCCGGCTCATCGACCCGCCGCTGCACGAGTTCCTGCCCGACATCACCGACCTCTCGGTGCGGGTGGCGCTGGCCGAGTCCCGCGGCGAGGACCCGGGCCGGGATCGCACCCTGCTCGAGGCGGTGCAACGGCTGCACGAGCAGAACCCGATGCTGGGCCTGCGCGGGGTCCGGCTGGGCTTGGTGATCCCTGGCCTGTTCGCGATGCAGGTGCGGGCGATCGCGGAGGCCGCCGCGGAGCGGCGGAAGGCTGGCGGTGACCCCAGGCCTGAGATCATGATCCCCCTGGTCGGGGCGGTGCAGGAGTTGGAGGTGATCCGGGACGAGGCACGCCAGGTGCTCGCGTCCGTCGCCGAGGACAGCGGCGTCGACGTGCCGGCCCTGATCGGCACGATGATCGAGGTGCCACGGGCGGCCCTGACCGCGGGGCAGATCGCCGAGGCCGCCGAGTTCTTCTCGTTCGGGACGAACGACCTGACCCAGATGGGCTGGGGCTTCTCCCGCGACGACGTGGAGGCCGCGTTCTTCAGCCGGTACCTGGACCTCGGCATCTTCGGCGTCTCGCCGTTCGAGTCGCTCGACCGGGAGGGCATCGGCCGGATGGTCCAGATCGCCACGGACGAGGGTCGTGCCAGCCGGCCCGATCTGAAGGTCGGGGTGTGCGGTGAGCACGGCGGCGACCCCGACTCGGTGCACTTTTTCCACGAGGTCGGCCTCGACTATGTGTCCTGCTCTCCGTTCCGGATCCCGGTCGCCCGGCTGGAGGCCGGCCGCGCGGTGATCACCACCGGAGGCTCGGACACGCGCTGACGTGGTCGACCCGCGGCGGCGGCCGGACCCGAGGCGGCTGGACTCCAGGCGGCTGCGCCGGGTCGGGCTGGGCGTTCTGCTCCGCGGCCTCCTGGCGGCGGCGATCGCCGCGGCTCTGGTGGTCGGCAGCACGGCGGTGCGGGTCTGGCAGGTGGCCCGGCAGGACAGCCGGCCCAGGTCGGATGCGATCGTGGTGCTCGGGTCCGCGCAGTACGACGGGCGGCCGGCGGCGGTGCTGCGGGCCCGGCTGCAGCACGCCCTGGCCCTCTACCAGGCCGGCGTCGCGCCGGCGGTGGTCACGGTCGGCGGTCGCCGGCCGGGCGACCGCTTCACCGAGGCCGGATCCGGGCGGCGCTGGCTGCTCGACAACGGTGTCCCGGCCGGCCAGGTGATCGCCGTGGAGCGCGGCGACGACACGCTGACCAGCGTCCAGGCGCTGCGCCAGGAGTTCCGCCAGCGTGGCTGGCACAGCGCCGTACTGGTCACCGACCCGTGGCACGCGGCCCGCTCGGAGCGGATGGCCGACGACGCTGGGATCGTGGCGGTGCCCTCCCCGGCAAGGTCCGGGCCGGCCGTGCAGACCCGGGACACCGAGTTGCGCTACATCACCCGGGAGACCGCCGCCCTGCTCTACTACCGGCTGTTCCACGCCAGCCGCCACGACTAGGGCCCGTCTCCACGATCTTCGCCCGCGCCGGCCGGGGCCCAGGCGGCCGACTGGTTGTCGCCGCCGCCGATATGTCCACTATCGGCTCCTTCTCCGCCTTGCCGGATCGGCGCCTGGTCGCCGGGCATCCGCCAAGATCCACAGGCCTTAGCCGACACTGCGGCCGAGGGTGGCCGCCATCCGGCGCACCGCCTCGGTGAGCAGCCCGGCTGACGTGCCGATGTTGAGCCGGGCGAAGCCGGCACCCTGCCGGCCGAAGTCCAGCCCGCGGCTGAGCGCCACCCGGCCCCGGTCCCGGAATGCCGCCGCCGGGTCGTCCCCCAGGTCGAGGGCGGCGAAGTCGAGCCAGGCCAGGAAACTCGCCTGCGGCGGGTGATACCCGACCTCCGGCAGCGACCCGGCGAGCAACTCGGCCAGCAGTCGCCGGTTGCGGTCCAGGTGAGCGAGCAGAGCGTCCAGCCAGGGACCGCCGTCCCGGAACGCGGCGACCGATCCGATGACGCCGGGCAGGCCGGCCCGGTACCGCAGGTCGGCGGGCAGCCGGCGCAGCGCCGACCGCATCCGCTCGGACTCGGTCACCGCGACCGCACACTTCAGCCCGGCCAGGTTCCAGGCCTTCGAGGTCGACGTCAGCCCCACCCCGTGGTCCACCGCCGGTCCGCCTACGGCGAGGTAGGGAACGTGGGTGGCGCCGGCCAGCGCCAGCGGGCCGTGGATCTCGTCGGACAGCACCACCACCCCGTACCGGTCCGCGAGCTCGGCTACCCTGCCCAGGTCGGCACGGTCCCAGACCCGCCCCGTCGGGTTGTGCGGATGGCAGAGCAGGTAGGCCCGGGCGCCGTCCCGGAACGCGGACTCGAGCCGGTCCAGGTCCAGCGCCCAGCCGGCCTCGGTGCGCGCCACCGGCACCTCGACCACCCGCCGGTCGACGTCGGCGATCGTGTCGAAGAACGGCGGGTACACCGGCGGGTTGATGACCACCCCGTCCCCTGGCCGGGTGCACACCCGGAGGATCTCGGCCACCCCGACCATGATGTCCGGCACCAGCACCACCTGCGCCGGGTCGACCGCCCAGTGCAGCCGGTCGGCGGCGAACGAGGCGAACGCGTCCGGCAGCGCGCCGGGCACCGCGTACCCCACGTCCCCCAGGTCGATCGCCTCGTGCAGGGCCGCCCGGACCGGCTCGGCCAGCGGCACGTCCATCTCGGCCACGAAAGCCGGGAGCACCTCCGGCGGATGGGTCAGCCACTTCTCGCTCCGCCTCCGGCGCAGGTCGCGAAGCTGCACCGCATCGAAGTCGATGTCGGATCCGGCCACCGCCGCCCTTCACCGCCGATCAAGGAGCTGTCGTCATCAGTTGATCTCCAACAGCGACAATAGCTCCCTGATCGTGGGGGGAGTGGAGCGGCGATGGCTGGCGCCGGCGCCATAGGGTGAGACCCGATGAGACCCCAGCCAGCCGCGTACGGCGAGCACGACCGCGCCCGCCGGCTGCCGGAGCCGGCCAAACGGGCCCATCTCGCCGGCGTCGCGCCGCACCCGCGCTCGGACTTCGAACGGGACCGGGCCAGGGTGCTGCACTCCTCGGCGTTGCGCCGGCTGGCCGCCAAGACCCAGGTGGTGCTCGCCGGCGAGGACGACTTCCCGCGCACCCGGCTGACCCACTCGCTGGAGGTGGCCCAGATCGGCCGGGCGATCGGCGAGGCGCTCGGCTGCGACCCGGACGTGGTCGACGCGGCCGGGCTGGCGCACGACCTCGGGCATCCGCCGTTCGGCCACAATGGTGAGACGGCGCTGGACGCGGTGGCCGGGCCGTGCGGCGGGTTCGAGGGGAACGCGCAGACGCTGCGCATCCTCACCCGGCTGGAGGCCAAGATCGTCGACGCGGCCGGCCGAAGCGGCGGGCTCAACCTCACCCGCGCGGTGCTCGACGCCGCCACGAAGTATCCGTGGCCCCGCTCCGACGGCGCCGCCAAGTACGGCGTGTACGCCGACGACCTGCCCGCCTTCGGATGGCTCCGGGACGGCGCCCCGGCCGGCCGGCGCTGCCTGGAGGCGCAGGTCATGGACTGGGCCGACGACCTGGCCTACTCGGTGCACGACCTGGAGGACGGCATCCACAGTGGGCAGATCACGCTGTCCACTCTGGACGACCCCGGGGAGCGGGCGGCGCTGTGCGAGCTGGCTGCCGACTGGTACTCGCCCGAGTCGCCGGACGCCCTGGCCGCCGTGCTGGACGAGCTGCTCCGGCTGCCCACGCTGCGCGATGTGGCCGGCTACGACGGCACGCTGGGCTCTCAGGTCGCGCTGAAGCGAGCCACCAGCGAGCTGACCGGCCGGTTCGTCGAGGCTGCGGTCGCCGCGACCCGGGCGGCGGCCGGCGATGGGCCGCTGGCTCGGTACGCCGCGGACCTGGTGGTGCCGGACCGGATCGCCGCCGAGTGCGCGCTGCTGAAGGGGGTCGCGGCCCGCTACGTCATGCTGCGCCGGGAGGCGGCCACCCGCCAGGCCCGGCAGCGCGAGGTGCTCACCGAGCTGGTCGAGGTGCTGGCCGACCGGGCCCCGGCGGCGCTGGAGCCGGCGCTGCGCCCGGACTGGCTCACCGCGTCGGAGGACGCCGGCCGGCTCCGGGTTGTGATAGATCAGGTGGCCGGGCTCACCGACCTCTCGGCCGCCGGCTGGCACGCTCGGCTGACCGGCCGCCGCTGACCCGGCTGCCCAACTGCACGTCCACCCGAAGGAGAACCGATGTCTACACCCGGCACGGACCGGACGTTCGTGATCGTCGGAGCGAGCCTGGCCGGCGCGAAGGCGGCCGAGACGCTGCGGGCGGAGGGGTTCGGCGGCCGGGTGGTGCTCGTCGGGGAGGAGACCGAGCGCCCGTACGAGCGGCCGCCGCTGTCCAAGGGCTACCTGCTGGGCACCGAGCAGCGGGAGAAGGTGTTCGTGCACGACGCCGGGTGGTACGCCGAGCATGCGGTCGACCTGCGGCTGGGCACCCGGGCCACCGCCGTCGACCCGGCCGGCCGGGAGGTCGAGCTGGCCGGCGGCGAGCGGCTGCGCTACGACAAGCTGCTGCTGGCCACCGGCTCGGTGGTGCGCCGGCTGTCGGTGCCCGGCGGTGACGCCGAAGGCGTGCTGTACCTGCGCCGGCTGGCCGACTCGGAGCGGATCTCGGCCGCGGTCGGCTCCGGCGAGGGCCGCCGGGTGGTGGTGATCGGCGGCGGCTGGATCGGCTTGGAGGTGGCCTCGGCGGCCCGGCAGCGCGGCGCTGAGGTGGCCCTGGTCGAGTTGCTCGACCTGCCGCTGGAGCGCGTGCTCGGCACCGAGCTGGCCGTCGTGTTCGCCGACCTGCATCGGGACCATGGGGTGGACCTCCGGCTGGGCACCGGGGTGCGGGAGATCCGCGAGGAGCGCGGCGGGCGGTGGGCCGTGGTGCTGGACGACGCCGAGCTGCCGGCCGACGCCGTGGTCGTCGGCATCGGGATCGCCCCGGCCACCGCGCTCGCCGAGGCGGCCGGGCTCGAGGTGGACAACGGGGTGCTGGTGGACGCGGCGCTGCGCACCTCCGACCCGGACATCTACGCCGCCGGAGACGTGGCGAACGCGTTCAACCCGCTGCTCGGCGAGCGGCTGCGGGTTGAGCACTGGGCGAATGCGCTGAACGGCGGTCCAGCGGCGGCCCGCTCCATGCTCGGCCAGGACGTCGTCTACGACCGGGTGCCGTACTTCTACAGCGACCAGTACGACCTCGGCATGGAGTACTCCGGGTACGCCCCGCCCGGCAGCTACGACCAGGTCGTCTACCGCGGGGACGTGCCGGGCCGGGAGTTCGTCGCGTTCTGGCTGCGCGATGGGCGGGTGCTGGCCGGGATGAATGTGAACGTCTGGGACGTCGCCGACGCGGTCCAGGACCTGGTCCGGGCCAACCGGCAGGTCGACACCGAGCGGCTGGCCGACCCGGACGTCCCGCTCCCCGAGGTCTAGGGCCCTAGGGGGTGGCCCGTGGATCTTCGGTGGCGCACCTCGACGCCCAGCCGACGACCGGCTGCGTTGTCCACCACCCCACGAAAACGCTCCGCGTCCGCGCCGGTTGGCACCGACCGTGCGACACCCGAGACGCTCCACGTTTCCGCGGGGACCCGGATGCGTCGCCGATACAAATCCAGTATCGGCTCCTCCTCCGCCTTGCCCGACCGCGCCTGGATCGCCGCGGACATCCACCAAGATCCACGGGGGACACCCCCTCGTGCCGTGTCCACCCGCTCGCCGGCTGGCCCGGCCCGGTGACCAGCGCGGACGTCGGCTGTGCACCCGGCGAACGTTCGTGGACAGATCGCTAGCGCGGCTCGGCCGGTGCCGCCGGCGGCGCCGGGCGGACGCCGCGCGACGGGTCCAGCCACCGCGTACCCGAGGCCCCCGGCGGCTCACCCGGTCACGACCGCGGTCCAGCCGGCCCGCCGAGGCGTGTCGGTCATGCCGGCAGAGTCGAGGGAGGTCTCTCACGGAACACTAGACTCGCCGTCGTGGCCGGCCGGATTCGCGACGAGGACATCGCCGTGGTCCGCGAGCGATCCCCGGTCGCCGACATCGTGGGGGAGTACGTCGCGCTTCGCCCGGCCGGTGGCGGCAACCTCAAGGGCCTCTGCCCGTTCCACGAGGAGAAGTCACCGTCGTTCAACGTCACGCCGGCCCGCGGGTTCTTCTATTGCTTCGGCTGCGCGGCAGGCGGTGACGTCATCAGCTTCGTCCAGCAGATCGACCACCTGTCCTTCGCGGAGGCGGTTGAGCGGCTGGCCGCCCGAGCGGGGATCCAGCTGCGGTACGAGCAGGGCGGCGCGGCGCCGATCCGGCAGCAGGGGCAACGGGCCCGGCTGGCGGAGGCGAACCGGGTCGCGGCGACCTTCTACGCAGATCAACTGGGTCGTGCGGAGGCCGCACCGGCCCGAGAGTTCCTGGCGCGCCGCGGGTTCGATGCAGCGGTGGCTGAGCCGTACGGCTGCGGCTACGCGCCCTCCACCTGGGATGCGGTCACGTCGCTGTTGCTGGGCCGCGGCTACACCCCGGCCGAGCTGGTCACCGCGGGGCTGTCCAGGCAGTCCTCCAGGGGCAGCCTGATCGACCGGTTCCACCGCCGGCTGCTATGGCCGATCCGGGACATCGCCGGCGACGTCGTCGGCTTCGGCGCCCGGCGGCTGTTCGACGACGACCCGATCGAGGCCAAGTACCTGAACACCCCCGAGACCCCGCTGTACCGGAAGAGCCAGGTGCTTTACGGCGTCGACCTGGCCAAGCGGGAGATCGCTCGGCGGCGGCAGGCGGTGGTGGTCGAGGGGTACACCGACGTGATGGCCTGCCACCAGGCCGGTGTGCCGACGGCAGTGGCAACCTGCGGCACCGCGTTCGGCGCCGAGCACGTGTCGGTACTGCGCCGCCTGCTGATGGACAACGACTCGCTGTCCGGCGAGGTGATCTTCACCTTCGACGGCGACGAGGCCGGGATGCGGGCAGCCGAGCGCGCCTTCAGCGACGACCAGCGGTTCATGACCCGGACCTTCGTCGCGATCGAGCACAGTGGACTGGATCCCTGCGAGCTACGACAGTCCAAGGGGGACGCGGCCGTCCGCGACCTCGTCGCACGCCGGCAGCCGCTGGTGGAGTTCGTGCTCCGCTCGATCGTCCGGCGGCACAACCTGGACACCGCGGAGGGCCAGGTCCGGGCGCTGGAGCAGACGATCCCGCTGGTCGCCCGGATCAGGGACGAGGCGCTGCGGGACGAGTACGCCCGCCGGCTGTCCGGGTATGTAGGGGTGGATGACCCGAACCGCATCGTCGAACGCGTCCGGCGGACGGCCGGCGGCGAGGCGCGGCGTGGTCGCCGCGACGGCCGCGGCAACGGCCGGGCCGCCGCCCGCCCGGCACCGGATGACCCAGCACTCGGAGTGGAGCGCGAGGTGCTCAAGCTTGCCGTGCAGTCCCCACAGCTGGCGGGTCCACTCTTCGACGCCGTGGACGAGACCGTCTACACGGATCCCACTTATGCCGCGATTCGACACGCGATCGCCGAGGCCGGTGGCGCCGCATCGGGGCGGGCTGGGCCAGCGTGGGTGGATCGGATCGGTGAGCACTGCCCCGACCTGCTGGTCCGCTCTGTACTCAGCGAACTCGCGGTCGAGCGGATGCACACCCGCGGCGAGCCGGACGGGCGGTACGTCGCGGTCCACCTGGCACGGCTGCAGGAGCCGGCTGCGGCGCGCCGGATCGCCGTGCTCCAGTCGAAGCTGCAGCGGTTGAACCCGCTGGAACAACCCGACGAGCACGCCCGGCTCTCCGGCGAGCTGTTCGGACTGCAGAAGTTCCACGTTGGACTGCGCGAGCAAGCCAGCGGTGGGCTCTGAGCGAGCGTCTACGTGTCTGTCCTTAGTAGACTGTTCCGGCGGGAGCGGCCGCCGGACGAGGCGGTGCGCCCGCTCGATCCGGACGAGCGGGTGCTGTCCTGGGCCACTCTGGACGATGGGTCCACCGCGGTCGCCACCCAGCGCGGGCTCTGGCTGCCCGGCCCGGGCGGCGCCGACCGCGTGCCCTGGCACCTGGTGGACAAGGCCGTCTGGCGCGGCGGCACGCTCACCGTGATCGCCGCGGTGGACCCCGGCGACGGAGTGCTGGAGGAGCGGCCGGCCCGCTCGTTCCGGCTGGCCACGCCGCGCGACCTGCCGCCGACCGTACGGGCCCGGGTGCAGCGCAGCATCGGCTATGCCCGGCACCACCCGCTGCGCCCGGCCGGCGGGGTGCATGTCGTCGGCCGCCGAGTGCCCGGCCGGGACGGCCTGACCTGGCAGCTGGTGTTCGACGCCGGTACCGACCGGAACGACCCGCTGCTGCGGGTGCAGGCCACCCGGCTGGCCGACCAGGCACGCGCCGAGACCGGCACCCCCTGACCCTCCCAGCGGCGGACGACGGGGCACGGACGACCACCGCGCCGCGCCGCTCCCGGCAGCGCGCCGCTCCCGGCAGCGGACGTTCTCGGCACCGCGGCGTTCTCGGCACCGGACGCTCTCGACCGCCCGCGGCGCTCTCGGCACCGCGACGTTCTCGGCAGCGACGTTCTGGGCGCCGGGCGGCTCTTGGCACTGCGGTGTTTCTCGGCACCGCGTGGCTCTCGGCTCAGGGCGGCCTCGCCGGTGACTTTCGGCGTCCGGCGCTGACCCCTTGCCCGGCACCGGCGCCGGCGGGAGGGTGGCCGGCGGGACACGTTGCCCGCGTGGTAGGAGGAACACCGATGGTCGAGGGCAGGTGCGACAGCCGGTTCGCCGAGGTTCGCGAGGAGTTCGAGCGAAACTTCGCCGAGCGCGGTGAGCTCGGCGCGAGCGTCTGCGTCACGCTGGATGGAGAGACCGTCGTCGACCTGTGGGGCGGCGTCGCCGACCCGCCGTCGCGCCGACTCTGGACATCCGACACGGTCGCTCTGGCCTGGTCCTGCACCAAGGGCGCCACGGCCCTGTGCGCGCACATCCTGGTCGACCGCGGGCAGCTCGACCTGGACGCCCCGGTCGCCGGCTACTGGCCAGACTTCGCCGCCGCCGGCAAGGACCGGATCCCGGTCCGGATGCTGCTGAACCACCAGGCCGGCCTGCCGGCGCTGCGCGCCCCGCTGCCGCCGGGCGCGTTCGCGGACTGGGACCTCATGGTGAAGGCGCTGGCGCTCGAGGCGCCGTTCTGGGCGCCGGGGACCCGGCACGGCTACCACGCGTTCACCTTCGGCTGGCTGGTCGGCGAGGTCGTCCGCCGCGTCTCCGGCCGGTCGCTCGGCACGTTCTTCGCCGAGGAAGTCGCCGGCCCACTCGGGCTCGACTTCTGGATCGGGCTCCCGGAGCGGATCGAGCCCAGGGTCGCGCCGATGGTGTCCACCACCGAACCGCCGCCCGGCGAGCCAGTCGCACCGTTCTTCATCGCGGCGATGACCGACCCCAGCTCGACCGCGGCGCTGGTGCTGGCGAACAACGGCGGGTTCATGGCGTCGCCGGACGAGCGGCGCTACCACCAGGCCGAGATCGGCTCGGCTAGCGGCATCACCAACGGACGTGGGCTGGCCGGGCTCTACCGCCCGCTGGCGCTGGGCGGCGCGGTCGACGGGGTGCGGCTGATCAGTCCGGAGGCGCTCGCCCGGGCATCGGTCACCGCGTCGGCCGCCGACGTCGACGCCACCCTGCTGGCGCCGACCCGGTTCGGGTTGGGCTTCTGCAAGTCCGTCGGCGACCTCGGCCCGAGCGACGTCCTGGTGCTGGGCGCCGAGGCGTTCGGCCATCCGGGCGCCGGCGGATCGATCGGGTTCGCCGACCCTGCCGAGCGGCTGTCGTTCGGCTACGTGATGTCCAGGCAGGGCTTCGGCACTGGGCTGAACGCCCGCGGTCAGTCCCTTGTGGACGCGACCTACCGGGCACTGGGCTACCGCACCAGGCAGCCCGGCGTCTGGATCCGCTGACGCCCGCCCGCGGAGGATCCCGGACAGCGTCAGGGCCGGCGCGGCCACGTTCCGCACCGGCCCCTGAGCTACGGTCGTCAGGAGGCGGACACCGCTACGGCGTCACGCCGTTCGTACCCGGCCGGTTGGAGTAGCTCCCCGCTGCCGCCGACTCGTACACGTCGTCGGTGTTGGTGGCCGAAGCGTCCTTGTCCTGCCGGACCGTGTGCTTCGCCTTCGCCACGAGGTCGTTGGCCTGCGCCTGCAGCACGCCCGCCGTGCTCTGCACAGTCGGGTTGCTCCACAGCTCCCGCCCGGCGGCAACGAGCTGCTCGTAGCGCTCCCGGCCGGCCCTGCTGCCGAGCACATACCCCGCGGCGAACCCTAACGCGAGGGACAGCTTGCCAGTCATCTACGCACCCGCTCCCGTCTCGATGTTCTTGCCCAGCCTGTCACATCCTGGGTACCCAGTCACGGCCCGGAATACCCCTGCGCACCGGTCCGCTGTCGTGGGGTAACCTGTCGACCCGTCGCGCCAGACGCTAGCGCGGCCGGTCCCCCGTAGCTCAATTGGCAGAGCATGCGACTGTTAATCGTAGGGTTGCTGGTTCGAGTCCAGCCGGGGGAGCAAAACGCCCAGGTCAGGGGCCGTATGCGAGGGTGGAGCGAGGCCCGACCGCCTACGCTTACCCTTGCACTACGGTGCCTGGGCGGGTCCTCGACGGCGGGCATCGGCCGCGAGGGCAGCCGCGGTGAGTGGGCGCCGCGACGGTCCATCCAGCTACGTCCTGCATCATCGGCGGCCGAGAACCCTGCCCGTCTGCAACTTCTGTCCAGACAAATCATGATTCTCTGAACTGCGGCACGTGGCCGTTGCCTGTGGGTCCCGGCCGGCGTGGGTTGCCTGCCGAACCCGACGGTGTAGATGCCCTTTTTACAGTCGGCCGCATCGACCGGATAGAGTACTAGCCGGCGTGGCCGACCGTGAAGGGCGCCACCTCAAGGAAGCAGCTGTGACCTGCGGTGACGCGGGCTGGCATGATCGCGGGCCGTGATCGTCCGCAGCCTAGGTTTCATGCTTCTTCGCCGGCTGCCGAGTCTGGCCGGTGTGGGGTCCGGCACCGGATGTGAAGGACGTGGAGATCGCGGTACTCCGCCATCAGGTGATGGTGCTGCGCCGGCAGGTGGCCCCGGCCGCGGTTCACCCCGTCGGACCGCATCGTGCTGGTGGTGCTGGCCCGGCTACCCTCGGCAGGCCCGCAAATCCGCGCTGAGTGTCGGGCGGTTCCGAGTCGAGAGGCTGGGAGTGATGCTGGCCAGCTGCGCTGAACCCCGCCGCTAGGTCGCTGCAAATCCGCCGAGGTCATCCGACGACGCAACGGTGCTCGGCGCTGGGTGTCTTCCTCGGCGCTCCATCGTCCAACTCGCAGTCGGCGCCCCCTGGACCCGCCGCCCACTCGCGAGGGATCGGCGCCGGCGACGAAGAGGCGGGCAGGACCAGGAAGCGGAGCTTCCCTTAACTCAACGCGGCGCACACATCAACCGCAACGTGACCATCCAGGGACAGCGAGGTAATGCTCCCGTCCGGGGCCCTCGAGACCGACCGGCGGCCCACGGTCACGCTCACGGTAGGCAGCCCGAAGCGCGCCGCGTCGGCTGGCGGGAGGGTTAGTTCGTTGCGTCCCCTCTCCAGCGCGGTGATGGAGCCGTCTGGGAAGAAGGTCACCCTTGCGGGCCCGGATATGTTCTCGGTGATGGTCTTTCGGGTTTCCAGGTTCGTGTACGAGCTAGTCACGGAGCCGGTGGCCAGAAGGATCATGGACCCGTCCGAGGCCTTGAGTATCTTGGCGAACTCCCTGTTGACCGGGGCGGTGACCCGGACTTCGAACCCGCAGAGTTCTGCGGGCAGGATCGTCGCGGCCTTGGACTGGAACTGCCATTTGGGTCCCCGCGCCAGCGCCGGGGATGCCGTCATCAACCCTCCGAACATGCCTAGCAGCGCGCCGAGCGCCACGATTACTCCCAGTCGCCTCAAGGCGATCACCCCCACTGCGCGGCCAGACCAGTGTGCCCCAGCGCCGGAATTATCCTCCGGCCCCCGAACCCGGTCAATACCTTCGGTCTGGCACCAAATGACGTTCGAATCTCACGTCACGCAGCTGGCTGGACCGGTCACTTAGGGGCAACCGCTTAGGGTCGCGTCGAGCAGGGGCTTAGGCTTAGTGGCCTAGATCATCATCAACAGGCTTGGGAGTTCCAACAATTGCTGGATTGAGGCCCCTGGGCCCCCGACGTGGCAGAATTAGAGCCCAAGGGCCTCGGTTAACCTGCAAGGTCTACATCCCGACCGCGCGAGCACCCAGGCGCCGCCCAGTATCGTGACCGGCCGTCGCCGATCGTCGACAACGATCGAAGCGGAACGCTCGTCCTTTGCCAGTAGTCGGACGACGTCCACCGCGGGGTCGTCGAGGCAGACCGCCAGATACCCCACCGCCAAGTCAGCGACATTCATCGGGCTTTCCCCAAGAGCTTGAGGGTCAAATCGCCGATCAGGCTTGCCGGCAGACCCGGGCCAATGGCGCGTCTTTAATAGATCATCTCCTCTCGAGAGATCGTCTCAGGGTGAGCGGCCGTCGCGGCTGACCGGGAGCCGGTGCAGGACGATCTCGTGGGTGACGGTTCTGGTCGGGGCGGTGCCGGCGGGTCGCTTG